>Ga0308174_10001233_pt1 | contig 11723 bp, 11 predicted proteins | sample PhyPR2_FD_203894 | JGI IMG/M metagenome (GOLD analysis project Ga0308174, IMG submission 203894) | Soil microbial communities from UC Gill Tract Community Farm, Albany, California, United States - DLSLS.P.R2 | ecosystem: Environmental > Terrestrial > Soil > Agricultural land | place: USA...
CGGACTCGGACTTCATGCTGACAATCCGCAGCCGGTCGCCGCTCTTGACCTTGACCGCGTTGGCCGGGTCGTAATACTTGGAGTCCTTGCGACGGCGCAGCGTCAACGCAACCGCGGCCACGATGGCGACCAGCAGGATTACGCCGGCGACCTCGAAGCCATACACGTACTGGGTGTAGAGCAGCCGGCCCAGTTCGCGGGTGTTGCCAACGCCGGCGGGAACCTCGGGGACGCGAGATTCCAGCGTCAGGAAGCCGCGGAACAGCACCGCCGCCATCTCCAGCACGATGATCACGCCTATGGTCGCCGCGAACGGGAAGTAGCCCCAGAAACCCTGGCGCAGCTTGTCCATGTCGATGTCCAGCATCATCACAACGAACAGGAACAAAACCATCACCGCGCCCACGTACACCAGCACCAGGACGATGGCAAGGAATTCCGCCTTCAGCAGCATCCAGATGGCGGCAGCCGAGAAGAAGGACAGCACCAGGTACAACGCGGCGTGCACCGGATTGCGATCTGTGATGACCCGTGTCGCGGCCACCACGAGGATCGCGGAGAACACATAGAACAGCGCAGTTTTAAATTCCATAATGGACCACAATGATTGCCCGCGACCGGCCCATGAAGGACCGGGCTTGCAGCGAATTAATCAAATCAACGGTAAGCGGCATCGGCCGCGCGGTTGGCGGCGATCTCTTTTTCATAGCGATCGCCGATAGCCAGCAGCATTTCCTTGGTGTAGTACAGATCGCCCCGCTTTTCACCGTGGTATTCGAGCATATTGGTTTCAACGATCGAGTCCACCGGGCAGGATTCCTCGCAGAAGCCGCAGAAAATGCACTTGGTGAGGTCGATGTCGTAGCGCGTGGTGCGGCGGGTGCCGTCTTCGCGCTCCTCCGATTCGATTGAGATGGCCAACGCCGGGCACACCGCTTCGCACAGCTTGCAGGCGATGCATCGCTCTTCCCCGTTGGGATAGCGGCGCAGCGCATGCAGGCCCCGGAAGCGCGGCGACAGCGGCGTCTTCTCCTCCGGGAACTGTATGGTGATCTTGCGGGCAAACATATAACGGCCGGTCAGGGCCAGGCCCTTGAACAGTTCGCGCAGCATGAGGCTGCTGAAAAAATCCTTGATGGCTTCCATGTCTATTCAGCCTTTTCCAAATCGGTTACTTCCAGATGTTCCAGGGGGACTGGATCCAGATCGCGACGATGACCAGGTAAGCCAGCGTCAGCGGGATAAACACTTTCCAGCCCAGGCGCATGATCTGGTCATAGCGGTAGCGCGGGAATGATGCGCGCACCCAGATGAAGATCGACACGACCAGGAAGGTCTTGATACCCAGCCATATCCAGCCCGGGATCCAGGTGAACGGCGCGATGCCGAACGGTGCAGACCAGCCGCCGAGGAACATCAGCGACGCCAGCGCCGAGATCAGGATCATGTTCGCGTATTCAGCCAGGAAGAACATCGCGAACGACATGCCGGAATACTCGACCATGTGGCCCGCCACGATCTCGGACTCGCCTTCCACCACGTCGAACGGATGGCGGTTGGTCTCGGCGATGCCGGAGATGATATAGACGCCGAACATCGGCAGCAGCGGCAGCCAGTTCCAGGAAAGGAAATTCAAGCCCATGCCGGCGAAGTAGCCGCGCGTCTGCTGGTTCACGATCTCGGTGAAGTTCAGGCTGCCCGACACCATCAGCACGATCACCAGCACAAAGCCCATCGCGATTTCATACGACACCATCTGCGCCGATGCCCGCATTGCGCCGAGGAAGGCGTACTTGGAGTTGGAGGCCCAGCCGGCGATGATCACGCCATACACCTCCATCGAGGTGATCGCCATCACCAGCAGCAGGCCGGCATTGACGTTGGCCAGCGCGACTTCCGGGCCGAACGGCACCACCGCCCACGCGGCCAGGGCCGGCATGATGGTCATGATGGGCGCGATCACGAACAGCGCCTTGTTGGCGCGCGCCGGGATCACGATTTCCTTCAGCAGCAGCTTGAGCGCGTCGGCGATCGGTTGCAGCAGGCCGGCCGGACCCACGCGGTTCGGGCCGATGCGCACATGCATCCAGCCTATCATCTTGCGTTCCCACAGCGTCAGGTAGGCGACGCAACCCATGATTGGCAGCACGATCAGCACGATCTTCACCAGGTTCCAGATCAGCGGCCAGGTGAAGCCGAACCAGGACTGCCCGGTGGTCTGCAGGTTAAGCAGCATTTGGTCCATTACGCTTTCTCCACACGGATTTCACCGAACATGCCGCCCAGCATCCTGGTGCTGGGATGCGCTGTCGCGAGCCGCACCACGTTGCCCGGCAGGCGGCTGTCTATCGCTGCCGGCAGCACGGCGCTGCCGCTGCCCTGGCTTACCCGGACGGCGTCGCCATCGATCACGCCCAGCCGGTCGGCCAGTGCCGGGGAAATGCCGGCAACGGGCGGCATCGCATCCCTGGTCTGCTGCAGCGGCGGCGAGCGGCGCACAATCGCATCGGTCGAGTAGATCGGCACCGGCGCCAGGCGTTCCAGCGATTCGACGGGCTGCGCGGGCTCGACCCTGGGCGCCAGCTTGGCGCTATTGCTGAGACGAGAGCGCAGGTCGCCGTCGATCACCTTGGCATTGCCGGGCATGCCCAGCGCTTCATTGCGAACCTCTTCCGAAGTCTCGTAGTTGAAGCCTTGCAGATCCAGCAGGTTGCCCAGCACGCGCAGCACCTTCCACGCCGGACGGGTTTCGCCCAGCGGCCTTATGCTGCCGTTGAAGCTTTGAGCGCGGCCTTCGCAGTTCACGAAGGTGCCGGCGGTTTCGCTGAATGGCGAAACCGGCAGCAGCACGTCAGCATAGTCCATGCCCTGCTTGTAGGCGGACATGACGACCACCATGTCGGCCTGATCCAGCGCGCGGCGAGCTGCCTGCGGGTTGTAGCAGTCCAGTTCGGCTTCCGCATGCAGCAGCATGTAGGCCTTGCGCGGCTGCTCGAACATCTGCAATGCGTTGCCGCCCTTGGCCGGGAATGCCTGGATCACGTGGCCGCCGACCGTGTTCGCGCCCTCGGTCAGGTAACCGAGACGCGCGCCGGTCTGTTCGGCCAGCCATTGCGCAGCCGCGTGCAGCAGCGAGGCTTGCGGATGCTGCGCCGCTGCATTGCCCAGCATGATGGCGCGCGGTTCGCCTGACAGCAGGCTGGCCGCGATCAGCTTGGCGCTTTCGGATGGCTCGATATTGGAGAAGCCGGCCGGCAGCGGAACGGTCTTGGCGGCCGATACCGCGGCCATGATTTCGCCGAGCGCCTGCAGCCATGCGGACGGCGCGGCGATCATCTTCGCCGCAACCGGCATCAGCAGGTCGTCGTCGCTGCCATGCAGAATGCTGAGCTTGGCGCCAGCCTTTACCGCGGAGCGCACCCGGGCAGCCAGCAGCGGATGGTCCTTGCGCAGGAAAGAGCCGATCACGAAAACCCGCTTCAACGCGGCGAACTCGGCGATCGACATGCCCAGCCATGGCATAACTTCGCCGGACAGCGCGAAATCGGACTGGCGCAGGCGGAAGTCGACATTGTCTGAACCCAGGCCATTGACCAGCTTCTTCAGCAGCGCCAGTTCTTCCAGCGTCGAGCCCGGCGTGGCCAGCGCGGCTATGGCGTCGGCGCCATGCTCGTGGCGGATATTGCGCAGGCCATGCGCGACGTATTCAAGCGCGGTCTGCCAGTCGGTTTCCATCCACTTGCCATCCTGCTTGATCATCGGGGTGGTCAGGCGTTCCTCGACGTTCAGGCCTTCATAGGAGAAGCGGTCGCGGTCCGACAGCCAGCACTCATTGATTTCCTCGTTTTCCAGCGGCAGCACGCGCACCACCTGCTTGCCTTTGACCTGCACCATGAGGTTGGAGCCGAGGCCGTCGTGCGGACTGACCGACTTGCGGCGCGAAAGCTCCCAGGTGCGGGCGCGATAGCGGAAAGGCTTGGAGGTCAGCGCGCCGACCGGGCACAGATCGATCATGTTGCCCGACAGCTCGGAGTCCACCGTCTTGCCGACGAAGGTGGTGATCTCCGAGTGCTCGCCGCGGTTGAGCATGCCGAATTCCATCACGCCGGCCACTTCCTGGCCGAAGCGCACGCAACGGGTGCAATGGATGCAGCGCGCCATTTCGCGCATCGAGATCAGCGGGCCGGCATCCTTGGGCACGACCACCCTCTTCTCTTCGGCGTAGCGCGAGGACGAGCCGCCGTAGCCGACCGCCAGATCCTGCAGCTGGCACTCGCCGCCCTGGTCACAGATCGGGCAATCCAGAGGGTGATTAATGAGCAGGAACTCCATCACGCTCTTTTGCGCCTTTACCGCCTTTTCGCTGTGCGAACGCACCACCATGCCGGGGGTCACAGGCGTTGCGCAGGCCGGCAGCGGCTTGGGTGCCTTCTCGACTTCCACCAGGCACATGCGGCAGTTCGCCGCAATGGACAACTTCTTGTGATAGCAAAAATGCGGAATGTAAGTGCCTATCTTGTTGGCAGCGTCCATCACCATGCTGCCTTCCTGCACTTCCACTTTCTTGCCGTCTATTTCGATTTCAACCATGGTTTTCTTTTTCCCGTAGCGTGCGCTTCGCGCACCGGAGCGCTGCGGCCTGTTGCCGGCTTACAGATATGCCGGAACCAGGCAGTGCTTGTGCTCTATGTGATATTCGAACTCTTCCCGGAAATTCTTGATCATCGCCCTTACCGGCATGGCGGCCGCATCGCCCAGCGCGCAGATGGTGCGACCCTGGATATTGTCGGCAACCGAATTGAGCAGGTCGAGGTCGTCAGGCCGGCCCTGGCCGTGTTCGATCCGGTGCACCATGCGATACAGCCAGCCGGTTCCTTCACGGCACGGGGTGCACTGCCCGCAGGATTCCTCGAAATAGAAGTAGGACAGCCGCAGCAGCGAACGCACCATGCAGCGCGTCTCGTCCATGACGATCACCGCTCCCGAGCCCAGCATCGAACCGGCCTTGGCGATGGAATCGTAATCCATGTCGGTTGCCATCATGACCTCGCCGGTCAGCACCGGCATCGACGATCCACCTGGAATCACAGCCTTGATCTTCTTGCCGTCGCGCATGCCGCCTGCCAGTTCCAGCAGGGTGGCGAACGGCGTCCCGAGCGGGACCTCGTAGTTGCCGGGCTTGGCGACATCGCCGGACACCGAGAAGATCTTGGTGCCGCCGTTGTTGGGCTTGCCCAGCGCCGCATAGGCTTCGCCGCCCATCTTCATCACGAAGGGCACGGCGGCAAAGGTTTCGGTGTTGTTGATGGTGGTCGGCTTGCCGTACAGGCCGAAGCTGGCGGGGAATGGCGGCTTGAAGCGCGGTTGGCCTTTCTTGCCTTCCAGCGATTCAAGCAACGCGGTTTCCTCGCCGCAGATGTAGGCGCCGTAGCCATGGAATGCGTGCAGCTGGAAGTTGAATTGGCTGCCCATGATGCCGTCGCCGAGGAAGCCCTCGGCGCGCGCCTCTTCCAGCGCTTCCTCAAAGCGCTCATAGTCGGCCCAGATCTCGCCGTGGATATAGTTGTAGCCGACGCTGATGCCCATTGCGTACGCGCCTATCGCCATCCCCTCGATCAGCGCATGCGGGTTGTAACGGATGATGTCACGATCCTTGAATGTGCCTGGCTCGCCTTCGTCGGTATTGCAGACCAAATATTTCTGGCCAGGGAACTGGCGCGGCATGAAGCTCCACTTAAGACCGGTGGGAAAGCCGGCGCCGCCACGGCCGCGCAGCGACGAAGCTTTCAGCTCCGCGATGACCTGCTCGGGCGTGATGCCTTCGGTCAGGATGCGCCGCAGCGACTCATAGCCGCCACGCTTGACGTAATCCTTCAGATGCCAGTTCGAGCCATCCAGGCCAGCAAGGATCAGCGGCTTGATATGACGGTTGTGCAGACTGGTCATTTCTTTAATTCCTCCAGCAGCGCATCAATTTTTTCGTTCGACATGAGGCTGCACATGCGCTTGTTGTTCACCAGCAGAACCGGCGCGTCGCCGCAAGCGCCCATGCATTCGCCTTCCATCAGCGTGAACTGACCGTCTTCGGTCGTTTCACGGTAATCGATGCCCAGCTTTTCCTTCAGATAATGCGCTGCCTTCTCACCGCCGGACAGCGCGCACGGCAGGTTGGTGCAGATCGTGATCTTGCTCTTGCCAACCGGGTTCAGGTTGTACATTGCGTAGAACGTCGCAACTTCCTGCACCGCGACCGGCGCCATATCGAGGTAAGCGGCCACCGCCTCCATGACTTCCGGCGACAGCCAGCCCGTCTCGTCCTGCGCGATCGCGAGCGCGGCCATCACCGCGGACTGCTTCTGGTCCGATGGAAATTTCGCGATCTGGCGATCTATCTTTTGGTACGCTTGCTCTGATAACACCATTGTCTTTGCCTCACATGTCGCTGCGCTTGACGCAGCGACTCATCTGTCAATTTCGCCGAATACGATGTCCTGGGTGCCGATGATAGTGACCGCGTCGGCGATCATGTGGCCCTTGGCCATTTCATTCAGCCCCTGCAGATGGGGGAATCCCGGTGCCCGGATCTTGAGCCGGTACGGCTTGTTGGCGCCATCGGAAATCATGTAGATGCCGAACTCGCCCTTGGGATGCTCGACCGCGGCATAGGCTTCGCCGGCCGGCATATGGAAGCCCTCGGTGAACAGCTTGAAGTGATGGATCAACTCTTCCATGTTGGACTTCATGTCCACCCGCGACGGCGGCGCCACCTTGTGGTTGTCCGTCATGACCGGACCCTGGTTGTTGCGCAGCCACTCGACGCATTGCTTGATGATGCGATTGGACTGGCGCATTTCTTCCACGCGCACGAGGTAGCGGTCATAGCAGTCGCCATTGGTGCCGACCGGGATGTCGAAATCCAGCAGGTCGTAGACCTCATAGGGCTGCTTGCGCCGCAAGTCCCACTCGATGCCTGAACCGCGCAGCATGGGACCGGTAAAGCCCATGGCCTTGGCGCGCTCGGGCGACACAACGCCGATGCCTACCAGCCGCTGCTTCCAGATCCGGTTATCCGTCAGCAGGGTTTCGTATTCATCCACATAGTGGGGAAAGCGGTTGGTGAAGTCCTCGATGAAGTCCAGCAGCGAACCCTGGCGGTTTTCATTGAGCTGCCTGATCGCCTTTTCATTGCGCAGCACCGAAGCCTTGTATTTGGGCATCGCATCCGGCAGGTCGCGGTAGACGCCGCCCGGACGGTAATAGGCTGCGTGCATGCGCGCGCCGGACACCGCCTCGTAGCAGTCCATCAGGTCTTCGCGCTCGCGGAATGCATACAGGAACACGCCCATTGCGCCAACGTCGAGCGCATGCGCGCCCAGCCACAGCAGATGGTTCAGCAGGCGGGTGATTTCATCGAACATCACGCGGATGTACTGGGCGCGCAGCGGCACTTCGACGCCCATCATCTTTTCGATCGCCATCACATAGGCGTGCTCGTTGCACATCATCGACACGTAGTCGAGACGGTCCATGTAAGGCAGCGACTGCAGATAGGTCTTCTGCTCGGCCAGCTTTTCGGTGGCTCGATGCAGCAGGCCGATATGCGGATCGGCGCGTTGTATGACTTCGCCGTCCAGTTCAAGCACCAGGCGCAGCACGCCGTGGGCGGCCGGATGCTGGGGGCCGAAGTTCAGGGTGTAATTCTTAATCTCAGCCATTATTTGATCCCGTAATTCTCTTCACGGATAACGCGCGGCACATTTTCCCGCGGCTCGATAGTCACCGGCTGATAAATCACGCGTTGCTGCTCAGGGTCGTAGCGCATCTCGACATAACCGGTGACCGGGAAATCCTTGCGGAATGGATGCCCGATGAAGCCGTAGTCGGTCAGAATGCGGCGCAGGTCGCTGTGGCCGTCAAACAGGATGCCGTAGAAATCAAAAGCTTCACGCTCATACCAGTCGGCGGCGGGCCAGATGTCGACCAGGGATGCCACCATGGGCATGTCGTCATCCGGCGCGAACACCCGCACGCGCACCCGCCAGTTATGCGTAAGGGACAGCAAGTGGGTAACTACCGCGAAGCGCGGACCGTCATAGGCGCCGTCGCCATAGGCCAAGTAGTCGACGCCGCAGAGGTCAATCAACTCCTCAAAGCGCAGATCGGCATGGTCGCGCAGCAAGCGCATGGCCGCCAGGTAACTGGGCGCCTTGACCAGTATGGTGACTTCGCCGAGCGCGACAGTCAGGTCGTGCAGTTGATCGCCAAGCGCATTGCGCAGCGCGGCTTCCAGCGTTTCAAGTTTCGTCGTCATAGTACCGTCCGGGTAGCCCGTTAGCGCGCGATGGTATTGGTGCGCTTGATCTTGTTTTGCAGCTGCATGATGCCGTACAGCAGGGCTTCCGCGGTTGGCGGGCAGCCGGGCACATAAATGTCGACTGGCACGATGCGGTCGCAGCCGCGCACCACCGAGTACGAGTAATGGTAGTAGCCGCCGCCGTTGGCGCAGGACCCCATGGAGATGACCCAGCGCGGCTCGGCCATCTGGTCATATACCTTGCGCAGCGCCGGCGCCATCTTATTGCACAGCGTGCCGGCGACGATCATCACGTCAGACTGGCGCGGAGATGGACGGAACACCACGCCAAAACGATCGAGGTCATAACGCGAGGCGCCGGCATGCATCATTTCCACCGCGCAGCAGGCCAGACCGAAAGTCATCGGCCACATCGAGCCGGTTCGGGTCCAGTTGATCAGCTTGTCAGCCGTGGTGGTGACAAAGCCTTCATTCATTACACCTTCAATAGACATTGGCTTATTCCCAATCCAGCGCGCCCTTCTTCCAGATGTACCAGAAGCCGACGACGAACTCGACGATAAACACCAGCATCGTTACGAAGCCGCCCCAGCCGAGGTCGCGCATTGCGACACCCCATGGGAAGAAGAACGCAGTTTCCAGGTCAAACAAGATGAATAAAATCGCAACCAGGTAGTAGCGCACGTCAAACTTCATGCGCGCATCTTCGAATGCCTCAAAGCCGCATTCATAAGGAGAATTTTTCTGCACATCGGGCCGGTGCGGACCCAGCAGGCGCCCCAAGACCTGGGGAGCAATCCCTACGCCGATACCGACGAGGATAAAGAGAAGCACGGGGAAATAGTTTTCGAGGTTCACGATGGGTTGCCGTATGGTGAATGTTCAGCCGCGCCTGCGAACATTTGCGAACCGAACAACATTCTCGAGAAAAAGCCAGCTTGGGATCTCCCTCGCTGGCTTTCTATTTATTGTGGTGCCGACGGCGAGACTCGAACTCGCACAGCTTTCGCCACTACCCCCTCAAGATAGCGTGTCTACCAATTTCACCACGTCGGCAAGCCGCTTATTTTAACCGGTCCGCACTCTTTATTCAATGCACAGTTGCGTTCCGGACAAGCTTAAAAACGAAAAATACTTACTTCGGAATCTGACCGGACTGACCTTGACCCTCAGACGGCGCCGGGGCCGGAGCCGGGGTGGCAGCAGGCGCGGCCGGAGCAGGCGCGGTATTGGCCGGCGCCGTGTTCGCAGGCAGTTTATCCATTACGCCGCCGCTTACTGATGTGGGCCTGTGTCCAAAAAATGCAAGGCCCAGGGTGGCGGCAAAAAAGATGGCTGCTGCAACGCCTGTTGATTTGGACAGAAAATTCGAAGACCCGGTTGCACCAAACAGGCTGCCCGATGCGCCGGAACCAAATGCGGCGCCCATATCGGCGCCCTTGCCATGTTGCAGTAAGACCAAGCCAATAATCGTGAGTGCCGAAAGCACCTGAACCACGACAATGACGGTGAGCAAAGTGTTCATTGAATGGATTTCCAGTTCTGAATAAATTGAGCGTTAAGCCGCGGCGCCAATGATTGCGAGGAAGTCAGCGGCCATCAGCGCCGCGCCGCCTATCAAGCCGCCGTCGATATCGGGCATGGCCAGCAAGTCGGCTGCATTGTCGGGTTTCATGCTGCCCCCATACAGGATCTGCACCCGCCCTGCGTCGGCAGCATCGCGCGCGGCAATGCGCGAGCGGAGGAAAGCGTGCACGTCCTGCGCCATCTGCGGCGTCGCGGTCTTGCCAGTGCCGATCGCCCATACTGGTTCATAAGCAATCACGAGGCGGGCCACATCGCTGTCAGAAACTGCGGCCAATACCGCTTCCAATTGGCGCTGAACCACCTGCTCGGTCTGGCCGGACTCGCGCTCGGACAAGGTCTCGCCGACGCAGACGATAGGGATCAAGCCGGCCGCAATGGCGCGCGCCGCCTTGCGGCCAACGAGTTCATCGCTTTCAGCATGATAGGCCCGGCGCTCGGAATGCCCGACAATCACATAGGCGCACTGGAAATCCGTGAGCATTGCGGCGGACACTTCGCCGGTATAGGCCCCTGCCTCATGGGCCGAGACATCCTGGGCGCCCCAGGCAATCGGCGTACCGGCAAGCAATTGCTGGCATTGCGCCAGATAGGGAGCCGGCGCGCAAACCGCGACTTGGCAGGATGGCTGTCCGAGTTCAGACTTTAGGGAGGAAAGCAAGGCGGCATTGGATGCCAGGCCGCCGTTCATCTTCCAGTTCCCGGTGATCAGTGTGCGACGCATAGGATTACGGGTTTTTGATAACCCGTCATTTTAGCGCTTCGCCGATGCGCTGGTCAAACCAGGCAGGCGGCAATCGCCAATCAGATGCATAGGGGGCAATACCCGAGAGCATTGCGCCAGCCGTCTTGCGGAAGGTGACCGACCTCCCACGACTGACCTCCCACAAGAGGATGGGAATCAGCTTGGATGGGAATCAGCTTACTTCCAGCACGATCTTGCCGACGTGCGTGCTTGACTCCATCAGCGCATGCGCCTGCGCCGCCTGTTCCAGCGGAAAGGTCTTGAAGATGACGGGCTTGATCTTTCCGACTTCCAGCAGGGGCCATACCTTTTCCCGCAGATTCGCGGCAATGGCGGCCTTGAAGGAAACGGGGCGCGGTCTCAGCGTCGAACCGGTGATGGTCAGGCGGCGGCGCAGCACTTCGCCCAGGTTGACCGTTGCCTTGGAGCCGCCCAGCAGCGCAATCAGGACAATCCGGCCGTCATCAGCGAGGCAGCTGACTTCCCGCGGCAGGTAGTCGCCCGCCACCATGTCAAGCACCACGTCCACGCCTTTGCCGCCGGTGGCCGCCTTGACCACCTCGACAAAATCCTCGGTTCGATAGTTGATGCCGCGTTCAGCGCCCAGGCTTTCGCAGGCTCGGCACTTGTCATCGGCGCCCGCAGTGGCGAAGACCCGGTGGCCCATCGCGGTCGCCATCTGGATCGCGGTCACGCCTATGCCGGAAGAACCGCCCTGCACCAGCAGCGTTTCGCCGCCGGACAAACGGGCGCGGTCAAATACATTGCTCCATACCGTGAAGAAGGTTTCAGGGAGCGAGGCTGCCTCAACAGCCGACAAGCCCCTGGGAACGGGCAGGCATTGCTGGACCGGGGCGGTGCAATACTCGGCATAACCACCGCCCTGCACCAGCGCGCAAACCATGTCGCCTTTCGCAAAGCCGCTGCCAGCCAGATCACCGTCGACAATTTCGCCGGCCACTTCCAGGCCGGGCAGATCGGATGCGCCGGGCGGCACCGGGTAGTTGCCGGTGCGCTGGAGCACGTCGGGGCGATTAATGCCAGCGGCATGCACCTTGATCAGGACCTCGCCCGCCTTCG
>Ga0308174_10001235_pt1 | contig 11719 bp, 11 predicted proteins | sample PhyPR2_FD_203894 | JGI IMG/M metagenome (GOLD analysis project Ga0308174, IMG submission 203894) | Soil microbial communities from UC Gill Tract Community Farm, Albany, California, United States - DLSLS.P.R2 | ecosystem: Environmental > Terrestrial > Soil > Agricultural land | place: USA...
TCTGTTCGGGAGTCAGCACAAAATCAGCGACGCCGGCGGCAATAGCGCTTCGAGGCATGCCATCGAACTTTGCCGATGACGGCTCCTGGACGAACGTGATGCCGCCCTCGGCCTTAATCGCTTTGAGACCTAAGGTGCCATCGGAGGCGGTTCCGGATAACACGACTCCAAGCGCCCGACTCCCTTGCGCCTCGGCGAGCGACCGGAAAAAATAATCAATGGGCAGGTTCCGGCCGGGCCCTCGCGGCTCAACGCGCAAATGCCCGTCCGTCACCGCCAGGCATTCATTTGGCGAGATGACATAAACGTGGTTGGCTTCCGCATGCATATCGGCCCTGATTTCGGTCACCGGCATAGCAGTCGCCTTCGTCAGAATTTCGGCCAACTGGCTGTGATGTCTAGCGTCGAGGTGCTGAATGAGGACGAACGCGATACCAGAATCGGGCGGGAGGTGTTTGAGAAACCTGGTGAAAGCTTCCAGGCCGCCGGCTGAAGCTCCTATCCCGGCAATGGGCGGCGGAGCTCGTTTCGGATCATTGCTTGCTGGGGGGGTGCCTTTTGCGGCATGGAGGCTCTCCTGTGCACCTGGAGCATTCTTCGCGGAACATCCCGGACGCCTGGGAATCTCCTTCGCCACTGCTCCACTCCTGACCAGATACTATATCTGCACCGTCGAAATATCCACCGTTGACTGGTGGCCCTCGATAACGATGATCCCGGTCTCACTTACGTAGTATTTCTTTCGGTCTTCCTCAAGATCGTAGCCGACTTCCGTGTCGGGCGGGATCTTTACGTTCTTATCGAGAATAGCGCGCCGGATCTTGGCGCGGCGTCCGATATCGCAATTGTCGAATATCACCGAATCTTCGACATGTGCGCCTGTGTGCACACGCACTCCGCGCCCCAACACTGAACCTCTTACCATGCCTCCGGAAACAATGGAACTGCCGGCGATGATGGAATCCACCGCCATGCCGCGCCGCCCATCCTCGTCGAAGACGAACTTTGCCGGAGCATCGAAATAGCCCGCGGTACGCAGCGGCCACTGGCGGTTGTAAAGGTTCAGTTCGGGTGAGACAGCGCGCAGATCCATGCTGGCCTCGTAATAGGCATCAAGCGTTCCAACGTCCCGCCAGTACTGGGGCGATCCAATCGGGTCGCCGGGAATGACGTTGGTCTGAAAATCGTATGCGTACATGTCCGCGCGCCCGATCAGCGAGGGCAGAATGTCCTTTCCAAAATCATGCGAGCTCTCCTCGTTCTGGCCGTCGGCGTGAAGTTCGCGAAGCAAAATGTCGGTCGAGAAAATGTAATTGCCCATTGAGGCAAAAACACGGGTTGGATCGTCGGGCATAGTAGGCGCGTCGGCTTTCTTTTCGTGAAAGCCGATGATGTTGCCTTCCGAGGTTGTTTCGATCACGCCGAAATCGGAGGCCAGTGCCTTATCGACGCCAATTGCCGCGACTGTGACGCCGGCCCTCTTCTCCACGTGGTATTCGATCATTTGCCGGATGTTCATGCGGTAGATGTGATCGGCTCCGAAGATAACCACCACGTGCGGATCGGCCTGCTGAATCAGATTGATGTTCTGATGAATAGCATCGGCGGTGCCGCGATACCAATCCTCCTGCGCGGATCGCATCTGCGCGGGAACGGGAATGATGAAATTGTTCTTCAGCAATCCACTCACCTCCCATCCTTCGCGCAGATGCTGCAGAAGGGATTGGCTCTTGAACTGTATCAGCACATAGATGGAATAGATACCGGAGTTCACGAGATTGCTTAGGACGAAATCAACGATGCGATAACGGCCTCCAAAGGGAACCGCCGGTTTGGCTCGTTCCTTGGTGAGAGGAGAAAGGCGGGTTCCCTTGCCTCCTGCCAGCACGAACGCAAGAACACGAAGCTGCATCCTCTATCTACCTCCCGAATCAAGAGATCTTTTGCATTTCGAGTATATTCCGAGTCACTGTATGCTATTCCAATCCATCGCGAGATGCACGAACGAACGAACAGCTACACCAGTCGGACCCTTTGCCAGCCAGCCCTTCGCCTCATCCAGCCAGGCAGTATATGCGATATCCAAGTGAACCCACGGAGTGGGATCGGCAAACTCGCGAAGAAACCAGGCGGCGGTAATGGAACCGCCATAGCGGCCGCCGATGTTAGGCAGATCCGCGAACGCCGACTTCAGGTACTCTTTGTACTCTTCATCCATCGGTAGTGGCCAAGTTTTTTCGCCCGCTGCGCGAGTCGATTTCAAAAGCCGCTGCAGGAAGTCTTCGTTGTTCGTGAACGCGCCAATGTTGTAATGCCCCAGCGCGATCCCGATTGCACCGGTCAGAGTAGCGGCATCGACGATGTGGGTCGCGCCATTCCGGTTCGCGTAGGTGATGGCGTCGGCCAGAATCAGCCGCCCTTCGGCATCCGTATTGAGAACTTCAATGGTCTTGCCTGATAGAGCAGTGACAATATCGCCCGGGCGCTGTGCGTCCCCATTCACCATATTCTCTACGGTCGGAATATACCCAGTGACGGGAATCGGTGGCTTGAGCTGGGCAATCGCACGCATGGCTCCGATGACCGCAGCCGCTCCGGCCATGTCGTACTTCATCTTCTCCATCCCGTCGGAAGGCTTAATCGAGATGCCGCCTGTATCAAAGGTGACGCCTTTACCCACCAGCGCCAGATGACAGTCGCTCTTTGGCGAAGCTGGACGATACTGAATTACAATCAGGAACGGGGGATTGGTGCTGCCCTGGGCCACGCCCAGCAGCGCACCCATGCCCAGTTGCGCCATTCGCTCCTGGTTAAGAACTTCGCACTGCAGTCCAAAATCAGCCGCCATCTTTCGGGCCGCTTCGGCCAGATCGCCCGGTTTGAGCTTGTTTGCCGGCTCATTGGCCAGATCGCGGGTCAGGTTTTGGGATTCGGCGATGATCCGGCCGCGCTCGAGCGCGGACCGCAGCGAATCCGCCGCAACACGCGGTACGATCACGGCAAACGTATCGATCTTTTTATCGTTCTTCTTGGGGTCCGACTTGTATTTATCGGCCTCCCAATCTCCGAGCAGAGCGCCCTCGGCGGCCGGTGTCACATATTCGTCGCCGTTCGGCGTATCCACCAGCAGCGCAATGCTGCGGATTCCTTTGGGTTTTAACGAACGCACCAGAGTTCCCGCGATTCTGCGAACCTCAACAGAGGAAAACTTGTCGCGTTTGCCGCCGCCGATCAGTACCAGGCGCTTGGCAGAGAGACCTTGCGGCCGGTGCAATACGGCCATTTCGTATAGCTTGCCTGTGAATTCGCCTGAGGTCCGCAGATCGGCAAGCCAGCCGCCCTGGGCCGCAATCCCGGGATCCGAAGCATGCCCCGGGCCGGCCGCCGGAGTTGTAGCTGCCCCCACATCTTCGGGTTCGAAGCAGATGACAGCCAGTGCGTCTACGCCTAGCTTTTCGATTTGTGCAGTTTCAATCTGTAGTTGCATATGAGTCGGAATCTACTGTCGACCACGCCTGGCCAGAGCCGCTTTTGCTTCCGCCTGCATTTCTTTGGCTCGAATGGCTTCGCGCTTGTCGTGGAACTTTTTGCCCTTGGCTACCGCAATCTCAACTTTGATCCGTCCACTCTTGATGTAGAGTTTGGTGGGAACGACAGTCAGGCCCTTCTCGCGCGTCTCGCCGCGCAGCTTCTCAATCTCAGAGCGGTGCAGCAGGAGTTTCCGCTTGCGAACCGGAACATGGTTCATCAGATTGCCATGCGAATACTCGCTGATATGGGCGTTCATCAGCCATGCTTCATCCTCTGTGATTTCCGCATAGCTCTCTTTGAGCTGGATCTTTCCGGTCTTAGCCGCTTTCACTTCGGTCCCGGTGAGCACCAATCCCGCTTCGTAGCGGTCGAATAGGTGATAATTATGTCCAGCGGACCGATTGTCGCTCAAAATCTTGATTTCGCCTGGTTGAGCCAAAGTTGTCGCCGTTTAACTTGGAGTCTTGAATCTTCGCCTCGCTGAGAACGCGGGCTCATTTATTATTGAATCTTCGCCTCGCTGAGAACGCGGGCTCATCTCCAGTTTCGCCCAGTGAGGTATCGGAACCTGCACGTCGGGCTACTCTGGAACGTCTTCCATAGGACCAGGGAGAGGAAAATATCCAGGGCGGGACATTTTTGTGTGGACCCGTGCTGGCTGTCTTGGCGGCATAGCCAATGCTAGCAAGCGCTTGCGCGGTTTCAAATCTGCTGAGCGCCCGGGATGAATACGAGTTGGGATATGCTAACGTGAACCTTTTTAAGAACTTACGACTTCTGCCCGCGCTCGTCTGTGCGCTCGTTTTCTGGGGCATTCCTATTGAAGCGCACACCAAACAGGGTGACAAGCTCCTGAAAGAAGGGGAAAAGGCCGAGGCTCACAAGGACTACGACGCGGCGCTGAACGACTATTCACAGGCTCTGGACATCGATCCCAAAGAGCCGGCCTATCTCATTGCCGTAAATCGGGTTCGCGGCGCAGCCTCGCAGGCCCACATCGAGAAGGGGAGGGCCTTACAGCGCGATCAGAAACTGAACGAAGCACTGGTGGAGTTTCAGCGGGCACTGCTGGCCGATCCTTCCTCCCAAATTGCATTGCAAGAGATCCGCCAAACCACTGAGATGGTGAAGGAAAAGTCGAAAGCGCCCCCGGGCACGACCATCCTGACCCCAGCCGAGAAGGCGCGCCGGGAGGTGGAAGCCCGCATCAACTCGCTCGAAGGCCCTCCGGAACTCCGCCCTATTAACAATCAGATCAGCAGCCTGAAAATGAACAACCAGCCTCCGCGCGTGTTGTATGAGAGCGTGTGCAAGCTGGCCGGGATCAATGTCCTGTTCGATCCCCAGGGAATTGAATCGACGATGGGAGGCATGGGCGGCGGCAACAAGAATGTCAATTTGGATTTGAACAACGTCACGCTCGAAGAGGCGCTGAATTACATCGCGCTGGTGACGCACACGTTCTGGAAACCGATCAGCCGGAACGCCATTTTCGTGACCCAGGAGAGCGAGCCGAAGCGGCAGGAATACCAGGATGAGGTTGTGAAGGTGTTCTATATCCAGAACGCCAGCACCCCAAACGAATTCACGGAAATCTTCAACGGCGTCCGCACCGGAGCTAAACTCAGTACTGGGATTTTCCAGGTCGCCAGCCAGAACGCCATCATTGCGCGCGGCACTCCGGATACCATCGCGCTCGTCGAGAAGCTGGTTCATGATCTGGACAGGCCCAAACCCGAGATAGTGGTTGACGTGATGGTCATGGAAGTCTCGAAATCGAAGATCAGCACCCTCGGCGCGGCCCTTGCCGGTCAGACCGGTGGGTTGAACGTTCCGATTCAGTTCACGCCCCGTAACCCCGTTCTTTTCGGCACAACCGCCACCACGGGTTCAACTACGGGTACGACGACCAGTACGACCGGCACCACAACCAGCACCACAGGAACGACAACCGGTACGACCGGCACAACCGACACGACAACCGGAACCACGGGAACGACTGGAACCACCGGCACTACGGGGACCCCTAGCCAGTACATTGCGCTATCGAAAATGGGCCATATATCGACCAACGATTTCTCGGTCAGCTTGCCGGGAGCGCTCGTTCAGGCGCTCCTGACGGACGCCTCTACCCATCTCCTGCAGCGCCCGGAAGTGCGCGTCACCGATGGCGGCAAAGCAATCCTGAAGGTTGGAAGCAAGATTCCGTATGTGTCCGGCTCGCTGAACTCCGCAGTCGCCACACCGGGCGCAATCCCCTATGCCACGACCCAATTCCAGCAGGTGGATGTCGGCGTGCAGATTGAACTTTCGCCGCATGTGAACGCTCCGAACGACGTGAGTATGCACATAAAGGTGGAGATTTCGAACGTCGTTCAGACGGAGAATATTGCCGGAATCCAGCAGCCGGTTATCGGGCAAAAAGTCGACGAAGCCGATATTCGGATGAAGGATGGAGAGGTCAGCCTTCTGGGTGGCTTAACTTCCAATAGCGACAGTCAGACCATCGCCGGCATACCGGGTGTCGCGAACCTTCCGGTGCTTGGGTATCTGTTCGGCTCAAGAAACCGCGATCGGGAACGGGACGACATTATCGTTGCCCTGGTTCCGCACATCATACGCGCTCCTGACATGACCGATATTGCAAGCCAGGGTGTGTACGCCGGGACGGAGCGCGTTGTAAAGGTTGACCGGCGGCCAGACGGCAATGCACCGCCTCCCGCGCCGCTGCCGTCGCCATCGAATGAGCAGCCGCCGGCTGCCAGTGCTCCTCAACCGGCACCGGCCGCTCCGGCGCCGCGCGCGCCAGCGGGTTATCCACCTGTTCAACCGCTTCCGAATCAGCCGCGTCAAAATCAGGCGCCCGCTCCCGCAGCGCCTCAGAACGCTCCGACCCGGCCGCCGCTGCTCGCTCCCCAAAGTGCTCCACAAAACCCGCAGCAGCGAGCTCCGCAAGGCGCGCCACAGAACGGCAATCCACCGCCCGGCGAAGCGAATCCGTAAAATGGAGTTTGCAGTAAATGTTGCGGTGTAGTGAATCTCCTGGCTTAAGAAGGAGGCGCAAGACTCAGGCCGGGCTCACGCTGGTCGAGTTGATCGTCGCCTTCAGCATCCTGCTGATTCTCACGACCATGGCTGTGCCGGCGGCCCGTTTTCAAGTGCGGCGAGAGCGGGAAAAGGCTCTTTCCGAAGACTTGCACGAAATGCGAACCGCAATTGATAAATACAAGGATCTATGCGATCAGGGCAAGGTCCAAGCGGGTGATCCGGACGCACACTGCTACCCGCCGACGCTGGAAATTCTGGTGGATGGCGTGAAGCTCTCGAACACCATCAGCGGCAACGGACAGACCGGGAAAATGCGATTCCTGCGGCATATTCCCAAGGACCCATTCACAGGCGATACCGATTGGGGCAAGCGCAGCATGCAGGATGAGCCGACTTCGAACTCGTGGGGAGGCCAGAACGTGTTCGACGTGTACTCGAAAACAATGGACAAGGCGGGGGACGGGACGCCGTACTCGGAATGGTGACAAAGATGGTGCCGAAACATCGAAACCGAGCCGGGATCATTCGGGAGCGGTTGCTTACGCGGCGCGGCTTCACCCTGATTGAACTGATGGTCGTGATGGCGATCATCTCCGTCCTGCTTACCATCGCTCTCCCGATTTATCAGAAGTCGATCACGCGTGCTAAGGAAAGCGTGCTCAGGAACAATCTATTCACTTTGCGCACGATGATCGACGAGTACACCATCGATAAGCAGAAGGCGCCTGAGACGCTGCAGGATCTTGTCTCGGAAGGCTACTTACGGCAGGTGCCGCTGGATCCGATGACCAACTCCGACCAGACCTGGAAGGTCACAATGGAAGATACGCCGGTCGGCGGAAGTAACAGCACGCCGGGTATCTTCGATGTGCATAGCGGGTCGGAAAAAACCGGACTGGACGGCAGCGCCTATGCAGACTGGTGACAGCCGGCGCTGATCTGCATAGGTTGCTAAACTGAAGTGCGGCGAGGCGCCTGCATCGCCTTTCTCCCCGATCGTCTAATGGTAGGACAGCGGCCTTTGGAGCCGTTAATCGTGGTTCGAATCCATGTCGGGGAGCCAAATCGTTAGCTAAGATTCTTGCACTCGCCGAAAATCCGCGGCCAACGGGATGCAAGAAGCTGAAGGGATTTGCGGATCTGTGGCGGATCCGCGTGGGGGATTACCGCATCATATTTGCTATCCATGATGAGGCTGGGCGTGTGGACGTTCTCCGGGTCGGGCATCGCAGGGATATTTACGAAGCTTAAATCAGGCCGGCCGTTCGAATCTGCCCGTCGCTACCAATCGACTGGCATGCTTACACAGGCATATGCTTGTACATATGCCGACGCGTGTCGCATATGGAACGGCGCGTGAAACTGTTTAGCATGGCCGGAATCAGGCGGTTCGGATTCCACCAGAATTTGAACTCCCGGGCGATGACGCCGTGATGCGAAAGGAGGGCGACCGGCTGATCATTGAACCCGCGCCTGCCAAATCCTTACTGGCCTTACTTGCAACGCTGGCTGCTATCGAAGAGGATTTTCCTCCGATTCCTGATTCGGCCCCGGACCATATCGAAATCTGATGCGCTACTTATCGCTGCTCAGGTGATCGCCCTCGGGTACACGATCGTCACCGACAATGAGCGCGAGTTCGCCAGGGTTGAGGGTCTCTCCCGCGAAAATTGGCTACGGCATTCGTAGCATCCGGGCGGCCCCATCCGTCCAGTTTTACCCACCCGCCTCAGACGCCAAGGCCTACTAGCAGCTTGAAACCTTCACAAGCACTGCGCTATCTTGAGTGACAATGTATCGCTCTTTATCGGCCTTGTTGCCCGCCGCAGGCCTTTTCCTGGCAACCGCGGGGATGTCTTTTGCTCAAGAACGCCACTCCAGTGGCGAAGCGAACCTGCTCTTGCCCGATCTCGGCCAATCGACGTTCTTCGGCGGCCTCATTGACGGACGATCGCTGCTGCTCTACAGTCTGATCTTCGTTGCGCTCGGGCTTCTTTTCGGGCTCGTGATTTATAAGCAGCTCAAGAACCTGCCCGTCCATAGGTCGATGCTGGAGATTTCGGAGCTGATCTACGAAACCTGCAAAACGTATCTGATCACGCAAGGCAAGTTCCTGGTTGTCCTCGAAGTCTTCATCGGAGTAATCATCATTTTTTACTTCGGCGTGCTGGAACACTTCGATGCTTTCAAAGTCTTCATCATCCTGCTGTTTAGCGTCATCGGCATTTGTGGAAGCTCCGGGGTGGCGTGGTTCGGCATTCGCGTAAACACGTTCGCAAATTCGCGGACGGCATTCGCCAGCCTGCGCGGTAAGGCCTTCCCGTGTTATGAGATTCCCCTCAAGGCGGGCATGAGCATCGGCATGCTGCTGGTCAGCGTGGAGCTGGTGCTGATGCTGTTCATCCTGCTGTTCGTCCCGCACGACTACTCGGGGCCGTGCTTTATCGGCTTTGCCATTGGCGAATCGTTAGGCGCGGCAGCGCTGCGCGTGGCCGGCGGTATCTTTACCAAGATTGCCGATATCGGTGCCGACCTGATGAAGATTGTCTTCCGCATCAAGGAAGACGATGCGCGAAACCCAGGTGTAATTGCCGATTGCACCGGCGACAATGCAGGTGATTCCGTAGGACCAAGCGCGGACGGATTCGAGACCTATGGCGTCACGGGTGTCGCCCTGATTTCTTTCATCGTGCTGGCAGTCAGCAGCCCGCTGGTACAGGCACAACTGCTGGTTTGGATTTTTGCCATGCGCGTGATGATGGTCATCTCGTCGGGTCTTTCGTATTTCTTGAACGCAGCGATCGCGAAGGCCCGGTACAGCCATCACGCCAAGATGAATTTCGAGGCCCCTTTGACCAGCCTGGTGTGGATTACGTCGATTGTTTCGATAATCGCGACTTACGTTGTTTCCTACGCGATGATCCCGGATCTGGGCGGAGATCCGACGCTCTGGTGGAAGTTATCCACGGTGATCACGTGCGGAACCCTAGCCGGGGCGGTGATTCCCGAACTGGTGAAAGTGTTCACATCCATGCAGTCGGGCCACGTGCGCGAGATCGTCGTCTCTTCTCGCGAGGGAGGCGCATCATTGAACATTCTCTCCGGTTTCGTGGCTGGAAACATGAGCGCCTTTTGGCTCGGGCTGGCGATTCTGGCGCTGATGGCGATCGGCTACGGAGTCAGCACGTTCGGCATGGGCGACATCATGATGGCCCCGGCGGTCTTCGCGTTTGGACTGGTGGCGTTTGGATTCCTCGGCATGGGGCCGGTCACGATCGCAGTCGATTCCTATGGGCCGGTGACGGACAATGCTCAATCCGTTTATGAGCTCTCGATGATTGAGCAGATCCCAGGCGTGGAACAGGAAATCAAGGCGCAGTATGGCTTCGATACCGATTTCGAGCGAGCCAAAGAAAACCTGGAAGAGAACGATGGCGCGGGCAATACGTTCAAAGCGACGGCGAAACCGGTGCTGATTGGTACGGCCGTCGTCGGAGCAACCACTATGATCTTTTCGATCGTGGTGGCATTGACGAATGGCTTGCGGCCTGATCTGGTATCGAATCTATCTATCCTGCATCCGCCGTTTCTACTGGGCTGGATTGCCGGTGGCGCTGTCATTTACTGGTTTACCGGCGCATCGACGCAGGCCGTGACGACGGGCGCGTATCGCGCGGTTCAGTTCATCAAGGCCAATATCAAGCTGGAAGGCGTCACGAAAGCATCCGTGACTGACAGCAAGAAGGTGGTAGAGATCTGCACCAAATACGCCCAGAAGGGCATGATCAACATCTTCCTGATGGTGTTCTTCGTGACGCTTGGGTTCGCATTTCTGGAGCCGTACTTCTTCATTGGCTATCTCCTTTCGATCGCCTTGTTCGGTCTGTACCAGGCGATCTTTATGGCGAATGCCGGCGGCGCGTGGGACAACGCGAAGAAGATTGTCGAGACAGAACTTAAGGAGAAGGGAACCGATCTGCACGCTGCGACCGTAGTTGGCGACACAGTGGGCGATCCGTTCAAAGATACTTCTTCGGTGGCGTTGAACCCGATTATCAAGTTCACAACACTCTTCGGATTGCTCGCAGTGGAACTGGCGGTTTCGCTATCGGCCGATCAGCCTGTACTGACGCATGTGCTGGCGGCTCTGTTTCTGTTGGCGTCGATGGTGTTTGTGTGGCGCTCGTTCTACCGGATGAGAATTGGAACTGGGGAAGGGGCGGAAGAGAAGGAAGCGACAGCGGTTTATTCGGGTTGAAGACTCGGCAGGTTGAATAGTTGGCCGCAAGGACGGAGCTAAAATATGGTGATATGGTATGAGTATGGCAACAACCAAAGTCACCTTCACGCTCGATTCTGTCTCAATCCAACGTTTGCAAGATGCGGCAGACCGGCTTGCAGTAGCGAAGAGCGAGGTGGTTCGTGAGGCCATTATGGAGTTCCATGATCGTCTGGGGAAGCTTAGTGACCGCGAACGGTCTGCCATGCTTCGCACGTTTGACGAGTTCGTTCCACGCATTCCTCCACGCAGCGCCAAATTAGTCGACGGCGAGATCGCTCAAGTCCGGCAGGCGAGAAAAGCAGGCGGACGCCGCACTCGTTCAGATCACAGATGACCGTTCTCGACACCTCGGTTCTGATCGACAGTCTTTCAGGCCCCAAGCGTTCCGCGCCTGTTCTTCGCGCCGCTATCGAACGCGGCGAGCGGATACTGATTCCCACCCTCGTCCTGTATGAGTGGCTCCGCGGCCCTCGATTGCCGGCGGAAGTTGCCGCTCAGGAAGCGCTCTTTCCTGCCGCTTCCACAATTGCGTTTGGATCGCGGGAGGCTTCTTTGAGCGCCGAGCTCTACCGGTCGGTTAAGCGCCCTCGGGGTCGAGAAATCGACCTTGCGATTGCCGCGTGCGCGATCGTCAGAGAGGCTGCGTTGTGGACACTGAATATCGCGGATTTCAGAGATATTCCTCAGCTTCGATTCACGCGTTAGCCTGGCGTTTACCTCCTGTACTCAACCACCCGTAAACCGCGGCCTCCGTTTTTCAAGGAACGCGACGGCTCCCTCGCGAAAATCATTCGAGTCTCCGAGTTCGCGCATGAAGTCGCGCTCGAGGTCCAATTGCTGGTCGAACGTGTTGTTGCC
>Ga0308174_10001236_pt1 | contig 11715 bp, 9 predicted proteins | sample PhyPR2_FD_203894 | JGI IMG/M metagenome (GOLD analysis project Ga0308174, IMG submission 203894) | Soil microbial communities from UC Gill Tract Community Farm, Albany, California, United States - DLSLS.P.R2 | ecosystem: Environmental > Terrestrial > Soil > Agricultural land | place: USA...
GCCAGCGGCAGGTCCTCGTCGAGGACCCGCGCGTGGAAGCAGGTGTACTCCTTGGCGGTGAAGGCGTTGAACTCACCGCCGACCGCGTCGAGCTCCACCGAGATGTCGAGGGCGCTGCGCTCCGCGGTGCCCTTGAACAGGAGGTGCTCGAGGAAGTGCGAGCAACCGTGCAGCGTCGGGCTCTCGTCGCGGGACCCGACCCCCACCCAGACACCGATGGCCGCGGAGCGCACGCCCGGCAGCTGCTCGCTCACGACGCGCAGGCCCGAGGGCAGCACCGTCCGGCGCACGTGCTCCGGAAAAGGCGCCGACCCGCCCGGAACCTCCGGGCGGGTCGGCTGTGCACGCAGAGTCATGCGAGCGTCACTCGGAGTCGTCCGTGCCCTCGGCATCGGAGGAGCCCTCGGCGGAGCCCTCCGACTCCTCGACCACGGGGGCGAGGGACAGCTTGCCGCGGTCGTCGATCTCGGCGATCTGGACCTGGATCTTCTGACCGACCGAGACGACGTCCTCGACCGCGTCGACGCGCTTCCCACCGGCCAGCGAGCGGAGCTTGCTGATGTGCAGCAGCCCGTCCTTGCCCGGGAGCAGCGAGACGAACGCACCGAAGTTCGTCGTCTTCACGACCGTGCCGAGGTAGCGCTCGCCGACCTCGGGCATGGTCGGGTTGGCGATCGCGTTGATCGCGGACCGGGCGGCCTCGGCGGCCTCCCCGTTGGTGGCACCGATGTAGATGGTGCCGTCGTCCTCGATCGAGATCGACGCGCCGGTGTCGTCCTGGATCTGGTTGATCACCTTGCCCTTCGGGCCGATGACCTCGCCGATCTTGTCGACCGGGACGGTGATCGTGATGATCCGCGGGGCGTGGACCGACATCTCCTCGGGCTCGTGGATGGCCTCGGCCATCACGTCCAGGATCGTGATCCGGGCGTCGCGGGCCTGGGTCAGCGCCTGGGCGAGGACCTCGGCGGGGATGCCGTCGAGCTTGGTGTCGAGCTGCAGCGCCGTGACGAACTCGCGGGTGCCGGCGACCTTGAAGTCCATGTCGCCGAACGCGTCCTCCGCGCCGAGGATGTCGGTCAGCGCGACGTACTGCATCTCGCCCTCGATCTCGCCGGACACCAGGCCCATCGCGATGCCGGCGACCGACGCCTTCAGCGGCACACCGGCCTGGAGCAGCGCCAGGGTGGACGCGCAGACCGAACCCATCGAGGTCGAGCCGTTGGAGCTCATCGCCTCGGAGAGCTGGCGGATGGCGTACGGGAACTCCTCGCGCGAGGGCAGCACCGGCAGCAGCGCGCGCCGGGCCAGCGCACCGTGACCGACCTCGCGGCGCTTCGGGGAGCCGACCCGACCGGTCTCGCCGGTGGAGAACGGCGGGAAGACGTACTTGTGCATGTAGCGGCGGTGCTTCTCCGGCGACAGCGTGTCGAGCTGCTGCTCCATCTTCAGCATGTCCAGCGTGGTGACGCCCAGGATCTGGGTCTCGCCGCGCTCGAACAGCGCCGAGCCGTGGACCCGCGGGACCACGCCGACCTCGGCGTGCAGCGGCCGGATGTCCGCGAGGCCCCGGCCGTCGATGCGGATCTTGTCGCGGAGGATGCTCTCGCGCACGAGCTGCTTGTTGACGGAGCGGAACGCGGCCCCGATCTCCTTCTCACGGCCCTCGAACTGCTCGCCGAGCTTGGCCAGGACAGCGTCCTTGAGCTCGTCGGTGCGGTCGTTGCGCTCGGTCTTGTCGGCGATCTTCATCGCGGCGGCGAGGTCGCTCTTCACGGCGGCCTCGACGGCGTCGTACACGTCGTCCTCGTAGTCGAGGAAGACGGGGAACTCCTGGACGGGCTTGGCGGCCACGTTGGCCAGCTCGGTCTGGGCCTCGCAGAGCTGCTTGATGAACGGCTTGGCGGCGTCCAGACCACCGGCGACGACCTCCTCGGTCGGCGCCTGGGTGCCCGACTGGACGAGCTGCCAGGTCTGCTCGGTGGCCTCGGCCTCGACCATCATGATCGCGACGTCACCGGTGTCGGTGACCCGACCCGCGACCACCATGTCGAAGACCGCGCCCTCGAGCTGGCTGTGGGTCGGGAACGCGACCCACTGGCCGTCGATCAGCGCGACGCGCACGCCGCCGACCGGTCCGGAGAACGGCAGGCCGGAGAGCTGCGTCGACATCGACGCGGCGTTGATCGCCAGCACGTCGTACGGCGTGTCCGGGTCCAGCGCCATCACCGTGATGACGACCTGCACCTCGTTGCGCAGGCCCTTCTTGAACGTCGGGCGCAGCGGCCGGTCGATGAGCCGGCAGGTGAGGATCGCGTCCTCGCCGGGACGACCCTCGCTGCGGAAGAACGAGCCGGGGATCTTGCCCGCGGCGTACATCCGCTCCTCGACGTCGATGGTCAGCGGGAAGAAGTCGAAGTGGTCCTTGGGGTGCTTCCCGGCCGTGGTGGCCGACAGCAGCATGGTGTCGTCGTCGAGGTAGGCGGTGACGGCGCCGGCCGCCTGCCGGGCGAGGAGCCCGGTCTCGAACTTGACGGTGCGGGTGCCGAACTTGCCGTTGTCCAGGACGGTCTCGACGGCAGAGATCTCGGGTTCGGTCAAGGGTGTGTCCCTCTTCTGCTCGCGGAGCGATCCGCAGCATCCCGCCTACGTGTGCCGGTCTTCGATCGAGGCCCGCAGATCTCTCGCGGCCGGAGCCGGCGGAGATCCTGAGGGCCACTACCGAGGACCGGGCCGGAACGGCCGGGTCGCTCCTGGTGTGTTCAGGTGGGTTCTTCGAAAGGTGTTCGGGTGTTGCGAGTTGCCTTGCACGGTGAATCTAGCGCCACCGCGGGCGGCCGAGAAACCAGGAAGGGCCCACCGGGGTGGGCCCTTCCGAGGTTCAGCGACGCAGACCGAGGCGCTCGATGATCGCGCGGTAGCGCGCGATCTCGGTCTTCTGCAGGTAGTTGAGCAGCCGCCGGCGCTGGCCGACGAGCAGCAGCAGGCCGCGACGGCTGTGGTGGTCGTGCTTGTGCTGCTTGAGGTGCTCGGTGAGGTGGCTGATGCGGTGGCTCAGCAGCGCGATCTGCACCTCGGGAGAGCCGGTGTCGCCCTCGGTCGTGGCGTACTCGGCGATGATTCTCTTCTTGGTCTCCGCGTCGGTTCCGACAGACATGCGGGGGCTCCTTCCAGCTGCTCGTTGCGCGGCGCGCCGGGGCCTTTTCACCCGGGCACTCTCGATCCGCGGCCGTCATGACGGCGTGCCGCCGGTCCCTCGCGGGACCGACAACCTGACGAGACTAGCAGCGCGCCGGTGGCCGGTCCGAATCCGGGCCTCAGGCCAGCAGCGCGCGGACGGCGTCGCGGCCCGACTGCGGGTCGGAGGCGGCCAGCGCGGCCTCGGCGGCCTCCTCGCACCGGTCCATGGTGACCCGGGACAGCTGGGCGCCGACCGGCCGCACGGCGGCCGCGGCCATCGACAGCGACGAGATCCCCAGCCCGGCGAGCACGCAGGCCAGGAGCGGGTCGGCGGCGGCCTCGCCGCAGACGCCGACCGGCTTGTGGGCCTGACGCCCGGCCTCCGCGGTGATCGCCACGAGCTGCAGGACCGCGGGCTGCCAGGGGTCGGTGAGGTGGGCGAGGTCGGTGGCCATCCGGTCCGCGGCCATGGCGTACTGGGTGAGGTCGTTGGTCCCGATCGAGAGGAAGTCGACGACCTCGAGCATCCGGTGCGCGAGCAGCGCGGCGCTCGGCACCTCCACCATGACGCCGGGCTTGAGGCCCCGCGATCGCACCCGTCCGGCGAAGTCGGCGGCCTCGGCGACGGTGGCCACCATCGGGGCCATCACCCACGCCTCGGTGCCGGTCCGCGCCGCCGCCGCCGCGACGGCGTCGAGCTGCCGGTCCAGCAGGCCGGGGTTGTCGAACGACAGCCGGAGGCCGCGCACGCCGAGCGCCGGGTTCTCCTCGCCGCCGTGGGTCGCGAACGCCAGCGGCTTGTCCGAGCCGGCGTCGAGGGTGCGGACGACGACGTAGCGGTCGTGCCCGAAGGCACCGAGCACCTCGGCGTAGATGTCGGTCTGCTCGTCGACCGTCGGCTCGTCCGAGCGGCTCAGGAAGCACAGCTCGGTGCGGAACAGGCCGACACCCTGCACCGGGGCGCCGGCCGCGCCGCGCGCGGACTCGCCGTCGGCGACGTTCGCGAGCACCTTGACCGGCACGCCGTCGGCCGTGGCGCCCGGCCCCTGCCAGGACGCCAGCTCCTCGCGGCGGCGTACGTCGTCGGCGACGAGGGCCTCGGCCTCGGCCGGGTCGGCGTCGGTGTCGATCGTCCCCGCGGAGCCGTCGACCAGCAGCGGCACACCGGCGGCGAGCGTCGTCGCGCCGGCGACGCCGACCACGCACGGGATCCCGAGCTGGCGGGCGATGATCGCCGTGTGGCTCGTGGGTCCGCCGCGCTCGGTCACCAGGGCCCGCACGAGGGCCGGGTCGAGCCCGGCGGTGTCCGACGGCGCGAGGTCCTCGGCGACGAGCACGCACGGTCCGTCCGGCGTCCCCACGCCCGGCTCCGGCTCGCCGACCAGGCGGGCCACCACCCGTCGCTCGATGTCTCGCAGGTCGGTGACCCGCTCGGCCATCAGGCCGCCCATGCCGCTGAAGATCGTGACGAACTGCTCGACGCCGGCGCGCACCGAGGCGAGCAGGTCGTCGCCGGAGCGCAGGTACTTCCGCACCGCGCCGCGCAGGCCCTTGTCGCCGGCCAGGCCGGCGCTGGCGGTGAGCACCTCGGCGGCGGCACCGGAGGCCGACTCCGCCTTGCGGCGGAACCCCTCCGCCACCGCGGCGACCGCCTCGTCGTACGCCGCGAGGGCGGCGTCGACGTCGGCGTACTGCCCGCCGTCGAACCGGGCGACGGCCGCGGCCGAGATGTCGGTGCGGACCGGCAGGGCGGGCGCGTAGGCGACGCCCGGGACGACGGGTGTGCCGTGCAGGGCGGCGGAGGTGGACTGGCTGCGGGGCATGGGGTTAGTAGAGACCCGCTACCCCTTGACAGTCAACACATTCGGGCATAAAAACAACACATACACAGATCGACGGCACCCGAGGAGACCGGATGAGCATGTACGCGGAGGAGCGTCAGCAGGCCGTCGCACAGCTCGTCGCCGAGCACGGACGGGTGTCCGTCGCAGCCATCGCCACCGAGTTCGACGTGACGACCGAGACGGTACGTCGCGACCTTACCGCTCTCGAGCGGCTCGGGCTGGTGCGTCGCGTGCACGGCGGCGCGGTGCCGGCGTCGGCGCTGGCCGTGATCGAGTCCGGCCTCGGGGAGCGGGACCGGTCCAACACCGCCGCCAAGGACGCGATCGCGCACGCGGCCCTCGCGTTCCTGCCGCCGGCGGAAGGAGTGCTGCTCCTCGACGCGGGCACGACCACCAGCCGGGTCGCCCGCCTGCTCCCCCGCGAGCTGTCGCTCACCGTGGTCACCCACTCGGTGCCCGTGGCGGCCCGGCTCGCCGGGAGCTCCCAGGTCGACCTGCACCTGCTGCCGGGGCGCGTGCGCGCGACCACGCAGGCGGCCGTCGGGGTCGACACGGTGCACGCCCTGGAGCGGCTGCGCGCCGACGTGGCGTTCATCGGCACCAACGGCTTCAGCCTCGACCACGGGCTCTCCACGCCCGACCGCGACGAGGCGGCGGCCAAGCGGGCGATGGTGGCCGCGTCCCGCCAGGTGGTCTGCCTCGCCGACTCCACCAAGCTCGGCGCCGAGGCGCCGGTGCGGTTCGCCGCCCTGGCCGAGGTGGACGTGCTCGTCACCGACGGCGGGATCCGCGACGTGGACCGGACCCGGTTCGAGGACGCCGGCCTCGAGGTCGTGGTCGCGTGATCCTCACCCTCACGCCGAACCCCAGCGAGGACCGCACGGTCGCCCTCGCCGGTCCCCTCGAGCGCGGCAGCGTGATCCGGGCGGCGGAGAGCAGCTCCCAGGCCGGTGGCAAGGGCGTCAACATCTCACGCGCGTGCGTCTCCGCGGGGATCCCGTCCATCGCGGTGCTGCCGGCCCCGCCCGACGACCCGTTCGTCCACGAGCTGCTCGCCGCCGGCATCGACTGCCGCCCGGTCGCCACCAAGGGGCCGCTGCGCGTCAACATCACCATCAGCGAGCCCGACGGCACCACCACGAAGCTCAACAGCCCCGGCCCCACCGCCACGCCGACGCTGCTCGCCGACCTCACCGACGCGCTGCGACGCCGGGCCGCGACTGCCGACTGGGTCGTGCTCGCGGGCTCGCTACCGCCGGGCGCGCCCCCCGAGTGGTACGCCGACCTGGTCGTCACGCTGCGCGCGACCGGCGGCCGGGTCGCGGTCGACACCAGCGACGCGCCGCTGCGGGCCCTGGTCGACCGGCTGCCCGATGCCGCGCCGCACCTGATGAAGCCGAACGGTGAGGAGCTGGCCTCGTTCACCGGCGCCGACCCCGACCTCCTCGAGCGCGACCCGGCCGCGGCGGCCGTGGCCGCGCAGAGCCTGGTCGACGCCGGCGTGGAGACGGTCCTCGCCACGCTCGGCGCGCACGGCGCCGTGCTCGTGACCCGCGACGGCGCGTGGCACGCCGCCCCGCCCCCCACCGACGTCGTCAGCACCGTGGGTGCGGGCGACTCCAGCCTGTTCGGCTACCTCCTCGGCGAGCTGCGCCAGCGGCCCCCCGCCGACCGGCTAGCCCTGGCCGTCGCCTACGGCAGCGCCGCCGCAGGTCTTCCCGGCACGACCATCCCGCACCCGCAGCACGTCCGGGCCGACCTGGTCACCGTGCGCGCGCTGCAGCCCACCCAAGGAGGGTGACCATGTCCGACCTCATCGACCCCGGGCTCGTCCGCCTGGACGCCGACCTCGGCCCCGACAAGCACGCCGTGATCCGCTCCCTCGCCGGAGTGGTGGATGACGCCGGCCGCGCGGTCGACGTCGACCGCCTCGTCGAGGACGCCTACGCCCGCGAGGCGACGTCCGCGACCGGCCTGCCCGGCGGCATCGCCATCCCGCACTGCCGCACCGAGGGCGTGACCGAGCCGGTTCTCGCGTTCGCCCGGCTCGAGCCGCGGGTCGACTTCGGCGCCAAGGACGGCTCGGCCGACCTGGTCTTCCTCATCGCCGCTCCGGCGGGCGGCGACAACACCCATCTCCAGCTGCTCACCAAGCTGGCCCGCGCCCTGGTCAAGCCGGCCTTCACCGACTCGCTGCGCGCCGCCGCGACGCCCGAGGAGGTCGCCACGCTGGTGACCGACGTGGTCGGCGCACCGCCTGCGCCCCGGCGCACCCCTCCGGCCGCGGCCGGTGCGACCGCTGGCGGGGCGGGTGCCGCCGGAGCCTCGGTCGCGGAGCCGAACCCGGCGGCGCCGGCAGCCGCGCCGGCGGCCACCACGACCGCCCCCCGCAGCATCGTGGCGGTCACCGCCTGCCCGACCGGCATCGCGCACACCTACATGGCCGCGGAGGCCCTCGAGGCGGCCGCCCAGCGCGCGGGCGTCGACATCCAGGTCGAGACCCAGGGCTCGGCCGGCGCGACGCCGCTCGCACCGGAGGTGATAGCGGCCGCCGACGCGGTGATCTTCGCCGTCGACGTCGGGGTCCGCGACCGGCAGCGCTTCGCCGGGAAGCCGGTCGTGTCCTCCGGGGTCAAGCGGCCCTTCGACGAGGCGGACGCGATGATCGCCGAGGCGCTGCGCTACGCCGGCGACCCGTCCGCGCCGCGCGTCGAGGGCACCGCCGCGGCCGCGGGCGCCGGCGGTGGCGGGGCGGCGGAGAGCTGGGGCGGCCGGGTCCGCCGTGTGCTGATGACCGGCGTCTCCTACATGATCCCGTTCGTCTCGGCGGGCGGGCTCCTCATCGCGCTCAGCTTCCTGCTCGGCGGCTACGAGATCGTCGGCCCCTACGGCCAGATCGCGGTGCACAACTCGATCTTCGACCTGCCCAGCCCGGGTGCCCTCGGGCTCCACCACGCGCTGTTCGGCTCGGGCCTGTTCGCCTACATCGGTGCGCTCTTCTTCATCATCGGCAAGACCGCTTTCATGATGTTCATCCCGGCGCTCGCCGGCTACATCGCCTACGCGATCGCCGACCGTCCCGGCATCGCCCCCGGCTTCGTCATGGGCGGGCTCGCGACGAACATCTTCGGGGTCACCGACCCGAAGGGCGTCGGCATGGCGGCGACCGGCTACCTCGGCGCGATCGCGGGCGGTGTGCTGGCCGGCCTGATCGCCCACTGGATCGGCACCTGGCGCGTCCCCAGCTGGGCCCGCGGCCTGATGCCGGTCCTGGTGATCCCGCTGTTGACCTCGGTCATCGCCGGCCTGCTGATGCTCGTCGTGCTCGGCCGCCCGATCGCGTGGGTGATGACCCAGGTGCAGGACGGCCTGAACTCCATGAGCGGCTCCAACGCCGTCATCCTCGGCGTGATCCTCGGCCTGATGATGGCCTTCGACATGGGCGGCCCGCTCAACAAGGTCGCCTACAGCTTCGCCGTGGCCGGCCTCGGCACCGCCGCGGTCGCGACCAACTCCCCCGAGCTGCGGATCATGGCCGCCGTGATGCTCGCCGGCATGGTGCCGCCGATCGCACTGGCGCTCGCGACCGTCATCCGCCCGGGGCTGTTCTCGGCGGCGGAGCGGGAGAACGGCAAGGCCGGGTGGCTGCTCGGCGCCTCGTTCATCACCGAGGGCGCGATCCCGTTCGCCGCGGCGGACCCGGTGCGGGTGATCCCCCCGATCATGCTGGGCAGCGCGGTCACCGGCGGCCTGTCCGAGCTGTTCCACGTCGGCATCCGCGCGCCGCACGGCGGCATCTTCGTGCTGTTCGCGGTGAACGGCGTGGTGGGCTACCTGGTCGCCCTCGCGGCCGGCGTGGTGGTCGGCGCGGCCGGTGTCGTCGCGCTGAAGTCGCTCACCGGCGGCTCCGACGCCGACGTCGCCACCGTCTGACCGGCTCCTCGCGTCCCGCCAGACCCACACCACGCCCACGCAGCACGATCCCGGCAGCACCCACCCGAAGGAGAATCCATGCCCAGCAAGACCGTCGTCGTCGGCTCGTCCGTCGGCCTGCACGCCCGCCCCGCCCAGCTGATCGCCGAGGCGGCCGAGGAGCTGGGCTCCGAGGTCTTCCTCGCGGTGCCGGGCGAGGAGCCGGTCGACGCGAGCTCCTCGCTGATGATCATGACCCTCGGCGCCGGCCCCGGCGACCGGGTCGAGGTGTCCGGGGAGGACCAGTCGGCGGTCGACACGATCGCGGCGTTGGTCGAGAAGGACCTCGACGCCTAGGGGGCGAGGCCCGGGCTGCGATCAGTCCGCGGCGGCGACGTCGGGGTGGCCCCGGCGCAGTGCGAGGTAGACCGCGCGCACTCCCACGGCCCGCTCGAGCTCGCGGGTGACCGAGCCGAAGAACTGCGCCCGGTAGGCCTCGTCGGTCACCGTCGACACGGTCAGGTAGAGCCCCGAGAACGCGGCGAGGAACACCGAGACCTGGAACAGCGCCCGGTGGGTGTCGAACGGCTCGGTGGTCTGCCAGGTGTCGAGCACCTGCGGCGTCATGATGATCGCCCCGAAGAGCATCAGGAACGCGAAGACCGACAGCGACAGCAGCACGACCTGGCCGATCTGGAGGATGATCAGGACCAGGATCAGGTTCCAGCGCTCGAAGCCGGTGACCTCGGCGTACGCCGCCGGGTCGGCGTCCGGGTCCTCGACCAGCCGTCGGCTCGCCTGCTCGAGCGGCGTCCCGCGGCAGGCCCGCAGCAGCACCGCGTCGTCGACCGCGTCGTCCGCCCGGTCCACCTCCTCGGGCAGCCGGACCAGCAGGAACGCCACCGCGAGCCCGAAGAAGAGCACCACGACCAGCCACAGCGAGCCGACCGTGAGGTTGGCCGACACCTGCCAGACCTCGGTGCCGAGGAACAGGAAGGTGATCGCCAGCAGCAGCAGCGGCAGTGCCCGGGTGGTGAGCGGCAGCAGCGTCCGCGTGCTGCCGAAGGTGCGCGCCAGGCCCCACGCGATGATCTGGCGGGCCCGCAGCGCCGTGACGGCGTACCACCCGGCCGCGAGCAGCCCCAGCAGGACCACCGTCGCCGGCGCCGCACTGACCTGGCCCGACAGCCAGGCGAGCCCGGCGCCCACGCCCCCGGCCAGCAGCGCGACCAGCAGCGCCAGCGGGAGGGTGCGCTTGAGCCGCAGCGCCGATCGCACCTCGGCCCGGCGCTCGGGCACGAAGTAGGACAGACCGTTCTGCAGGAACCAGGCGTCGGTCGCCGCGATCGGGTCGGCGACACCGTCGCGGGGCGCACCCGTGCGGTCGCCGCGACCGACGCCGTCGTCGATCGCGGTCACGCCGTCGGTCCCACCAGCAGCGCGCGGGCCCGGTCGACGTCGTCCCGCATCTGCTCGACGAGGGCGTCGATGGAGGAGAAGGCCTCCATGCCCCGGAGCCGTTCGACGAAGCTGACCTCCACCTCGACGCCGTAGAGCTCGAGGTCGCTGCGGTCCAGCACGTAGCTCTCGACCCGGCGCGCGCGCACGCCGTCGAACGTGGGGTTGGTGCCGACGCTGATCGCCGCGGGGAGAATCTCGCCGGTGTCGAGCCGCCGCAGCCAGCCGGCGTAGACCCCGTCCGGCGGCGCGGCGACCACCTCGGGCGTCGGGACGTTCGCCGTCGGGTAGCCGAGCTCGCGGCCGCGCTGGTCGCCCTTCACGACGACCCCGCGGACCGAGTACGGGCGCCCGAGGGCCTCCGCGGCCCCGGCGACGTCGCCGCCGGCGAGGCTCATCCGGACGTAGGTCGACGACCACACCTGTGGGCCGCCGTCGAGCGGGATCCCCTCGGCGGTGAAGCCTCGGCGCGCACCCTCCGCGCGCAGGGTCGCGACGTCGCCGGCCGCCCGGTTGCCGAAGCGGAAGTTCGCGCCCACCACGACGGCGGCCGCGTGCAGGTCGTCCACGAGCACCCGCTGGATGAACTCCTCCGGGGACCAGCCGGCGACCTCGCGGTCGAACGGCAGCGCGAGCACGGCGTCGGCGCCGGCCTCGTGCAGCAGCGCGGCCCGGACGTCGAGGGCGGTCAGCGTGGTCGGCGCGTGCTCGGGACGCAGCACCGCCATCGGGTGCGGGTCGAAGGTCACGGCCACGACCTCCAGGCCACGCTCGTCGGCGACCTCGCGGGCCCGGGCGACGACGTGGCGGTGCCCGAGGTGCACCCCGTCGAAGTTGCCGATGACCACGGCCGTGGGCCCGAGGTCGGCCGGCACCTCGTCGAGTGATCGCCAGATCTGCACGGCTCGAAGACTACCGAGCGGTCATCCGACGAAGACGGCCACGGGTCGGGCGACGCCGCCCCGCGGCTCGTAGAGCGCGAGGAACTCCCCGTCCGGTGCGAACACCGCGCTCAGCCCGTCCACCGGCAGCTCCAGCGGGCGGCCGAACCGCACCTCCCCGGCGGACGCCTCGTCGAGGTCCACGGCCGGGAACGCGACCCGGGCTGCAGCGGCCAGTGGCAGCACCGCGAAGTCGTCGGCGAGCTGCTCGAGGGTCCGGGCGGCCGCGAGGTCGTAGGGTCCGACGGCGGTACGCCGGAGCGCGGTCAGGTGCCCCCCGACGCCGAGCGCGGCTCCGAGGTCGCGCGCCAGGGCGCGCACGTAGGTCCCGCTCGAGCACCGGACCGACACACCGAGGTCGACGACAGACCCGCCGGACC
>Ga0308174_10001237_pt1 | contig 11713 bp, 9 predicted proteins | sample PhyPR2_FD_203894 | JGI IMG/M metagenome (GOLD analysis project Ga0308174, IMG submission 203894) | Soil microbial communities from UC Gill Tract Community Farm, Albany, California, United States - DLSLS.P.R2 | ecosystem: Environmental > Terrestrial > Soil > Agricultural land | place: USA...
GCACACCGGATTGCCGCCGATATCCTTGCCGAGGCCCATCGTGAGCGGCGAGGCGGCAGCGGCGTAGACTTCGGAGCCGAGAATCTCGGACAGCTTGACGGTCTGGCGGCGCTGATTCGGCAATTCGAGCGCCATGAAATTCTTGCCGGGGATCGTTTCGACGACGCGAATCGACACGAGCGAGAGCGAACGCGCCAGATCCTTCGCGAGCCCGACGATCTGGCTGCCCTTCACACCCGTCGCCGGCTCGATTTCATAGCGCGTGACGACCGGCCCCGGATACGCCGCGACCACGCTCACGTCGACGCCGAAGTCTTTCAGCTTCTTTTCGATCAGACGCGACGTGTATTCGAGGGTATCGGGAGCGATGGTTTCCTGCGTTTTCGGCGGCGCATCGAGAAGTGCCAGCGGCGGCAGAGTGGAATCGCCCGGCAGGTCCGCGAAGAGCGGCACCTGCTTTTCCTTCTCGGCACGCTCGGAGCGCGCGGGCGTCGCGACCGGAGGCACGATCACCACCGGCTCGTGCTCCTCGCCCTTGACTCGCGAACGCACGACCTTGCCTTCGCGTTTGGACGCCGCCTCTTCGCCGAGCTTGCGGTCGCGGCCCGCTTCCCGGCGCAGCCGTGCGCCGGTGATCGCATTCAGGATGCCCTCGCCGACCTTTTCGCATACCGAGAGCCAGGAGAAGCGGAAATACAGCGACAGGCCGATGGCGAGCGCAATCAGAAAAAAGAGCGTCGCGCCCGTGAAGCCGAGCGCATGCGAGACGTGGTGCGCGATCAGGTCGCCGACGACGCCGCCCGGCGCGCGCGGCAGCGGCACCTTGAGCGACCACATGCGCAGCGCCTCGATGCCGTCGGTGGCGAGCAGCACGAGCACGAACGCGAACGCTTCGGCGAGCCAGGTGCGGTCGCGCGGGGCGTCGTCATCGCTCGCGGACGCCTGCGCGCCCGGCTCCGCGATGCGCCGGTAATTCGCGACGATGCGCCGCCCGAGCAGCACGACGAGCCAGTACGACGACAGCCCGAACACGAGCAGCAGAATGTCCGACGTGTAAGCGCCGACGCGGCCCGCCCAGTTCGAGATGTGATCCACGCTTACCGCGTGCGTCCAGCTCGGGTCCTTGCGGCTGTAGGAAAGAAGCGCCACGACGAGAAACAGTCCGAGCGCGACCTGGAGAATCCAGCGAATCTCGGTGAAAAGCCGCGACATGCGGTGCGGCAACGCCTGCGGGGTCGCGGAATAAGATGCTTTGGCCATTGATTCGGTGTCGCTTGTCGCGGCCCGCGCTGGATTGATGGGCGGGGCCGCATGAACGGTGACCTATTGTAAACGCTGCATTGCGGTGAACGGCGCAAAAACCGGCTCGTTCTTGCAACCTGTAACACTCCTCACATGCTGCGCAGGACGGTTTTGCGCGCAATTTCTTCGACGCAAGCCTATCAAAGCGATTGAAAGGTTCACTGGGAACGCTTTGCCAGCGGCCTTTATAATTGACGGCTTGCATCCAACTACGGGTCATCGCGCGAATCTGCTGCGCTGCTGTCGAGCCGCACGCCCCAGCCGAAGCGCGTCCGCACTGACCATCAATAACGGACCATCGCCATGTCATCACCGCAACCCGCGCCCAAGCACGCCAAAGTGCTGATTCTCGGTTCCGGCCCCGCCGGGTATTCCGCCGCTGTCTACGCGGCGCGCGCGAACCTGTCGCCGCTGCTCGTCACCGGCCTCGCGCAAGGCGGCCAGCTGATGACCACCACAGACGTGGAAAACTGGCCGGGCGATCCCTCGGGCGTGCAGGGTCCGGAACTCATGCAGCGCATGGAGGAACACGCGCGCCGCTTCAACACCGAGATCGTGTTCGACCACATTCACACGGCAAAGCTCAACGAGCGGCCGTTGCGTCTCATCGGCGATGCCGGCGAGTACACGTGCGATTCGCTCATCATCGCGACGGGCGCATCGGCGCAATACCTCGGCGATCCGTCCGAAGAAGCGTTCATGGGCAAGGGCGTGTCGGCCTGCGCGACCTGCGACGGCTTCTTCTACCGCAACGGCGAAGTCGCGGTCATCGGCGGCGGCAATACGGCGGTCGAGGAAGCGCTGTACCTCTCGGGCATCGCGAAGAAGGTGACGGTCATTCACCGCCGCGACAAGTTCCGCGCCGAGCCTATCCTGATCGACCGGCTGCTCGCGAAAGAGAAGGAAGGCGTGGTCGACATCAAGTGGAATCACGTGCTCGACGAAGTCACGGGCGATGCTTCCGGCGTCACCGGCCTGCGCGTGAAGCACACGCAAACGGGCGCGACCACCGACATCCCGCTGCAAGGCGTGTTCGTCGCAATCGGGCACAAGCCGAATACGGACCTTTTCGCCGGGCAAGTCGAGATGAAGAACGGCTACATCATCACGAAGGGCGGCACGACCGGCAACGCCACCGCGACGAGCATCCCCGGCGTATTCGCGGCCGGCGACGTGCAGGATCACATCTACCGTCAGGCGATCACGAGCGCGGGCACCGGCTGCATGGCCGCGCTGGATGCGCAACGCTATCTCGAAGCGATCGACGAAACCCCGACGCCGCACTCGATGAGCCACGAAAAAGACCGCTAAGCGAGCGGCGCAGCGCTCGGTCACAATATTCGCGCGAAGCCCGGTCCACGTCGGGCGCGCGCGGGAACGGGCCACGGTTCGCGCCGCCGGCCCGTTTTTTGTTTCCTGACACGTGCGCGCGCGTTTCATGCTTGCGCATTCGACCGGGATGGCGCGCGTGGCACAATCGGCGCGCCGCGCACCGAACGCCGTGCCTTCATCCCGCAGCCGCTTTCGTAGCCGACCCGCCTGGCCGAACGATGCCGAAAAACCATCCGCACCCGAACGAACCGAAATCCCGCCGCACGCAGACACAGCGCGCCGCGGCGCCCGCCGAGCCGAAGCCCGCCGATCCGCGCGAGGTGGCGGACGCGGTCAAGCGTGAAGGATTCGCGGGGCTCGCTTCGCTCAAGACCGCGCTGAAAGCGGACGTCGAGAAGCGGCAGATCGAACGCGCGGCGGCCGCGCGGGCCGAGCGGGAAGCTGTCGCGGACGCGGACGTGTTCCGCCGCTCCATCGGCGAGATCGCGCCGCTCAAGACGCCGCCGCGCACGACCGTCGTGCGTGTTCCGCCGCCGCCACTGCCGCTGCAAAGCCGCCGCGACGAGGAAGCCGTGCTCCAGGAAGCGCTCTCGGACGAATACGACCCCGAAAGCCTGCTCGACATCGACGAGACGCTTTTCTATTGCCGGCCGGGCATCAGCCAGGAAGTCGTGAGGAAGCTGCGGCGCGGCGCGTGGATCGTGCAGGCTCAACTCGACCTGCACGGCATGCGGCGCGAGGAAGCGCGCGAGGCGCTCGCCGAATTCATCCGCGAATCGGTGAAGCGCGGGCTGCGCTGCCTGCGCGTGATCCACGGCAAGGGGCTCGGCTCCGTCGGCAAGGAACCCGTTCTGAAGGGCAAAGTGCGCGCGTGGCTGACGCAAAAGGCCGAAGTGATTGCCTTCTGTCAGGCGCGTCCGCACGACGGCGGCTCGGGCGCCGTGCTCGTTCTGCTTCAGCCGGGCGGCACGCCGCGGCATCACAATCACCCGCAAGACAAGACCCGCTAGACGGGACGGACCGTGCATCCAAGACTCACTCTCGCCATTTCCATCATGGAGGCGTTCGCGATTTTCGCGTACGCGCTCTCCGGTCTCATCGAAGCGAGAAAGCGCAGGCTCGACGCGGTCGGCGCGTTCCTCGTCGCACTCGCCACCGCGTTCGGCGGCGGCACTGCGCGCGACGTTTTGCTCTCGCGCCGCCCGTTCTACTGGGTCGAGCATCAGGATTACGTGCTCGCAATCTTCGCGATGGCGATCTTCGCACCGATGTTCCTGCGCTTGACCAGCCGCCTCTTCGACCAGCGGGCGCTGCTCGTCACCGATGCCATCGGCCTCGGTCTCTTCAGCGTGTCGGGCACGTCCATCGCCCTCGACGCGCAGATGCCCGTCTTCACCGCGACCATGATGGGCGTTACGACCGGCGTGTTCGGCGGCATCATGCGCGACGTGCTGTGCAACGAGATTCCGCTGATTCTGCGCGATTCGCGGCCGTACGCGGTGTGCGCGTTCGCGGGCTGCTGGATTTATATCGGCCTCGAGCAACTGAAGGTCGACACCATCTATAACGTGCTGCTTTCGACCGCGTGCATTCTCGTCGCGCGGCTGCTTACGTTCAAGTTCGATATCCGCCTGCCGCACTAGCGTGCCTCTTGCGGCAGGACAGGCGGGGGAAGCCGTCCGTTTGCTACAATCGCAAAGTCAATCCGCGCCCCCTCCGGCCGCCCGCGCCGGTGCCTCGGGGCGTCTGCCTCCGGTCGTCAACACGCACACAGAACATGAACATCGAGCAAGCGCGTTTCAACATGATCGAGCAACAGATTCGTCCGTGGGAAGTGCTGGACCTGGACGTGCTGAACCTGCTGTCGATCGTCAAGCGCGAGAACTACGTTCCCGCGGCCTATCGCAACATCGCCTTCGCAGACCTCGAAATTCCGCTGCCCGGCGGCGAGCGCATGCTTGCCCCGAAGATCGAAGCGAGAATTCTGCAGGAACTGGCGATTCACAAGGGCGAAACCGTGCTGGAAATCGGCGCGGGCTCGGGCTACATGGCGGCGCTGCTCGCGCATCGCGGCCGCAGCGTGACGACGGTCGAAATCGCGCCCGAACTCGCCGAATTCGCGAAGCAGAACCTCGCGGCGAACGGCGTGATGAATGCGGAAGTGGTCGTCGGCGACGGCGCGCGCGGCTGGAGCGAGGGCGCGCCCTTCGACGTGATCTGCGTCTCGGGCGGCCTGCCGGTCATGCCGCAGGAGTTTCTGGAGCTGCTGAACATCGGCGGGCGCATCGCGGCGTTCGTCGGCACGGCGCCGGTCATGGAGGCGCAGATCATTACACGCGTCGACGAGAAGCAATACCGCGTATCGGCCGTGTTCGAGACCTTCGTCGCGCCGCTCAGGAACGCGCTGCATCCGCCAGCGTTCAAGTTCTGAACATCGCGCTTCATCGCCGGGCGGCATGCGCCCGGCGTCCGCTTCGCATCCACCGTCTGCCCTGACTATCCCATGCAAAATCTGACTGCACCCGAACTTGCCGCGTGGCTCGCCGATTCATCGCGCCCCGCCCCCGTGCTGCTCGACGTGCGCGAGCCCTGGGAGCTTCAGACCGCGAAAATGGAAAATGTCGTGTCCATACCGATGCGCGACGTCCCCGCACGCAGCGAAGAACTCGACGACGACGCGCAGATCGTCTGCATCTGCCATCACGGCGCGCGCAGCGCTCAGGTGGGCATGTTCCTGGAGTCGCGCGGCTTCACGAATATCTTCAATCTGTACGGCGGCATCGACGCATGGTCGCGTCAGGTCGATCCCACCGTACCGACGTACTGAGACTGCGGCGGCTAGCCCGCGCTCGACCACAACGCCGTTCCGTTCGCCGAGTAAATGACGAGGCTGCCGTCGTTCTGCATGTACGCGTACGCGCCGGGATGGTTCGGCGTGACCGTTTCCCAAACCTTCACGCCGTTGGCGTCGAACATGATGAGCATGCCGTTCTCCTGCATGCGCACTTCCACGCCCGGCGTGCCGCTGACTTTCGATGACCAGATCTTCGCGCCTCCGCGCACGATGACGAGATAGCCGTCGTTGCCGAGCGTCAGCGCGACGCGCCCATCGCACGAAGCGAGCGTTTGCCCGGTGGACATGCCTTCGCCCGGCGCAAGGTGCCCGCAAGCCGATGGCGCCCGCACGGCAGGAAGCGCGGCGAAGGCGTTCAGATCGACCGCATCGGCGACAGCCTGCAGGCCCGCATCGTTCGGATGCAGATGGTCGCCGCTGTTGAAGTTCGGCGCGTACGCCGCCGCGCTTGCCCGCACGCTTGCCGCGACCTGCGCGCCCCCCGCGTCGGCGGGAACGCCGGGATCTCCCAGAACCGCTGCCTGATCGAGCACGCCGTCGCATCCGCTCGAACTTCCGCGCAGGAAGGCGTTCAACGTCTGCCGCGTTCCTTCGATGTCGGGCGTCCAGCCTGAAACGCCTTCGAATGGCGTCAGCGTCGAGCAAATCACCTTCACCTTCGCGCTGTGCGCCCGCGAGACCAACTCCTGATATGCGCCAATCAGACTCTGCAGCGAAGGCGGACTGCCGCTGAGAAGATTGTTCACCGCGTCGTCCGAAATCACGACCCACTTCACGTTTGCCTGCTGCAGCACGTCGCGATTGAAGCGGTCGAGGCCCGCCGGCCCCGACGTGTCGCTATCCCAGAAGAAGTTGTTGCCGCTGATGCCCTGATTCAGCACGCCGACGTTCATGCCCGCGCGCACGAGCCGCTCCGCGAGCCGGTTCGGCCAGCGCCTGTTCGTATTCGCCGTGCCCGCCAGACCGTCCGTGATGGATGCGCCGAATGCGACGACCGCGCCGGTCGCGCCCGCGTTGATGACATCGAGATTGGTGAGGAAGTAGTACGACTGGGCGCCCGTCCCATTGACCACGCCGCCCTTGAACGACGAATCGGCGCTCACGTCGCCCGGCGCGACATACACGTCCTGCAAGCCTGCCGGATGGCCGGTGGAATTCGGCGGCGTCAGGGAAGGCACGTGAAAGCTGACGGCGACATCCGCGAGCATCGGGACCGCGAACGCGACGGTATCGCTCAGGACCGAGCCGCCTGCGGGAATGGTCACGTAGGCCTGGCCGTTGAAAGTGACCGCCCGGTCCGTCTTGGCGTCTGTTCGCGCCCCGCTGGTTCTCCGCGCCATGTGCACGTCACCGAGCGTGACCGGCTGGCTGCCGAAGAGATTCGAGAAGCGCAGCCGCGCCGCCGTCCCGCCGATGCTCGTATGCACGATCTGGCGGATCGTCTGATTATTGAAGCCCGAATCGCTCGTGACGGCTGGCGCGGCGGACCATGTACCGGTCCACGGGAGCGTGCCGCTTTGCGCGAGCGTGGGCGATGACTGGGCGGCGGATAGCAATGCGAATAACGCCGAAACGATGATTTTTCTGAGACCGCTGTCCTTCTCCATGTGCGCCTCCTTTGGGCCCGGAGTCGGCGCTCGAACGCCTCGCGGACCGCAGTCAACGCTTTTTCATGCTGACTGCGGTCGATCCGGTTCCATGCCACTGATTGCTGTCGATGAGCCGTGCTTCCACGACCGCGATGAAATGCCATAGCGCAGTGTTGGGAATACCTCACTCTGGACATTATTGGTTGTTCGCCAGCGCACAGACAACGTCGAAACCTTGCTTGAAACGCAAAAAAGCCGCATGCGTCTGCACGCATGCGGCTTGTAGAGACGGCGCAGCCGAGCGCTAAACGATGTTCATCGCCAGCGCGCTCGCGCGATAGTGCTCGGCGGCTTTCTCGGCATCGCCCAATTGTTCGTGCAGACGCGCGAGCGCACGATGCGTCCGGATCTTGAGCGGCTCGTTATTGTCGTTCTGGGCCAGCTTCAGCGCGGATTCCAGAAAGGCCTGCGCCTTGCCCCAAAGTTGTTGATGCAGACAAAGCCGCCCCAGCGTAAAGAGCAAGTCCGCGTCTTCAGTGCGCTCCTTTTGCCAGGCTTCGGCGCGCTGGATGAGCGGAAACGCATCGCCGCCGACGACGCAATCGGGATAGCGCCGCAACAGGCGCGCGTCCCAGTTGTGGGCGAGCGCCTCTTCGACGATCTTTCTCGCCTCGCCCCGGCGATCCAGCGCGATCAGCAGTTCCGCCGCAAGGTCCGCGAGACGCGGCGACTGGCGCTCGGTCGCCGACAGCGACTGCCAGAGTTCGAGCAGCGCGTCCGGATTGTGCCGCCGGTCGCGCAGCAGGTTTTCCGCCGCGACCTGACGCAAGCGCACCGCGACCGCCGGGTGCAGCGCTTCGCGCTTTTCCAGCATACGCACGAGCTTCAGCACTTCGCCCCAGTTCTTCAACTGCTGCTGGGCGCGCAGCGCGATCTGCTGCGCGTGAATGCGCCGGCCCCCCTGCGCCTGCATTTCCGTCAGCGCGATCAGCGCGCCGTCCGCGTCGCGGCCGTCGGCGCGCATGTCGGCGGTGGCCATCAGGCGGGCATCCTGCCAGTCGGCGCGTGAAACTTGCGCAAGCCATTCGTCGCGACGCGCGTATTCGTGCAGCCGATGCGCCGCGTGCGCGCCGATCAGGCCCGCCGCGCCCTTGTTTTCATCGACGGAAAGCGCGTCGCGCGCGGCTTTCTCAGCCTTCGCGAAGCGGCCGGCGTACAGATGCCCGATCGCATCGCGCAGCGACGCGTTCGCCTTTGCGAGCCGGCTGCGCGCGCGATACGCCGCCACGCGCTGCGGCATCTTCCAGACGCCGCGCACCGCGCGAATCAGCGCATAGAGCAGAATGAACAGCACGACGAGCGCGACCGCGAACAGATTCAGCGACACGTCCACGCGATACGGCGGAATCACGAGCAGAACCTGCCCGCCGTCGAAACCGCCGACCGTCGCGACGATCACCGCAACCGCGAACAGCAGCGCGAGCCAGATGAGTCCACGAATCGTCATCATCCGCCTCGCTTGAACTGGTGCACGGCGGCGAGGCTCGCGTTCAGGTTCGGCACGGCGACCGCGAGCGACGCCTGATCCACCTGCTTCACGAGATCCCGGACGGCCGCGACTTTCTTCGACGACGGATCGAAGTAGCGGTTGAGCGCGGCGTCGGCGGCGCGGAGGTCGGACTTGAGCACCGGTTCGCTGCGCGAAAGCAGCGACAGCCGCGCAGACAGCAGCCGCAGCTTCACGTTTTCCCGCACGAAGTAGCCCTGATCGGGCGACGTGAGCATGGCGTCCGCGTTGTCGATGCGCCGCACCGACACGAGACTCGACAACTGCTGGCCGATGCCGCTCGCGAACTGCCGCCACAGCACCTTCCAGCGCGGCTCGCCGGTGGCCGCCGCAATCGACGCGCTGTCGCCCGGCGCCGCGGCCTGCGCGCGCGCCCGTTCGATCGGCGCTTCGCCCGAAAGCGGCAAGACGTCGATCTGGTCGATGGCCGTATCCAGCTTGATGGCAAGACCGGTGAGATCGGTGCTCGGCGTGGCCTTGAGCTTGTCCATGTCCTGCGCGATCGCCTTGCGGATCGCGACGACCTGCGGGCCTGTCGTCGCGGCGAGACGCGTGTCGGCGCTTTGCAGCGCGAAGAGCGCAAGCTGCACGTTGCCGGTCAATTGCAGTTGCTGACTTGCGCTCGACAGAATCTGCTCGACTTCCGCGATGGTCCAGTCGTCGCGATTGCTCGCGAGATCCTGATACTGCTGCTGCAAGGCCTGGCTATGCGCTTCGGCATCGGCGAGCTTGCCTTGCAGCTGGATGATTTGCGTGCTGAGCCCGGTGGTCGCGCTTGCGGCCTGATCCGCCTTCGCGCGCAGATCGGCGCTTTGCTGATCGGCCTGCGCGACGCGCTGGGTCAGTTCCTGTTCCTTGCGGTCGACCTTGCGGTTCAGCGCGTAGCCGCCCGCGCCCGCCGCCACCGCCAGAATGCCTACGACGAACCACAACAGCACCGTGCCCGCGCCGCCGCGCCGCTTCTGCTGCTCGTAGGGCGTGAAGGGCGTGTTCGGCGGCAAAGGCGGTGTCACGTTCGGCTGAGGTGATGCTTTCTTGGAATCGTTCGAATCAGTCATGCGTGATTGAGCCGGTTGGTGGGCCGGTTGGTGGGCCGGCGATGTTTTCGCCGATGTGTCCAGTGAGGAAGCGGCGGCGGATGCGCCGGCATCGCGCGGAAACAGCGTTTCGACCGTATGCACGATGCGTTCGTCGCCCGCGCCGGACACCGTAATCGTATCAAAACCCGTTTGCCGCGCGGCCTCCGCGATGCGGGGGTGCGGGCACACGAGCGGCGCGTGCTTCAGGCGCGCGATTTCGTCGGCGGTGAGATGCTCGCGCGCGAGGTCATCGAGATTGCGCACGCCTTCGGAACTCGTCAGCAGCCACGCGTGCGGCGCGCCGGCGAGCAGCGCATGGACGCGCTCCCACTTTTGCGTCGACGGTTCCGGCATCAGACGCCGGTATGCCGCGACCTTCTCGACGCGCGCACCCGCTTCTTCCAGACGCTCGGCGAGCCATTCGCGCCCGCCGTCGCCACGCACGATCAACACGCGCTTGCCTTGCAGACCCGTCTCGCCGAAATGTGCTTCGATGGCGGCGAAGAGCGCCTCGGAGTCGAAGCGCGGATCGGCATGTTCCGTCGGCGGACTCAACACGCGATGCCCCGGCGCATGCACGCCCTGCCGCGCGAGCGCCGCGACGCTGCCCGGCCCGACGACGGCCACCGGCACGTCCACCGGCCACGGCGCGAACATCCGGCCGAACGCGTGATCGACGGCATTCGGCGACACGAACACGACGAGCGCGTAACGCTCGGGGCCATACAGCTCATCGAGCGCGGCGCGCAGCGGGGCGTCGTCGGCGACGGGCGCGATGTCGATCAGCGGAAACTCGAGCGCATCGAAGCCCTCGCGATCCAGGCGCGCGAGCAACGCCGACGACTGCCCGCCCGGCCGCGTGATGACGATGGTGGCGCGACGCTCGCTCGCCATCAGGACGCGTTCGCCGCGGACGGCGGAAGCGAGTCGTCTTGCGCGCCCGCCTTCGCGGGGCTCGCGTTGGGCGCGTCGGCGCGGCTCATCGTGGTCAGCGCGTTGACGATTTCCATTGCGCCTTGCGCTTCGAGATCCGCCGACACGCGCTCGCCCAAAGCCAGCGCGCCTGCCAGATCGGGCGCATGCACGTGCTCTTCCGCGCGCAGCACGCGCCGGCCGTCGGGCATCGCCACTGCGCCGCGCAGATAGAGCGCGCCGTCGCGCCATTGCGCGAACGCGGCGAGCGGCACTTCGCAGCTTCCGCCGAGCGCACGCGATACGGCGCGTTCCGCTTCGACGGCGAGCGCGGTCGCCGGATCGTGCAGCGGCGCGAGCCACGCAGCCAGTTCCGGGCGATCCGCGCGAATCTCGATGCCGAGCGCGCCCTGCCCCGCTGCGGGCAAGCTCTCCGAAACGTCGAGCAAGGCGCGGATGCGCGCTTCGAGACCGAGCCGCTTGAGACCGGCCGCCGCCAGAATGATCGCCGCGTAGTCGCCGCGGTCCAGCTTGCCGAGACGCGTGTCGAGATTGCCGCGCAACGGCCGCACTTCGAGTTGCGGAAAGCGCGCGCGGATCATCGATTCACGGCGCAAACTCGACGTGCCGACGACGCTGCCCGCAGGCAACGCTTCGAGCGATGCGTAGTGCGGCGAAACGAAGGCATCGCGCGGGTCTTCGCGTTCGAGAATGGCGCCGAGCGTGAAGCCCTCGGGCAACTGCATCGGCACGTCCTTGAGCGAATGCACCGCGAGATCGGCGCGGCCTTCAGCGAGCGCGGCTTCCAGTTCCTTCACGAAGAGACCCTTGCCGCCGACCTTCGACAACGTGCGGTCCAGAATCTGATCGCCGCGCGTCGTCATTCCGAGAATTTTGACGTCGCAAGATGGATATAATTTGTGCAGCGCACACCGCACATGCTCGGCTTGCCACATCGCCAGCCGGCTTTCCCGCGAGGCGATGACAAGCGTTGCGGGGGGTGTCGCTGAATGCGTCTCGAAATTCATTGATGCTCGACGGATGACGGGATGAATAACAAACAATGTTAGCACGCACG
>Ga0308174_10001238_pt1 | contig 11706 bp, 14 predicted proteins | sample PhyPR2_FD_203894 | JGI IMG/M metagenome (GOLD analysis project Ga0308174, IMG submission 203894) | Soil microbial communities from UC Gill Tract Community Farm, Albany, California, United States - DLSLS.P.R2 | ecosystem: Environmental > Terrestrial > Soil > Agricultural land | place: USA...
CAGGTGTGGGTGAGGGCGAGGACGTTGCCGTCGTCGAGGCGGTCGAAGCGGTGGGGGCCGAGGTGCCAGGTCCTCGAGAGGATCTGGGCTTGGGTGAGCTGCCAGGTGAGCTCCCAGCGCTGGTAGGTGACGCGGTCCTCGACGCCGAGCACCCGGGCGGTGGTGTCGTAGGTGACGGTGGGGTCATCGGGTGGGGTCCAGAGGACCCGGGCCCGGTCGGTCATGTACTTGACGGAGAGCACCTCGAGCCACGAGGCGGGGTCGAGGGCGGGCACGAGCGTGGCGGTGTGCAGCTGGGTGACGGGCCAGGCCTGCAGGCCGACGACGTAGTTGGCCCACGCCGCGGCCTGGGGGTCGTCGGTGACGCCGAGGTCGGTGCGCTTGTAGCTGCGTTCGATGCCGCCGTAGCGGTCGATGCTGGCCTGCACCCGGGCGACCTGCTGGGTGCCGCCGACGCGGGTGGCGTAGACGGCGTTGCGGATCTTGAGGTCGAGGGGCCCGGCCTCGGCCTCGACGACGATGTCGTGGGGGGCCGGGGTGATGGGGGTGGGGGTGCAGCCGACGGCGATGACCGGGGGCGGGGAGGTGAGCCAGCGGGCCCGGTTGTAGAAGCGCAGCGTGCCGGTGGCGTCGAGGTACGTGTAGCCGATCTCGTCGTCGGTGGCCCGACCGATGAGCTCCCACGCCGACTGGGCGAGGGTCGTGGCCTGCAGGGTCACGGTCGAGGCGTCGAGGACCCGGGCCCCGGGCCACCCGTAGTAGGTGCAGATGCGGGCGATTCGCTGGTCGACGGTGTCGCCGGCGCCGACGGCGGGCTGCTCCCCTCGGTCGAGGGCGACGAGGTCTTTCACGGCGTCGCTGGCGACGAGGCGGCAGCGGCGCTCGGCGGGGTGGGGGGTCCAGGGTTCGAGCCAGCTGTCGGCGGTGCCGGTGAAGCGGGTGATTTGGTGGATGGCGCCGCCGGCGTCGAGGACCTCGACGAACACGACGACGGGCACGCCGGGGACGAGGCGGCTCTGGCCCTGGTAGGTCCACGGGGAGGCCGGGTTGAGGGGGTCGTAGACCCGGTTGGGGTCGCGGAGCACGATCGTGGCGGTGGCGGCCTCGGCCCGGGCGAGGACGCCGTCGTTCTCGGTGGCGCCCAGGCGGACGCCGAGGTCGATGACGTCGCAGGACACGTCGTGCCAGAGCCGCTTGCCGGTCGAGGTGCCCCGGGTGGCGGCGCCCGGCGGGACGGGGTTCGTGGCCCTCGAGAGGACGTTGCCGGAGTCGAGGCGGTCGTTGGGGTGGGGGCCGAGGGTGAAGGGCCAGCCGGCGGTGAGCGCGACCCAGACGTAGAGGCGGATGTTGGGGCCCCAATGCGGGCTCGAGGCGCCGCCGGGGGTGCCGGGCCAGGGGGCCACGGTCAGCCGGCCCGACGGCGGACGGGCCCGTTGCGGGTCTCGTAGCGGCGGATGGCGTCGACGACGTCGCGCTGCAGCGCCGGGCTGTCGGCGGCCAGGCCCGTGTGCTGGAACGTCAGGTGGAAGTTGTTCACGGTCCCGCCGCCGCCGCCGCCGCCGTCGGCGGCGGGTGCGGTCGAGGTGGCCGTGGGGACGATGTGCCCGGAGATCCCGGCGGTGGTGGAAACGCCGACCGGGAGAGGCGTCAGCACTGGGCCCGGGGCACCGGGGACGACGGACCTGGTGCCCGCCAGTGCCCTGTCTTTCGCCTCGCTCGTAGCCCCCTTGAACAGGTTTATGAACTTGATGAGCTCTATCTCTGCTGGGTTGGTGTTGGCGTAGACCGTGGCCGTGTACACACCGCTGGCTGAGATGAGCCTCTGCTGCGTGTCTGCTATGTCCTTGTTGGCCTGGGCGTTGTTTAGGTTCACCTGGGTGTTGATGGCGGCGGGGGTGAGGCCGAGCCGGTCGATGTACGCAGTGGCAGCCTCGCGGGTGTAGCCCGTCTGGACCATCGTGTTGATCAGGGCCTGCCGGTTGGTGGCCAGTGACGCGGTGGCCAGGTCGATCGATCCGGTCTCCTGGTACTTGGCGTTGGCCAGGTCGATCGCGGCCTTCACGTTGCCCTGGATGGCGGCGTTGTTCTCGTTGACGGCGGCGGTCTGAGCGAGCGTGCTGGCCTGGTTCTGGTCGATGAGACCGCCGGCGATCGCCCGGTTCTCGTTGAGCTTGCCGAGGAGTGTGAGGCTGTTCTGGCTGTACTGGGTCTCGGCTTGGGCGGCGCCGAGGTGGGCGCCGGTGAGCGCGTCGAGCGACATCTTGTAGGCGTCGGTCTTGTCCTTCGCCGTCGACGCGGCGTCGTTGTACTTCTCCTGCGCCTCGGACATGCCGAGCGTCGAGGTGGTCGCGAACTGGGTCTTCTCGTAGAGGGCCTGGATCCGGTCGACCGCGCCTGGCTCGGTGAGGTCGATCTTCTTGGAGGCGGCGATCTCTCGCAGCTTCTGGTTCGTGGCGTCCATCTGTGCGTTGACGCCGGCGTTGGCGTCGGTCAGACCGAGGCAGGCGGCCGTGTTCTCGTCCATGCCGTTGGCGGCGAGGACAGTGGCCTGGGTGTAGGAGGAGAGCTTGCCCTCGGCCTCGGCCAGCTTCGCGTTGTACTCCTTCTGGTGGTCCTCGAGGGTGGCCAGCTTCGATCCCTGGTCGTCGAGGCTGTTCTCGACGTCATGGAACGGGATCAGCACGTCGGCGACGCCGGCGGCCACGTCACCCCAGCCGGTCTGGGCGATCGAGTGGCGCAGAGAGTCGATCTCGGTCTGCACATTGGCGCTGGCGGCGTGCATCTCGTCGAACGAGGACGTGTCGACGTCCTGGGTGAGCGACTTGAAGAGCTCGTCGGCGGCCTCGGAGGACTTGTCGAACACGGAGATCAGGGCATAGATCCCGCCGGCGATCACCAGCGCAGCCATCGCCGGTCCCATCGCAGCTAGCGCGTAGGACAGGGCCTGGGAGGACGCGGCCAGAACGCCCTGCTGGCCGGCGACGGTTAGGAACGCCTGGCCCATGTAGGTGACGGCCTCGACCACGCCGGTGGCGTAGCGGATCACGTTCCCGGCGATCATGGCGGCTTGGCCGGCGACCACCGGGGCGTAGGCGCCGGCCAGGCCGACGAGGCCGACGGTCGCCAGGAACTTGACGGCCTCGCCGTGCTCGGCGAGGAACTGGGTGGCCTTGCCGATGGCCGGGCCCATGTTGTCGCCGATGACGGTGGCCGCGGTGGACACGATCGGGATCAGGGCACCGCCGATCGCCTCCTGGAGGTTCCCGACCTGGACCTTGAGCTTGTCGAGGGGGGTGCCGGCGGCTTCGGCGGCGCCGCCGAACTCGCGTTGGAGCTCGCCGAGGATGATCTTCTGGGCGCCGAGGACGTCGCCGGCCTCGACCATCGCCGTGATCTGGGTGCGCTGCTGCTCGGTGAACGACACCCCGGAGCGGGTCAGGGCGGTGATGCCCTTGATGGGGTCGTTGAGGGCCTTGCCGAGTTGGACCGCCGAGGAGGACATGTCGGTGCCGAGGGCGGTGGACATGTCGAGGGCGGCCTGGGTGGCCTGGTCGAAGACGTCGTTGCCCTTGCCTGCCGCGTTCTGGACGTTCGTGAAGGTCAGCAGGAGGTTGGCGCCGGACTGGATGGCCTCGTCGTCGGCGCCGCTCTTGTCGGAGATGGCGCCGGCGAGGGCGGACACCTGGCTGGCGCTGGTCCACGCCGAGGCGCCCGTGGTGCGGATCACCCGTTCGGTCTCGCGGCCGATCTTGGCGGACTCCTCGGCGGCGTTGTACGCGCCGACGCCGAGGGCGACGATGCCCGCCACGCTGACGCCGGTAGCGGCGACCATCGCCTTGCCCATGCCCGACATCTTCTTGCCGAGATCGTCGGCGCTGTCGGTGGTCTCGGCGAACGCCTTCTTGGCGGCGGTGGCGTTGGCCAGGATCGTGATGGAGAGGGTCGCGGTCACCGGTCTGCCCCCTTGTCGCCCTCGCGCACGGCCCGGCCGGAGTCGACGAGGAACTGTTCGGCCGTCTCCAGCGCCCGGGTGTCACGCCCGAGCCATGACCGCCACGGGGTCCCGGTGACACAAGCCACGGCTACGGCTCGCTGGGCGACGGTCCCGGTTCGGTAGGGCCCTCGGTGGGCTGGTCCCTCCGGGTGACCTTCTCGTAGGAGTCGAGCAGGTTGACCCACTCCTCATACGGCGGCGGGTCGGCCTTGGTGCGCACGAGCGCGGCGTGGATGAGGCTGGTCTCGAGCGCCACCCGGTTGTTGGGGTACCCGCGGGCGGCCACCGCCTCGACGGCGTCGATCAGGTCCTGGACGGTGGTGGTCACCTCGATAGGCGGCTCGTCGTCCCAGGCGACCGTGAACGTCTCGCGCAGGCTGGCCACTAGGTGCTCCCCTCGACCTGGGCTACGAGGCGTTCGATGTCCCGGGTGAAGCCGGCCAGCCACATGGGCTCGGTGGCCCGGGCGGCGTCGATGGCGAAGGGTTGGGCGGCGATGTGACGGCGGGGCCAACCCCAGTGGATGGGCCCGGCGTAGGGGACCCGGGCCGAGCCGAACCGGACGATCGCCCGCCGGGCCGCCCGGCTCGCCCGGCCCGACCCGGCCAGGGCACCGGTGCGGCGCGGGGCCCGGGCGGTCGCGGCGGCCAACACGATCGAGCCGGCCTTCTGGGTGGCGTCCTTCAAGTCGTCGAGGTCGGCCTCGGCCTGGCGCATGGCGCGGATGAACGCCGCGAGCCCCTCGACCCGTACGGCCTCGTGACCGGGATCGGCGGCCATCTACTGCCCGTAGCCGCCGGTCGTGTTCGCCTGCTCGTCGTGCCCGCCCTCGGCGAGCGAGATCGCGTGCTCCGCCTGGGCCTCGTCCTCGTCGGACGGCGGGGCGACGGGCGTGGACGGTGGACCGTCCACAGTCTCCTGCTCGGCCTCCGGCTCGGGCTCGGGGCCGGTGGCAGCGGCGGCGACGGCGGGCCAGGTGAAGACGGGGTCGTCCTGGCAGGGCCACTCGAAGTCGGTGGTGAGCCGGGTGTTGACGTCGCCACCGATCTCGACGGCCCGGACCTGCACGGTGCCGGTGACCTCGAACGTGCCGACGTTGGGCTTCCAGCTGTACTCGACGACCTCGAGGTTGTGCTCGACGCTGTACTGCACGAACCCGTCCGGGGAATCGAAGTCCTGGATCGACGTGCCGGCGAGGGACCACGAGGTCTTGACGTCGGGGGCGAGCTTGTCGCCGCACAACGTTTCGACCTCGTCGCCGGTCTCGTCGTGCGACGGCGTCACGCGCACGTTCGTCTGCTGGCAGGCGAACTCGGTGCCGCCTACCCCGGCGGCCCCGCCCAGGGTGAGCGTGCCGGTCTTCAGTCTGGATTCGTTGACGGCCACGATGGCCTCCTTCAAGCGATGGCTTCGCTCCAAGCGAGCAGGTAGGCCGGGAAGTCAGATCCGGCGAGGTTGAACGAGACGAGCTGCGCGGACTCGAGCGGCAGGACCGCCTCGGCGGCGGCCACCAGCTCGTCGAGGACCGCCCACGAGTTGCGGTCCGGGCCGCTGGGCGCCGGCGCCATGGCGGCCAGCTCCCAGCGGGCACTGAACCCGCAGCCCAGGTCGAAGGTCCGCCCCGGCGGGGGCACGAGGATGCAAGGGGGGATCGCCGCCGAGGGGTCCGTGGTGGCCCTCACCTCCTGGGAGATGAGGGCCGTGACGATCTCCGCGGCCCGGTCGATGGACGAGCTCATGCCAGCACCGGGGAAGACCAGGGCGAGATGAGCCGGCGGATGTCGGGGTCGCGGCCGGGGATGAGCGCCTGGCCCATGTCGTCGGTGCCGACCACGCCGGTGGGGCTGTTGGCCCGGGCGACGAGCCGGTTGGTCCACAGCAGCACGGCCTCGGCCACCTCGGGCGGGCAGACGTCGCCGGCGTCGACCGGGATCCGGGTGGCCCGGGCCCGCACCGCGGCGGTCGCAGCGTCGAGCGACTCGACGATACGGGCGTCGTCCAGGGTGTCGCCGATGCGGGCCCAGGCCTTGTACCGGTCGAGGTCAGGCCAGGTGCTCGCCGGGATGGGGGGCCAGTCGCTCACCGGTCAGCTCTTGCCGCTCGAGGCCTTCTCGTTCGAGCCCTTCTCCGGCTCCTCGGACTTGTCGGAGTCCTTCGGGGTGGTGACCCGGCTGGAGCGGCCGGCGGCGCCGAGCGCTCCGGCGGGTGGGGTGAGCTTGACGAGGGCGGTGGGGGCGACGATGCAGTCGGCCATGTAGCCGTAGAAGGCGATGGCCACACCGAGCAGGGAGGGCTCGACGGCCTGGACCTGGCCACCGACGGTCTCGTAGAACTCGACCGCGGCGTTGTCGCCGATGATGGCGGTGCCGGCGGCGAAGTGGCCATCGACGGCGAGACGTAGCCCGGCGACGGAGCCCTGGAACATGTCGGTGGCTCCGATGTTGCCCATGGCGTTGCCGGGGGCGACGGTGGGGAACAGGGGCCGCCCGGCGGTGTCGACGAGGGCGCCGAGCTTGGCCCACACGTCGACGGACACCCAGATGGTGTTGGCCATGCGGTTGTCAGGTCCGGCGACCATGGCGGCCGCCTCGTAGATGGCGGTCAGCCAGCCCGCCGCGTCGTTGGAGTCGACGGGGACGGTCTGGGTGACGCCGGCGACGAGGTCGTCGGTGAACTGGTCGTCGGTGTCCTGCGCGTACATGGCCGCGAGGTCGGCGACGAGGATGTCGAGGATCGCCGGGTCGGTCCAGTCGCGGTCCTGGAACGACAGGTTGATCCACCCGCCGCGGGTCATCTTCGTGACGGTCTTGGGGTCGACCTTCAGGGCCTGGGTGGGCAGGGCCGTCTTCTCGACGGCCTGGTTGCCGACGTTGGTGTGCTGGCTCACGAACGGCCGTTGGAACGTCTTGCCGCCGGCGGGCAGCGGCCGGATCGTGGCCGCCTCGATCGCCGGGCGCCGCGAGGAGATGGACGTCCAGACGGGCCCCAGGATCGGGACGGGCAGCACGCCGGGGGTGTCGGCGGTGGTCATGTTGGCCCGGTAGAGCTCGAACCGGGCCCGAGCCTGCTCGTCGCGGCCGCCGGGGAAGTGCTGCGAGGAGGCGATGTAGTCGTAGAGGTACGCGCCGGCCGAGCGGTACACCTCGACCGGGTGGCTTCCACCGGGCGAGACGGGCCCGTCGTGGGAGACGGTGGGGCCGATGCCGGCCATGAGCTCCTGGTAGGAGCCCTGGGCCCGGGCGAGCTCGGCCTCGGTGGCGAGCTCGGCGTCGAGGTGGGTGAGGGCCTCGCGGCGGGTGTCGACGGCGGACTGCTCGGCGTCGGTGAGGTCGCGGTCCTCGCCGGCGGCGCGCTCGCACATATCGGTGAGCTCGCCGAAGGTGGACTCGCGCTGGTGCTTGAGCCAGTCGAGGCGTCGGGTGGAGGTAGCGGACTGGGGCATGGCGGCATCTCCCGCAGGGGTCGACGAGGTTCGTCGTCCAGCTGGGGGAGGCCACCCGGCAGCGGGTGGGGGAGGCCCGGCGAGGCCCAGGCCGGGGGAGGTCCCGCTCTAGTGCGGGGGGAGGCCGGCGGGCGGACTGTCCTGGCTGAGGGTAGCGAGCCATCCCGCCAGGGCGTCCCGCCTCGGCGCGCCGGGACCGTCCACGGTGGACGGTGGACGGTCGTCGTCGTCGAGGTGGAGGTCGTCGAGGGCGACTCGGAGGGCCTCGATGCGGGCGCTGTTGTAGGCGCCGGCGGGGACGAGGGCCACGTGGCTGATGGCCCGCACCTGCCGTCGGTGCAGGACCGGGGCGGCGAGGTCCTGGTGGTACTCGGATTCGGACAGGCCCGGCACGAACGCGATCGACATGGCCGGGGTCTGGCCGTCGCGGATCTTGTAGGCGGCGGACCGCCCGTCCTCGGTGTCGTCGAGGCGCAGCACGACGCGGAGGCCCTCGTGGTCGTCGTGCCATTCCTGGCCCCGCCCGACCCAGGCGCCCATCCCGACCCGTTCGGGGTGCTCGAGCTGGACCTTCATGCGCCGGGCCGGCCACCGGGACACGACCGGGGCGAACGCGCCCCGGTCGAAGGTCTCGTGGTAGGGGCCTGCACCGTCGTCGGCCAGGGCAATCTCGCCGTACGGGGCGGCGAGGCCGACGACGGTGCGACCGTCATTCTCCAGGTCGACGGGGGCGAACGAGCGGTAGAGCAGGGGGGGAGTGGGCATCAGGCCTCCAGTTCCCGCAGGGTGACGGGCATGGCGTCGATGAAGTCGAGGCCGGTGAGGCCGACGGCGAGCGCCGCCGATCGGGGGTCGACCCCGGACCGGACCAGCAGGCCGAAGGCCTCGGCCTTCTTCCGCAGCTCGTCGCCTTCGCTGACCGACTCGCTGAGCTCTCCCAGCGGGGCCAGGTCGATGAGGGCTCGGCCCTCGTCGCGGGTCATGAGCTGGGCGTCGTAGCCCTTCACGGCGATCGACATGCGCTCGGCGAAGTCCGGGCGCAGCACCGCCGCGGTCTGGAACCGGGTCTCGATGTCATGCGGCAGGCAGAACGCGGTGAACTGCTGTTCGGCCGGTTCGAGGTAGCCCATGACCGTCGTCGACAGGAACTGTTGGAGGACGTCGACGATGTTGCGGTAGGTGAGCGAGGGAGCGTCGAGGCCGAGGAGGGCGCCGGGGATCCCGCACGCCATGGCCAGCTTCACGTCGTTGGCCTTGCGGGTGTCGGCCAACTGGGCCTTCTCGGCGTCGCTGTCGAGCTCGTTGACCTTCACCCCGGCGGGGGTGACGAGGGCCTTGCGGAGCCGGGCGTTGATGTCGTACTTGGCCTTGAGCTCGTCGGCCTGGCCCTGGGTGAGGTCCGGGTCGGGGTGCTCGATGTGGGCGGGGGGGACGGCGCCGCCCTCGAAGTAGCGGGTGGCCCACCGTTCGGCGGCCACCGCGGCGGTGATGAGGTCGCGGTGGGTGTCGAGCAGGCCCCGGCCGACGAGCTCGCCCGGCTCGGCGTTGCGCATGACGTGGAACACGTCGCGGGCGGGGTAGCGGGTGGCGGCGATCGTGTACCAGATCGACCCGTCGGGCATCTGCTCGACGGACCACTGGCCGTTCGGGACCGGGTACATGACCTCGGGCCAGCCGTCCGGGCCGTTGTTGCCGAGCACGGCCACGTAGTTGCCCCGCAGCGCCGAGCTCCGCAGGTACTCGCGGACCCAGTCGGCGAGGGTGCGGTTCGGGCCCGGGGCCGGGTTGCGCAGGATCGGCGGTGTCTGCTCGAGGCGCACGCCGTCGCTGCCGTAGGCATCGAGCGGCATCTGCACGACCAGCGCCGTGGAGATCTCCAGGAACGCCGAGATGACGGGCAGGCCGAGCGCCTGGTCGTCGGTGACCCACAGGTCGCTGGTGTCATAGCCCGGCCAGGTCGAGAACTGGGCGTTCTGCCAACCGGCGATGGCCTGCATCTGGCCAGGGGCCTGGGTGGCCACCGCGGTGGTCGCGGGGCGGGCAGCGCGGAACAGCTCAGCCAGCATGGGTGGCCTCTCGTGCGAGATGGCCCCGCTCTGCGGCGACACCGACCGTCAGGATCCCAAGGCCTGCGACGCCGAGACCCCAGGCGAAACCGAGCCCGAGGCCCACGGCGACGGCCAGCATGACCAGACCCGCCAACTGGGCGAGCACGTGCCCCGACGGCCTGGACACCAGCGCCATGGGGCTCAGTATGCCGGTACGGTCAATCGGTGGACGCTGCACCGTCAACGGTGGGAACGCTCGACATCGGGCTCCTACGCCAGGCCGCCGACGAGGTCACCACCGTGGCCCACCTCCCGGCCATCGAGGACCGCACCAGGCGGGTCCTGCTGCAGATCGCCGGCCACCTCACCGAGCTGGCCGAGCTCCTCGACCCGGAGGCCACCCGGTGAACGGGGATGTGACCCGGCACGGCGACCCCTATCGGGTTGACCCCGCCGGTCACCGCGGGGACGACATCGGGATCCTCGAGCGCCTCTTCGAGCTGCCACGTGAGCGCCGCGATGACGACCCACGCGGCCCGCGCCCCCTCGACCGGGAGGGGCCGGGCCGGTGACGCGGTGGGACGTCTTCCCGATGTCGGCCGGCCCGTGCGCGCCCGCTCCCGATGTGCAGGGCGGTTGGCAGATCACCAGCTACTTCGGGGGCCGCGTCGATCCGATCACCGGTCAGCCCGGGAGTCACGGCGGCCAGGACCTCGCCTACTACGGGTGCCGCGGCGCCGAGCTCTACGCCCCCTCGGCCGGCACGCTCTCGCAGGGCTGGGATCCCAGCGGCGGCGGGAACTGGTCGGGCGTCACCCTCGACGACGGCTCCTACATCGGCCTCGGCCACGCCTCGTCCTTCGCGCCAGGCAACCCGTACCGCCGCGTCGGCGCCGGTGAGCTCATCGCCTACTGCGACTCGACCGGGGGCAGCACCGGCGACCACGTACACGTCGCCTACCGGCCCGCCGGCAGCTACTCGTACGCGGATCCCTACGACCTGCTGGCCGACTCCCAGCACCGCATCCAGGGAGGCGACATGCCCTTGAACGACGAGGACCTCGACAAGATCCAGAACATGGTCCAGGGCGTGGTCAACGACGCCCTCGCCCGGTTCTACACGGGCAGCCGCGCCGTCACGATCCCCGACGACCCCGGCGTCTACGAGCTCGCCTTCGACGCCGCCGGCCGGCGCGTCCGACGGTTGTGCCCAACCTGGGACGAGATCCACGCCCTGCGCTACGTCGACGCCATGGCCGAAGCCGACGGGCTCGGCACGACCCGCCACGTCACCGACCCCGCCCAGGTCGCCGCCATCCGAAAGCTCCCCGTCGTGCACCCCGCCGGCGACGAGACCGCCCGGGAGACCACCGGCCAGCCACCCGACGAGTCGTGACCAAGGGCCGAGATACCGCCGCCACCATCCTCGCCGTCGGCCTGGCCATCGCGCTCAACATCGTCGCCGGCGGTCTGGTCGCCATCGCCCTGCTCGGCGGCCCGATCATCGAGGGCGCCGACAACATCCTCGCCGGCCTCGCCGGCCTCGTCGGCGGCATCCTCGCCTCCTTCCTCGGCTTCCGCATGGGCCACCCAGTCGACGATTCATGAATCGTGGACCGTGGACCGTCCACGGTCCCGGCGCGACCGGCTCAGTAGGCGACCCAGCCGGGGCGGCGGACGACGGGGGAGCGGTCGACGGCCCACACGGCGATGACGGCGGCGACGGCGGCTTCGATGTCGATGGACGGGTTCCGCCGGCGTAGGGCCATGGTGCCGGGTTCGCCGGGCTGGGCGGCGGCGAGCTGGTCGGCGAGCATCGGGTCGGGCGGGTGGACGATGCGGCGGGCGATGACGGCCTCGTAGACGGCGAGGGCGGCGCGTTCGAGGTCGGTGTAGGTGACGGCCTCGAGCAGCTCGTCGACGTCGGACACGGCGGCGGCCGCCACCCGGGTGACGAGGGCCTCGATGGGGCCGCGCTTGAGGACGGCGAGGCGGGCCGGGCGCCAGCGGGCGACGAGCTCGGTGAGCCGCTTCTCGCACTGCAGGGTGGCGGACGGGCCGAGGAACGTCTGGAGGGCCTCGACGTGGACCCGGCCGTCGGGGCGGCGCCAGGCGGCCACGATCGACACCTGGCGCAGCTCGGGCCCGGCGTCGGCGGCGAAGCACACGCCGGTGGCGTCGTCGGGCACGGTGGCGGTCGGTTCGGTGCAGTCGTCCCAGCG
>Ga0308174_10001239_pt1 | contig 11705 bp, 13 predicted proteins | sample PhyPR2_FD_203894 | JGI IMG/M metagenome (GOLD analysis project Ga0308174, IMG submission 203894) | Soil microbial communities from UC Gill Tract Community Farm, Albany, California, United States - DLSLS.P.R2 | ecosystem: Environmental > Terrestrial > Soil > Agricultural land | place: USA...
AGCGGCCCGGACGCCAGCGTCGCCGATGCCGGCAGTTACGGCATGCGTCACCGCGGGGGCTGTCTTTGCTGCGGCTGAAACGGGCGATGCATCGGGCGATGCAAAGCTGCCGGGCATAGCCGTTGCAGTGTCACCCGGACGCTGCGGGCGGCGTATGATGCACATCGGCAGCGTGCTTCCGCAACAGCGGACGCTGCCTGTTCGTCGCGTGCGCAGTGGTCGGCCGCAGTGGTCGACGTTTCTCAAACGGATAACAGGAGGTGATCAGGATGACGATAGAGTTCAGCGGGCGGCGTCATGTGGTAGCGGCGGCGCGTGTCGCATTCGAGGCGATGGTCGATGGCCGCGAAGTCTGGTGTAGCGTTTCCCTCGATGCGCTCAACGATCACTTCGGCAATACCGGCACTTCCTCGCACGCCATCCTCAGTGCGTTTGAAGGAGGACGCCTGCAAATCGAGGAGTCAGCCCGCCGGGCGCTCGAACGCAATCACGGTCAGTCGGTGGAACTGGAAACCAGCGATTTCAAGAAGAGCGCCTGATCTCGCTCTTCAACAGACGCCGCGTTGTATCGAGACAACCGGCGGTTACGAGCGCGCACGCCTCTTTCGCGGGGCGTGCCCGTATCGCAGCGCTCAGCGCGTTCAAAGCGCTCCAATAGATAAGGGCGTTCCGCGAATGCCGGCGCGGCTTCCACGCAACCATCAAGCACTCGTAATCCCCCGACGCAGCGTCCGCAGGAGTCCCCTGCCGTTCGCCTACTGACGAACGCGGCTGAGGCCGCCAAGTCGATGCGCAACCGGCACTCCGCCCATTGCAGACATGCGCGGCTCAGAGTCGGGCGCGGCGACCAGCACCGCGACGGCGTCGCCCCTGAACACGCGGTCAAAGGGCCTCGCCGCGGGCTACCGTGCTCCGTTCCTCTATGCGTACATGTCCGTCGTGCACGGTGCCGAGCACCGCGCGGGCATCGGCACTTGGCAACGACGAGGCGTGCCGTGTGCCCTCCGCAACTATCGCGACGCCAGCAGACCGACGATCAGCCCGCCTATCGCCGCGAGCGCGATCGCCTTCCAGGGGTTGTCGTGCACGAAGTCGTCGGTGCCCTCGGTCACGAGCCTGTAACGCTGGACGGCCGCATCCTGCGCGCCCGTGAGCACGCGCTTCGCCCGCCGGCTCGCGGATGCCGCATTGGGCTGCAAGCGGCTGCCCTGCCCTTGCGATGCCGCCGAAGCGGGCTGCGCCAACACTGCGGGACTGTCGCCGCCTTCCAGCACGCTGCCATGCGAATGGTAAGGAGCGGGGTAAGGGGCGTTTTGCGCAGGCTTGTGCGCCGCGCCGGGCGCGAGCGGGGTCACGTTTGCATCGTTGCCGTGCTCCATGCCCGGCCCGAGCGCCGCTTCCATCGCACCGGCCACGGCCTTGCGCGACACAGGCGCTTCGCCGCCCGGCGATCCTGTGGCGCTTCCCGCGTTGCCGATAGAGTTACCGGAAGCGTTGCCCGAAGCGTTGCCGTTCACGTTGTCATTTGCGTTAGCCATGGCGCTCTCCATTTTTTGACCTTCATCGGACTGCGGAAATAATACAGACGCAAGAGTCGCACCGGCACGCCACGCCGGCAACTCGTCCGTTCGGCATAGGCCCGGCAACGTACCGGAGGTCCGGCGCATCGCAATTTTTTTCACATATCGGTGAGAATTGCTCGTTTGCCGCGACGCGGCCGCGCGCCTACCATGCCTTGCGTTCGGAGCGAAGCCCACGCGAACCGCATCATTCGTTTCATGCCGCGCCGAAGCATCCGGTTGCCGCGCACCGATACGATGGCTTCGCTCCCACTCCCTTGCGAAGCCCGTCATGAAGCCTGCCAATCTCGCTCAACTGCTGATTCTCGCCGCGCTATGGGGCGGCTCGTTCCTGTTCATCCGCATGGGCGTGACCGATCTCGGCGTCGCGCCGCTCATGGCGCTGCGCGTCGGCATCGGCGCGTTATTTCTCCTGATCGTCCTGGTACTGCGCGGGTCGCCGCGCGAGGCCTTCGCGACGATGCGCAAGCGCGCGTGGCCGCTGATGGTCGTCGGCGTTTTCAATTCGGCCGCTCCATTTTGCCTCTTCGCGTATGCGGAATTGACGCTGTCGGCCGGCGTGACGTCCGTCATCAACGCGACGACGCCGCTCTGGGGCGCGCTCGTCGCCTATCTGTGGCTCGGCGACCGGCTGAGCCGTCTGCGCGTCGCGGGACTCGCGATCGGCTTCGCCGGCGTGCTGGCGCTCGTCTGGGATCAGATGTTCGTTCACGACGCGAGCGCTCACGCATCGGCCATTACACCCATGACCACCGTACTCGCCGCGCTTGCCGCGCTCGCCGCGACGCTGTGCTACGGCATCGCCGCGAGCTATACCAAGCGGCATCTGATGGGCGTCGATTCGCTGACCGTCGCCACCGGCACCATGAGCGCCGCGACGCTCGTGCTCGCGCCGTTCGCGCTCGTCGCATGGCCTGCGGGACCCGTGTCGCTCAAGGCTTGGGGCGCGGTGCTCGGGCTGGGCGTCGCCTGCACCGGCGTCGCATATAGGCTGTTCTTTAACCTGATTGCGGTCGTGGGGCCGGCGCGGGCCATCACCGTGACCTTCGTGATTCCGATTTTCGGCATCCTGTGGGGCGCGCTCTTTCTGGCGGAGCGCGTGTCGGTCGGAATGGTGGCGGCGTGCGCAGTCGTGCTCGTCGGCACGGCGCTCGCGACAGGCGTCGTCAAGCGCATACCGTCGCCGCGCGGGCGGCGCGTCGCATGCGCAAAGCACTACGAGCACTAGTGCAGCGCAGACATTACATGACGCCCGGCCTCAGCGCCACAACCGCGTAAGCGGGCCGTCCTCCCCGCCGACGGGGTCGCTCTTCGGGAAAGGCAACGCTTGCATGGCGCGGCGCTCGTCATCGCTCAAGGCATCGCGGCGGATGTCCCATTGCTGATTAGGCGGGTACGCGCCGATCACCTGAAAGCGGCGGCCGCTCGTCAGCAGGCAGTGGCCGGTGCCCGCGGGCAGAACGAGCGCATCGCCGGCGCGCACGGCGATCACACGCCCTTTCGGCCCGCCGATGATCAGCTCCGCTTCCCCCGACGCCACGCCCAACGCCTCATGCGCCGTCGAATGGAAATGGTGATAGTCGAAGACGCCGTCGCGCCATTGCGGCGGCCAGCCGTTCTGCTGGAAGAGCGCCTCGAACCGGCTGCCGCAGTCGCGGCCCTGGGCATCGATCGCGCCTTGCCAGAGAAGCACCGGCAGGCGGGCGTTGTTCGGCACCCAACCGTTCGCTGCGAGCTTGAAGGATTCGCAGCGGGCATCGGCTGCCTGCTCTGTTTCAGTGTGCTCGGCCATATGCGTTTTCTCCACGGTATGAAGAGCCGCGCAGCAACGGCCGTTCCACTTGCTGGCCGGGCGCACATAAGAAACGACAACGCGGCCGACGCCGCTCAACGTCCGTGCCAGCCTCTGTATCCCCCGAAACCGACGCCGACCGAGACGGACGGGGCGTAATACGCCGGCCCATACGCATAGCCATAAGCCGGCGCAGGCGCATAACCATAGGCCGGCGCAGGCGCGTAGCCATAGGGCGGCGCATAGACGCAGCCCGTCAGTCCCGCGGCGAGCGTCAGCGTGGCGGACAGCGCCAGCACGCGCGACGCGGTTGCCCTGCGCTTACCTGATGTATCTGCGGATGATTTTTTCATGTTGAACTCCCCGATGCCCAGCCTCTACCAATGGCGGGGGCCATAGCCACCACCGTGATGCGCGTACCAGTCGCGGCGGTCCCAATAGCGATAGCCGTCCCAATACCGGTCGCCATGCCATCCGACGACGAAAGCCGGCGCGGGCGCGATGACGACCCGCGCGGGCTGATACACGACAGGCGGCGGAGGCGGCGCCGGTTGCTGCTCCATATAGACGGGCGGCGCATAGACCGGCGGCGGCGCGGCGTAAACCGGGGCGACCGGCACGCCGAGATTCACCCCGACGCTCACACCCGCAAGCGCGGCCCCGGACGCAAGTCCCGCGCACGCGGCCATGCCCGATCCGATGCAAGTCCTGAGCTTCATGTATTTCCTCCGCGAAACGGGCCGCCCCACGGCCGTGAACGCATGTTAGGCGCGCGTCCGGCGCGTCGCGTTACAAGCGCTGTAACAGATGTGAAGCGCGGATACGAACGGTCGGTTGCCGCCGCGGTTGCGCGCACGCGGGCGCACATGGGATAGTGCGGGCTTCGTCAGAAAGGGATGCCCGATGGACCTGTTGCGAAGCATGCGGATTTTCACGCGCGTGGCGGAAGCGTCAAGCTTCACGGTCGCGGCCCAGCAATTGGACATCACGACCGCCCAGACCTCGCGGGCCGTTACCGAACTGGAGACGCATCTGCGCACGCGGCTCCTGAACCGCACGACGCGCCGCGTCGCATTGACCGACGCCGGCAACCGCTATCTCGCGCGATGCAAGGAAGTCATCGCGCTCGTCGATCTGTCGGAAGCCGAAGCGAGCGACGCGCAAGTGTCCCCGAGCGGCGTGCTGCGCATGCACGCGCCGATCACCTTCGGGCAGCACTACGTGGTGCCCGCGCTCACGCGGTATCTGGAGGCGCATCCGCAAGTGCGCGTGGAGCTGACGCTGTCGCAGAACGTTCCCGACATGCTAGACGAAGGCTACGACGTCTTCGTGCAGGTCACCACATCCACGCTGCCCGACTCCGCGCTCGTCTCCACCCGCATCTGCTCGATGCCGAGCCTGCTCTGCGCGTCGCCGCGTTATCTCGAACGGGCGGGCGTTCCACGCGATATCGAAGACCTGTCGAAGCATGCATGCCTTCAGCTCGTCACGACGTTCTTCCCGGTCGATCGCTGGAGCTTCGAAGGGCCCCAGGGAAACGTGGAGATAGATCTTCCACCGGGCCGTTTGCGCGTGAATTCCGCCGATGCGCTCGCTGTCGCCGTCGCGGATGGATTCGGCATTGCGCCGCTGCCCGCGCTGTCCGCGCTGCCGTCCATCAAGAGCGGCGAACTCGTGCGCGTGCTCCCCGAGTGGGAGCTGCAGACCATGACCATCTACGCGATGTACGCGTCCCGTCAGTATCTCGATGCGAAGATCAAGACGTGGGTGCCGTTCCTGAAAGAGTTCGTGGAGGGGACGCTGGCCGAGCAGTTGGCGTGATGCCGCGCCGCCTGGCGTGACGATCAGCGTCGCGGGTCCCTAGGCCGGGTTCGCCGGCACGCGAATCGCCGGCAGCAGGCGCCCTTCTAGCGCGGCTTTGACCGTTCCGACGACGAGCATCACGATCACCGCATTCGCCGCGGCGAACGTCGCCGGTGCAATCCACTCGATCGGCCCGCCTGCGCCGCGTTCGAGCATGCGAATCGCCATCGTCGGCAATGCGGCCGCGCCGAAGCTGAACGCCCAGTACGAAGGCGCGAACGCGCGCTGACGAATCCACGGGACAAGACGCGCGAGCATCAGCGCCTGATAGAGCCCGTAGCCCAGCAGCATGTAAGCGAAGAGATCGGGCACGCCATGCGTGATCGCGAGGTACGAGACGCCGCCCACCACCGGCGGCGCGAGCTGGATGCCGAGGGTCGGACGCAACGCATCGGGCAACGGCTCGTTCACCGAAGCGCGATGAAGCACGATGGATTCGATAGCGAGCCACGAAAACACGCCGGCACCGAAGAAGAGCGCGCCGAGTTGCGTCCAGCCGAGGCCCGCCGCCGCCGTACCCGCGACGAAGCTGGGCGCGACCGTCGGCAGATAGATGGCCGGGGTCGTGAGTTCGGGCTTGCGGCCGCCTTGCCAGAAGCGTCCGTGCAGGTACGCGCCGAGCGCCAGCTGGCTAACCACGCCAACGACGAAAAGCGCGACTGCGAGTTCGCGAGAGAACGTCAGCACGGCTTGCGCGGCGAGCATCGTCGATACCGGAAGCAGCGCTGCAAACGACGATTGCACCGGATGTTGCATTTCCGTGAGCGCGTCGTCGCGTTGCGTGAGCCACTTGCGGCCATAGGCGACGACGAGCGCGATCCACACGACGAGCGCCGCCGCCGTCATTAAGGCCGGCACGCTTTGGGGAATGGGCCAGACGCGCGCCGCGGCACGCCAGGCCCCGGCGAGCGCGAGCGCACCGACCGCGATGCCCAGGAACGCCACCGGCATCGCGCCGGGCCGATTCACCGATTGATTCACCGATTGATTCTTGTCCAATGCCTTCTCCCTTCCGCTTTTTCGAGGACGTAGCGAGCGCGAATGCGTTCGTTCTCGTCGTTGGGGAAAGCATAGGGCGAGGCCCGGTCGCGCGAATGTCTCAGCGTCTCGTTCGGCTGCTCGAACGTCTCAATTTCGATACCGCGCCCTACTCGCCGCCGCGCATTTTGACGGCGATCTCGTGCCAGTTCTGCACGGCGTCCTTCATCTCGCGACAGAGTTCTGCATCGAGTCCCTGCAGGCGCTGCCAGAGACTCGCGAGCGCTCTTTTCCGCGCTTCGAAGACGGCAGCGGCCGCGACCTTGCTCGCGCCCCGCAAACGCGCTTCGGCGTCCTGCAATCCAGGTAAAGATGCGCGAGGCGCGCATCGGCGAGTTCGACGGGGCGTAGTCGAGCGGGAGTGAAGCAGGGCTATATCGCCGTGCTTGGCCCGGAGAACCCGCCGAACTGCGGACAGCCCGACTGGGAACAGGACGTTCGCCGCTGGCTGAAATAAGCGACTCGATCGACGCCGCGTGTCAGGTGCGCCGCGCCATGCGCATCAGAACGACGTAAAGCAGAGCGCCCGCCACCGCGCCGATCAGCCAGCCGAGATTATTGGCGGGCAGGAGCTTGAGAAGCTGTGTCGACAGTTCCCAGCCGACCGAGATCACGCCCGAGACGATCAGCGCCACGAGCCCGACCTTGTTCCATCCGCCGTCGTAATAGAAGCGCGAGCCGGGCCGCATCGTATAGAGCTCGGCGGCGTTCACCTGCTGGCGCTTGACGAGGTAATAGTCGGCCATCATCACGCCGTACATGGGCGCGAGCACCGCGCCGAACACCGAGACGAAAATGGTGATCGCCTTCGGGCTGTCGACGAAAATCCACGGACACACGGCGACCGCGAGTATCGACGCGATCAGTCCGCCCTTCTTGAAGTCCACGTGCTTCGGAAACAGATTCGCGATGTCATACGCCGGCGAAACGAAGTTCGCGACGATATTGATACCCATCGTCGCGACGATGAAGGTGATGCTCCCCACCGCCACCGCAATCTTGTTGTCGATGCGCGAGACGATCTCGACCGGGTCCATGATCATCGTGCCGAACACTTTCTCGCTGCCCGAAGTGACGATGACCGTGATGACCGCGAACGCGATGAAGTTGAACGGCAGGCCGAGGAAGTTGCCGATCTTCATCTGCCGCTCGCTTTTGGCAAAGCGCGAGAAGTCGCCGAAGTTGAGCAGCAGCGCAGCGAAGTAACTGACGACGAGCAGAATCGCGTTGGTCATCGCGTGGAGTTGGTCGTCGCCGGAAAGCACCTTGCCCGACAACGTGAGATTGAGGCTGCCGAGCCCCGCGCGATACAGAATCCAGCCCATCAGAAAGAACATCACGACATACACCGCCGGCCCGCAAAAGTCGATGAACTTGCGGATGATCTCCATGCCACGCTGAAAGATCACGAGTTGCAGCAGCCACATGAAAAGAAAGCTGACCCAGCCGAGCATGTCGAGCCGCAGAAAGCTCGAATCGCGCAGCGCAACGGCGGACGGCACGAAAAGCAGCAGCAGCGTGGCGACCGCCTTGGACGCGAAATACGTCTGCACGCCATACCAGACGATGCCGACCACGCCGCGAATCAGCGCGGCCAGGTTCGCGCCCATGACGCCCATCGAAACCCGCGCCATCACTGGAAACGGAATGCCGTGTACGAGGCTCGGCTTGCCGACCCAGTTCATCAGCACATAGACGATCAGAATGCCGATGGTCATCGCGAGCAGCACCTGCCAGCCGGAAATGCCGAGCAGGAACAGGCTCGCGGCGAAAGTGTAGCCGCCGACGCTATGCACGTCCGACATCCACATGGCGAAGATGCTGTAGCCGTTCCAGGTGCGCCGCGCGCGCGGCACCGGGGCGAGATCGTGGTTGTAGAGGCGCTCGTCAGCGTCGACGATCTGGACATCGGCACCGGGACCCAGAGCGGACGTGTCCGCGACGTGCGAAGCTGGCATGACCGTCTCCCTGGCCGAAGGGCGCGGGTGTCGCTTGAAGGCGTTGCCCGAGGCGCGTTCGGCAGACAACAGAAACCGCGATGTACATGCGAATATTCGGGCGCACGGCAGGCGTGCCCCGACCGCGACCGGCTCGCTTCTTCATGCGCCTCGTACCGCCCTCGCGAACCGTTGCAGACAGATTAAAGTAAAACCGCGCGCTTGCCGATATGCGAACCATGAGAAAGAAACGCCTTCCCGCCCGCGACCTGAACCTCGCCTTCTCCGCAGCCGCCGAAGCGCTTGCGCTCTTCTGCCGTTTGCGCAACATCGACGCAGCCGCCCTGCCCGCGCAGGAAGTGGACGCCGTGCTCGACATTGCGTTCGAGGAAGCGGCGCAGCAGGCCGCCCGACGCCGCACGAAAGCGCATCGCGCCGGCTGACTCGGAGCCTGCAGCGCCTCGGGCGCGGAACTTGCTCGGCCGCGTACTAATCAGTTCTCTGAGCATGTGGCTGGCCAGTCGCGCCACCGCCGCACGCGCACGCGTCGCGGAGGTTCCATGTCGAAGATACTCGGCCCGGTGCTCGGGCCTCAGGTAGCAAGCGTCGCGCGCCATCCCTTCGGATTCCTCAAGCGCACGATCAAGTCGTTCCGTGCGAATCAGGGCATGCTGCTGGCGGGCGCGGTCGCATATTACGCGCTCCTTTCGATCGTGCCGCTGCTGATTCTCATTGTCATCGTGCTGTCGAAGTTCATCGGACAGAAGGAATTGCTCGAGACGCTCGCGCATCTGCTCGAATGGCTCGTGCCGGGACAGGCGCGCGCGGTCGTGCGCGAGCTCGCCAATTTCCTGCAACATCGCGCGGTGATCGGCTGGCTGCTGCTCGTCACGATGATCTTCTTCAGTTCGCTCGCCTTCACCGTGCTGGAGAACGCGATGTCGGTGATCTTCGTGCATCGCGTCGCCATACGCCGCAGGCACTTTCTGCTCTCCGCGCTGCTGCCGTACTGCTACATCCTCTTTCTCGGCGTCGGCATGCTGATCGTCACGCTGGTGTCGAACGGCTTGCAGGCGATGGGCGGCAATAGCGTCTATCTGCTCGGCGTCGAAGTGTCGCTCAAGGGCGCGTCGCGGCTGCTGCTCTATCTGCTCGGCGTCGCGGGCGAGGTTTTCGTGCTGACGTCGATCTATCTCGTGATGCCGGTCGGCCGGCCGTCGCTCAGGCTCGCGCTGCTCGGCAGCGTGACGGCGGCCCTGCTCTGGGAAATCACCCGGCACGTGCTCGTCTGGTATTTTGCGACGCTCTCGCAAGTGAGCGTGGTGTACGGGTCGCTGACGACGTCCATCGTCGTCCTGTTCAGCCTCGAAGCGCTCGCGACGCTCCTGCTCTTCGGCGCGCAAGTCATCTCGGAATTCGAGCGCTTCGGCTTGCCGGAGCGGGAGACGCCCCCGCCGTTTCGCACCGACTGACACGCTGCACGATGTCAGGGCCGTATCGCTGCGATACATTGGGCGCTCCGTCACCGCGCTCCCCCGACGTTCCGATGCCCAAGCCCGCTCCCGATGCGCCGTCGTCATCCGTCATGGCTGGCGGAGCGGCGCGCATCGCATTGCTCACCGCACTCGCGATGCTCGCGTTCGCTGGCAATTCGGTGCTCTGCCGACTGGCGCTCAAGGGCGCGGGCATCGACGCCGCGACGTTCACGCTAGTGCGCATCGCATCGGCGGCGCTGGTGCTGTGGCTCATCCTGAAGGCGCGTCAGCGCGATGCCGGCGGCGCCGGAAGCTGGGCGTCGGCTGCGACGCTGATGATCTATGCCGTTGCGTTCTCTTACGCCTACACGAAGCTCGCGGCGGGCGCGGGCGCGCTGCTGCTCTTCGGCGCGGTGCAGGCGACGATGATCGGCTACGGTTTCTTCAAAGGCGAACGCCTGGCCGCGCGCCAATGGCTCGGTCTCGCGCTCGCGCTGGCCGGCTTGGTCTGGCTCGTTTTGCCGGGGCTGGCCGCGCCGGAGCCGGCGTCGTCGGCGCTGATGATGCTGGCTGGCGTCGGCTGGGGCGTGTATTCGCTGCGTGGACGCGGGCTGGCCGACCCCGTCGGCGCGACGGCGGGCAATTTTCTGCGCGCGTTGCCATTGGCGCTGGCGGTTTTTGCGCTCGCTTACCGGCACGCCATGGTGGATGCCGCCGGTTTCGGCTATGCCGTCGCATCGGGCGCGCTCACATCGGGCATCGGTTACGTGATCTGGTATGCCGCACTGAAGGGACTGAAGCCCGCGACCGCCGCCACCGTGCAACTGAGCGTGCCGGTGATTGCGGCGGCTGGCGGCGTCGCGCTGCTCGGCGAGGCGCTCACGGCGCGGCTTCTCGTCAGTTCGGCGGCGATACTCGGCGGTATTGCGCTCGTGGCCTTATCGCGTCGGACGCCCTAAACATCGGGCGATCAGGCATAAACATCGCGATGAGTCTGTACGCCATGCAACCATTTCGCGCGCCACTGATCTGAGGAATGGCGTCTGCTGGCTGCTGGTCCGCCTGATGCTACGGTAACATTGATGTTTTCACGGCAATTGAACCGCAAAGCGTTATGCGATGCTGGCATTCGAAGCCGTGTAAATAACGCTTCTGAAACGAACGCTGCTGTGCCGGGAAATGTTTCCCGCTGGCGGTGAGAGTTACACGGTTGCGGCACGGAAGTCGGTCACGCTGCGCGCTTCTCATGCAAGCGTCCGGTTCAGGCAGCTTCGCCGACAGTTCCGCACCCCGTTCATCGGTTTGGCCATTCAATCGAATGGAAACGCGCGCAGCGAAACGGTCGCAACCGTCTCCTGGCGCTTCACCCGGCTTCCTGCGGCGGCCCGCGCTCTGTGCGATCCGCGCCCGCTGCCGTCGACGAATACGATCTGGAGAGCGCTACCATGCCTCACCGCGCTGAGCTACCTGAAGAGCCGTTCGCAGGCATCGCGACGCCCGCGAACGATCCTTCCGTTCCCATCGGCCCTGTCGAGCCCGACCCCTCGCTCGACTTCGACGACGATATCGGCACTGGCCGCACGCCCCCGCGCTTCGGCCGGCTGGCGCTGTGGATGGCCTCGGCGAGCGCGCTCGGCGTCGGCGTGCTGGGCACGGTCGGGTACGGCATGTGGTTCAACCACGACCAGCGCGTCTATACGGAAGCGATGTCCAGCGCCCGCCGCACGCTCGGCATCGACCAGCCTGTGATGGCGGCTGTGCAACCTTCACAGACGCTGTCTTCGGGCGTGGTGCAGGCGCCTGCGCTCGCGACGGCGACCACCGTCGCGGCACACGCCGACAACACTGCACTGGCGGACAACCCGCCGTCCGACACTTCCGACACCACGAGCCTCGGCCCTGTCGCAATCGCGCCCGCCGCCGTGGGGGCGCCCGGGGCGGGGCGCCGCCGGGGGGGCCCACCACCCGCCGGGGGGAGGGAAAAAACGCGCCGGGGCCCCGCGGCGGCGGCGGGGGGGGC
>Ga0308174_10001240_pt1 | contig 11703 bp, 11 predicted proteins | sample PhyPR2_FD_203894 | JGI IMG/M metagenome (GOLD analysis project Ga0308174, IMG submission 203894) | Soil microbial communities from UC Gill Tract Community Farm, Albany, California, United States - DLSLS.P.R2 | ecosystem: Environmental > Terrestrial > Soil > Agricultural land | place: USA...
GCCATTCAAGCAAATTCTCAACACAACGTCGGCCATAATCCACGAGGCTTTCACGGTCTTGCGTGTGGATCAGCATTCGGAATAGCGCCAAATCTCCGCCCAAGTTGAAAATGCCGGGCGTGTTTGACGCCAGCACTCCGTACGCAACTCGCTCTTCTCGCCCACCAATTGCAATTGTCCCTCGGTTGGCCTTGATCGCGCGTATGTAACCATTGAGATCTGCGAGGAGCTGCACGTTAAAACATGGCCTCGGGCGTGGCGACATCAATGCCCAGTACGCCCCGAGATCACTATCGAATCTGGTCTCGATTTGGCTTTCACGTGGAGCGTTCAATACCTTAACTTCTGCACTGGCGAGCATGCTGCTACTCCGAGAGGTAGGTAGACGGCGAAAGCCGATAGGGATTGTGGCAAACAATACGTTGTAATGCCAGCGCGTGCTTCTAAAGTGTCACATGTAAGTCATTAATAGCGTAGGTAAACCAACAAACCGAAGATTCGCGTAATGCATCTGTAGCCTACGACAAGGGCGACCACCTGCCTCCGCGCAGCCCCTCGATGGGCCTGAACGTTGCCTTGTACGCCATCTTCGGGCTCTCGCGAATCCAGTAGCCTAGGTACAGATAGGGCAATCCAAGCTCCCGGCATCCTCGATCTGCCAGAGAATGCTGAAAGTGCCGTAGCTCGCCGATGGGGGATCGGGTTCGAAGAACGTGTAGACCGATGACAACCCATCCCCGAGGCGGTCGACGAGACTGACGATCCGCAGATGATCGCCCTCGCGAAACTCATACAGATCGGTCGCTACGTTGCTGTGCAGCAGGAAGTGCTGGTACTGCTCCCGGCTGTCCTGATCCATGCCGCCACCGGGATGCCGAAGCCGCTGGTAGCGCAGGTACAGCGCGTAATGGGCGGGATCGTACGCCAACTCGCGCCTATTTACCGTTAAACGGTCGCGATCTCTCCAAGCACGACGTTGGCTTCGTGTCGGCCGAAACTGCTCCACCGGGACGCGTACGGGCACGCATGCGCGGCAGTGATCACAGTAGGGACGATAGGTAAAGGCACCGCTCCGGCGGAAACCGAGCCGGACGAGCTCGCTATAGACGCGCGCATCGATGAGGTGACTGGGGGTGGCCACCTGCGACCGCGCGGCACGGTCCGGCAGATAGCTGCACGGGTAGGGCGCCGTTGCATAGAACTGCAGCGTCGCGAGCGGAAGGTCGTTGAGCTTGCTCACGCGTACTCCGGCACAGGGCCGCTTCGCCAACCGCGAGGTGGCCGGCTCGAGTTTATCAACTTGGCCAGTGTGTGTGCGAACCGGTCCCGCGGAATGGGTCGCGCACCCATGGAGGCAAGGTGCTCGGTCTCCTGCTGACAGTCGATCAGCGTCCCACCGCCTTGTTGCATGAGCGCAACGAGTGCGACCAGACAGACCTTCGAGGCGTCGGTGACCCGGGTGAACATCGACTCGCCAAAGAAGACCCCTCCAAGTGCGAGACCGTACAGGCCACCGACCAGTTGGCCGTCACGCCACGCCTCGATGCTATGCGCAAAGCCGAGGCCGTGGAGGCACCGGTAAGCTGCCATCATGTCGCACGTGATCCACGTGCCGCGCTGTCCCTCACGCGGCGCCTCTGCGCACGCCTCGATCACCCGGTCGAACGCCGTATCGCATCGCACGTCGAACTCGTTGCGCCGCACGCGTTTCGCGAGGGATCGCGATGTTCGGAATTCATCGACGAACAGCACCATGCGCGGGTTGGGACTCCACCAGAGTATCGGCTGACCCTCGCTGTACCACGGATAGATGCCGCGGCGATACGCGTCGATCAGGCGCGCGGGAGATAGGTCTGCACCGGCCGCCAGAAGCCCGTTGGGCTCGACGAGCGCGGCATCGAGCGGCGGAAATGCGGCATCTGCATCGAGCCACGGGATCATCGACGTACGGGGAGAAGCGGACAAGGTGAATGATGGATCGCTGATTTTGCCCCACCCGAGGCAACATTACGCACCGACTCTCGCTCGATCGGCGTCGGACTCCTGCGGGATCAGCCGGATTCGACACCGGGGACGAGCCCGGCGCTTAGCGCAGCAGGTGCACTGCACCGGGGAGTCCGGTTCCGTGCTAACGAGGCATAGCTACTATGGGCGTTCTAGCGATCGTAAAGCCCGGCACGGTAGACTGTCTCAACGCCCCCGTAGCTCAGTGGATAGAGCACGCCCCTCCTAAGGGCGGGGTCGCAGGTTCGATTCCTGCCGGGGGCGCCAAGTTCAGAACAAGTCGATCTGACACCTGCCCATTTTTCGAGCACCGGCCGTCGAATTCTGGCCCGTCATCGCCATGTCTCGGCAAGATGTTTTATCGATCGAAATCCGTTGTGCCGGCCAGCCACATCTCGGCAATCGACTCCTCCGGAAGCTGCGTCTGATGATCCTCGTTGCGGCGATCACACCTGCTGTCCTGACCGCGGGGGCCGCGTCTGCGAAGCCACCCAACGGGTCGGGTGAGCCGGACTTCGGGCCCGACGTAATGATTTTCGATCCGGGCATGCCGACGAGCCAGATTCAGGCAGCGGTCGACCTGCTTACACTTTCTCTCGATGGAACCAGCGTAATCGATCATGTGGTGAACAACGCCGGCGCGTCGACAGGCACCGGCGGCGTGCCGACCAACCTGATCGACTATCCTAAGCCAGGCGATCGCCATCCTGATCAATCGAGGATAGGCGCCAGCGGGTCGACCACGCCCGCCCGCTACGTCGTACGTGCTTGATCTCCCGCCAGCAATGTCGCAGCGCTCGCCTGGCAGACCGCTCAACTCTTCGCGTACCAGGATTTCACTGCGGGATAGTCGCGCACGGCCTCGTAGACCCCCGTGAGCTTGGGATAGGCGGCGAAGATCGTCGAAGGAATGTGGTCGACCTTGCCGCCGATGAACCACCGCACCGCCATATGGAGTTTGAGGTCCACGACATGCAACTTCGTCCCGCCGAAGAACGGCTCGTGCATAACGTTCTTTTCCGCCGACTTCGCCCACGCGGGCAGGAAGCCCGCCACCATTGCCTCGCGTGCGCTCTTCTTCTCGGCGTCTTCCATGCGGAGCGTCGGCGCGACGACGGCGCGAAGGTCCTCCACGTGCGCCATCATCCCTTCGTGGCGTGCCGCCTCGAAGTCGTCTCCAGGATGGAGTCCATACCGACGACCGATCAGCACAAGGATCGCATTCGAGTGCGCGAGCGGTGGCTGTCCCGGTAGCTCGAGGACTGGCAGGCCCCCATAGGGCGTCTGCTCTTTCATTGCGCGCCAGGCGGCGCCGCTGATGCGCTCGTCTTCGAACTCGATGCCGGCGAGGTGCAGGGCGAGGCGGCACTCCTCGCCGCGGCTCACCGGAGCGTCGAAGTAGGTCAGCTTTGGTTTGTTCATGGGCGAAGCCTAGCACCCCGTCGCGGATCGCATCCCGGAGTCCGGCCAGGATCTATCCGCGCGCAGACCACTCACCGCTCAGTTCGAAGCACTTGTAAACAGTACTTGTACCGGGTGCGAGGTGGGTCGCGACGGACGCGGTTTCGCGTGTCGATTGGGATAGAGTATCGGGAACGCGCTCGATGAGTTCCGCGAATGCTCGACAAGGGGGACTACGATCCCGGCGGCAGATCGAGGAAGTGACGATGAGCCGAAATCGCCTTTGTCCGTTGTGCTTGTTGGCGCTCGCCTTTTCGGCGTGCACTGCGCCCAGGGAACCGTTGCCCATGACGCCAGCGAACGAGTCCAAAGGCGCAGCCGTCGTACGGCGCCCGCTTCCCGAACGCCCTGCTCCCCCTGTTGCAAGCATCGCTCCCATCGCGCCTGCCGCGCCGTCGCCGGCACCGCTCGTTGTCGTACCCGCGGGTTCAATTTACGTCTGCGTCTCGGAAACCAGCGGTATGCGGCAACAGACGGCGATCGCGTTCGCGCCGAAGGTCGGTGCATTGTGTGCAAAGCACCCGGAAATGGGGCCGTGCCAATATGAGCGCGACGTATGTCGGCGCAGCGGTGGGCGTGTTTACGCCACAGGCGGAGTGGAAATCACGCTGCAGACCGAAGCGGAATACGACAAGACGGTGCTCCGGGTTCGCTTCAAGGCGAACTGAGAAGAGGCGTTCGCCTGGAATCGTGCGGCTATCTCTCTCCAGGGATCGGCAGCTTCACCGCCCGTCCGTTACGCGCCGCGTGCGCCAAGGCGCCCGCGTCCCGATTCATTCGGAGCAATGCGTCGCCCGTGCCACCAATGGTCGATGCTCCACGCGCCGCCACCGGCGACGGCCAGGTAAAGAAACAGAAAGCAGTAGAGCGCTGCAAGCTCGCCGTGGTTGATCAGCGGCCAGAAGCCGTGCTGCGCATGTGCGAGAAAGTAGGCGAAGGCCATTTCGCCCGACAGGATGAAAGCGACCGGGCGCGTGAACAGCCCGAGAAGCAGCAGCATGCCGCCGAACAATTCAAGCGTGCCTGCCAAGCCGGTGAGTGACAAGAGCTGGAACGGCGCGCGCTGCGGTGCAGGGAAGCCGAGGACCTTCTGCATGCCGTGTGACATGAAAAGGAAGCCGGCGACAATGCGCAGCACACTAAGCACCCGGCTGGACCAGATGTTCACAAATGGATCGGAAAGCCTCATCGCCTTTTACCTCCTGAAATGGTTGCACTCCTGACCTACGATCGTGCGGGCCTCGTCACTCGCGGGAGCGCGTAATCTTCCTCGCCATGTCGATCATTTCCTACCGCATCACGCCGGCCAATCCGAATGCGCATCTGTTCGAGGTGAGCTGCACGCTCGACGATCCCGATCCCGCCGGACAGCGCTTCCGCCTGCCTGCATGGATTCCCGGAAGCTATTTGATACGCGAATTCGCCCGGCAGTTCATCGACATGCGTGCGGAAGCGGGCGGCGTGGCCGTAAATATCCGCAAGGAAGCCAAGGACGTATGGCGTGCGGACCCCGTGCAAGGCGCCCTCACGGTCATCGCCACCGTGTACGCGTTCGACCTTTCCGTGCGTACTGCATACGTCGACAATGCGCGCGCCTATTTCAACGGGCCGAGCGTCTTCCTGTGCCCGGAAGGGCACGAGGCGTCGGCCTGTTTACTGGACATCGTGGCGCCCGCCGGCGACGCGTACGCCGATTGGCGCGTTGCCACGACGCTCGATACGAACGGCGCAGCGTCTCATGAATTCGGGCGCTACCGCGCAGCGACGTACGATGAGCTCATCGATCATCCGGTCGAGATGGGCGATTTTGCGCTCGCTGCCTTCAGCGCAGGCGGCATGCGCCATGAAATCGCGGTCACCGGACGCCACGATTGCGACCTCGAGCGGCTCGCACGCGACCTCGCTCGTGTGTGCCAATGCCACATCGATCTGTTCGGCGCTCGCGCACCGTTCGAGCGTTACCTGTTCCAGGTGACCGCGCTCGGCAGTGGTCACGGGGGCCTCGAGCATCGGTCGAGCACGAGCCTTCTCTGCCGCCGCGATGAATTGCCCGCGCGCGGCGACAACGGGATCACCGACGATTACCTGCACTTCCTGGGTCTCGCGAGCCACGAATACTTCCATGCATGGAATGTGAAGCGGATCAAGCCCGACGCGTTCTCACCGTACGACCTTTCGCGCGAAAACTACACGCGGCAGCTCTGGGCCTTCGAGGGCATTACCTCGTACTACGACGACCTTGCACTCGTCCGCTGCGGCCTCATCGACGTCTCGCGCTATCTGGAGCTTCTCGGACGCACGATCAGCACCGTGCTGCGCACGCCGGGGCGCTTGCGGCAAAGCATCGCCGATTCGAGCTTCGACGCGTGGATCAAGTTCTACCGTCCCGACGAAAACTCTCCGAACGCCGTCGTCAGTTACTACACGAAGGGCTCGCTCGTCGCACTGGCTCTCGATCTGACGCTGCGTCGAGCCCGGCACGGGTCGCTCGATGCGCTGATGCAAACGCTGTGGGCACGTTACGGTGGGGCAGGCATCGGCGTCCCCGAGGACGCCATCGAGCGAATCGCATGCGAGATGGGCGGCGATGAGATGCATGTCTTTTTCGGTCGATATGTCGATGGCACCGAAGACCCGCCACTCGATGCATTGCTCGGTGCCTTCGGCATTGCCTGGCATTTGCGGCCCTCGTCGGGAGCGAACGATCGCGGGGGCAAGCCTGCCACGGGAACACTGCCGAAAGCGTCGCTCGGTGCGAAGGTCGGCAGCGATCTGAAGCTGCTGCACGTATACAGCGCCGGTGCGGCCGAGCGCGCAGGCCTCGCCCCGAACGACGTGCTCGTCGCCATCGACGGCATTCGCGCCTCCGCAGACGCGATCAATGCGCTGGTCACGCGCCGCTCGCCGGGGGAACGAATCCCCATGCTCGCGTTTCGGCGTGACGAGCTCGTGAGTGTCGAAGTCGAGCTCCTGGCCGCACCGCTCGATACCTGCCATCTTGCATTGCAAACGGATGCCCCCGAGCGCGCGGTCGCGCTGCGCGAGGCCTGGCTGGAAACGGCGTAAGACCTTTCTTACGCTGCGCCGGGCAAGCGGCGGATTGCCGTTGCGCCAAAGCAACCGTACGCTACGACCTTCTTGGTAACGATCGTGCGTCTCGCGCACGCTCGTCGACACGATCCTTCATGTCACCAGCCGGCCGGCGCGGCCTTCGATACGGCGCAATTGGGGCCGTCGTTCTTGCGGCGCTCGCGCTGCTCGTCGTGTTCTTCCCGTGGAACACGTTGCGGGGTCCGCTCGCCTCCTACCTGGGTCACCGCCTGCATCGCGACGTTACGATCAATGGCGACCTGCACGTCCACCTCGGGTTTCCTACGCGCGTCGAGGTCGACGATTTCTCGATTGCCAATGCGCAGTGGTCGGACCTGCAGCCGATGGCGCACGCTGCGCGCATGGTGCTCACCTTCGACCTCCCCTCCCTGTTTCGTTTCACGCCCGACACTATCGAACTGACCCAGCCGCGCCTGGTGCTCGAGAAGAATGCAGCGGGCGAGGCGAACTGGCGCTTCGGCGGCAACGGATCCGGCGCGGCGGCGTTCGGCGATATCAGCATCGACAACGGAACGCTGCGCTATCGCGATCCGACCCTGCGCGGGGACATCACCATCGTCGTGCAGACTACGCCGCACCCGGCGAATGGGCCCGGCGAATTGCGCTTCGATGGTCGAGGCACGCTGCGCGGCGACCCCTTCACGATCACGGGTCACGGCCACGGGCTTTCGGCGCTGCGCCGGGTCAACGACCCCTACCAGCTCGCCTTCGATCTGCGTGCCGGCGCCACGGGCATCGGGTTCGACGGCACGATCGTTCCTGCGGCACCGGAGGATCTTCGGGGCGCGCTGCGCCTGCGCGGCCCGGATCTGTCGCAGCTCTATCCGCTCGTGCCTTCACCGCTCCCATGGACGCCTCCATACAACCTCGCGGGTGACCTCTCGCACGCGAACAACCGCTGGAGCCTGCAGCACATCAAGGGCACCGTCGGCGAAAGCGATCTTGCCGGCGAGTTCGCGGTCGACGTGTCGCGCCCGCGTGCGGCGACGATCGCCGATCTCGCGTCGCGTCGATTCGATTACAAGGATCTCGGCGGATTCATCGGCTTGCCGCCGGGCGAACCTGGCGAGAAGGCGAAGACGCCGGCGCAACGCAAGGAAGTGCAGAAACGGGAAGCGTCGTCGCGCGTACTGCCCGACAAGCCGTTCGACCTCGGCAAGCTGCGCCAGCACGACGTCGACCTGCGATTTCGCGGCGTGAGTGTCAAGTGGGGCCGCTTCCCGCTCGATAACCTCGTTGCGCACATGGTGCTCAAGGACGGTGTTCTGCGCTTCGACCCGCTCGACTTCGGTGTCGGCGACGGTCACGTCGTGAGCAGCATGGCGCTCGACCTGACCCAACCGACGCCGGCGGCGAACGCGCAGATCGACATACGGCGCATCGAGCTGAAGCGTCTCTTTCCGCAACTCGCGTCGCCGAACGGGTCGGCGGGCCGGTTCGGCGGCCGTGCACAGCTGAGCGCGACGGGTAACAGCGTCGCGGCGTTGCTTGGGTCGATGCAGGGCGAGGCGGCCGTTGCGATGCGCGGCGGCGAAATGAGCACACTGCAGCTGGTCCTGACGAACCTCGATCTTGCGCGCGCGGCGTCATTGCTCATGCGCGGAGGCGACGAGAAAGCCGATATCCGCTGTGCAATTACTGCAATGCACGCCACACGCGGTGTCTTCGTCCCGGACCTCATGGTCGTCGACAGCGCGGAAGAGTTGATTCACGGCGAAGGCAGCGTCGATTTTCGCAATGAGAAGTACGACCTCACGCTCAAGGCCGATTCGAAAAAGCCCAGCCTGGTCGCGCTGCGCGGCCCGATCAGGATCACCGGTACGTTTGGAGCACCTGTGGTGCGTCCGGCCGTGGGCGAGGTGGCTGCACGCATCGGCGCCGCGGTCGGTCTCGGCATTCTGGCGCCACCGCTCGCCCTGCTGCCGCTGATCGATCTCGGCAATGCGCCCGATGCCGACTGCCGGGCGCTGTATCAGAATGCGCAGCTTGCGACGAGCGCCAAAGCGAAGCCGCCCGAAACCCAAAGCAGCGCTCCACGCGCTGAACGCAAGCCCGATCGACAAGAGAACGTTGCCCGCTCGCGCTAGCGAGTCGCCCTACCGGGATACGGCGACATACCGCGAACGCAGCGCTGATTGCGCCCGTCGAAACGGCGTGTCAGGACTTGCGCGACTTGTGTCCGTCCTTCGGCTTGCGCGCGGCACCGCCGTGCATCGCCTCGAGCGATGCGTGCTGCAGCTCCAGGGTCTTGATGCTCATCTGCATCAGGTTGAGGCTCATCGAGAGCCACCCCTCGATGATCCTGAGCTCGGCGATCTTGCGCTCGATCTGCACCGGGTCCAGCGCCGCGAACATCGCGGCAGGATTGGGGAACGCCAGCATTCCCGGCGCGGTGTCGTTCCCCGGCTGCCCAACCGCTACCGAGGGTGGATCGGTGGGGGCGACGGCACCGCTGGCCGAGCCCGGCATCGGCATCGCGAATGGATTCCACATCTTCTGCATGAATGCCAGCGCGTCCTGCGCCGACAGCGGCGGTGCCGAACTGCGTTCCTTATCCGATTCATCGCCCATATCGTTGCTCCTCGCGCGGCACCGTCGCGAAGCGCCGCGCCCGGTGCGCTAATATCGTGCGCCATGACGAACAGCGGCGCAACCACGATCGAGCGGCTGGCGGGCATCGTGGGGGCGCGTCACGTATTGACGAGCGGTGCCGACATGGCGTCCTACGTCGTCGATTGGCGGGCCCGCTATCACGGCGCTGCGCGCGCGGTGGTGCAACCGGCGAATACGAGCGAAGTGGCCGCGGTGGTGCGCACGTGCGCCGATGCCGGGGTCGCCATCGTGCCGCAAGGCGGCAATACCGGGATGTGCGGCGCCGCGACGCCGGATGCAAGCGGAAGCGAAATCGTGCTGTCGCTGTCACGGATGCGAACGATCCGTGCCATCGATCGTGCCAACGCCACGATCACCGTGGAGGCCGGCGTCGTACTCGCGGATGTGCAGCGCGCGGCACAAGCCGAAGGGCTGCTGTTTCCGCTATCGCTGGCGTCCGAGGGTACCTGCACCCTCGGCGGCAACCTGTCGACGAACGCGGGTGGCACGGCCGTGCTGCGCTACGGCAATGCCCGCGAGCTTGTGCTCGGCGTCGAGGCCGTGCTTGCCGACGGCAGTGTCTGGAACGGCCTGCGGGGCTTGCGCAAGGACAACACCGGGTACGACCTCAAGCAGCTTTTCATCGGCAGCGAGGGCACGCTGGGTATCATCACGGCGGCCGTGCTGAAGCTGTACGCTGCGCCGCGGACGCGCGTGACCGCGCTCACCGCCGTTGCCGACGTCGCGCGGGCGGTCGAACTGCTGAGGACGGTGCAGCAGGCGCTCGGCGACCGGCTCACCGGCTTCGAGCTCATCAGCGGTTTCGCGCTGCACCTGTCGCAGAAGCATCATGCCGGCTCGCCCGACCCGCTGCCCGGCCATCCTTGGTACGCATTGCTTCAGGTGGACGACAGCGCCGACGTGGCCCTTGCCGGGATGGTGGAATCGGCGCTGGCGGCTGCCGTGGAGAACGGGATGGTCGCCGATGCGACGATCGCGCAGTCACAGGAGCAAGCCGCGCGGCTGTGGGCGTTGCGCGAGAACATCAGCGAGGCGCAGCGACGCGAGGGGCAGAACGTCAAGCACGACATTTCGCTGCCGATTTCCGCGATAGCAGAATTCACCACCGCGACGCAGACCGCGCTGGCAAGCGCATTCCCGGGCGCGCGCGTCGTCGTGTTCGGTCATCTTGGGGACGGCAACCTGCATTACAACGTCGCGGCGCCCGAAGGGGCTGATGCACGGCGATTCCTCGCGAACACACCACAAGTCAACCGCATCGTCCACGATCGTGTCGTTGCGGCCGGCGGCAGCATCAGTGCCGAGCACGGCATCGGACAGTTGAAACGCGACGAACTCGCGCATTACAAGAGCCCGCTCGAGCTCGCACTCATGCGGCGCATCAAAACGGCACTCGACCCTCAGGGCATTCTCAATCCCGGCAAGGTGCTGTAGCACAAGACATGGGCAAGATCATCTTCTGGCTGATCGTCTTCTTCGTGGTGCTGCTCGTGCTGCGCCTCATCAATGCCGCGAACAGCCGCGCGGCGAACGGCAGGACGCCGGGACGCTCGGCGAAGACAAAGGACACGGCGATGACGCGCTGCGTGAACTGTGGCGTGTACCTGCCGCGCAGCGAGGCGGTGGAAGGGCCGCGCGGTCCTGTCTGCGGCGACGCGCAGTGCCTTCCGAGGGACGCGCGCAAGCGCGGGTGAATCGGCCGCGCCAACGCGCATCTGATCGGCCGAGTGTTGCGCCCGATCCACGCGCCGAGGTCAATCGCGCACCGCCGCCCCCGAAGTTCTCCCGTCGGCGCTCCGTTACTGGCACAATTCGCGCGAGCCGCAAGACGCGTCCCGTGTCGCGCCACGCAATGCGTGAGCCGGCACACAGCAACCGCCGGCGCTGGCCTCAACATCGCGGGTGCCGCCCGCGCGCAACCGATCGTGGATCCCTCGCCAGCCGTTACGCCGTACATTCCGCCGCCGCTGCCTGCATCGATCGCCGCGTCGTCGCGGCGGATCCTGTGGATCGTCGGACTGTTTCGCGCGGTGTGCGGCGCGCTGCTGCTCGGCCTTGCGCTGCTGCTCGATCTTCGCTCGCTCAACGTCGGCACGCCGAATTCGTTCATCACGGCGGCGTCGCTCTATTTCATCTTCGGGCTCGCGTCGTTCGGCTGGATCCAGCAGGAACGGCTGGTGCTGCCGATCGCGCAAACGCTGCTCGCGCTCCTTTCCGGCGACATCTTCTTCATCGCACTCGTGATGATCGCCGGCGGCAGCACCGGCGCGCCACTGCCGATCCTGCTCTTTCCGCAACTTGCGGCGAGCGGCTGGCTGCTGCGCACGCAAACCGCGTTCTTTCACGCGGCGCTCGCCGCCATCGTATTGCTCGGCCTCGAAACCTGGCGTCTTGCCGGCGGCGAAATCGCGGGCACGCAACTGTTCCAGACGGCGCTAATCTGCCTCGGTTACTTCGCAATGGTCGGCACCGCCGTTGTCATCGGGCGCTACACCAAGGCGTCCGAGGATCTCG
>Ga0308174_10001241_pt1 | contig 11695 bp, 7 predicted proteins | sample PhyPR2_FD_203894 | JGI IMG/M metagenome (GOLD analysis project Ga0308174, IMG submission 203894) | Soil microbial communities from UC Gill Tract Community Farm, Albany, California, United States - DLSLS.P.R2 | ecosystem: Environmental > Terrestrial > Soil > Agricultural land | place: USA...
CCATCGCCACCGCGGCCCATCCGGCGATGCTCGCCACGACGCGCTCGGCACGCGGCCCGAAGACGCCCACCTCCCCGTGGCCGAAGAACAGGCCCCCGATCACGTCACCGGACCGGGAGACGACAGGGACCGCGAGATAGCTTCGCACCGGCAGATGCTTTGGCGGCATGCCGTGGTACGGCGACATCTGTCCGTAGCGGGGGTCCTTCGTGATGTCGTCGCTGCGGATGATGCCTTCACCACGGAAGGTCGGCTCGAACACTGGCGTCGGCCGCGGATGGCCGAAGTTCTCGAACGCTTCCCGTGGCGCCCCGGAAAGCGCATACAGGGTGAGCTTCTCACCCTGCGCATCCACCACGTTGTAGAAGAACGCACCGAACTGCGCGCCGGCCAGATTGGTGGCCGCTTCGGTCACGGTATCCACGATGCGTCCGACGTCGAGCTCCGAGGCGAGGGTATTGCCGATCCGGTTCAGCGTCTCGATCTCGTGTCGCGCGGCCTCCGCGTCGGCGTTCACCTCCTGGAGCTGCTCATTGGATTGTTCGAGCTCCGTGGCGAGCGCCTGGGCTTCGTCTACCTGCTGCTCGAGCTCTGCCGCCTGCTGCTGGAGACGGGCGTGCGCCTCGGCGAGCTCCACGAGCGTCAGCTCGAGACGCTTCCGCGACTCCGACGACTCGCGCTCGGCATCAGCGATCCGGATCGCGGTGCGCACCACCTGCTCGAGGCGATCGGGCGCGAGGATGTTCTTCGTGAGGAATTCGGTGGCGCCCTCCTTCATCAGCGTCGCCGCGACGAGTGGATCGCTGTGCCCGGTGAGCACGACCACCGCGGTGTTGTCGCCAGCGTGGCGAAGCTCGCGCAGCACGTCGAGGCCCGTCTCTCCGGACAGCTCGAAGTCGAGAAGCACGCAGTCGAACCGGCCGGCACCGTCGCCCTGGCCGAGGAGCTCGAGCGCCGGTACGACGCCGCTGGCCTCCCTGAGTTCGGCACCCGCAAGCCCGGAGCGCGCGATGGCGCGACGCACTGCCTGGCGATCCACTTCGTCGTCGTCGACGATGAGGAGTCGCAGTGGGATCACGGCAGCTCCACCAGCGCCCAGTACTTGTTGAGGGTCGTCATCACCTCACAGAAATTGGAGAAGGTGACCGGCTTCAACAGGTATCCCGCCACGTTGAGGTTGTACGCCTCGATGCGGTCGCGCTCGTCGTTGGACGTGGTGAGCACCACGACCGGCGTGGACTTCAGCTCCGGGTCCCTGCGCAGCTCGGTCAGGAATTCGATGCCGTTCATCTTCGGCATGTTGAGGTCGAGCAGCACGATGCGCCGGTCGCGTGGAATGGCGTGTCCCCGAAGCTGCTCGAGCGCCTCGACGCCATTCGCCGCCACGAACAGCGGGTTCGTGATGTGGTTCTTCTGGAACGCACGCCGCACGTTGAGCACATCGACCTCGTCGTCCTCGACGAGCAGGATGTTCAACAGGCGCTCGGTAGCGGTCACGATTCTCTCTCTGCGTGAATGGGCCAGGTGAAGTGAAAGGTAGTGCCCTTGCCCACCTCGGAATCGAGCCACGTCCTGCCACCGCGGGTCTCGACGATCTTGCGCACCACGGAGAGGCCGATGCCCGTGCCCTCGACCTTGTCGCGCGGAGCGAGCGTCTGGAAGATCTGCCAGATGCGCTCGCGGTAGCGCGGCTCGATTCCCGGTCCGTTATCGGACACGGAAAAGCGATGCTCGTTCCCCTCGCACCTCGTCGTGATCTCCACGCGAGCGCCATCACGGCGGTTGTACTTGATGGCGTTGCCGATGAGGTTCATGAACACCTGCTGCATCGGCACGCGCTCGGTGACGAGCACCGGCATGTCCGGGCCGATGAGGATCTCGGTCGTCGCGGGCGGGTCCAGCAGCTCGATGCATTCGGCCAGGAGTCGCGCGACGTCCACCTCCACGGGCTGCTCCTGAACGCGGCCGGCGCGCGAATAGGTGAGGATCCCCTCGATCAGTGCCTCCATGCGGTGCACCCGTCCCTTGAGGAGCTGCATGTGCTCCCGACTTTCGCCACTGAGGTTGTCGCCGAGATCCTCCTCGATCCACTCGGTGAGATTGGCGATCCCGCGCAGCGGCGCCTTGAGGTCGTGTGACGCCACGTACGCGAACTGGTCGAGGTCCTGATTGGACCGCGCGAGCTCCGCGCTCAACCGCGTGAGCTCATCCGCCCGTCGTTCGGCGCCCTGCCGCAGCTCCACCGACGACGTGACATCCACCGCGTGCGCCATGATCCCGAACGGGCGGCCGTCGGTGCCGAGCAGGGGCTGGTAGACGAAGTCCACGTACACGCTTTCCGGCTCTCCGTCCCCGTTGCGGTCGAGGCGCACCATCATCTCGTTGGCCGCGTACGGCTCCGCGGTCTCGTACACGCGATCGAGCAGCTCGTAGAATCCCTGGCCTTCCAGCTCGGGCAACGCTTCGCGAACCGTCTTCCCGTGCGTCGCCCGCCCGCCTACCAACTGCTGGTAGAACGGGTTCGACACGGTGAAGACGTGCGTGGGCCCTTCGAGCACGGCGATCGCCGCCGGCGCCTGCATGAACACTTCGTACAGCCGCTGCCGCTCCATCTTCGCTTCGGCAAGCAGGCGGTCGACGGTCGCGAGTGCCTGCTCCAGCCGGGTGGCCTGCTCGAGCGACGTCTGCTCGTGCACGTCGAGCAGCTGCTCGAGCGCGGCGATCTGGGAACGGAGTCGTGCCTGCGCGATGGACTCGGCGTCCCCTTCCCGCTCCAGCGCTGTCGTGGCGCTCGCATCGCTCACGCGAACACCCTGACGTCGACGAATGGCAACAGCGCGACCTTCACGTTCAGCGACAACGTGCGGAACAGCTCGGCCACCTCGCGGGAGATGGCCACCCTGGAGAAGAGGATCATCGCGTACAGATCGCCCGATGACAGCACCCCGCCAAAGCCGAGCACCGAGCGCACGCCGTACGGCACCACGAACTCGCCCTGCGCGGGAATGTACGGACTTCCCTCGGCATCCGGCACGTAGAAGACGTTGAAGGTGTGCTGCTCCATCTCGACGATGAGTCGCGGGTCGGAGGCGAGCAGCGCGCTCACTTCGACGCCGAGCTGGCGGATGAGCTGCGCGATCATCGGGGAACGGGCGACGCTCTCCGCGCTCGGCAGGGGAAGCGCCTTGTGGCCCGCGGAGCTGTGACGCGAATTCCACGCGTCTTCCACGCCCGCGCTGGCGAGCAGCGTGAGGCACTTCATCGCTTCACCCGTCGGCTCGATACCGAGGATTCCCCGCACGAACATGCGCTGCTCGTCCTGCAGGTCCTCGAACGGCATGGTGACAAAGAGGCGCACGAGCGCGCACGCCGGCTCATCGCCACCCGGACCGTGGAGTCGCTCGTACAGGTAGCGCACCGTGCGCTCTGCCACCTCTTCCATGCTCGTCGCGCCGGTCCCCATGCGACGCAGCTCCTTCCCGCACCGGGTCATGTCGGCGAGCGAGAAGGCAGCCAGATCATACGACAGGTCAGGTGAAACGCTGTCAGTCATCGAATCTCGAGAATGGCCAGAGTGCGCGGACGCCGTAAAAAAGCAATTTCCGCGCTCACCTGGCGGGCGCGACCGTCGCCGGATGCAGCGCCTCGCGGCGGTGATGGGAATCACCATCGACGACGGCGACAGCGGTCCACGGTTCCCCTGGATTCGTTATCCGTGCCGTCCACGCCACTACGCCGTCGCGCCCGGTGTGCAGCGTCATGCGCCGTTCCGGATTCGGAACCTTCAGGTTGTCCGTGCGCAGCGTGAAGGAGTGCGTGCCGCTGCCGCGAGCGACGAGCCGCACGCGCACGACGCCGTTCGCGCGCGAAGAGGCCGTGATCTCGAACTCCGGCACCTGCCGCGGCGCGCTGTCCGCCGGTGCGATCACGTCATCCACCAGCCAGAGCCATCGCGCCGACGGGTGGACCCAGACTTCCTTGTACACGTACGTGTTCTGCGATGGCCAGTAGGGGAGGTCGGTATCGCCCCGGCTCTGCATCCCGACGGGAAGCGAGCCGGAGATGTCCCCTGTCGAGACGCTGTACTGCTGCGCCCAGTCATGACCTTCACCGTACATGGTGCTTTGCACGAACGGGTTGCGCCCCACCACCCATTCGGCCTGCTTCCACGCGAGATCGAGTCCGGCGGCATCGCCGCGCAGGCGTGCCGCCGCCGATAGCGCCTTCGCCTGTGAGAGGAGCACGCCGTAGTTGCCTCGGCGCGCGAACCACACCGGGAAGGCACGCAGGAACCAGCCGTCGCCCATCGGCATCCCGCTCTGGACCTGTGCACGGAACGCGTCACGCGTTGCCTCGTAGCGTCCGCCGTTGGCCGGCACGGTGAGATATTCGGACTCACGATAGACGTAGGCCGGCAGCATCTCCCACGGCGCCGTGGCCCGCGCACTTTCCTTCTTGTACTCGGCGTAGCGCGCCACGGTGGCGTACCAGGTCATCCAGTCCGGATGGTCCGGCAGCGCCTCCACGAGTTGAGTGAGCGCCACGATGGGCGCCTGATCGTTGGCGCGGTGGAACTGGTGGAAAAGCGTGTCGCGCGCCGGGCTCGCATAGAAGAATCCCGCGAGCGGGAATGTCGTCCCCACGTAGGTGCGCTGCTGCGACGCGACGATCACTTTCGCCAGCTCCACTGCCTTGTCGGCGTACACCTGCTTTCCCGTCGCCGCGTACAGCTCGAGCGAGGCGGTGATGCCGATGCCCGCCAGCTCGATCGGCGTCGCCGCATACGCCGGCGTCGCCCAGGTGTCCGGTCCCTCGTGACCGGCCATGGCGTACCGCCAATCGTCTTCGGCCGTGGCGAGGCTGCGCGCCGCGAGCGCGGGATCACTCTCCTTCAGCAGGCGATAGGCGATCGCCTCCGCTGCCGCGGCGATGTAGTTGACGTTCGGGTTGTTCTGGGCCTCGCGCTTCCGATCGTCCGCCGTGCCGATGACGTTGTCCGTCCAGATGTTGTTGCTGGCGAAGCCGATGCGATAGCCACCATCGAACCGGACCTTGAGCACCCAGTCGAGCCCCCACTTCGCTTCGTTCATCAGCAGGCGAAGGAGCTCGGGATCGTCCCCGCGACGCTGAAGCTGCCCGGCCAGCGCGAACATGGCGTACGTCGCCTCGCCGGTATTGACGAGCCCCTGCGAGAAATCGCCGGCGTCGTGCCAGCCGCCGTTCATCACGATCTGGCTGTCGCCATGGGTGGCGAGCCAGTCGGCGTGCTCCACGTCGTGGTAGCCCGGCACGGCGAAACCGCATCGCTCGGCGAAGAAGAAATTGATCGTCTGCAGCACCGTGCTCCGCCAGGCGTCGTCGCCAATCGGGAACGGCTGCGTACGTCGGTTCCCCGCCTGGATCACGTATCGGCCCGGCTGCCGGATGCGGGAGAAGTCCAGCTGCTGGAAGTTGCCGAGCCGGGTGGACACCGAGGTCACCGACGCGGTGAGCGCGGCATGCTCGCTGCCGTCGCTGTCCAGCCGAAGCACCGAGAACTCGCGTGCACCGAGATCGCTCGCGATCGCGCTCTTGTTCCCGTTCGCGAGGTAGCCGCTGTTGCTGAAGGCAATGCGACCCGGCGCCACGGACCATCCTTCGTAGTTGTCCGGCTCCACGCGCTGGAGCTCGAGGTCGGCGATGTCGAACGCCACCGTATCGCCCGCCGCGGCGAACTGCTTGTTCACCCAGTATCCGATCTCGAGGCTCGTCACCCGGTCGCGCGCGAGTGGCGTGATCTCCCACAACACCTGCTGCCACTCGCCGTCGCGAAGCGTGACGTAGTGCACGCCTTCCCGATTGTAGACGTCGGGCACCTTCACCGCGCCGTCGTTGTGCAGCACGATCTCCAGCGGCAGCATCGGGAATCCGCGCAGCTTCGGCCGGATGCGGAGCGAGATGCGGTTGTAGCCGCTCCAGTCCTCGGCAGCGAATGCACGCCGGAGGTTCACGGCGGAAAGGTGGTTGCGTGCCGGTGCGTCGCCGTGCGGGAACATCGTGACGTCGACGTGCAGCAGCGGCATCATCCGCGGCGAGAGTACCGTGTCGAACGCCATGCTGCCGCTGCCGCGGAACTCCCACGTCGCCGGCTTGCTCATGTCGTCGAGGAGGCGACGGGCGAGAACGGGCTTGCTCATCCACCTCGCCTGCGCGGAACGCGAGAGGTCGATGGGCAGTGGAAGCGTGACCTGCTGGGCGCGCAGGGGCGCAACGAGCGCGCTCACCAGCACGAGCGGGAAGAACGACTTCATGACGGGCAGGATAGAAGAAAAGAAAGGGGTGCGAGCGGAACGCTCCGCTCGCACCCCTGCTCAGTCGACGTGCGATGACCTACTTCGCCAGGTCGCGCACCGAGGAGGCGAGCATGCGCACCTTCGCGGCATCACTGGACCCGCTCGCATCGCCGTTCAACGACGACGCGAGCTGCGTGAGCGCGCTGCGCCGCGTCGAACCGGATGCGGCCTCGGCACGAGCGAGCGCCTCGCGGACGTTGGCGATGCGGCCGGCAGTGAGGCCATGCGACCGCTCCAGCTGATCCACGTACGAGCGAACGACCGAGAAGCTCGGCGCCCACGTGAAGTGCGGCTGACCCTGGGTGTTCAGGTAATCGAGGTGCACCGACCTCGCCGCGTCGAGCTCGTTCTGCGAGATGAACTCACTCGGCGTGAGCGACACGATGTCGAGACCGCGAGCGATCTCCGAGCTCACGATCACGCCATTGTACCAGTACGCCGACCACGTGCCGCCCGGGCCCATCTGCGTGGAGTCGGAGGGACCGCGGTCGAAAAAGGCGATCTCACGCGGATTCTTCGGATCCGTCCAGTCGAACACCGAGATGCCGCCCTGGTACCACGACTGCACCATGACGTCGCGGCCGGGAATCGGGATGAGCGAGCCGTTGTGCGCCACGCAGTTCTCGAACTCCGTCTGCGGCGCAGGCAGCTTGTAGTAGCCCTGGAAGTTCAACTTGCTGCCGGTGCGCGTGAAGATCGCGTCGGCACCCCACTGACGCGGATCGCTCGCGCGGCACTTCGGCTGGCCACCGCCGCCCCACTCGTCACTGAACAGCATCTTGCTGCCATCGTTGCTGAACGTGGCGGAGTGCCAGTAGGAGAAGTTGGAATCCGCCACGGCGGCGAGGCGCGTCGGATGCGCCGGATCGCTGATGTCGAGCAGCAGGCCGTAGCCCTCGCAGGCGCCGCCGGCGAGTCCCAGGGCGGGATAGACGGTGATGTCGTGGCACTGCGTCGGTCCGGGCCGCGGGCCATGCGAGTCGCCGCCCTGCCCGAACATCTTGTCCACCATCGACTGCAGGTTGCTCCGAAGTGCGGCACTGTCCGCCGCCGTCGGCGCGCCCGTACCGCCGCGAGACTTGACGATGCTGTCGAGCATCGGCGCGGTGAACCTCGGCGAGAGCACACGCTCCGAACCGGCGATGTTCACCACGTAGCCACCGTTCGCACGCGCCGCAGCGACGGCCTTGGCGTTCGCGGCCGCGTCGGCCGGCGCTTCGCCGTGGGCCGGCGGCGCGACAAGGCCGTTGAAGATGCGCGGCGAGCTCACGATGGCTGCCTGCTCGGGATGCGCGAGCGGAACCTTGATCACCTCGATGCGGAACAGCGCCGAGTTGGGGTCCTTCTCCGGCGCGGCGCTCACGCAGCCAGGCAGCTCGTTCGGTGAGCGCACGCGCGACGATCCGGAGATGTAGACGTAGACGTTGTTCGCGTCCTTGGGGTCGACGAGCAGCGTGTGGGTGTGCGAGCCGCGGCAGGTCTGCACGTTGCCGACGTTGCGCGGATGCTCGATGTCGCTGATGTCGAAGATGCGCAGGCCGCGCAGGCGTTCCTTGCTGACCGTGTCCTTCACGCCCTCGGCGCCGCAGTCGATACGGCCGCTCAGGCCTTCGCCGGACACGAACAGCAGGTTCTTGTACACCGACACGTCACTCTGCGACGCCGGGCAGACGAACGCCGTCTTGAGCGTCGGCTGCGCCGGGTTCGAGATGTCCCAGACCTGGTAGCCGTTGTAACTGCCCTGGATGGCGTACTTGCCGAGGAAGGCGAGATCGGAGTTGGTGATGCCGGTGAACTTCTCCGACGGACGGGTCTCCGAGAGCACCTTCATGTTCCATGTCGCCTCGGCGGCGTCGAAGAGACCTGCCTTGAGGCCCACGCGAGGATCGGGGCTCGGCGCACTGGGCATGGAATTCGACGTCGCCTGCGCGACGGCCGGCTGCGCGACGGCGACTGCGCACGCCGCAACGGCGATCAACCGGAGGGAGAGCGAGAGCCTGGACAGTGGGGACTGCATCATGGGAGTCGGGTGAGGGGTTGTCACGGCAGGGAGATCCCCAGCGTGATGGCGGCGAGCATCTTCCGCATTCGATTGATCTCGGTGGTCTGATCGACGTTCACGTCGTTGGCGAACTTGAACACCAGCTCGTCCTGCGCGGCGCCGTACGTATTGAACAGGTCCTTGACCATGGACACGGCGCCGGTGTGATGACCGATCATGCTCGTGAGGAACAGCTTGTCGAACGCCTCGCCGCGCGCTGCGTCGAGCGCCTTCATCTGCTCGGCCGTGAGCATACCCGGCATGAGCATCCGCATCGGCTGGCCGTTCATGAGCATCATCCCCGCGCCACCATCGGTCGGCACGTCCGGGATCGGCTTCTGGCGATCGCGCAGCCAGCGCTCCATCGTCGCGATCTCGTCCTGCTGCGCGTTGATGATCCGGCTGGCCAGCCGCTGCACCTCGGGGCTCGCGCCGTGCGTCGGCGCCATGCGCGACATCGCAATGGCCTGCGCGTGGTGGCCGATCATGTTGTACATGAACTCCACGTCTGCTTCGACGTATGGATTCCGCAGGCTGTCCGCTCTCGCCCTGGCGACGTACGCGGACTCGGTTGCCGGAGGAGTCCCGGCGGTGCTGGTGGTGGCGGCGGAGCTGGCGCTCGCCGCGCTGGCGGACGAAGCGCTCGCGGCGGGCTCCGGCTGCACTGCCGGCTGTGGTGCCGTCCGGCTGGTCGCGGGAGTCGACGGTCCGCTGCACGAGCTCAGGGCCGCGGCCAGGATGGCCGCGGCAACGGTGCGGTAAGTGAACATCATCACGACTCAGGGAACTGGGGCCGGGCTGGGCTGCCGCCCGTTGCCTGCATCTTCCATCAATACTAGAACCCGGCTCCTCGCGCGGTAAGCGGCCACCACGTCCGTCTGGAAGGCCACTGATTGGACGCCGCAGCAGCCCTGCGACTAGGGCTTCAGGTAGCGCTTGGGAATCATCATGTGCACGCCGACGTTGCCGTCCACGAGCTGCGTGACGTGCGCGTCGGCCGCCATGGAAGCCGCCTGATACGCCTGGGTCTGGGTGATCCCCTTCTTCTCCTGGAGCAGCTTCACCATCTCGCGGATCGCGGTCTTCGTCGCGACGACGAGCGACGTATCGGTCCCCATGGCGATCCAGTGCGTCGGCGTTTCGCCGCGCGGCCACTCGAGCCTCATGTCCTTGCGCACGATCACCTGGATCCGGCCTTCGAGGTCCGTCTCGATCGCCGTCTGGTCCACTTCCCCATCCCCCTGCGCGGCGTGACCGTCGCCGAGTTCCAGCAACGCGCCCTTCACGAACACCGGGATGAAAAGCGTGGTGCCGGCGACAAGCTCCTTGTTGTCGAGATTTCCGGCGTGACGGCCCGGCGGATTGCTGCTCACTCGGCCGAATGCGGCGGCGGGTGCCACTCCCATGGAGCCGAAGAAGGGGTGCAGCGGGACGATGATGCCCGGCGCGACCTCGGCCGTCATCTTCTTCCGGTCGAGGTGGATCAGCGTGCTGGTCCTCGTCTCGCACAGCTCCCGCACGAAGCCGCTGCATCCGTTATAGCCATAGGCGATCGGGAGCGAGATGGACTTGATCCGCACTTCCAGCACGTCGCCCGAATCGGCGCCCTCCACGTAGATCGGCCCCGTGAGGATGTGGCCTCCGGGCCCACGCAGCGAGCCCGTGTCCTGCGCGACGATGTCGCGAAGGTGCTGCGGCACATCCGCTGGCTTCACGCCGATCCGTTCCAGGCCGGTGGGCGTGTTGGTCAGCATCGTCTCCACGTCGATGAAGTCGCCCGACTTCACCCGGAGGGCCGGTTTGGCCTCGGACCAGTAATAGCCGTAGGCCACGGTGGCCGGTGTGGCCTCGAGCCGATGCACGGTCGGCTTCTGGCTCGTGGCCACGGCCGGCAGGCCGAGGAGTGTCAGGGCGAGTGCGAAACGGCGGGCGTACGCGATCTGGATCCAGCGGGTCATCGAAGCTCCTGAGGGGGTCGCTCCTGCCAACCTACGGTGAAGGACGGCCTCGTCCAGCCCTGAGCCCGCTTCCTGCATAGAAGAGGCTGCGGCACTAATCACGCAATGAAGGTGGGCGTGACCCGCCCCGACGCTCTCTCCCCGAGCCGATCATGAAGGATTCCTCGCAGGCATTCGATCTTTCGCCCCTCGCCAACGACTACGACATCGTTGGCGAGCAGGATGGCACGGACGGTCTCCGGCGCTACCTGGCTACGCGACGCAGCGACACCAACAAGCGGCGCGACGACCAGCCGGGCGTCCTCATCACGGTCTTCACGACACCGGAAGGCGACGAGGCCAACGCCTTGTCGCATCTCGCCGCGGACACCCAGCTCCTCGCCCGCCTCGCGCACCGCCGGCTCATCCCGGTGATCGAAGGGCGCTGGCTCGGTGATGGCGCGTACGCCGTCGTCACGCGCCGGCTGTCCGAACCGTCCCTCGCCCAGCGCCTCGCCTCCGGCGAGACCTTCACCACGCCACGCATCGCCGCCATCCTGCGCGACGTGAATGGCCTGCTCGAGTGGGCGCGCGACCAGCATGTGGTGCACCGCGCCGTCACGCCGGCGAACATCTTCCTCGAGCCGAAGACCGACCGCGTTCGGGTCTCTTTCGCCGTCGAGCCGCTGCGCCGCATTCGGCAGTCTGCCGAGGACGACGACGCGCGCACCGTCGCGCGTCTCGCGGTCGCGATGCTCACGGGCCAGCCCGACCCGCAATCCTACGATGGCAAGGCGGTCAACGAGCTGCGTCCCGGGTTGCCCGAGCGACTCGGCGACGCCACCGACGAGCTGCTGTCGGACAAGCACGCCGGCACTCCGTCGGATGTGGCCGCGTACATCGCGATGATCGGCATGGCTGATCCGCTCGCCGAAGGGGAGAGTGAGCGCGACCGGATCAGGTCCGAGATCCTCGAGGAGCAGCGCGTGGAGCGCGAGGCCATCGCTACCGCGCGCTTCAACTTCGAGCGCATGATGGAGCAGGAGCGGGAGAAGCTGGCGCACGACCGTGCGGAGATGGAGCGCGCCGTGGCCGACGAGCGTGCCCGGCTCGAGCGCGCCGCCATGGAGGAACGGGAAAAACTGCAGCGTGCGCTCGAGACCGAGCGTGCCGCGCTCTCCGCCAAGCGCGCCGAGCTGGAAAAGTTCGTCGCCGAACAGAAGGCGGCGATGGATCGCGCCGTGGAAGGCTATCGTCGCGAGACGGAGCAGCTCCGCGCCGAGATCAAGCGCGCCGGCGAGCACGAAGTGGAGCTGAAGCGTCAGATGGCCCTCGAGGACATCACGGACGACGAGTCGGTGCTGGACGACGAACGCTTCGAGCCG
>Ga0308174_10001242_pt1 | contig 11689 bp, 10 predicted proteins | sample PhyPR2_FD_203894 | JGI IMG/M metagenome (GOLD analysis project Ga0308174, IMG submission 203894) | Soil microbial communities from UC Gill Tract Community Farm, Albany, California, United States - DLSLS.P.R2 | ecosystem: Environmental > Terrestrial > Soil > Agricultural land | place: USA...
ACGTCGAGGCAACCGCCGGCGTCGCAACCGGGGGGGTGCCGGTCACGGAGCCGGCTGCGTCTGCAACGGCCGGTGCGGTCGCCGCCGAGTCGTTCTTGGGCGTGGGAGCGCTTGGCGCTGGTGTGCTCGCTGCGGCTTTCGGCGGCGCCGTAACGTCGGCCTGGCGCGGGGAGCGCGACATCAACGCGAATGCGATCAAGCCGATACCCAGCAGCACCGCCACGATCGGCAACGCGCGCAGCCAAGCCGGTTTTGCGCCTGCTGCCGATGTTGCTGACTGCAGGGTTTTGACACTGGCCGTGCTCGAGGCGACTGGCGCTGCCACCGACGCCGGCGCAGATTCGGCGATGTCCGGCAGCGGGGCTGCCAAGGTCGTCGCATCGGTACGCCGGCCATCCCGGTCGGCCGATTGCTCGATCTGCTGCCCCACTTCGGTCAGGGCCACGAGGAATTCATCGACCGACGCGAAGCGGTCCTTCGGATCCTTCGCCAAGGCGCGGTCGATCAGCGGCTGCCAGGCCTTGCGCTCGGGGGGTAGCCGTGGAATCGGTTCGAACACATGCGCGTAGGCAACGGCGAATCCGTCGGCGCCGTCGTACGGCGCGCGCCCGGTCAGGCCGAAGAAGCAAAGCGCGCCGAGGCAGTAGATGTCCGACCGCGGATCCTGCTCGCCGCCGCGTGCCTGCTCCGGGCTCATGAAGCGACTGACGTCGACCGGAAAACCGAGCGAGGTGATGTGCGAGTCCTGGCTCGGGGTCGGCGCCACGCCGAAGTCGATCAGGACGGGCGCGCCGTAAGCGTCATAGAGCACGTTGCGCGGCGTGATGGCGCGATGAATCAAGCCGCGCTGGTGCACGTAGCCGAGTGCGCGCGCGATACCGGCGAAGGTGTCGAGCAGTTCCGAATCGGGCGTACCGCGTTGCGCGCGCGCGGCGAAATCGCCGCCGGGAAGGTACTGCATGGAAAAATACGGCAGCCGATCCGGCGTCACGCCGACGTCATAAACCGCGACGATATTGGGATGCGAGAACGACGCAAGTGCCCGCGCAACCTGGAGGAAGCGTTCGGCGTAAGCCTTGTCGTCGGTCAGGTGGGCGGCGACCACCTTGAGCGCCACTTCGCGTTCGAGCGAGGTCTGAAGCGCGAGCAGGATGGTCGCGTTCGTCCCGGCGCATATCTCGTTCTTGATCGTGTAGCCCGGAACTTCGATCACGTCGGCTCCGCGCGCTGCGGGTTATAAAAGGTATCGGACTATATTAGCGAACTTCCTCCGCTGGCAATGGCGAGCGGGTTGCCAGCAGCCCCGGCCACCCCCAGACTAGCGCCATGTTCGAGTCGATGCTGCTGCTGATAACGCTCCTGGCGTGCGCCTACGTCTGGCAAAACGCGCTGCGCGCGCGCGAGCTGGCACGCGCCCTGTGCCACGATTTATGCGTGCGCGCGAACGTGCAGCTGCTCGACCAGACCGTGGCCTTGCAGCGCCTGAAGCTGATGCGCGGCCCGCCCGGGCTGATTGCACTGCGCCGTGACTATCGCTTCGACTTCAGCGTCGATGGACGCGATCGGCACCGTGGCACGTTGAGCCTTCTGGATGGGCGCGTGCAGTCCCACAGCCTGCCGATCGTCGATCATTCGATCGAGGCCGCGAGCGGCAACGTCGTGCGCTTTCCCGGCCCAAGCCTGGACCGCCATTAGCTGTACCGGCGTTACTTGATGACGCGCAGGTGTCCGCCCTTCTTGGCGGCCGCGGGCGTCGTGGTATCGGCAGCCGGCGGTGGCTGGGTCTGGTTTTCGGCGGGAAACATCATGCCTTGCCCGTTCTCCTGCGCGTAAATCGCCAGGATCGCGCTGAGCGGCACTTCGACTAATTGACTGACGCCGGAAAAGCGCGCCGTGAAGCGCACTTGTTCCATGCCCAGTTCGAGTTGCGCGACCGCGCGCGCGGCGATGTTCAACACCACGCGGCCATCCTTGATGGCGCTCTTGGGCACGTTGACGCCCGGCGCGGCGGCATCCACGAGGATATATGGGGTCAGGCTGTTGTCGGCAATCCACTCGTACATTGCGCGCAGCAGGTACGGGCGATTCGACGTCATCGTGGTGGTGCTCATCGGGAATTACGCGTGGCAACGTGGGAATTATTCCGCGCGGACTTTAGCCTATCCGCGGGCGCAGGAAAATGACGCCGCGCACGCTCGAAGCATTCGCCCACAATAGTTTGCCGGATCCGGCACCCGGCGTCCGGGCGCGTACGTGTTGCGCCTGCATGGACGTCAGGGACGCAGTGCCTTCTCTTCCGGCGTCATGCTGCGCGTGAAGCCCGGATTGCGGAAAATGCGATCGCCGTATTCATTGATCACGTGCGCTTCGCGCGGCAAAGCCACGTTGAGGCTCGGCAGGCGCCAGATCAGCGGTGCCAGCGCGCAGTCGGCCAGGCTCAGTTCCGGGTTCAGGAAAAACTTCGCCGCCTTGAACAGCGGAATGCTCGACAGCAGCACGTCACGCAGGCGTTTGCGCGCTGCATCGGCGGGCCGGCCGCCGGCTTCGATCTGGCCGACGTACGGCAGCCAGTCGCGTTCGATGCGCACGATCGCCAGACGCAGGCGCGCGCGCGACAGTGGATCGACCGGCATCAGCGGCGGATGCGGATAGCGTTCGTCGAGGTATTCGCAGATCACGCCGGTGTCGTAAAGCACGAGGTCGCGATCGACCAGCGTCGGCACCGAGTTGTAGGGATTGAGGTCGAGCAGGTCTTCCGGCGGCGAATCCGGATTGACCGGCACCAGATCGTAAACCACGCCCTTGGCGGCCAGCACGAGGCGAGCGCGATGGCATTGGACGCAATCGCGCGACGAGTACAACGTCAGGACAGTGCGCGAACGTTGAGTCAAGGCCATTGGATTCCTCACGCCCCCCACGCAGGAAACTGGACCGGAGAAATACCGATCGACAGTCCGCTCCAAATGTACACCTGCGGCGAGTCAGCGCATAGCCCGTCCGGCAAGCGCGCGGACTGTCACGTTCATGCGACACACGGGGAAATTGCCGGGCGGTGACCTCGAGATCGGAGCAGCAGCACCAGGCGACATCAATCGCTTTCGGGTGCGACCTGCGTCACGATTTTGTGCGCGCCCCCGACCCGCGCGCATCGAAGCATTCCCGCGCCGATTCGCCGTGTAGCGGCGACCGGCGCAGCGTGGATCAATGCACGTCTTTCCAGTATTCGTGCTTGAGCAGCCATGCGAGGAACGTGAACAGTGCCAGGTACAGGATCACCCAGACACCGAGCGGCTGGCGTTGCAGGGCAGCCGGTTCGCCCACGTACTGCAGGAACGCGGTGAGATCGCGCGTGGTCTCCTCGAACTCGCTGGCCGACTGCCGTCCCGGATGGGCAATCTCGAGCTTCTCCACCGTCGGCGGTTCGCCCGGCTTGCCTGGCGCCATATGCGCGGTCTGCATGCCTTGAAGTTCCCACAGCGGATTGGGCATCGAGGCATTCGGAAACACGGTGTTGTTCCATCCCACCAGCGCGGTCGGATCGACGTAGAACGAGCGCAGGTAGTTGTAGATCCAGTCGGCGCCCTTGGCACGGCCCTCCAGCGACAGGTCCGGCGGCGTCTTGCCGAACCACTGCTGCGAACCGCCTGCCGGCATGTTCGACACGATCTGATCGCCGATGCGCGCACCGGTGAATGCAAAGTTCGTCAGCACTTCTTCCGGGCTGAGCTTGAGGTCGTCGCTCAGGCGCGCGTAATTCATGTACTTGATCGAGTGACAACCCGAGCAGTAGTTGAAGTACGTGCGCGCGCCGCGTTGCAGCGAGGCTGTATTCATGACGTTCGTCTGGGCCGATTTCAGGCCCTCGCCTTCTTCGGCCGCAGCGGCGATGCCGGCGAATGCGGCGAACGCCAGTAGTGCGCTTGCGCATTTGATCGCAGCGTTGCGCAGGCTCATCGGGGATCGCATCAGGCTCGACTCACGCATGGGTCGTCACTCGCTCAGGCACCGGTTTGGTCTTCTCGTACCCGAAATGGGTGTAGGCCCAAAGAAAAATGAAGAAGCCGAAGTAGATCAGCAACAGGAACCAGCCGAAATGCATCTCGATGCCGGAAACATCGGCGTCGGCGCCGAAAATTGCCGGTATCCACTCGGCAGACTTGCCGGCACCGATTGCCCCGAACAGCAGGAACGTGATCGCGAACAACGTGAGCGCGATCTTGAAGCCCAGGCCGCGATAGCGGATCGACTTCACCGGACTGCGGTCGAGCCATGGCACCAGGAACAGCACCACGATCGAAGCGAACATCGCGAGAACGCCAAAACCCTTGCTCGGGATCACGCGCAGGATTGCGTAGAACGGCGTGAAGTACCACACCGGCTTGATCTCGGCCGGCGTCACCAGGTTGTTGGCGGGAATGAAGTTGTCACCTTCGAGGAACCAGCCGCCCAAGGTCGGCTGGTAGAAGATGATGAACGCGCACAAGATCAGGAAGAACCCCGCTCCAAACATGTCCTTGACCGTGTAGTACGGATGGAAGCCGATGCCGTCGAGCGGGACGCCGCGCTCGTTCTTCTTTTTCTTGATGTCGACGCCGTCGGGATTGTTCGATCCGACTTCGTGCAGCGCGCCCAGGTGCAGCACGACCAGCAGCAACAGCACCAGCGGCAGCGCGACTACGTGCAGCGCGAAGAAGCGGTTCAGCGTCGCATCGGCCGGGTTGTAATCGCCCATGATCCACTGCACCAGCGTATCGCCGATCAGCGGAATCGCGCCGAACAGCGAGATGATCACCTTGGCGCCCCAGAACGACATGTTGCCCCACGGCAGCACATAGCCCATGAAGCCCTCGGCCATCAGTGCCAGGAAAATCAGCATGCCGAGCAGCCAGACCAGTTCGCGCGGCTTCTTGTACGAGCCGTACATCAGGCTGCGGAACATGTGCAGGTAGACGACCAGGAAGAACATCGACGCGCCGGTCGAGTGCATGTAACGGATCAGCCAGCCCCATTCGACGTCGCGCATGATGTATTCGACGGAGTCGAATGCGGTGGCCGCGCCCGGCTTGTAGAACATCGTCAGGAAGATGCCGGTCAGGAGCTGGTTGACCAGCACGAGCATGGCGAGCGAGCCGAAGTAGTACCAGAAGTTGAAATTCTTCGGCGCGTAGTACTCGGACATGTGCTTCCGGTACATCGGCATCAGGCCCGGCGAGCGCTCCGTGATCCAGTCGCCGATGGTGGAGAACAATTTAGCCATCACGCCGCTCCCTCGGGGTTGACGCCGATCATGATCTGCTTGTCGCCGACGAACTTGTATGGCGGCACGACCAGATTCGCCGGCGCCGGAACGCCCTGGAACACGCGACCGGCAATGTCATAGCGCGACTTGTGGCATGGACAAAAGAAACCGCCCTTCCATTCCGGATCGAACGGCTCGGGTTTGATCTCCGGTACATAGTCCGGCGAGCAACCCAGATGCGTGCAGATCCCGATCACGACGAACCACTGCGGCTTGTCTTTCAGCGAGCGCGTTTCGTTCTGGGCGAATTTGGGCTGCTGATCGAGTTCGCTCTTGGGATCCTTCAGTCGCGCTTCGACCGCGGGTAGCGTTGCCAGCAGCGAGGGCGTGCGATTGATGATCCACACCGGCTGGCCGCGCCAGCCGACCGTCAGGCGTTGGCCGGGTTCGACCTTGCTGATGTCCGCCAGCACCGGCGCGCCGGCATTCTTCGCGCGCGCGCTCGGCTCCCATGACTTGATGAAAGGGATCGCCGCAGCAATCGCTCCGGCACCGCCGACGACCGCCGTCGTCGCAGTGAGGAAGCGGCGACGCCCCTGGTTCACGCCTTCATTCGCCATCCGGCACTCCGAAAGTACACATAGATATCCTGCAGCGGCATGCTGCGGGGGGTCCCCGATAAGCTTGTTAGTTTAACGGAAGCGCTCGACCGCAGACAATGAAATCGCGGTTGCGGCGGCAATTTGCCTGCCGACCCGGCGCAAGCGCAGCGCGGGTTATCATAGGGCCCTGATGAAAAAGACCCTTGGCACCCTCGTTTTCGTCGGCAAATTCGCCGTTGCCGGGCTTGCGCTTGCGTTTCTGGTGCTCCAGTTCGCCCCCAATTTCAGCGCGCGCGTGCGAGCACAACTCACCGGGATGCCGGTCGCAACCGTGTCCGATGCGCCGGCCATAACACCACTGCCGGCACCGCCGGTGGAAAGCCACTCTGCGATCGCCGGCGCCCATGAAGCCGAGCGCCCGTTGGTTCTCAATGAGCGCGAGCAGCCCGGCGAGACCGGGCCGGTGTCCTACTCCGATGCGGTAGCGCGCGCGGCACCCGGAGTGGTCAGCATATTCGCGAACAAGATCGTGCCGGGACGGCGCGTGCTGGTGCCGAATGATCCGGTGATCCGCCGCATGTTCGGTGTCATCGATGCCGGCCCGGTGCAGCGCGGCGAACGCAGCCTCGGCTCCGGCGTCGTCGTGCGAAGCGATGGCTACGTATTGACGAACAATCATGTCATCGAGGGCGCCGAGGACATCGAGGCGATGCTCAACGACGGCCGCGTTGCGAAAGCCACGCGTGTCGGCACGGATCCGGAAACCGACTTGGCCGTGCTCAAGCTCGATATCGGCGACCTCACGAACCTGACGATGGCGCCCAAGCGGCTGCTGGTCGGGGACGTCGTGCTCGCGATCGGCAATCCGTTCGGCCACGGCAACACGGTGACGATGGGCATCGTCAGCGGACTGGGGCGCCAGCTGAACCTGTCGACCTACGAGGACTTCATCCAGACCGACGCCGCGATCAACGAAGGCAATTCCGGCGGCGCGTTGATCAACGCCTATGGCGAACTGGTGGGCATCAATACCGCGTTCAAGCGCGACCAGATGGCCGAGGGCATCGGCTTTGCGATTCCGGCCGGCACCGCAAAAAACGTGCTCGACCAGATCGTTGCCAACGGCAAGGTGATCCGCGGCTGGATGGGCGCCGAGTACACGGATATGCCACTGCAGAAATCATCGCGCGTCACCCCCGGGGTTCTGGTCCAGGGCGTGTACGACAAGAGCCCGGCCGCGCTGGCAGGCCTGCAGCCTGGCGACGTGCTGCTGCGCCTCAACAATGATCCGATCGCCGGGCAGCTGGAACTGCACAATCGCGAGGCCAGCATGAATCCGGGCACCAAAGTGCAACTGGCCGGCGTGCGCGACGGCAACCCGTTCACGATCGAAGTCACGCTGCAGGAACGGCCGCAGCTGCGTCCCAAAACGAGTTGATTGCGTGCGCTTGACCTAGCTCCGGGGCGCTCCCGCGCCGCCGGCGATCCAGCTGCTGCTATTCAGCGCCGTGGTAGCGCTGGCGCAGCGTCGCGACCCGATCGACGTAGACCCGCGTCTCATCGAACGGCGGGACGGTATTATTATACTTTGTAACATTCTGCGGGCCTGCGTTGTAGGCCGCCGTCGCCAGCCGCTCGTTGCCGTTGAACTGTTTTAGCAGTCCGGCGAGGTACTGCGCGCCGCCGCGAATGTTCTGGCCGACGTCGAACGGATTGGCAACGCCGAGATCCGACGCGGTGCCGGGCATCAACTGCATCAGTCCTTCCGCCCCGGCGGTCGATATGGCATTCGGATTGAATGCCGATTCGGCGTGAATGACTGCGCGCAGCAGCGCCGGATCCAGGCCGAACTCCGTAGCCGCAGCGGCGACTTCCTGCTTATAGGCGGTCAGGTTCAGCGCGGTCGACATCCAGTTGATCGTCGAGCGCACGTTGCAGGCGAAACAGGTGCTGATATACGTAAACAGCATCTGATAACCGCCGTGCGCCGGGCGCACGTTGGTGTATTCGGTGATGCCGTTGCTGCGCGCTATCTTGTAGACCGCGCCGCGATGCACGTCGACGGCCTTGTCGGCGGCGCCAGCGGGCTTGGCCGATGTCGGATCGGGAACTGCAGCCGTCGCCTCAGCTGCCGTGCTAGATGCGGTCGCCGGCTCGGAGCGGTATTCGGTGTGCTTCGTGGTCGCACTGGATTTCGGCGCCGGTGCGTCGGCGTAGTCGGTCACCTTCTTGCAGCCGGTAAAAGACGCCGGTTTGTTGGTGAAAGCCACCTGCCCGTTCGGCCCATTGCAGCGGAATACGGCCCCGGCGTACGCGTTTCGCGGCGTCGCAAAGGCAAGCACAGCCGCCGCGCTCAGCAACAGCGCGCCGGTAATCTGCAATGAAGAGGGTTTCTTGTTCATATTCGGGTCAGCTTGCCGGCGCAAGTTTCTGACAGATATCCGTATTTGCCAAGTGCCTCGCGGGAGGAACGGGACGAGCGGCGAGGGCTGGGGGATGGAGGGCGAGCGCTGCAATGGATGTGGTCAAGCAAAAAGACTGACGCACGCCAACAGTCTTTCGCCACGCCTCTCCATCGTTCGTCCCGCGAGCTTTGCCCCAAGGTAGGTCAGCCTTTTTGCCAGAAACTCTCGCGGTTGCGCCTACATAGCCGTAAAATCGGCGGCTTCCCGCAGCGCAGCGCAAACTTCAGATGTCCGGCAAGCTTTTCATCAAGACCCACGGTTGCCAGATGAACGAGTACGACTCCGCCCGGATGGCGGACGTGCTGCGCGAGTCACACGGCCTGAGCCTGACCGATTGCGAAAGCGATGCCGACGTCATCCTGATCAACACCTGCTCGATCCGCGAAAAAGCCCAGGACAAGGTGTTCAGCCAACTCGGCCGCTGGAAGGAGCTCAAGCAGGCCAATCCGGACCTCGTCATCGGCGTGGGTGGCTGCGTCGCCAGCCAGGAGGGCGAAGCGATCGTCAAGCGCGCCCCCTATGTCGATGTCGTGTTTGGCCCTCAGACCCTGCACCGATTGCCGCAGCTGATCGATTCGCGACGGGCGACACAGCGTCCACAAGTGGACATTTCATTCCCGGAGATCGAAAAGTTCGATCATCTGCCGGAGCCGCGCAAGGACGGCGTGACCGCATTCGTTTCGATCATGGAGGGCTGCTCGAAGTACTGCAGCTACTGCGTGGTGCCGTACACCCGTGGCGAGGAGATCAGCCGTCCGTTCGACGACGTGATTGCCGAGGTCGCGGCGCTGGCGGACCAGGGCGTGCGCGAGGTCAACCTGCTCGGCCAGAACGTCAATGCGTATCGCGGTGTGATGGACGGCGGCAGCGTCGGCGACCTCGCGGTGCTCATTCACGCGGTTGCCGAGCTGCCCGGCATCGGCCGCATCCGCTTCACGACCTCGCATCCGCTCGAGTTTTCAGACTCGCTGATCGAAGCCTATGCGAACGTGCCGAAGCTCGCGAATTACCTGCACCTGCCGGTGCAATCGGGTTCCGACCGGATCCTGGGCGCCATGAAGCGCGGCTACACGGCGTTGGAATTCAAGCAGAAAATTCGCAAGTTGCGGCGCGTGCGTCCGGATATCTGCGTATCCTCGGACTTCATCGTTGGTTTCCCTGGCGAGACCGAGGCCGACTTCGACCAGACCATGCAGCTGATCGACGACATCGGCTTCGACCAGAGTTTTTCCTTCATATTTTCGCGCCGCCCGGGAACGCCGGCTGCGAGCCTGCCGGACGAAACGCCGGAGACGGTCAAGCAGAGTCGCCTGGCGAGACTACAGCAGGCGATCAACGGCAACGCGCGTCGTATTGCGCAGGCGATGGTCGGAACTGTCCAAACCGTACTGGTTGAAGGGCCGAGCAAGAGGAACCCGAACGAACTCGCCGGTCGCACCGAGAACATGCGTTACGTGAACTTCCCCGCTCCCGCAGGCGCTGAGCTCGAACTGGTGGGCCGGTTCATGGAAATACAGATCACCGAGACGAAAGCCAACTCGCTGCGTGGCCGCATCGCACGCGCAAGTGCCGAAGCCGCCGCTTAGTCCATTTGCGTGCCGCATCTGTCCAAACGCACTTTCCTGTTTCGACCCGGACAGAAGCATCGCCACGGACCTCTCGTGTGGCCCCATGGCGTGTTGCGTGTGTATTCCGGCTCCCTCGATGCTGTTCGCGAATACCATCTGCCGGCGCGCCGGAGAATCGACGACTACCTCTGCGTTATGCGCGGCGCCGGCTAGTCGCAATCCGCCACTGGTTCGCGCACCGGCTCTGCCGTAGCATGCGCGATCGTCCGACGGTGCCTGCACGTATGACCATAGCTCCTCGCCGCCGGTCCCGTGCCGGACTTTGCCTTGGTTTCGCCACAGCCATGATGAGCGCGCTCGCCGGTGGGGCGGTCTGGTGCGTGCTGGCGCTGCGTACCGGGTACGAACACACCTGGCTGGCGTTGCTGTGCGCCGTCGTGATCGCCTGGATCTTGCGGGCCAATGGTTTCAGTGGCACCAAGACCGGGGCCGCGCTTGCGGCGCTATGCACTGCGCTCGCGTGCATCTACGCCCAGTGCCTGCTGGCGATCGGCGATGTCGCCCAGGCCATGGGCTTTTCGCTGCGAGATACCTTGTACCGGATCGGTGTCGACTTCGTACTCGCGATTGCGAGCGGCCGTATCAGCCCGTGGCAGACAGCGACGTATGTCCTGGCGATGCTTGTCTCGGCGTGGCTGGTCTTGCGCCAGCGGAAAAGATCTAGCGCCGCGTAGGGTGGACCTTGGCGCACCGCGGTTCTTCAAACACCGCAAAGACGGTGGGCCAAGGCCCACCTGCGACAACTAACCCCGATGTATCAGTGCCCGCCGCCGCCATCGACCGCCTTCAACCCGGCGATCAGTTTGTTGGCTGCTTCCTGACCGTCGGCGTACAGCATCTTGCAGTTGTCCTGGTAGAACAGCGCATTCTCGATGCCGGCAAAGCCGGTGCCCTTGCCGCGCTTGATGACGATAACCTGTTTGGCGAGGGCGACGTCGAGGATCGGCATGCCGTAAATCGGCGAGGACTTGTCGGTCTTGGCGACCGGGTTCACGACGTCGTTCGCGCCGATCACGATCGCGACGTCGCAATTCGGAAATTCCGGATTGATGTCATCCATGTCGGCGATCAAATCGTAAGGAACGCCCGCTTCGGCGAGCAGCACGTTCATGTGGCCCGGCATGCGCCCGGCGACCGGATGAATCGCGAACTTCACGTCCTTGTCGCGTTTGATCAGCTGCTGGCTCAATTCCCAGATCTTGTGCTGCGCCTGCGCAACGGCCATGCCATAGCCGGGCACGATTATTACTTTTTCCGCCAGGTACAGCAGCGAGGCGGCATCGTCGGCCTCGATTGGCTTCATCGAGCCTTTGATCTCGGCCGCGGCCTGGCCACCGCCGCCGAAATTCGAAAACAGGACATTGCTGATCGAACGATTCATGGCCTTGGCCATCAGCCGCGTCAGCAAGGTGCCGGCCGCGCCGACCACGGTACCGGCGATGATCAGCGCGACGTTCTGCTGCACGAATCCTTCGAAGCCGACCGCCAAACCGGTGAACGCGTTGTACAGCGAAATCACGACCGGCATGTCGGCGCCGCCGATCGGCAGCGTCATCAAGATGCCGAACAACAGCGCGGCGGCAAAGAACAGCACGATCGCGCCGGGCTGCATCTGGTAGACGACGAAACCTCCGAGCACCACCGCCGCCAGGAAGCACAAGCCATTGACGGCCTGCTGGCCGTTGAAACGGAAGGTCTTGTCCATCCAGCCCTGCAGCTTCGCGAACGCGATCAGCGAACCAGTGAACGACACTG
>Ga0308174_10001243_pt1 | contig 11689 bp, 9 predicted proteins | sample PhyPR2_FD_203894 | JGI IMG/M metagenome (GOLD analysis project Ga0308174, IMG submission 203894) | Soil microbial communities from UC Gill Tract Community Farm, Albany, California, United States - DLSLS.P.R2 | ecosystem: Environmental > Terrestrial > Soil > Agricultural land | place: USA...
GCCACCGGCCAGAAAGCAGCCGTAACTAGGAGTCGAGTGCGCGGACGGACTGGAAGTGCACCTTTTCTGCTTACTTAATTAGCTGCACGGCGCAGCGTCCCAAGAAATAACAACAACGGAGTTGCGGAGTTCTGAGATTCGCCGGCCTCGTCAGACCCTGAGCTGGTTTGATAAACCTATCCAAGGCCTCCCCGTAGCTTCCACAGGCCCGCAGAAGGCAGTCGGCGGCAATAGCCTCCTCGCCAAGGCGGTGCTCTCGGTAGTCCCGGAGGATAGCCGCATGATCTGACGCGCCGGCGTCCACCAAAAGCGATGCCGTAGGCAGTCGTTGTCGACAGTTCTCGGCGCGCAGTCGCTCGGTCTCAGGCCAAGGAAGACGTCCGCCTAGCGGCCGATGCCGCGAGGCAGCCCAGCAACGAGACGAGCCACGTCACGGGCGGGCCGTCGGGCACGAGGCCCGCAGGGCGTCAGTGTCAGCGTCCACGTCAGACAAACGCATTGACGCGGCCCATCCAGCCAGCGTCCGCCGGGTGCTCAGCCGTTACGCGTTCGCGGAACTTGCGCCAGACAATCTCGCACACCGCTACCGCGACGCGCCATGCGTCTTCGGCCGTCGCCGGCGTCCAGCGCGTGTCGCGATCGAGATAGGCCGCTTTTAGCTGCGAGACGGCCTTATCCATCCAGACCCCCTCGGCACCGTAACGCTCCGCCAAAAATTCCGGCGCGCCGCCGCTCCACTTGAAATAAAGGTCGAACTGCCGCCCCTCCCGAAGCTCTTGCTCCGTCATAGCCACCGGAAGCGCATCTCGGATGGCTTCCTCGGCGTAACGGAGCGACTCTTCCGCCAGCAGCGCGGGATGCTGCCGCCACGGCAGAGCCCACGGGAGATGATCCACGATGTTTCGGTACCGCCCTAGCGCCTCGTGCAAGGCCTGGAACCACTCCAGGCTGGTCTCGGGTGGAATCCGAATCAGCTCCAGCAGACCGGGCTCCCCCGCAAGCACCCGGTACTTGGCGAGCCAGCCCAGGCCGATCGTCGGCGGCAAGGACCAACGCGGCACTCCAGAGTCCATGACCTTCGTGGTCAGGGTGATCGAACGTGCGGCGCCGAGAGGCCGATAGGCCACCGTGTAGGGATGGCAATCGATGCAGAAGTCGATGTCGCTCCGGCGAAGCTCGGCGCGGATGCCATCGAAAACCTGCCCAAGCCGAAGTCTTACCTCCGCCGCGGAACCGGGTTTCGACACAAAGTAGATATTCACATTCGGGGACCACTTGTTGTGCGTTCCACGCGCATAGCTGCCGGTCAGGAAGACGAGCGCGCAGTCGTTGCGGGGCTCCAACCCGAATTCGCTCAAGGGCCCCACGATGCAGCGTTCGATCTCCCGGTCGAGGTCTTGCGGCGTAGAGGCCACGTCAAGCACGGCTTGAGACATTTGAACCTATCGCTCCCAGGCACGCCGTGACGCCCCCCACCAGGGGTCATGGCGCCGCGCGCCCCAAATGACGCAACATTGGCGAGCAATCCAACTGCAATGTCAACAAATCCCGATCCGACTTGACTTCCGCTCCACTAGTCCGCCTCGTGGTCCGTAATGCGGCAAATTCCACAACCGCTTACTTGTGCGGGAAAAACTATGGACATCTCGCAACGCGTGTGATCCGCTTCGAATGACAGATTAGCGACACGGGCCGCGGGCGAACGCGACCGCCGTGAGGGGAGGGTTTCGTGAGCGCAGAAGTGGTGCGCCTTTCGCGTCGTTCCGCAATTCCTGAGAAAGCGATACGGCTTAGACTAGAACACGTGATCTCTGTGTTCCGCGCCATTGAGGCGGGAAACCTGCTCGCGGCCCTGCCGGATTGCCCGCTTGCGCAGAAGGACCACAGGGCGGCGATGAGTCTGCTGGCGATGGCCGAGTCAGAGCTCCTGATCCTTCATGAGGAGCTTACGGACCTCGAGGACTGACGGCGGCCGAGAGATCAGGTCGTCGCACGACGCCGCTTGTCCTGGGCCGGCTTCACCTCGGCTCGACCGAGACCAATCCGCTTCGCGACCTCCGAACGCTCACGCGCATAGCTCGGCGCCACCATGGGGTAATCCGAGGGCAAACCCCACTTTCGCCGGTACTGCTCAGGAGTCATCCCGTACTTGACCATCAAGTGCCGCTTTAGCGTTCGATAGGGTTTTCCATCTTCGAGACTGACCAGATAGTCGTCCGTGATGGTCTCCCTGACGGGAACCGCCGGAACAGGCGGCTCCTGGGGCGGGGCCCCTGCCGCCTTAGCCCTCGGCTCCCCCGAATCCCCGACCGGGGTTTCGACGCCTTGGTCACGGGCGTCAATCCAATGCTGGGGTCCAACCTCCAACGCCTCGCGAAGCTCTTTAACAAGACTTGGCAGGTCGGCGCGCTCTACTGAATGTTGCGCGAGATAGGCGACAAGGATTTCGGCCGCTAGGCGGCTCGACAGTTCGGGATCGCGGCCCTGATTCACGTCCGGCTCCAAATGCGACAGGGATTTGAGTCCCGCCGGGATTGGGGGCTGAAATAGCGATTGGGATGGACACCGTCAACGACGGAAGACACTCGGCGCGGCACATTCGTGATTATTGGAGACCCATGTCCGCACCACGCCGCGATCTCTCGAGCTCAGGTAATCTCCGCGCGGCGCTTCGCCGATGGCGCTTCCCGGTGCAGCGTCATTGCATCCGGGAGGCTCGTCGGGCTGGCCACGGCCAGCGCCGGCGCGCGTCGAGACGCTGACGACGGATGCTTCAAGTCCGAGCGATGGAGGCTCCAATACAGCCGGATCGAAAGAAGGTCGTAGACCATGCGCCCGAACACCCAAGCGGTCTTCCAGGCGCTCCACGGAGCGCGCTCATCGCGCCACGTCACGGGATATTGACGCACCTCCGCCCCAACCCGCCCAGCCACATGGATCAACTCCGCGTCGAAGGCGTAGCCTCGAACGAATAAACGCGCGAAGAGCTGCTGGGCGAAGCCCCTCTCCACGAGCTTGAACGGGCATTGGCTGTCACGGACGGTCGGCTCGAGAAGCAGATTGAACAGTCGCAGGTAGGTGCGGCTGGTGATCCGTCGCAGGAGGTTCGATCGGACGGGGGCGCCGGCGGCAGGCACCCGCACGCCGATCAGGATCGCGGGCTTCGAGGTCGACTCCAGAGCGGCCATGGCCTGCGGGAGGTCCTCGATATCGACCGGTAGGTCGATGTCAGAGTAGAAGACGTACCTTCCGGCCGCCTTCCTTACGCCGGCCGCAATAGAGTAGCCTTTGCCATAGTTCTTGTCGTTCGATATCACCACCACGTCGCCATGCGACGGCTGCAAATACGCGTGGTCGCAACCAAGCCCGGAATCATCGACAATAATGACTTCCACGCGCAGCGTCGAGCTCAGCGCCCGGATCCGCGCCAAGGTGTCCAGTACGAGCTGCGGGGGCTCGATCCGCCTCGGCAGGACGATCGAAACGTCGTAGGCGCTGGCGCGCGCCTCTGAGCCGGGACCTTCGACTACCATGGCTCGAGACCCAGGAGACGCCGGCCCAGCGGGCTAAGCTCAACGTCGAGTGCGTTGGCCTTCGGTGACGCCGGCAAGGCCGCACCGTTCGGCGAGCGGGGCGCAACCCCCTCGCGGAACGACCTGATCCGCTCGGCAATGTCCTCGGGCGAGAACTGATCGGCCGGCGTCATGGTGATGTACTGGGCGAGCCGCGGAGCCGCGCCCCGGTTTGCCGTGTTGCCGTGCGGCAGCGCTCCGCGCCAGACGAGAAGATCCCCGGCGCGGACAGGGACATCCGTCAGGCGGAAGTCGCTGATGTCGGGAAAGCGGCTGCAGTAGCCCTTGCCCTGCGCATCGAGCCACTCCGCAATGATGGCGTGGAAGCCTGCCACACATTGGAACCCCCCCGCCCCCTCCGGCGTGTCCGACAGGGATACGAGGCCTTGCAGCTGATCCGGCAAGGGCCGGCGTGAGACATCTATGTCCCAATGGACAAACCCCTCGTACGACCAGCCGGGCGCTTCGGGCGGGTTCATGTTGACCCTATCGATGCTGACGAGGAGGTCGCGGCGGCCGATGAGCTCAGCGAATACGGCGTATATCGATGGGCTTTGACGACAGTCCCACAAGGCTTGGGCGTGGTAGAGCGGCACAATGCCCCGACGGTCAATGGCCGAGCGGCGGCGCCGATCGTCGTCGTACCAGACGGACGGCTCATCGGGCGTCATCTCAAGGAAATCCCAGATGGCCGACGCGGCGCGATCGACCTCCGCCGGCTCCAGGACCTGCGGAACGACGATGTATCCGTCCACTTCCCACGAGGCCCACTGCGTCGGCGTCAGCCGCTGCGTCGGGGCGGCCTGCGCCGTCGACCTGTCGAGGAGGACCGTCATAGCGGGGCCACGTCCACCCAGGCGCTGCACTCAGCCGAGGCCACAAGGGCGTCAGCTGCGGAGATGCCCCAGCACGCCTGGTCCAACGGAACTCGATCGGAGGGCTTCCCACGCCGTTCGCACTCGGCGAAGTGGCGAAGCTCCTCCACGAGAGCGCCGCCTCGCCGGTCCGCGATCGTGGGCCAGAAGAAGAGCTCCGGCCAGGTGACGGCTTTATCGCCGATAACTTCCACAATCGGCTGGTTGCGGATCGTCAGCGTCTGCGCCTGGCCGAAGAAGGTGCTGTCGAACAGGAAGCCGCCCGAAGCGCCTGCGCCGACGAGCCAGGCGTTCTGGATCACCGCCGTGGATCCATCCTCCCATTTCAGGATTCCAGCGACAGCTTCGATCCGGGCGTCCTCCCCGGACCGCGTGACCGAGGCGAAGGCACGACGCGGCGGGCTGCCATGCGCCCAGATCGCAAGATCGATGTCGTGGACACAGGCGCCGAAGAAGGGATGCACCCGCCCATAGACCTCCAGCGCCGAACGCTGGAAGTGGCGCTGACAGGAAATATGGCGCGGCGGAGCCTGATCGCGCAGCAGATCCCCGATAGCGTGAAGATACCGGGAGTCGAACCTCAGGATATTGGCTGGGAAGACCCGGCGATCGTGTATCTCCGAGAGCTCGAGCAACCGGCGCGCGTCTTCCGCGCAGGTCGTGAACGGCTTCTCCACAATGACGCTCTTGCCAGCCTCGAGGGCCGCCGCCGCCACATCGGCGTGCAAGGCCTCCGGGACGACGATGTCAATGAGGTCGCAGGGGGCGTCCGCCAGGAACGCCTCCAGATTCGAGAAGAACGGCACATCGCCAAGCTCGCGCGCCGCCTCCCCCTGCTGAACATGGAAGCCGTCCTGCGCGAACGCGAGCTTCGGTTGCACCGCCCGCTGGTCGGCATCGCAGATCGCGCTGACCTCGACGTCGCCCACCTGGCGCCAAGCGTCCAGATGAATGTGGCCGAACCAGCCAAATCCGACGATCCCGACGCGCAAGACGGACATGTTCGGCCTCTCATGACCGTCGGGACTTCGACGGGCTTCAGCAGCCGGTGCCGATCAGCGCTTGAGCTGGCGCGAGATTTCAGCCGGCGGCATCACATTAGTCCGAACCCCTAATGCGTCAAGTCTCGCCAAGTCCAGATTGTCACAAGACTTCAATGCCGCCGAGATAGGGGCGAAGGGCTTCGGGGACATTGACCCCGCCGTCCTTCCGCTGGTGCACTTCCAAGAGGGGCGCAAAGATGCGGGGCGTCGCAATCGCCGTGTTGTTCAAGGTGTGGACGGGGCGGATGCTCTTGTCCGGCGCCCGCCAGCGGGTGTTCGTCCTTCGCGCCTGCCAATCGTGCAAGGTCGAGCAGCTGTGCGTCTCGCGGTAAGTGCCCAGCGACGGCACCCACGCTTCGATGTCGTGCATCCGGACCTTGCCCAGTCCCATGTCACCCGTGCAGCATTCAACCACGCGATACGGCAGTTCGAGCGCTTCAAGGATCCCGCGGGCTATGGCCAGCAGCCGTTCGTGCCACCGCCGCGATTCTTCCGGGTCATCCCGGCAGATGACGAACTGCTCCACTTTCGTGAAGTGATGAACGCGCAGCAGGCCTCGAACGTCGCGGCCGCCGCTTCCCGCCTCCCGGCGGTAACAACCCGAGTAGCCGGCATAAAGGATGGGGAGGTCCTTCTCCGCGAGGATCTCATCGGCGTGGAGCGAGTTCAGGAAGACCTCGGAGGTGCCGATCAGAAAGAGGTCCTCGCCGCGGAGCTCGTAGACGTCCTCCCGACCGGCGGGGAAGTGACCCGTCCCGATGAAGGCGTCCTCCCTGGCGAACGGCGGCGCGCTTACCGCCGTGAAGCCTTCCGCCGCGAGCCGGTCAAGGGCGAAGTTCATGAGCGCAAGCTCCAGGCGCACCAGCATTCCGCGCAGCGCGTAGGTGCGGCTACCGGAGATCGCGGACGCCTTGGCGAGCTCGGCCCAGCCGTTCATCTGCACCAGGTCGACGTGATCGCGCGTCTCGAAGTCGAACGCGGGCGGCGTTCCGGATATCTCAGTCACTACGTTGAAGCTCGCGTCTGGACCCACTGGGGCCGTCGGGTCTGGAATGTTCGGAGTCAGCAGAAGCAGGTCGCGCAGCTCCGTCTTGAGGGACTCCAGCTCGGTCTCGTGAGCCTCGATGCGATCTCCCAGCGCCTGGGATTGAGCGGAGAGCTCCGCCTTCTGGGCCGCGTCCGCCGTCGAGAAGCCGCGCGAGAGCGACTTCCTCTCCTGGCGCAAGGTCTCCGTGGCCGCAATGCTGGCCCGCACCCGACCGTCGAGCTCCAGGATGCGATCGACATCGACCGGCGCGGCCTTCGTCACCGCAGCGTGTTTGACGAGGTCCGGATGGGCGCGGATAAACTTTAGGTCGAGCATTCAGCCTCGATAGATCGGGCATCAGTTCGGCGTCAATGCGATTGAGCTTCGGTGCCCCAGCGCCACCGTTCACGCGACGCTCGGACAACCTAGAATGGGCCTGCGGGACGGCTGGCCGGGCGGATCACTTGGCCATTCTCAAGTCGAAGCGCGAATCTTGACGATGATGGTTGTGGTTAGTTTGGCTGGCAAATATGGTGTAGGCCAATCACGGGAATCTCTCCGCGAGCTCGTCCAAATGCCAATGCAATGCAGCATTCTGAAGATAGACCGAATTCTGCCGTGGATTGGTATCGTCGTGCTTCTCGCGACGTCCAGCCAAGTCGCGAGCTGCAAGTCTCAGGCCGCGGCGTCCCATCATGAGGTCGAAGACGTGGGCGTGATTTCGCTCACCGCGAGGACGGTCGAGCTCGGTAGCGATTTCTCGGGCCGGGTCCAGCCCTTCGCGATGGCCGAGGTCCGCCCGCAAGTAAGCGGCCTGATACAACGGCGCCTTTTTCCTGAAGGCGCCCGTGTCAAGGCGAGCCAGCCCCTCTATGCGATCGACGCCACCTCATACCGGCTCGCCGTCGACGAAGCCGCAGCCAAGCTCGCGGGAGCGGAGGCGGACCTCGCTCGGGCGAAGCTTCGCGCGAAACGCTATGACCAGCTCGTCAGATCGAACTTCGCCAGCCGCCAAACCGCCGAAGACGCCAACGCTGCGCTCGGACAGGCCGAAGCCTTGGCCCGGGAGGATCGTGCCGCCGCAGAGGCGGCGCGGGTGGCGCTGTCGCGCTGCACGATCCGGGCCCCGATCAGCGGGCGGATCGGCCACTCGGCGATAACTCAAGGCGCCCTCGTGACCGAGAACCAGCCTGCGCCGCTCGCCACGATCGAACAGCTGGACCCCATCTACGTCGATCTGAACCGGCCCAGCGCGGACGCGGCCGATAGCCGCGGGTCTGGCGCGTCGCTGTCCTCAAGCCCGCGTCAGGTACGCCTCATCCTGCCGGATGGGAGTCTCTATCCGGGCGTCGGCCGCCTCGAGTTCACCAGCCGGGTCATGGACCCAAATTCCGGCACCGTGATGATGCGGGCGGTATTTCCGAACGCCCGCGAGCAGTTGCTGCCGGGGATGTTCGTGAGAGCTCAGGTCATTGACGCCGTGAGGGCCGCCGCGATCTTGGTTCCGCAGCAGGCGGTGTTGCACGACCCTCGCGGACGGGCGACGGCGCTCGTCGTCGACGCTCGCCACAAGGTCGAGGCGCGCGAGCTCCAGATCTCCCGCGCAGTCGGCAGCGACTGGCTCGTGGACGCGGGCCTCGGGCCCGGAGATCAGGTGATCGTTGAGGGGCTCCAGCGCGTGAAGCCGGGCGCGAGCGTGCGCGTACACCCCGCCCCATCGCCGCCCGGCGGTGGCGAGCGTCCGATTGGATAGGGCGCCGTGTTCCGGCTCTTTGTAAGCCGTCCTCTGCTCGCCACTGCGCTCGCGATGCTCATGATTGCGGTCGGGCTATTCGCCATGCTGGGCGCGCCGCTGTCTCAGTATCCGAACATCGCTCCTCCGGCCGTGTCCATAAAGGCCAACGACCCCGGCGCGTCCGCCCAGACCACGGAGAGCGCCGTGACGGCGGTGCTCGAGGCACAGCTCTCCGGGATCGATGGCCTGGTCTCCTTCAGCTCGACCAGCGACCTAACCGGCGGGGTCAGCATCACGGCAAGCTTCGCGACCGGCACCGATCCCGACATCGACCTCTTGAAGGTACAGAACCGGGTGCAATTGGCGATGGCGCGCCTGCCTCTGGAAGTGCAACGACGGGGCGTCCGCGTCAGCAAGGCCCAGTCGGGGTTCCTCTCCATCCTCGCCCTCTATGATCCGACAGACCGGATGAGCTCCACCGACCTCGCGGACCTGCTGATCTCCAGCTATCAGGACGCCATCGCGCGGGTGAGCGGCGTGGGCGACACCGTCGTCTTCGGTCGGCCCTACGCCATGCGGATCTGGCTGGACCCCACCAAGCTGAGCAGCCTGGGGCTGACTCCCAACGACGTGATCGCGGCCATCGCCGGGCAGAATTCGGATCGGTCGGCCGGGCAAATCGGGGGCGCGCCGTCGCCGCCGGGCCAGGCCCTCAACGTGACCGTGACGGGACAGTCGCGCCTTCGAACCCCCCAGCAGTTCGGGGACATCGTCCTCCGCGGCTCACCCGGCGGGGCCGTGGTGCGCCTCGCCGACGTCGCCCGCGTGGAGCTCGGCAATGAGAGCTACGACGCCGTGGCGCGCTTCAACGGCTGGCCCGCAGCGGGACTCGGGGTTCAGCTGGCGCCCGGCGCAAATGCGCTGAAGACCTCGGCCGAGGTGCAGGCCACCGCGAAACAGATCTCGGAGGCGCTGCCCCCGGGGGTTCGCCTGGTGAACGCCTATGACAGCACCGACTTCATCCGGCTCTCGATGGCCGACGTCGTCTGGACGCTGCTCATCGGGATCGCGCTGGTCGTGCTGGTCACCTTCGCCTTCCTGAAGGACTGGCGAGCGACCATCGTGCCGGCGATCACCATCCCGGTGGTGCTGTGCGGCACGGTCGCGATCCTGAGGGCGGCTGGGTTTTCCCTCAACACCCTGACGCTGTTCGCGATGGTGCTAGGCATCGGGCTTTTGGTCGATGACGCCGTGGTCGTCGTCGAGAGCGCCGTCAAGCTAGTGCAGGACAAAGGGCTCACCGCGACCGACGCGACGCTCCGCTCGATGTCCGCCTTGCAGGGCGCCCTGATCTCAGTGGGCCTGGTGCTCGCGGCGGTATTCACGCCCATGGCGTTCCTGAGCGGGTCGACGGGCGTCATCTATCGGCAGTTCTCCGCCACGCTGGTGATCGCCATGGCGCTCTCGCTGCTGGTCGCCCTGACGCTCGCGCCGGCCTTCTGCAGCGTGCTGCTTCGCCGGCTGAAACCTTCGCTACCGAGCGGAAGGGTCAATCGGATCGCGGTCTCGCTGGCGCAGGGGTACGGCGAAACCGTCGGAAACATCCTCGCTCGCCCGTTGCCGCTGGCGGTCGCCTGCCTCGCCATCCTGCTGGCGACCGGCTGGATGTTCCAGCGGCTTCCGAAGGGCTATCTGCCCGACGAGGATCAGGGCTCGGTCATCACGCTCCTCAACCTGCCCGCCGGCTCCGTCCAGGAGCGGACGGCACGGGCCATGTCCGAGATGGAGCAATACTTCCTCCGCAAGGAACCGGATGCGCGATCCATCTTCACCGTCGTCGGCCTCAGCCTCGGCGGGGCCGGTCAGAACACCGGGATGGGCTTCGTCCAGCTCAAAGACTGGTCCGTTCGCCGCGGCAAGCACGACACAGCCGCGGCAGTCGTGTCGCGCGCCAAGAGCGCGGCGGCCCACCTGCCGGACGGCCTCGCCTACGTCCTCGCGCCTCCGCCCATCCCGGGGCTTGGCCAGGCGGCGGGGTTCGACTTCGAGTTGCAGGACAAGGCGGGGGTGGGCCATCAGGCGCTGCTTACGGCCCGGGACGACCTTATCCATCGCGCCCGGCAGGATCCGCGGCTCAGCCAGGTGCGCGCCAGCGGCTTGGACGACGTCCCGCAGCTCCGGCTGGACATCGACTACGGCAAGGCCGCGGCCCAGGGGGTGTCCGCCCCCGACCTCCTGGACGCGGTGTCGACCGCTTGGGGCGGAGACTACGTCAACGACTTCATCGACCGGGGACGTCTCAAGCCGGTGATCGTGGAGGGGGACGCCCCCTTCCGCTCCGCGGCTCAAGACCTCGACGCCTGGTTCGTACGCGGCCGCGACGGGGCCATGTCGCCGATCTCCAGCTTTTCGCGCCTGCACTGGACCTATGGTCCCGCGCAATTGGAGCGCTACGACGGTCGCGCCGCCTTCGAGATCCAAGGGCAGGCGGCGGCCGGCGCAAGCTCGGGAGTCGCCATGCAGGAGATGGAGCGGCTCGCCGCCGCCTTGCCTCCGGGCCTGGGTTTCGCCTGGACCGGGCTGTCGCGGCAGGAGAAGAGCGCAGGCGAGCAGGGGCGCCTCCTGCTCTTGGCGTCGGTGGCCTTCGCCTTCCTCTGCCTGGCCGTACAGTACAACAGCGTCACCCTGCCGTTCTCGGTCCTGCTGGTGGCTCCGCTCGCGGTCTTCGGCTCGGTCGCCGCCTCTTCGCTCTTCGGGGTTCCCAACGACGTCTATTTCCAGCTCGGCCTGCTCACCACGGTGGCGCTCGCCGCGAAGAACGCCATCCTGATCGTCACCTTCGCGCGGCAGGCGGAAGGCGGCGGCCTGCCCGCCGCGGCGGCAGCCCGACGCGGCGCCCAGGCCCGGCTTCGGCCCATCCTCATGACCTCCCTGGCTTTCATGGCTGGCGTGGCGCCGCTCCTGTTCGCGTCCGGCCCTTCGGCGGCGAGCCAGCATGAGATCGGGATCTGCGTGCTTGGCGGGATGATCTCGGCGACCCTGGCGAGCCTGTTCGGCACGCCCGCCTTTTACCGCCTCGGCCGCCGTCCCTCGCCCCACGCGAAGGCCGGCACCGAGACCACCCCCCTCCAGACCCGACTGGCTGGGGAGTGAGCTTTGACGTGACACCGGCGCGGCCTCGATGAAGGTCAGCAAGACGGAGGTTCTCGAGGATGATCTACGGGGCTGAACATGTCGAGCTGATGGAGCTCGTGCGACGCTTCTGCGAGAGGGAGATCAATCCCAACGTCGCCAGCTGGGAAGCCTCGGGCCGCTTTCCGGCCCACGAGCTGTTCCGAAAGCTGGGGGCGCTCGGGCTGCTTGGCATCGCCAAGCCGTCAGAATTTGGCGGCCTGGGTCTCGACTACACCTACCAACTGGCGTTCTGCGAGGCGCTG
>Ga0308174_10001244_pt1 | contig 11682 bp, 14 predicted proteins | sample PhyPR2_FD_203894 | JGI IMG/M metagenome (GOLD analysis project Ga0308174, IMG submission 203894) | Soil microbial communities from UC Gill Tract Community Farm, Albany, California, United States - DLSLS.P.R2 | ecosystem: Environmental > Terrestrial > Soil > Agricultural land | place: USA...
GAGCACACGGCGGCGGTCGACGTCGAGCGCCGGCTGCGGTCGCTCGTCACGCCGGGCTCGCGCGACAAGGCGTTCAAGGTCGAGGTCGCCGCGCGGGTCGCATGGCTCGTCGCGGGTACCGGTGGAACACGGCTTCGCGAGATCGAGGAGACCTCGAAGCGCCGCTTCTTCCTCGTCGGCAAGGAGGGAGAGCATCTCGACCACTTCAAGGTGCTCGAGCAGGGAACACTCGACAAGGTCGCGCCCGCACTTCCCGTCGAGGTCGACCAGGAGGTCGAGGTGAAGCTCGGCGAGGTCGGGCTACACGACTCGCATGCGGGCGTCGGGAAGATCGACGGCGTCGACATCGTCGTCGGCGACGCCGCGAAGCTCGTGGGCAAGAAGGTGAAGGCGCGGATCTCCGTCGTCGCCGACGGGCTCGCGTGGGCCGAGCTCCTCTCGCCGGTCGAGCGGGCCGACGAGCCGCTCACCGCCGAGGCGGAGGCCGAGCGGCCGACCCGCGCGAAGAAGAGCGCGGTCGCGGCGCCGAAAGCCGAAGAGCCGGAACCGGAGCCCGAGACCGAGACCGAGGAAGAGGCCCTCGTCGACGACGAGGAAGAGGAGACCGTGGACGGGGCGGCGCCGCCGAAGAAGAAGACTCGGCGCGGCTCCCGCGGCGGCCGCAACCGCAAGAAGAAGCCCGTGCCTGCGGCCGGAACGCTGCCTGACACCGAGGTGTCGGACACCTCTGAAGAGGTCGAGGGGCCCGTCATCCACGTCCCCGACCGGGATCTCGGCGCCGACGAGAACGGCGACGGCTCGACGCCGAAAAAGCGGACCCGCCGCGGCTCGCGGGGCGGCAAGAACCGCCGCAAGAAGCCGGCCGGCGAGACCGCGGCAGTGACCGCGACGGTCGAGGCGGAGGCGCCCGAAGCCGCCGAGGAGATGCCCGACGAGCCGGAGGACGGCGACTGGGGCTATACGCCGATGAGCGAGTGGGGGTTGGACGACAAATAACCCCGCGGAATCGCTACACTGGCGACCGCTCGCGGGCACCCGTCCGCGCCTTTTTCATGGATTACGCCATCATCCGTCTCGGTGGGAAGCAGTATCGCGTCCGCGAAGGCGAGACGCTCGTCGTCGACCGCGTGAAGGCGGACGAGGGCAAGACGTTCAGCCCGGACGTCCTCCTCGGCGACGGCGCCGTCACCGCGAAGGTGATCGCGCACGAGCGCGGCCCGAAGATCCGCATCGGCAAGTACAGGCGGCGCACGGGTTACAAGCGCCACAACGGCTTCCGCGCCGCGACCACGCGCATCGAGATCTCGCTCGGCGGCACGCGCCCGGCGAAGAAGGCTGCCGAAGCCGCTCCGAAGCAGGAGACGGCGAAGCCCGTCGTCGAGGCACCGGCCGCCGAGGAGCACGTGAAGGGCATGCCGTCGGGGTACGAGGACATGACCGTCGCGCAGATCTCGGAGGGCTCGAAGTCCTGGAACCGGCCGATGCTCGAGGCGGCCCTCGAGTACGAGCAGGCGCACGCGGCGCGCAAGGGCGCGATCGCCGCGCTCGAGTCGGCGCTGAAGGCGAAGGAGGAGAGCTAGATGGCACACAAGAAGGGCCTCGGCTCCTCGAAGAACGGCCGCGACTCGAACCCGAAGTACCTCGGGGTGAAGATGTTCGACGGCCAGGCGGCCCTGCCCGGCAACATCATCGTCCGCCAGCGCGGCACGAAGTTCCGGCCCGGCCCCGGCACGCAGATCGGTCGCGACGACACGATCTTCGCCGTGCGCGAGGGGACGATCGCCTTCCGCACGAGCGGCGAGCGCCGCTTCGTGTCGGTCGTCGAGAACGCCGCGGACTGAGCCATGTTCAGCGACCGGGCCCGGATTCACGTCCAGGCCGGGAAGGGCGGCGACGGCGGCCTGTCGTTCCGCCGCGAGAAGTTCGTCCCGAAAGGCGGGCCCGACGGCGGCGACGGCGGGCGCGGCGGCGACGTCGTCCTCCGCGCCGACACCTCCCTGCGCGACCTCTCCTCGCTGCAGCGGCGCCGTTGGATCAAGGCGACACGCGGCGAGAACGGCCGCGGCGCGCGGAAGCACGGCGCCGACGGCGACGACGTCGAGCTGCGCGTCCCGGTCGGGACGCAGGTGTTCTCGGACGACGGGGATCTGATCGCCGACCTCGCGCACTCCGGTGCGCGCGTCGTGCTCGCACGCGGCGGTCACGGCGGCCGCGGGAACGCGCGCTTCGTCTCGTCGACGCGGCAGGTGCCACGCTTCGCCGAGGTCGGGCCGCCGGGCGAGGAGCGCGACGTCGAGCTGCACCTGAAGCTGCTCGCGGACGCAGCGCTCGTCGGGCTGCCGAACGCGGGCAAGAGCTCGCTGATCGCGCGCATCTCGAACGCACGGCCCAAGGTCGCGAGCTACCCGTTCACGACGCTGCAGCCCGTGCTCGGGACGGTCGAGGCGCCGGACGGCCGGCAGATGGTCGTCGCCGACGTACCGGGTCTGATCGAGGGAGCGAGTGAGGGCATCGGGCTCGGTCACGAGTTTCTCGCGCATCTCGAGCGCGCGCGCACGCTCGTCCACGTGATCGACGCGTCGCAGCCCGCCGACGAGCAGTGGCACACGATCGACGCGGAGCTCGGCGCCTACGGCGCCGGGCTCGACGAGCGCCCGCAGATCGTCGTCCTCAACAAGATCGACCTCGAGCCGGACCCCGTCTTCACGATCGACGACCCGCGCGTGATCGCGGTGTTTCGGCTGTCGTGCGCAACAGGCGAAGGCGTCGACGAGTTCCGCCGACGGCTGTTCGCGCTCGTCCCCGAGCCGGAGATCGAGGAGACGGGCGACGAGCTCGCGGACTACCTCGTGTACCGCCCCGAGGCGAAGACCCGGACGTGGCGGCTGCTTCGCGTCGAGGGCGGCTACCGCGTGATCGGGACGCCGCCGTCCGAGAAGGAGCTCGAGCGCGCGCTGAAGGCGGCCGGCGCGAAGAAGGGCGTCACCGTCGAAGTGGGCGACGAGGAGTTCGAGCTCGCGTGAGCGTCGGGCTGTACGGCGGCGCGTTCGACCCGCCGCACCGCGGGCACGTGCAACTCGCGCGCTGCGCGAAGGAGGCGCTCGCGATTCCGCGCCTGCTCGTGCTCGTCACGGAGCGGCCTGGACACAAGGAGGTCGCTACGCCCGCCGAGATTCGGCTCGAGCTCGCCCGCGCGGCGTTTCCCGACGACGACGTCGTCCTCGACGACCACGCGCGTACCGTCGACCTCCTGCGCGACCATTCCGACTGGCAGGACGCGTGGTTCCTGCTCGGCGCCGACGAGTTCCTGGACTTCCCCACGTGGAAGGAGCCGGAGGAGGTGCTCGAGCGCGTGCGCCTCGCCGTCGGCACGCGTCCGGGGTTCCCGCGCAAGCGGCTCGAGGACGTGCTGGCGCAACTCGACCGGCCGGGCCGAGTGCGGCTCTTCGAGATGGAGCCTGCGCCGGTCGCCTCGCGCGAGCTTCGGCGCGACCTCGTCGAGGCCGACGTGCCGGCGGCCGTGGCGGAGATCATCCGGGCGCGAGGCCTCTACGGGGCGAAGCAGAGGTACACTTCAGAGGCTTGAGCTCACTGGAACAGGCACGCACGATCGCGGCAATCGCGCAGGACAGGCTCGGCCGCGACGTCATCATCCTCGACATGCAGCCCGTCTGTGCGTACACCGACTATTTCGTCGTGGTCACGGGCGGCAATCCGCGCCAGACGAAGGCGATCTGGGACGAGGTCCACGCGGTCATGAAGCGCGACCACGGCCTGCTGCCGCGGCGCTCCGACGGGGAGCCGGAGGCGACATGGATCGTTGCCGACTACATCGATGTCGTCCTGCACGTCTTCACCCCGGAGGCGCGGGAGTTCTACCGGCTCGAGGATCTCTGGGACGACGTCCCACACGAAGCGGTCGAAGCAGCGACGGCCTGAGCGTCGACGAAATCGGTTGCCGCCGAAGGCGGAAACACCCCGGTTTCGGCCTTTGGCCGCGAACCAGGTTCGACCCTCACGGGCTACACTGTCGAGGCTCCACGGGCCCATAGCTCAGTTGGGAGAGCGTTTGGCTGGCAGCCAAAAGGTCGCCGGTTCGAGCCCGGCTGGGTCCACTGTCGAAAGCCCCCGCGCGGGGGCTTTCGCTCTTCTAGTCCCCGGGCGGCCGCACGACCGCCCCGCCGTTCGCGCGCTGAACGACGAGCGGCAGCATCCGGTCGGAGAGGTACGCCTCGATCGCGTGCACGGCGCCGTCGATCAGCCGGTCCTTCTCGTCGGACGCGAAGCGCACGTGGAGCGCACAGCGCTCGTCGGTGTCGATCACCTCGGCGTGCAGTCCGTGCGCCGCGAGCGCCTCGGTCAGGTCGCTGCCGATGCCCCGCCGGGGCACGTCGATATGGATCGTCTCGGCCATGGCCTCTCCTATAACCAATCGTCCCCCGCCTTATGCCTGCCGGTGGAGCAGTCGCCCGAAACCGTGGCGCGGAGCCGGCCGGCGCAGCTGTGCCGCACGGAGCTCGAGGAGCCGCGTCAGGTGCGCCGTGCGCGCGAACGGATCGCGGAGGGCGCAGCCACCCGCGAGTGGAAGGGCGGCGACGAGGGACCCGTCCACCAGAGCCACGACGAGGCGCCCGAATGGGACGGGCTGCTCGGCGAGGGCGGCGAGCCGTTCGAGCGCCCCGTCGTCGTCGGCGCGGCAAAGCCGGAGCTCGATCTCTGCGTCCTCGATCGCGCGCGACGGCTTAGTGGACCGGACCGGGCGCCTCGCCGCGAAGCGCAGCGTCTCGAGCCGGTCGTCGGTGATCATGTGCCTGAAACCCACGTCGAACATCACGTGCCTCCTCTCGTAACCAGTGATATGATGTTACCAGTTACGTAACCTCCTATGCAAGGTGACTGGTGAACACACAACTGATCCTCGACTTCGTCAACACCCTCGACCTGCGGCCCTACCAGGAGACCTTCGACTCGCCGCGGGCGCTCGCCGCCTGGCTCGAAGAGCGCGGGTTGCTCGCGGCCGGGAGCCGCGTCACGCGCGCCGACCTGGAGGAGACGAAGCGTGTTCGCGAGGCGCTCCGCGACCTGCTCGCCGCGCAGAACGAGGTGGAGGCCGACGTGCCGAGGGCGGGCGTCGAGCTCGACGAGGCGATCTGCCGCGCGAAGCTCGCACTGCGCTTCGTCGACTGTGAGATGCGCCTCGAACCGGGCGTGAGCGGCGTTCGCGGCGCCGTCGGGAAGATCCTCGCCGAGGTCTCGGCGGCGATGGCCGACGGTACGTGGTCGCGAATGAAAGCGTGCCGTGCCGACGACTGCCGCTGGGCGTTCCTCGACACGGCGAAGAACCGCTCACGCGCCTGGTGCTCGATGCGGAGCTGCGGCAATCGTGCGAAGGTTCAGGCCTACCGCGATCGCCACGCCCATTGAGCACACCACACGGCACCTTTTCGATCGTCGCGATCGACCCCGATGCGGGCGAGGTCGGCTGCGCCGTTCAGTCGAAGTACTTCTCCGTCGGCTCCGTCGTTCCGTGGGCACGGGCCGGAGTGGGCGCGGTCGCGACGCAGGCGGCGGGCGTCGCGGTATACGGCCGCCTCGTGCTCGAGGCGCTCGAGCGCGGGGCGTCGCCGGAGGAGGCGCTGGAGCGCGTGCTCACGGACGACCCGGCACGCGAGACCCGCCAGCTCGGAGTCGCGGCCGCCGACGGACGCGTCGCCGCCTTCACCGGGTCTGCGTGCCTCGACTGGGCCGGACACCGCACCGGGGACGGTTTTGCGGTTCAGGGGAACATTCTCGCGGGCGAGGCGGTGGTAGACGAGATGGCGCGCGCGTACGCCGGTGCGCGGGGCCCGCTCGTCTCGCGGCTCGTCTCGGCGCTCGAAGCCGGCCAGGCTGCGGGCGGGGACCGTCGGGGGCAGCAGTCGGCTGCGGTGGTCGTCGAGCGGCGGAACGCAGCCGGCGAGTCGCGGGAAGGGATCGACCGCGTCTGCGACCTGCGTATCGAGGATCATCCGGAGCCGATCGCGGAGCTCCGCCGGCTCGTCGTCATCTGGTCGCGCTGGGATGCCCAGCGGCGCGCGCATGCCGCGTACGAACGGGGCGACCCAGCCGCGGCGGCGGACGTCATGCGCGCTGCGGTCGCCGACGGCGGAGAGGCCGCGGACGCGCTCTACAACCTCGCCTGCTACGAGTCGCTCGCGGGTCGCGCCGACGACGCGGTCGCCCACCTCCGCCGATCGGTCGAGCTGGATCCGTCGTTTCGCGCGCTCGCCGCGGACGACGCGGACTTCGATCCCGTTCGCGAGCGCATCGCCGCTCTGTAGGGACGGGTCCCTTCGAGCCAACCGGCGTCGGGCCGCTGCAATCGTCACGCTTTCGGCGCGAAGCCGGCACAGACACGCGCGCACTTGCTCCGTAACGTTGTCGAAAACGGCAACGAAAGGAGTGTCACGTGCGCAAAGCTCTTCTCCTGCTCATCGTGCTTGCAGCTCTCGGAGCTGCCGGCTCCGCCGCGGCGGCGAACGGCAAGGGCGGCGGCAACGAACCCACGCCCGGCGTCACCTGTGCCAACTGTCTCGGCGGCGGCGGCTTCACCGGCTGCTCGTCCGTCTCCGTGCAGCACTCGTTCAGCTTCACGTTCATCGCGAGCGTGAAGCACGTGCTCATCGTCAACTACTGCAAGCAGAACGGCTACATCACGAGCCTCTCGATCGCCGCGCACTACTGCGACGTCGGCGGCGTCATGACGTGCACCCCGACCGTCGCGTGGCGCACGGGAGGCGGCGTCGGCTCGACGTCCGCGACCTACGAGGCACACGCGACATGGAGCGTCAGCGCGCTCAGCATCTACAACAACACCGACGTCCTGCACCTGACGGTGCCGGCAGGCTGATGCCGCCGAGGTGGCTGATCATCACCGTGGCGGTCTGGCTCACGCTCTCGGTCACGCTGCTCGTCGCAGCGAAGCTGTCGCTGCACTGACGTATCTTCGCGGTCGTGGACCTTCGCCCCACGACCGCGGACGATCTGCCGGCGCTGCACCCGGTCTTCCTCGCTGCGACCGGCGAGCTGTTCCGTCGCCACGGGTTCGAGCCGCCGGCACCGCCGCCGGAAGCGGTCGGCGCGATCCAGGACCACCTGCGGCGCACCGGCACGTCGGTCGTCGCCGTCGAGAACGACGCGATCTGCGGGTTCGCGGCGGCCTTCACGCGCGGCGACGACTGGTTTCTCGCGTCGCTCTTCATTCGGCCCGAGCAGCAGGCGCGCGGGGTCGGCCGTGCGCTCCTCGACGCGGTCTGGGGTGACGCACCGCGGCGCCGAACGATCACCGACTCGATCCAGCCCGTGTCGAACGCGCTCTACGCACGCCGCGGGCTCGTTCCGGCGACGCCGATCCTCACCTTCGAAGGCATTCCCTCGGTCGCCGGACGCGCGCAGAGGGCAGAGGCCGACCTGGCGGCGATCGACGAGGCGGCCTACGGCTTCGATCGTGAGCTCGACCACCGCTACTGGGAGCGCATCGCGCAGCGCACGACCTGGGGCGATGGGTACTCGTACGTCTTTCCCGGCGGGGCGATCGGGCCGGTCGCCGGGCTGACACCGCAGGCGGCCGCCCGAGCGCTTGCCGCTGAGCTCTCGCGCCGTCGGCGAGGTGCGCGTGCGCGTCCCGGGCTCGGCGCGGGCGCTCGTCGACGTCGCGCTCGCGGCCGGCCTCCGGCTCGGCCCGGTTCCCGGGCTGCTCCTTCTCTCCGAGCGGCTCGAGCCGCCGACGGCGCTCGCCCCCTCGGGATACGCGCTCTACTAGTCGATCGCCGCGGCGGGCACGGGCGCGTCCGCGCGAAGCAGGCGCGCGACCGGTTGCGGGAACCACCAGTTCCACCGGCCGAGGAGCTGCATGATCGACGGGACGAGCAGCGCACGGATCACGGTCGCATCGAAGATGACACCGGCCGACAGCCCGATCCCGAACTGCTTGATGTCGGTGCCGGGGCTCGTCGAGAGGACGAAGAACGCGAGGCAGAGGACGAGCGCAGCGCTCGTCACGAGCTTCCCGGTGCGCGACAACCCGAGCGCGATCGCGTGGGGCGTGTCGCCCGTCTCGTCGTACGCCTCACGCATGCGAGTGAGCATGAACACCTCGTAGTCCATCGACAGTCCGTACAGGAATGCGAAGATCATCAGCGGAATCCACGGGATGATCGAGTTCGTCGCCGGCACGTTCCAGATCGCCTCCGCGCCGTGCCCCCACTGGAAGATGAAGACGACGATTCCATAGGCCGCGCCGAGCGAGACGAGGTTCAGAACGACCGCCTTGAGCGGCAGCACGAGCGAGCGGAACGCGCGCGCGAGCAGCACGTAGGTGAGGAGCACGACGAAGAGGAGGACGAACGCGAAGTTCCCGTAGACGGCGTGGACGAAGTCCTGGTCCTCCGCCGCGACGCCGCCGAGCGCGACCCGCAAGCCGGTTGCCGCAGCGGCGCCGGGTAGCACCTGCTTCTGGAGCAGCGAGATCGTGTGCTTCGCCGCGGCGGACGATCCGTCTGCCGACGGCAGCGCCTCGACGATCGCCGCGTTCCCGGTGCGCCACGCCGTCGGTGCGACCGCCGCGACGACACCGGGCGTCCGCGCGACGCGTTGCCGCACCTCGCCGACCTTCGCGGACGTCACCCGGCCCTGGATGAGCACCTCGAACGGCTTGAAGACGCCCGGCGAGACGCCGGCATCTCTCAGCGCCGTCCGGCCGGCGATCGGGTCGCCGCCGCCCGGCATGTCCTTCGCCTGGGCCTGGCTCGGGTTCAGCTGCAGCCCCGGAACGAGCAGTGCCGCGACGATGACGGCGCCGATCGCCGCCGTCAGCGCGGCGCGGTTCGTGACGAGCCGCGACCACCATGCCCAGAACCCACTCGCCTGGTCGCTTCCCTCGACGATCCGCGCAGGGATCACGCGAGCCCGGTTGATGCGTGTCCCGAGCAGCGCGAGCATCGCGGGCAGTAGCGTGAGCGACGCGAGCACCGAGACCGCGGGGATGAGCATGCCGCCGATCCCGATCGAGCGGATGAACGGCAGCGGCAGCACGACCATGCTCAGCAGCCCGACTGCGACCGTCGAGCCCGAGACGATCACCGACCGGCCGGCGTGCCGCATCGTCGTGACGATCGCGTCGTCGACGGTCGCGCCGTGCCGGAGCTCTTCGCGGAAGCGGAAGATGATCAAGAGCGCGTAGTCGATCGCGACCCCGAGCCCGACGAGCGCGATCAGGAACTCGACGATGATGGACACGTTCGTGAGGTACGTGAGGAGCCACACGAGCGTGAACGTGTTCAGGATCGCGGCGGCCGCAGTGAGGAGCGGCATCGCGACCGCGGGCAGCGTGCCGAAGACGAAGAGCAGGATGACGAGCGCGCCGAGGCCGCCGAGGAGCGTCTCCGTGAGAATCGAGCTGCCGCCCCCGCCGCCCTTGTCGGCGGCCGCGGCGATCGCGTTGTACCCCGTCACGTGCGCCGCCGCGCCCGGCGGCAGAGTCTCCAGCAAGGCGTGGCGGACGGGGTTGTCGCCGACGGAGCTCGAGAAGCCGGGCACGCCCGTCGGGAAGATCTCCTCGAAGGCCGTATGACGGTCGCGCGACAGGTACATCTCGCTGCCGGTCGAGAAGTACGAGCTCGAGCGGGCACCGGGCAGCGCCGCCGCCGCGGCCTCGAAGGACTCCTTGACACCCGCGGTCTTCGTGACGTCGCCCGGAACCGTCACGACCGCGACGAGCGGCGCGCCCTCGCCGCTCCCGAAGGTCTTCAGCGTGCGCTGGTTCGCTTCGTACGCCGAGTAGCCCGGGATCGAGAACGACTCGAACCAGCGCTTCGAAACCTGGCCGGCGGCGAACGCGCCGAAAACCGTGAATGCGAGCCAGATTCCGACCACGAGCTTGCGGTGACCGAGGACGATGTGTGCCAGGCGCGTCATGTCTTTCACCCTACAGACGCCCTTCGCACGCGAATCTCATCTCTCCTACACTTCGTGAATGTCCTCGGAAGCGTGGGAGTTCCTCTTCATGATGCTCGCGCTCAAGATCCCGATCATCTATCTCGGGTTCGTGGTCTGGTACGCGATCAAGGCCGAGCCGACCGAGCCGGGCGTCGACGAGCCGGAGTATTCGATCTGGCGTCCGTGGAAGAGACCGACCGGACCGCGCCCGCGTCGCGGCGGTCCGCACGGGACGCGCGACTCCGCCGAGGCGCGTCGCGTCCGGCGCGATAGAGTCGCGCCGTGAGCTCGAACGACGCGACGACGAGCAGCCCGCGCGCTTCCATCCGCCCCGTCGAGGCCGTCGCCGGCTTCCTCGCGGCGGCAGCCTGCTTCCTCGGCGGCTTCGAGCTCTTCTACCGGCCGTTCCGGCTCGCGCCGCTCGCCGCCATTCTGCTGCTCATCGCGACCTTGATGACCCGCGAGCAGCAACGGCTCGTCCGGATCGGGTTCGCGATCGTCGGCGTGTGCTTCGTCGCGGGCGCGGCGATTCAGGTCCTCACGCATCACCCCCTGTTCTAGGGAGAGGACAACCGAGGTGGCCCTGGTACAACACCGGGGTGAGCACGCACGACGTCGACGGCTTGAACGCCGGCTACGCGCGCGCCCTGCTCGACGAGTACCTCGAGAACCCCGAGGCGGTGCCGTCGGAGTGGCGCGCGCTCTTCGAGAGCGGCGATTCCGCCCTCGTCGCGACGCATCCCGGAATCGCGCGCCTGCTCGAGAAGCTGCCCGCCGCCGCGAACGGCAACGGCCATGTCGCTCCCGCGCCCGCCACGCCGGCCGCAGCGCCGGTCGCCGAGCCGGACGCGCAGCTCCTCGGCGGAGTCGCCGCCGCGATGGCGCTCGTCAAGGCGCATCGCACGCACGGGCACCTGGCGGCACGGCTCGACCCGCTCGGCAACGAGCCGGTCGGGGACCCCTCACTCGAGCCGCTCCGGCTCGAGCCGAAGCTCACGCCCGAGCTCCAGGCGCGAATCCCTGCGTCGGTGCTCCGCGTGCACGTGCCGGGCGAGAGCCTCGCCGATGTGCTTCCGCAGCTCGCGGCGACCTACTGCGGGACGATCGCGTACGAGCTCGAGCACCTGTCCGACCACCAGCAGCGCGTGTGGCTCCGGCAGGCCATCGAGTCCGGGCGTTACCGCCAGCCGCTCGCGCACGAGGAGAAGACGGCGCTCTTCCGCCGCCTCTGCGAGGTCGACGGGATGGAGCGCTTCCTGCGCAAGCGGTTCCTCGGGCAGAAGCAGTTCTCGCTCGAGGGGCTCGACGTGATGATCCCGATGCTCGACGAGACGATCGAGCTCGCCGCGGAGGGGGGCGCGCACGACGTCGTCATGGGCATGGCGCACCGTGGCCGCCTGAACGTGCTCGCGCACACGATCGGCATGCCGTACGAGTACATCCTGCGCGAGTTCGAGGGCGAGCGGACGATCGAAGCCGTCGCCGCCGACCCGGAAGGCGGCACGGGCGACGTCAAGTACCACCTCGCCGCGTCCGGCACGCGTACGACTGCGAACGGGAAGGTCGGCGTACGGCTCGTCGCGAACCCGAGCCACCTCGAGGCCGTGAACCCGGTCGTCGAAGGGCGCGCGCGCGCCGAGCAGACGGACCGCTCGACGCGGAACGGCGCACACGATCCGTCGGTCGCGCTCGCGGTACTGCTGCACG
>Ga0308174_10001245_pt1 | contig 11679 bp, 12 predicted proteins | sample PhyPR2_FD_203894 | JGI IMG/M metagenome (GOLD analysis project Ga0308174, IMG submission 203894) | Soil microbial communities from UC Gill Tract Community Farm, Albany, California, United States - DLSLS.P.R2 | ecosystem: Environmental > Terrestrial > Soil > Agricultural land | place: USA...
AATGAAGCGAAGCTGACCGCGAAGAAGGGGTACCGGACGCTTGTCACGACGCTCACCAAGCGCATGGCGGAAGATCTGACCGAGTATCTGCACGAGGCCGGCCTAAAGGTCCGTTACATGCATTCGGACGTCGAGACACTGGAACGCATCGAGCTGATCCGTGAGCTGCGGCTGGGCGTCTACGACGTTCTCGTCGGCATCAACCTCCTGCGTGAGGGCCTCGACATTCCGGAGTGCGGCCTAGTCGCCATCCTCGATGCCGACAAGGAGGGTTTCCTCCGGTCAGAGACCTCGCTCATCCAGACCATCGGCCGGGCGGCGCGCAACGTCGAAGGCCGGGTGATCCTCTATGCCGACACCATCACCGGCTCAATCGAGCGCGCGCTCGCCGAGACCGGCCGCCGCCGCGAGAAGCAGCTCGCCTATAATGTGGAGCATGGGATCACGCCGGAGACCATCAAGCGGCAGATTCACGACGTCCTTGCACACGTGGCAACGCGGGACGGCGTCGTCGTCGACACGGGCGACGAAGAGCGGCCGCATCTCGTTGGGCACAATCTCAAGGCGTACATTGCCGACCTCGAGGAGCGGATGCGCAAGGCCGCCGCCGATCTCGAGTTCGAAGAGGCGGCTCGCCTTCGCGACGAGATTCGCCGGCTTGAAGAGGACGATCTGGGAATACCCCACGACGATCGCGTCGCCCCGCGCCCCCTCGGCAATTCGACCGAAGGCAAGCCGGGCACGCGCAAGGGGCGCTTCGGCAAGCAGCAAAGGACGCGCTTCGGCGGTCGCCGCGGCTAGCCGCTAGAAGCGTACCTTAGCGCCGAGCTGCCCGCCCATTTCCTCGCCGTGATCCCGGCCCAGCGTCGTGGTCGCATACGCGTCCACGCTGACGTTGCTACCCAGGTCGGCGCTCGCACCGCCCGCGACGCGCCCGTAGGTTTCCTTGTCGCGCGTCGCTGCCCAATGGTTGACGATGATCGGCGCGTCCGTCTGGCTGAAGCTGATGAGGCGGGTGCCGCCGCTGAACTGGTGCTCCGCGGTGAGGTCCACGAACGGGTGCAGCCCGGCGAGATCGCCGCGCACCTCGAGACCGGCCTGGCCGGTGAGTGACTTTAGGCTCTGGCCGCCGACGTTCAGCGTTAGCGCCGGGTCGCCGCTCTCGGTGTATCCGTCGACCTTGGCGCGCGCATAGTCGATTGCGGCGATGGGGCCGACCTTCAGGCCGGCCATCTGCATCAGATAGCCGCCCTTCACGCCGGCGAGGGTGTGGTTGCCGTCGGCACTGGCGTTCATGTCGTCCACGACGCCGGCGCGATGGATGCGGTTCTTGTCCTTGCCGTAACCGATGTAACCCTGGCCGAAGAGCCCGTCGGCGCTGAGGCTTCCGTAGGCGCCGATCTGCCAGCTGTGGGCGCTGTCACGTGCGCTTTCGTTGCCGAACTCGGCGCGAGGATGGCTGTAGTTCACCGCCACGCCGACAACGCCGCCGGCCATTCCATATTCCGCACCGATTGTGGCGCCGACGCCGCGGATGTTGAACTGATTGTTTTCGTCGCTCCGCGGAACGTCGCGCGAGAAGGCGTCGCCGAGCGCATAGACGCGCAGCCCCTCGGCGCCGCTGCCGCGCGCGTACAAGTCGCTGCGGCTGTTCAGCGTGCGGCCCCACTGCCGCGCAGTGTCGAGCCCTAGATCGCCCGGCGCCTGCAGCGTCAGCGGCGCGGCAAGCTGGGTGGCCACATAGCGGGCAACGATCGCAAAGCCCTGGGAGGTCAGGTGGAGCGCGTCCCCGTAAAACAGGTAGCCGTTCGAGTTCACGACACAGGTCGGGTCGGGGAAGATCGGGCATACGAGCCCGTTCGTGATCCCGTACGCCGCGGGATCAGCCGCGACGTTCTGGAGCAGCACCTGCCCATCGAGGTAATGAACGATGGAGCCATTCGCGGCATAGCCCGCCAGCGTCGGCTGGAGCGACGTATAGTAAGCCGTAGCGAATGTGCCGCGGATTGCCTGCGCGGCGGGGTCGTTCGCAACCTCGGGCGCTACGGCGCCATTCAGCGCCAGGAAGCTGATCGTCGGATTGCCCTGCGCCACGAGCCGATCGAGCTGGACGGCTGTGCCTGCGGCGGCCGCGGTGCCGGCGGCAGCCGCATTGGCGAGCGTGCCGCCGCCTTGCTGATAGATGCGCGCGTCGTTGCCGCCAATGGAGACGGCCAGCAGATCGTTACGCGTCAGCGTGGTGTTGGCGTCCGGGAAAACGGCCGATTGAGTGCCCACACCGAGAAACTGGTCAACCTCATACTGCAGGCCCTTGCCGCACAGCGGCGCCCCGTAGGTCGCATCGAAGCACAGCGTCCCGTTGTTCGTTCCGCCGAACGCGCCGCCAATGGCGAAGTCCTCGACCGGCACCTGCAAAATGTCCGACAGTGTATCGATGTAGTTGGTTCCGCCGGAGAAGCGCCCGGTCGAATAGACCGCCAGCGCCTGCGGATTGGCATAGCCCAGCGCGAATGCATTGCCGGTGTCCGCATAGCTGTCGCCGAACGCGACGATGCGGTCGATCTGCTGCGCGGCAGCGGGCGCGGACGAGGCAGCGATGGTGATGAGCGACGCGCAAGAAAGGACGCGGCGAAAGCGCTTGGGCAACATGGATCTCTCCCCCCAGCTCGAAACCGAGCATCGCCAGCATCGTGACGATTGTTGACAGCGGTGCAAGTGACAAGCCGCCGCCAGCGGGCACTTGGTCCGCCAGTGCGGCAATGCCGCAACAGCAGTGAAGCGGCGCGCGGCTTAGTGCAGCGCGCCCTTCTTCTCCATCACTCGCGCGTAGAGGAACAGGCCCAGCGCGACCGCGATGATGACGAGCGGCATGATCGTATAGATCGCGGCGTCCGCGCCCGCGAGCGGCGGTGCCAGCGCGAGCTGGTATCCCAGGCTGACAAGGGCGCCGATGAATGACAGGCCGTAGGCGAACACGGCCCAGCGATTGCGCAACAGCAGCAGGACCGCGCCGAGGAGTGCAAGCCAGACGCCCAGGCCCCATCCGACCTGCGCGTACAGCGGCATATCCTCGACCCACGCCAGCGCGGCAGCCGGATCGACCCCCGGCATCGCGGACTTGAGATAGTCGGCATTATGCAGCCTGGTCATCAAATAATCGTAGCACCCGAAGCCGCTCCACAGCAGCGATAGAGTGCCGACGATCCACAGGTGTACGGGTGTACGAACATGCGCATTCGTAGCCATTGGAGTCCCCCTCCACGGCCGCTCGTAACGCGGCCGGAACGGAGGAGGCGCCTTTGCCGGCCGCCTGTCAAGCAGCGGTCAGTAGCGCGCGCTCAGCTCAGGGCGATCTCGCGCCGCAGCACCTTGCCCAGAGCGTCGGCGAGAGATTCAAGCTCGTAAGGCTTCTGCAGAACCGGAAAATCCTGCGTCGACCCGACCTGTTCGCTGTAGCCCGTGGTGAGAAGGATCGGCATCTCCGGAAAGCGCGCGCGAACTTTTCGCGCAAGCTCGATGCCGCTGATGCCGCCGGGCATGACGATGTCGGAGAAGATCAGCTTGGGCTTCTCGCCGGACGTCAGCCGTTCGAGCGCTTCGCGGGCGCTGTGAGCGACGATCGCGTCGAAGCCGAGCTCCCCCATCATGGTGGCGGCGAGTTCCGCTACAAGCGTGTCGTCCTCGACGATCAGCACGCGGCCGAGCGCGTGAGCGCCGTTCATCCGGCTCTCCGCGGTCTGCGCCCCGCGGCTCGCGGGCAGATAGAGGCAGAAGGTCGAACCCTTGCCCTCAGCAGAGTCGATCTCGATCGCGCCGCCAATCTGCTTGGCGAAGCCGAACACCTGGCTCAGCCCGAGGCCGGTTCCTTCGCCGTAGCCCTTGGTGGTGAAGAAGGGCTCGAAAACGCGTTCCTGGAGTTCGCGGGACATACCGGTGCCGGTGTCGCAGACACGAAGCACCACATGCTCGCCCTTCAGGCCTTCCGGTTTGCCGTTCAGCACCATGTTCTGCGCGCTGATCTTGAGGTGGCCGCCATCCTTCATCGCGTCCCGCGCGTTGAACGCGAGGTTCAGGATCGCGAGCTCGAGAGCGCCGGGATCGGCATCGACGGGCCAGATTTGGTCCGAATATTCGGTAACCAGCTCGATGTCGCTGCGCAGCGACGGCCGCACGAGCGTGCTGACATCGGCGAGGAAATCCTTGAGCTCGATCTGCTTGATTTCGAGCGGCTGGGCGCGGGCGAAAGCGAGAAGCTGCTTGGTCAGGTTAGCGCCGCGTTGCGCCGAGTTGCGAATGCCGTCCAGCATCCGCCGCAGCTTCTCCGGATTGTCGGCGTTGCGCGCCCCGAGGTCTGCCGCGCCAAGGATCGCGGTCAGCAGATTGTTGAAGTCGTGCGCGAGCCCGCCCGTGAGCTGACCGAGCGCCTCCATCTTTTGCGAACGGAACAGTTGTTCGCGCGATTCTTCGAGGCGAAGCTGGTTCTCGCGCTTCTCCGACATGTCGCGGGTAATCTTCGCGAACCCGATCAAGTGGCCGTCGTCGTCCTTGATCGCGTCGATGATCACGCTCGCCCAGAAGCGCGTCCCATCCTTCCGGACGCGCCACCCTTCGGCCTCATAGCGGCCCGTCTCACGCGCAGTCTCAAGCGCCCGCTTCGGCAGCCCCGCATCAAAGTCTTCGGGCGTGTAGAACCGGCTGAAATGCTCGCCGACGATCTCGCCGGGGGAGTAGCCCTTGATCCGCTCGGCCCCAGCGTTCCAGTTCGTCACGTGGCCGTCGACGTCGAGCATGTAGATGGCGTAATCGGTGACGCCCTGAACCAGCAGGCGAAACCGCCGCTCGGCATCGAGCAAGGCCAGATGGGCCTCGCGCTGCTCGGTCATGTCGCGCGTGATCTTCGCGAAGCCGATCAGCTCGCCCTCCGCGCCGTTGATGCGATCGACCACGACGCTCGCCCAGAAACGCGAGCCGTCCTTTCGGACTCGCCAGCCTTCCCCCTGGTACTTGCCCTCGCGCCTGGCCGTATCGAGCACCCTGGCCGGCATGCCCGCCTCGCGGTCTTCCTCGGTGTAGAACCTGGAGAAATGCTGGCCGACGATTTCTTCGGTCTGAAAGCCCTTGATCCGCTCGGCGCCGGCGTTCCAGCTCGTCACGTTGCCGTCGACGTCCAGCAGATAGATGGCATAGTCGACGATCGACTGGACGAGCAGCCTGAAGGGATCGTCCTTGAGTAACTCGCTCACGCCGTTCAAACCCCTCCTATGCGCCCCCGCGGGGTCCCCGAAGGGACTTAACACTTGAACGTGCGCCCGGTTGCACAGGCGAAACGAGCTCGCTCAGCGAAGCGATCGGCAAGGCAGTCGTCCCGACGGGTGACCTTCGAACGACCGCCGGTTCATCAAACCGATCGGGATCGTCAAGCGTGTCTCCCTATCTTTCCTACATAGAACCTATTTGGTTATCTAGCTGCGACTCACGAGGGAGATGCGGGTGCAGCACGTTGCGGATGTAGATGAGTTGATCGAAGGATTGATCGAGCGCGAGGGCGGTTATGTCAGCCATCCTGACGACACGGGTGGTCCGACCTGCTTCGGCATAACCGAAGCGGTGGCGCGGGCGCATGGCTATGGCGGCCCGATGCGCCAGCTTCCACGAGAGGAGGCGGCGCGCATCTACAAGCGCCTCTACTGGCTGCGGCCCGGTTTCGATGAGGTCGCAAGCCACAGCGCGGCCATCGCCGGCGAACTCTTCGATACCGGTGTGAATATGGGACCTGCGGTCGCCGTTACGTTCCTCCAGCGCGCGCTAACGGCGCTCAACCGCAATGGTCAGGACTATGCGGACCTCACTCCCGACGGGCGGATCGGCCCGCAGACTCTCGCCGCGCTCGACGATTTCCTGAAGGTGCGTGGCGGCAACGGTGAAACGGTCCTGCTCTGCGCGCTCGAGGCGCTCCAGGGCGAGCGTTACCTCCGTCTCGCTGAGCGCCGTCCAGCCAATGAGGCGTTCCTCTACGGCTGGCTCGCGAACCGGGTTGGTGAGCAATGAGGGTTACAAAGTGGACGAAGTGGAAGAACCCCCGTTTTCACTCACTCAGGGTAACAAGATGAAACTGCCTGAACCTGGGACATTCGCCGAAGGCCAGCGCTACATCTATGGTCTGCTCGCCTCCGCGGCGGGCATGTTCTGCGGAGCTGCAGCCGGCTTCATGGTCGCGTTGCTCATGTGGGGCAGCTGGCCGGCTGCTGAAGCGCATACGATCGTCACCATCTTCGGATGGTCGCTCGGCGGCTTCATCGTCGCCATGATCATCGTCATCGTCGGTCTTCTCGCCGGCGGCCCGGTCGGCCGCTTGAAGATGACCGCGACCCGCGACGGCGCGTCGATCGAGGCTGATTGCGACGACGGCCATTCCGGGGGAATGGTCCAAAGGAGCGATGCATGATGTTCCTGCGCTTGCTCAATCCGCAGGGCATTGCCGGAATTGCCGCCTCGATCGCGCTCGCGATCCTGCTCGTCATACAGAGGGGCCAGACGAGCCACTGGAAGAGCGAGAGCAGTCGTTACGAGCAACTCTACAGTGTCGATCGAGCGGCTTTCGCAACGACCGTCGCGAATTACCGCGCCGCCGCCGCCGCCGCCCGCGCCGCGGATCAGGCCAATGCCGAGCGCGTCAGCGCCGAGCAGCGCGTCATCAACGAAAGGACCGTCAATGACTTTGAAGCACGCCTTGCCACCGCTCGCGCTGCTGCTGAGCGCCTGCGCCTCGCGGGCCCCGGCACCGCAGCCAATCCCGGCCGTGGCGGAGCAGCGTCAATGCCCGGCATTCCCGCTCCCTCCGGAGAGCCTGCTCAAGCCTCCCGCCAAGACGGACTTCCTCCCTCCGATGCACTCATGGCAACCGAGCAGGCCATCCAGCTCGACGAACTGATCAAGTGGGTTCGACAGCAGCATGCCGTCCGGGTGGACGGCAGGTCTGGAGAACGGCCGCTGGCCGCGGGGGCGCAAACGAAAGTGGATCCGAACGCAACGCGCTGACGCGTCATTGCGAGCGAGGCGAAGCAATCCAGTTGCGCCGGCTGGATTGCTTCGTCACTTCGTTCCTCGCAATGACCGCTGCGGGAGGCAGCATATGAGTCCGAACAGACTGAATGCCTTGACCGACGGTGTGGTCGCGATCGTGCTGACGATCATGGTCCTCGAGCTGAAAATCCCCGCCGAGCCGAGCCTCCACGCCGTTGTCGAGACGTTGCCGCTTCTGGCGACGTACCTGCTCGCGTTCGTCTACGTGGCGATCTACTGGAACAACCATCATCACATGATGAGTTCCGCCCGCCGAGTCACGGGGTCCGTGCTGTGGGCGAACCATGCCTTGCTGTTCTGGCTAACCCTGTTTCCGCTGATGATCCGGTGGATCGACGAGGCCGGGATCACGTCGTGGCCAGTCGCTTCTTTCGGCCTGGTGCTGGTCGGAGCATCCTTGGCCTACGTGATTCTCGAGTGGACGCTGATCAGGAGTGAAGGGGAGGGATCCACCGTCAAGCGCGCTCTCGGCGCCGGATCGAAGGAGTGGCTCAGCTTTGCATTCTACGCAGCGGCCGTTGCCGCGGCATTTTTGTGGCCATTTGTCTCCGTCGCGATCTACATTGGCGTGGCGATCGCCTGGCTCATTCCTGACCGACGATTTGTTCCCTATGTAGAGGGCGCGGATCGCAAATGACGACCTCGCGGCTCACCTCCTTCACCGACGGCGTGATCGCGGTCATCATCACGATCATGGTCCTCGAGCTCCCGGTGCCGCAGGCCGCGGGGCTCGCCGCGCTGAAGCCGCTGACGGTGCTGTTCGTCGTCTACGCTTTATCCTTCGTGAAGGTCGGCATCTACTGGTCGCAGCACCACAACGTGCTGCAGGCGGCGAAGCGGGTGAACGGCCAGGTGCTTCTCGCCAACCTCTTCTTTCTCTTCTGGTTGAGCCTCATCCCCTTCGTGGTCCGATGGATCGGACAGGCGGGTATTACGCGCGACACTGTCCTGGCCTTCGGTGGCATCATGTTGCTCTGCTCATTGTCCTTTGCTCTTCTGCTGTTCGCCCTGCTCGGAGCAAACGAAGCCGATGCGCCGATCAACAAGGCCGCTCGGCGCGGCCGAAAGGGGCCGATTACGGTCCTCGCCTATCTGCTGGCGATCGCCGCGGCCTTTTTCTGGCCCTATGTCGCGGTCGCGATCTACATCGCCGTGGCGCTGATGTGGCTGGTGCCCGACAAGAGGTTCGAGCAGCTCATCGACTGAGCCTGCTTGCAAGGCGAACGGCCGCCTCCCACCTCGTTTCCAAAGGAGAGCACTTTGGACAGCTGGCACGGAACAACGATCATTGGAGTGAAGAAGGGCGGCAAGACCGTAATTGCCGGCGACGGCCAGGTCAGCCTCGGCAACACAGTGATCAAGCCCAATGCGAAGAAGGTTCGGCGCATCGGCGAGAAGGGCGAGGTGATCGGCGGCTTCGCCGGAGCGACCGCCGACGCCTTCACTCTGTTTGAGCGGCTGGAGCGCAAGCTCGAGCAATATAACGGTCAGCTGCTTCGCGCGGCGGTCGAGCTCGCGAAGGACTGGCGTACGGACAAATACCTCCGCAACCTGGAGGCGCTGATGATCGTCGCCGACGCCGAGCAGATGCTGATCCTCACTGGCAATGGCGACGTGCTGGAGCCGGAGGGCGGGATCGCCGCGATCGGGTCGGGCGGCAATTACGCCCTGTCGGCCGCCAAGGCGCTGGTCGACTACGAAGCGGACGCGGAGGCGCTTGCGCGCAAGGCCATGCAGATCGCGTCGGAAGTGTGCGTGTTCACGAACGACCGGGTGACTGTCGAGACAATCTGACGGCACTCAGTCGCCACGGCCCGAACCGCGCTGCTTGAACCCGGTCACGGCCCCTCCAACATAGCCGGTCGCATGAATTATCAATCGCCAATTCCCCAGAACGGCGGGGAGATCTCACCAGTGCTCAAGGACAAGCTGACACCGAAGGCGATCGTCGCCGCGCTCAACGAGCACATCATCGGCCAGGACGACGCGAAGCGGGCGGTTGCTGTCGCGCTCCGCAACCGCTGGCGCCGGCAGCAGCTCGGTCCCGATCTGCGGGACGAGGTCACGCCGAAGAACATCCTGATGATCGGCCCCACGGGCTGCGGGAAGACCGAGATCAGCCGGCGTCTGGCGAAGCTTGCCGATGCGCCGTTCGTGAAGGTCGAAGCGACCAAGTTCACCGAGGTCGGATATGTCGGCCGCGACGTGGAGCAGATCGCTCGCGACCTCGTGGAGGAGGCGGTGCGGCTCGAACGCGACCGCCGCCGTGACAAGGTCCGGGCGGCAGCCGAGGACGCGGCCATGGAGCGGCTGCTCGACGCACTGACCGGCAAGGGCTCAAGCGAAGCGACTCGGCAAAGCTTCAGGCAGCGCTACTCCGACGGAAGTCTCGACCAGGCCGAGGTCGAGATCGAAGTCGACGAAGCCCCGGCGATGCCGTTCGAGATCCCGGGCATGGGTGCGCAGGTGTTCGACCTCAAGTCGATCATGGGCAAGATGGGCGGAGGCGCTCCCAGAAAGCGCCGCAAGCTGAAGGTGCCTGAAGCGTTCGCCCGGCTCACCGAAGAGGAGGCGGACAAGCGCGTCGATCCTGACGACATCAATCGCGTGGCGCTCGCCGATGCGGAAGCAAACGGCATCGTCTTCCTCGATGAGATCGACAAGATCGCCGTCAGCGACGTGCGTGGCGGCTCCGTCAGCCGCGAGGGTGTCCAGCGCGACTTGCTTCCCCTGATCGAAGGGACGACGGTCGCGACCAAGTATGGCCCGCTCAAGACGGATCACATCCTCTTCATCGCAAGCGGTGCGTTCCACATCGCCAAGCCCGCGGACCTGCTGCCGGAGCTGCAGGGGCGACTGCCGATCCGCGTCGAGCTTAAAGCGCTCACCCAAGAAGATTTCGTGCGCATTCTCTCGGCGACCCGGGCCAGCCTGACGGAGCAGTACCAGGCTTTGCTCGGCACGGAGGGGGTGAGCATCCAGTTCGCCGACGACGGCATTGCGGCGCTCGCGCGCATTGCCGCCGAAGTGAACGAGGCTGTCGAGAATATCGGCGCCCGCCGCTTGCAAACGGTGATGGAAAAGCTGCTTGAGGAGGTCAGCTTCGAGGCCGAGGACCGCCGCGGCGAAACGCTCGTCGTCGACGGCGCGTTCGTCGAGAAGCAGCTCAGCAGCATTGCAAGGAACGCCGACCTCAGCCGCTACGTGCTCTGAAGCACCTTCCGGTAGCGCCAGACCAGCCCCTGGACGAATGGCGGCCAGAGGCTGGTCCGGACGCCCGAGAGCCTGAGCCAGTTTGCGACCCAGGTGTTGCAGGTCCGGACTGCGCTTTCCTTCCCCCGGGCACGATAGAAGGCATCGCAGCATCCGTAGCCCGGATGATCGATCCGCTGCGGCCGGCCCTTGGCGTCGAGCTCGAAGTCCGCGCGGATTGCGGTCCAGAGGCGACGATACTCCTCGGGCCGCAAGCGGATTTGGCGCACGGCATAATTCGGGTTCGGAACATATTCGACGTGCACGACGCGCTTCCCGCCGGCCAGCGCGGACCAGAGCGTACCCGGCGTGATGTCCGACCAGGTGGGCGTGTCCAGGTACACGCGCTGCTCGCCCGACCCGAACGCGACCCACTGCGCGTCCGCCGCGGCTGCGGCGAAATCGGGGACGATGGGCCGCCAGTCGAGGCCAAGCGCCTTCACCGGCATGATGATGTCCGAATGGATGCCGTTGTCGGCCATGTAGACGGTCGTTCCCTCAGCCGCCTCGCGCCAGCCGCCATTCACGGAAACCAGAGATCCGATGAGAGCCGCGACGAGATACAGCGCCGGCACCGCCAGAATCGCCGAAACGATGCGTCCAACCCACTTGCCTGGCTTACCTTTTCGACGACGCCGAGCCACTTGCCCTCCCGCTGCACCTTGCCTCAATTGCAGTCGCTGCCTAGATGCGCCAGCCAGGTCGGGGCGTAGCGCAGCCTGGTAGCGCATCACACTGGGGGTGTGGAGGTCGCTGGTTCGAATCCAGTCGCCCCGACCATTCATTCACTGGAAAGCCGTCAATCCCAGATGTCCAATGAACCGATGTTGATGATGATGCAGGCGGCGCCCGCCGGGCAGCCGAGCGGCACGACGGCTTTTCTTGTGCAGATGTTCCCGCTCATCGCGATCTTCTTCATTTTCTATATCCTGTGGCTTCGTCCGCAGCAGCGGCGCGTGAAGGATCACCAAGCGTCGATCATGGCCGTGAAGAAGGGCGACGAGGTCGTCACCGGCGGCGGAATTCGCGGCAAAGTGACGAAGGTCAGCGATGAGGAGGCCGAGGTCGAAATCGCTCAGGGCGTCAAGGTTCGCGTCATCAAGTCCACCATCACCCAGGTGCTGACGCCGAACGGCAAGCCGGCGAACGACTGATGCTGGAATTTCCCCGTTGGAAGGTGTGGCTGATCGGGCTCGTCATCGCGCTCGGCGTGTTGCTGTCCATCCCAAGCTTGATCGCCGGCACGCAATATTCCGGCAGCTGGCCCAAGTGGCTGCCCCAGTACAAGATCAGCCTCGGCCTCGACCTCGCCGGCGGAAGCCACCTGCTGCTCGAAGCGGACGC
>Ga0308174_10001248_pt1 | contig 11659 bp, 11 predicted proteins | sample PhyPR2_FD_203894 | JGI IMG/M metagenome (GOLD analysis project Ga0308174, IMG submission 203894) | Soil microbial communities from UC Gill Tract Community Farm, Albany, California, United States - DLSLS.P.R2 | ecosystem: Environmental > Terrestrial > Soil > Agricultural land | place: USA...
GCGCTGACCGTCTCGATCGTGGTGCATCTCATCGTGCTCGCGATCCACTTCAGCCCGTTCGACCTGCGCGATCTCGCCGACAAGGGCCCGCTGCTGCAGGTCGCATTGGTCAACGCCAAGTCACCGAACAAGCCGACCAAGGCCGACATCCTGGCGCAGGCCAACCTGGACGGCGGCGGCAATACCGACCAGGACCGTCGCGCCAAGACGCCGCTGCCGGTGCTGCCGCGCGACAACGCGCAGGATCAAGTCGCGGTCGCCTCGCAAAAGGTCGAAGTGCTGGAACAGCAGACGCGCGAGCTGCTCACCACCCTGCGTGCACAGGCGGTGGCTACGCCCCGGCCCCAGCCGGTGGACGCGGCCAACGCCACCGATTCGCCGACGGCCAACGAGCTGATGCAGCGCACGCTCGAGGCGATGCGCCTCGAAGCGCAGATCGCCAAGGACATGGACGCGTACCAGAAGCGTCCCAAGCGCCGCTTCGTCGGCGCGCGCGCGCAGGAATACCGCTTCGCGCGCTACGTCGAGGATTGGCGGTCCAAGGTCGAGCGCATCGGCAACCTCAATTATCCGGAGGCGGCGCGGGTCAAGAAGCTCTACGGCAAGCTGGTGCTCACGGTGTCGATCCGCAGCGACGGCAGCGTCGAGAACGTCGAAGTGAACAAGTCGTCCGGCCAGCGCATCCTCGATGCCGCCGCCGTCAAGATCGTGCAGATGGCCGGACCGTACGCGCCGTTCCCCGCGGACATCAAGCGCGACACCGACATCCTGCACATCACGCGCACCTGGACCTTCGCGAAGGGCGACGAGCTGCGCAGCGAGTGACGCGGGTTCGGGGCATCGTCGTACTCGCGCCGTTCGTCATCCCCGCGCAGGCAGGGATCCAGCGACGTCAACGTCACGGGGTTCCCGCTTTCGCGGGAACGACGGACATTTCATGACCGACCGCTACGCCGTGATCGGCAATCCGGTCGCGCATTCCAAGTCGCCGCTCATCCAGGCTGCGTTCGCGCGCGTCACCGCGCAGGACCTGGTGTACGAGCGCATCCTGGCGCCGCTCGACGGCTTCGCGCGGACGGTTGCGGCGTTCGCTGCCGAAGGCGGGATGGGACTCAACGTGACGGTTCCGTTCAAGGTGCAGGCGCACGCGCTTGCGCGAACCCTCACCGAACGCGCGCGTGTCGCCGGTGCGGTCAACACGCTGCGCCGTGACGCGGACGGCTGGCTTGGCGACAACACCGACGGCGTGGGGCTCGTGCGCGACCTGCGCGACAACCTCGGCGTCGCGCTCGCCGATCGCCACATCCTCATCCTCGGCGCCGGAGGCGCCACACGGGGCATCGTGGTTCCACTGCTCGAAGCGCGCCCGCGCACCCTCACGATCGCCAATCGAACGGTCGACAAGGCCGTCATGCTCGCCGCCGAGTTCGCCGCGCATGGCGAGGTACGCGCGGCATCCACCGCCGCGTTGGAAGGACGCCGCTTCGACGTGGTGATCCACGCGACGAGCGGGGGCGTGCGCAACGAGGATCGCCACGCGTGGCCGTCGACGCTCTTCGCGCGCGATGCGTTTGCCTACGACCTGAGCTATGCCGACGTGCCGACCGAGTTCCTGCGCTGGGCGCACGGGCATGGTGTCGTGCGCAGCGCCGACGGCCTCGGCATGCTGATCGAGCAGGCGGCCGAGAGCTTCTTCATGTGGCGGGGCGTGCGTCCTGACACGCGGGCGGTCTTCGGCCTCTTGCGCCCGGCCTGATGCCACGCCGCGCAGGAGGGGTCGTGCGCGCCGTTGGACTGGTCGTCCTGCTGGCCGTCGCCGCGCTCGCGCTGCTGCATGTCTATTACGCCGCGATGATCTTCTGGTGGCGCGACCATGCGCCGCGCGAGACCGCGTTCATGGCGCAGCGCATGCACGAGCTGCGTGCCAAGCAGCCGACCGCGGTGCTGCGCTACCAGTTCGTGCCCTATGCGCGCATCAGCGCGCAACTGAAGCGCGCCATGGTCGCCGCCGAGGACGCGCGCTTCATCGAGCACGAGGGGTTCGACTGGGACGGCATCGCGCTGGCGCTCGAGAAGAACGAGAAGCGGGGCCGCGTCGTCGCAGGCGGCTCGACGATCACGCAGCAGCTCGCCAAGAACCTGTTCCTCTCGCCGTCGCGCAGCTACTGGCGCAAGGCGGAGGAGGCCGTCATCACCGTGATGCTCGAAGGCATGCTCGACAAGCGCCGCATCTTCGAGCTCTACCTCAACGTGATCGAGTGGGGCAATGGCGTGTTCGGGGCCGAGGCGGCGGCCCGCCGCTACTTCGGCATCTCGGCTGCGCAGCTGTCGGCAGCGCAGGCCGCCCGGCTTGCCGCCATGGCGCCCAACCCGCGCTTCTACGAGCGCAACCAGGGCGCGCCGGGCCTCGCCCGCAAGGTGGGCGTGATCGAAGCGCGCATGGGCGGCGCCGAGATTCCGTGACACGATGCGCGCGACGGCCGCGTAGAATGTAAGCCGTCTTGAACGCGCGCTCCGCCACCTTGTCCTGCGATTGCCCATGCCCGACAGCGCCGAAACCGAGCTGGTCGATCGGCCCGCGCCGCGTGAGCGGGTCGAGGATGCGCTCGCGCGCGTCACCGCGCTGCTGCGGCGTCACCGCCTCGTCGAAGGGCTGATCCACGAGCAGGCGGGCCAGGACCCTGCGAGCAACATCGCGCTGCGCGGCAGCGCGGTGGTCCAGAAGACCAAGGCCGAGCTCGAGCGCACGCTCGCGCGGCTGCACCCGGCCGACATTGCCTACATCCTCGAGGCCCTGCCGCGTGACGAGCGGCTGTACATCTGGGACCTCGTCCGCGCCGACCGCGATGGCGAGATCCTGGTCGAGGTCTCGGAGGCGGTGCGCGAATCGCTCATCTCCTCGATGGACACGCGGGAGCTGGTCGCCGCGGCCGAGACCCTCGACGCCGAAGAGATCGCCGACATCGCCGAGGACCTTCCGCAGGAGGTCATGGACGATGTCTTCCAGAGCCTGCCGGTGGACGAGCGCGAGCAGCTGCGCGCAGCGATGTCCTTCGAGGATGACATGGTCGGCGCGCTCATGGACTTCGACGACGTGCAGGTGCGGCCGGACGTCACGCTCGAAGTGGTGCTGCGCTATTTGCGCCGCTTCGACGAGCTGCCCTCGCAGACCGACCAGGTCTTCGTGGTCGACCGGCACGAGAAGCTCCTCGGGGTGCTGCCGCTGCCCAGGCTCATCGTCACGGACCCTGACCGGATGGTCGGTGAAGTGATGGAGCCGCCCGTCGTGAAGCTGCTCCAGCACGAGAAAGCGGAGGTCGCGGCCAGTGCGTTCGAGCGCTACGACCTGGTGTCGGCGCCGGTCGTGGACACCAACGATCGGCTGGTCGGCCGCGTGACGGTCGACGAAGTGCTCGATTTCGTGCGCCAGCGCGCCGACGAGGAAGCGCTTGCGCAAGCGGGCCTGCGCGAGGAAGAGGACATCTTCGCGTCGGTATGGAAGTCGTTCCAGAACCGCTGGACCTGGCTGGCGGTGAATCTCGTGACCGCCTTCATCGCCTCGCGCGTGATCGGCGCGTTCGAAGGGTCCATTCAGAAGCTGGTTGCGCTCGCGGCGCTCATGCCGATCGTCGCGGGGATCGGCGGCAATTCGGGCAACCAGACGATCACGATGCTCGTGCGCGCGGTGGCGCTCGGCCAGGTCACGCCCGAGCACGCGCGCAAGCTGATGCGCAAGGAGCTGACCGTTGCGCTCATCAACGGCATCGTGTGGGGCGGCGTGATGGGCTTCATCGCGATGCTGCTGTATCGGCAGGTGTCGCTCGGCCTCGTGATGGTGCTCGCGATGACCCTCAACCTGATGCTCGCCGCCATCATGGGCGTGATCATTCCGATCACCATGATGAAGTTCGGGCGCGACCCCGCGGTCGGCTCGTCGGTCATGATCACCGCGGTCACCGACTCGGGCGGCTTCTTCATTTTCCTCGGCCTCGCGACGCTGTTCCTCGTCTAGCCCTGCGCACCGGCGCCTCGCGGTTGTGGTCTTCAAACGCGTGGCGAATGGCCGGTGGCTGCGGAATAGCGAGGCCTGCAAGGCTGTTTTCGCACCGTGGCCCGTACCGCAACCGTGCCGGGACGGCCGCTCGCGTGCGAGCGGGCATGGTCGTACCATTGGCCCGCGACGCCGGCGGGTGTCTCCCGCCCGCCGGCGTACTTTTAGCGCACGACCATGTCCATCGACGCGCCGCTGCCGCACCCCGACCTCGTGGCCGCCATCCCGCGGCTGCGTCGTTACGCGCGCGTCCTGACCGGCGAGTCGACGCGCGCCGACGACCTGGTCCAGGAGACGCTGGCGCGGGCGTGGGAAAAGCGCCGCCTGTGGGCGGCCGGCACCGATTTGCGGGCGTGGCTCTTCACGATCATGCACAACGTCTTCGTCAACCAGCGGGCCACCGCGCGCCGCGACTCGCAAAGCGTCTCGCTCGACGACGACGAGAACGGCGTTGCGCGGGAGCTCTCGGTCCGGCCGAACCAGCATCTGCGCGTGGAGATCGCTGAAATCGCCCGCGAGGTCGCGCGCTTGCCCTCCGAGCAGCGCGAGGTGCTGGTGCTCGCGGCAGTGGAGGAGCTGCGCTACGAGGAGATTGCCTCGGTGCTCTCCATTCCGATCGGAACGGTGATGTCGCGCCTGTCGCGCGCACGCGAGAAGCTGCGCCGCGCGCTGGACCACGAGCCGTCCGAGAACGTGCCGCTCAAGATCGTGCGCTGACCGTCATGCCCGTCCCGCTCACCGACGCCGACCTGCACGCCTACGCCGACGGCAATGCGGCGCCCGAGCGCGTGCCCGCCATCGAGGCCGCGTTGCGCAGCGACCCGTCGCTCGCGCAGTTCGTAGCCGGCGTGCGGCGGCAGAACGCCGCACTGCGGGACGCGCTCGATGGTCCGCTCAACGAGCCGATTCCGCAGCGCCTGCTCGACGCCGCCGCCGCGCCGCCCAAGTCGCGCTGGCGGCGCACGCTGCCCGCGTTCGCGGTGGCCGCCACGCTCGTGATCGGCTGCGCGATCGGCTGGTTCGCGCGCGACGCCATGCTGGAGCGCGCCGGCACGCCGACCACGTTCGCGCGCCAGGCGGCGCTCACGCACGCGCTCTATGCCTCGGACGCCAATCGGCCGGTCGAGGTCTGGGCCACCGAGGAAAAGCGCCTCGTCACCTGGCTGTCGCGCCGCCTCGGGTTCCAGGTTCATGCGCCGGATCTCAACGGCTTCGGCTACGCCCTCGTCGGTGGACGGCTCGTGGCCGGCAACGAGAAGCCCACGGCGCTCTTCATGTACGAGAACGCCGACAAGCAGCGCCTCACCTTGCAGGTGCGCAAGCAGGCGGACGGGCCCAACGATACGGGCTTTCGCTACGTGGTCGAGGACGGCGTCAGCGTGTTCTACTGGATCGACGAGCGCTGCGGGTATGCGCTGTCCGGACAGCTCGATCGGGGCCAGCTGCTCGCGATCAGTCGCCTCGTTTACGGGCAGCTCGCGGCGGCCGAAAGCACCCCGCGTTAGCGGCGCGTTCAAGAGCACCGGCCGCCCTGCGGCCGCCACGGTTTTGCACCTCCCTTGCGTATAATGGCGCCGGCCCGCGTGGCCCAAGTTCCGGCCCGCCACCGCCATTCGCAACCAACGAGGGAGCCGCCATGTGGATCCGGATGCTGGCCGTCGCCGTGGCACTCGCCGTCGTGGCGGGCTGTACGTCTCGACCCGTGCTCAACGTCGCAGCGGAGCCGGTGGTCGTCACGCCGGGCAAGGCGGCGACCGAAGAGAACGTGCGTGACGCAATCCTGCGCGCCGGAGCGGGGCTCGGCTGGGTCATGCGTCCGGTGAGCCCGGGCGTCATCAACGGCGCGCTCAACCTGCGCACGCATGGAGCGGTGATCGACGTCGAGTACACGCCCAAGAGCTACAACATCGTTTATCGCAGCAGCACCAATCTCGATGCCGGCAACGGACAGATCCACAAGAACTACAACGGCTGGATCGAGAACCTCAACAACGCCATTCGCCGCGAGCTGCTGCGGGTCTGACAGGCGCGGCCCCCTGGGCCGTGCAGCGGGTCATTCGCAACCGGCGGCAGCGCGCATCGATCGACAGGTTCAACCGCCGTGACAGTGGAAGGCTCCGCAACGTTGAGCGACCAGGAGCGCGAGGTCGCCGCATTGATCGTCAGCGCGCTGCGCCTCGAGGTGGGCGTCGACGATTTCACGCCCGCGACGCCGCTGTACGGCGACGAGCTGGGCCTCGATTCGATCGACATGCTCGAGATCGCGCTGGCGGTCTCCAAGCAGTACGGCTGCGAGATCCGCGCCGAGAACGTCGAGAACCAGCGCATCTTCTCTTCCCTGCGGGAGCTCGCCGCGTATGTGGCGACGCATCGCACCCGCTGAGCGGGACGCGACTGCCCAGCGCGGATCCGCTCGCTCGTCACGCGTCGTTGCGCGCATGCTTGGCGGCGCCTGCCTGGTGCTGCTGCCGCTCGCCGCGTGGACGGCGCGCGTCGCCGGCGCGCCGGGTGCCGGCGACGTGCTCGCACTCGTAGCCATCGCAGCGGTCGTGCTCGCGGCCGGCCGCGCGCTCGGCGTGATGCCAACGGTCATATTCGTGGCGCTCGTGGTCGTGCTCGTGACCGCTGCCCGCATGACGGGCGTGCCGCCGGTCTACGGTCCGCCCATCGTGATCAATCTTGCCGTTGCGACGCTGTTCGCGCTGTCGTTGCGGACCGCCGAGCCGCTCGTCACGCGCTTCGCGCGCGCGGAGGAGGGCGCGTTGAGCGCAGCGGTGGAGCGCCATTGCCGGCGGCTCACGCTCGTCTGGGCGCTGTATCTCGCAGTGCTCGGCGCGGTCGGCATCGCCATCGCGGTGCATGGCGACGAGCGGTGGGGTGCCTGGTGGTCGGGCATCGTCGACTACCTGCTGGTGGCTGCGCTGTTCGTGGGCGAGCGCCTCTGGCGGCGTGGCTCGCTGCGCGGCATCGGGCAGCAGGTTCGCAGCGTCCGCGCCGCGCTGCGGCCACCCGCGTCGTGAGCGACACGCTGCCGCTGTTGCGTGGCTTCGCGCGCGACGACGCGCTGCTGTTCGATGCAAGCGGCGGCATCGTGACTGCCGGACAATGGTGCGCGCAGGTCCAGGCGCTCGCGCGCAGCCTGCCGCCTGCGCGCTATGCGATCAACCGGTGCGAGGATCCGGCGCGCTTCTCCGTCGCGAGCGCCGCCGCGCTGACAGCGGGCTGCACGCTCGTGCTGCCGCACGCGCGCGGCAGCGAAGCGCAACGGGCGTTGCGGACGCCGTTCGCGCCAGCGGCCATGCTGGTCGATGCGCCGCTGGCCGACGAGCCGGACGCGTTCGTGGTCCCGCCCGTTGCCTCGGATGGCGCGCCGGCCTGGCCGCCGGCTGCCGTACGGTCGGATCACGTCGCGGCGATCCTGTTCACGTCCGGGTCGACCGGTACGCCGGCGCCGCATCGTAAGACCTGGTCGATGCTCGTGCGCGGCGCAGCAACGTTCGCGGCGTCGTTCGCGCCGCTGCCAGCGCATTGCGCGATCGTCGGCACCGTCGCACCGCAGCACATGTTCGGCTTCGAGACGACGTTGATGGCGCCCTGGCAGACCGGCACGCCGCTCGCGGCCGTTCGTCCGCTCTTTCCCGCCGATCTCGATGCGCTGGTGGGTGTCCTGGCGAAGCGCGGCCGCCGCACGTGGCTGATGACCACGCCGTTGCATCTGCGCGCGTTCCATGCGGCGCTGGCCGCGCCACGCGGCCTCGAAGGCATCGTGGTGTCGACCATGCCACTTCCGGCTGAGCTTGCACGGGAGGTGGAGCGCGATTGGCACATTCCAGTGCGCGAGATCTACGGCTGCACGGAAGGCGGCATGCTGGCCACCCGTCGTCCCGCCGCCGACGAGCGCTTCACCGCCGCGGCCGGTCTCGCGTTCGACCTGGACGACGCCGGGCGCGCAAGCGTGCACGGCGGCCAGCTCGACGGCACGCTTGCCGTGTCCGACCACTTTCGCCGCGACGGTGAACGCCTGCTGCTGATCGGCCGCAGCAGCGAATTGGTCAAGATCGCCGGCAAGCGCACGACGCTTGCCGCGTTGACCGCGGCACTGCACGCGGTGCCCGGCGTGCTCGACGGTGCCTTCATGCTGCTCGACGCCGATGCGGAGCGCGTCGCCGCGCTGGTGGTCGCGCCGGCGCACGATGCCACCTCGCTGCGCGCGGCGCTCGCGGAGCGGATCGACCGCGCGTTCCTGCCCCGCCCCCTGGTCTTCGTCGCCGCGTTGGCGCGCGATGCGCAGGGCAAGCTCGCGTCATCCGCGGCATCGGCGCTGCTCGAACATGCGCGTGCGCCGGACGCAACCGCACGGCCCGATCGCATCATGATCCAGGACGCCGCGGTCGGCGGCGACCATCCATGCCTGCCTGGCCATTTTCCCGGCCGGCCGCTCGTGCCCGGCGTCGTGCTGCTCGAGCGGGTCGAGCGCGTGCTGCGCGCGCACGCCATGGAAATCGACGAAGTCAGCGAAGTCAAATTCATGCGTGCGGTGGAACCCGAAGACCCGCTGCGCATCAAGGTCGAGGTCGCGGATGCAGCGCGCGTGCGTTTCGCGATCGAGGCACGAGGCGCAACGGCGGCGACGGGCGTGCTGCGCTGGCGGCTGCACGCGCGTGGGGCGGCATGAATAGCCGTGTGAGCGCATTGTGGGTCGGGCAGAAGGAGCGCGGCAGCGCGTTGCTGATGGCCACCATCGTGCGCATCGCGCTGATGCTCGGCCGGCCGGCGGCGGCTGCGTTGCTCTATCCCATCTGCGCGTATTTCCTCCTCTTTTCGGGCGCGGCGCGACGGGCGTCGCGCGACTATCTGGCCCGCGTGCTCGGACGCTCGCCGCGCTGGCGGGAGCGTTTTCATCACTATCACGTCTTCGCCGCGACGATCCTCGACCGTGTGTTCCTGTACACCGGGCGCGTGCGCGCGTTTCGCTGCGAGCTGACCGGCGCCGACACGCTGCGAACGATCATCGCCGCCAAGCGCGGGTGCCTGCTCTTCGGTGCCCACTTCGGCAGCTTCGACGCATTGCGCGCGGTGGGTCTCGACGAATGCCCGGTGCCGATCCGCGTGCTGATGCACGAGCGGCACGCGCAGAAGATGACGCGTGTGCTGGGACGGCTCAACACGGCTTTGCCCGCGCAGGTGATCCCACTCGGCCGACCGCAGACGATGCTCGACGTGCGCGATGCGCTGGCTCGCGGCGACATCGTGGCGCTGCTGGCCGACCGCTCGCTCTACGGCGATCGCACCGTGCCGTGCACGCTGCTCGGGGCACCCGCGCATCTGCCACGCGGGCCGTTCGACCTGGCCGCACTGCTCGACGCGCCCGTGATGCTCTTCTCCGCCACGTGGCTTGGCCGCATGCGTTACGACATTCGCTTCGAGCCGCTGGATGAACCCGGAGGCACGGCGCCGGCCTCCGTCGAGGCTCGCTGCGCGCGCTTTGCGGCATGGCTCGAGGCGAGGTGCCGCGCGGCGCCCTATAACTGGTTCAACTTCTACGATTTCTGGGCCGCCGCCGAACCGCCGGTCGTGGAGCGCCGGACGTGATGGGCATCGCCGCAGCGCTCTGCCTGCTGCTTGCATGGCCGCTGGCCGCCGGCGCGCTGCAGCTCGACGACGTGATGGGGCAGCTGCGCGGCGTGCCGGAGCGGCATGCCACCTTCGAGGAAACCAAGCGCATCGCGCTGGTCAACGGCCCGCTCGTGCGCCGCGGCACGCTCGATTACGTCCGCCCCGATCGCCTGTCGATGCGTGTCGACGCGCCGTACTTCGAGAAGGTCGACATCGTCGGCGACGCCTTGACCATCGAGCGGCGCAGCGGCGCCACGCGCGTGACGCTCGCAAGCCAGCCGCAGCTCGCGGCGTGGGTGGAAAGCCTGCGCGCCACGCTCGCCGGCGACCAAGCGGCCCTTGGCGCGCATTTCAACGTCGCGCTCGACGGCAGCGGAGCGCAATGGCGGCTCACGCTCGTGCCGCGCGACACGACGCTCGCCGGGGTGATCGCCCGCGTGGTCATCAGCGGTCGCGGCCCCGAGGTGCTGCGCTTCGAAGTCGAAGAGGCGAAAGGCGACTCGAGCGTCATGGTGATTACGCCTCGATGATCGCGCGGTACGGTGCTCGACGCCCGGCGTGCCCGGCGCGCAGATCATGAGCGCGCGTGCCTGGCGCGTCGCAGCGTTCCTCCTGCTCATGGCGGCGCTGGCGTCGTACGCGATCGTGCAGGTGCGCGTGAGCGCGGATTTCTCCGCGTTCCTGCCTGCAGGCGCGACGCCGCAACAGCGGGCGTTGGTGACCCAGTTGCGCGAGGGCGCGGCGGGCCGCCTGCTGCTGATCGGTCTCGCGGGCGCGGACGCAGCGCGACTGGCGGACGCCAGCAAGGCCCTTGCACGCGCACTCTCCGCCCGTCCCGACTTTCGCTATGTCGCCAACGGCGACGCGCAGCGCAGCGAAGGGGACCTCGCCTTCATCTTTGCGCACCGCTACCTGTTGAGCCCGCAAGTGACGCCAGGTCACTTCGCCGTCGACGCCTTGCGGGCCGCATTGGCCGAGCGCCTCGAAGGTCTCTACGGCAGTGCCGCGGCGCTGGAGAAGCGCACGCTCGCCAACGACCCGACCGGCGAGACGCTGGCGGTGGTGCGCACACTCGCGCCCGGCAAGGCTCCGCGGGTGCAGGACGGCGTGTGGTTCGATGCGAGCGGCAAGCGCGCGCTGCTGGTGGCCGATACCGCGACGTCCGCCGCCGATCTCACAGGGCAGGAACACGCCCTGCGCGCGTTGCACGAGGCGCACGCTGCGGTGGCGCCGGACGTCGCGATCGAGTGGACGAGCCCCGGTGCGCTCGCGGTGGCGAGTCGGCAGGCGATCGCCATGCAGGCGCGGCTGCTGTCCATCGCCTCGGCGCTGTTGATCGTGGGCGTGCTCGCGTACACCTATCGCGCGCCGCGTCCGGTGCTGCTCTGCGCCGTTCCGGCGGCAGCGGGGCTGCTCGCCGGCGTGTGCGTCGTATACGCCGTGCTGGGCCACCTCAACGGCATCACGCTGGCGTTTGGCGCAACGTTGCTCGGCGAAGCGGTGGACTATCCGAGCTTCCTCTTCACGCAGGCGAGCACCGATGAGCCGTTGGCAGCGACCCGCGTCCGCATGCGCGCGCTGCTGCGCCTCGCCGTCCTCACTACCGCGTGCGGCTCGCTTGCGCTGCTGCTCTCGGGCTTCCCAGGCTTGGTCGAGCTCGGCTTGCTCACGCTCGCTGGCATCCTCGCCGCCGGCGCGACGACCTGGTGGGTCGTGTCGGACTGGATTCCCCCGGGGTTCGGCGGCACGCTGCCACGGTTGCGCACGTCACGCACCGCATCGCTGCCGCTGGGTGGTTGGGCGCGCGGCGCGCTCGTTGCCGCGGTGCTCCTCGCCGTGCTCGCGTTCGACCTGCAACGGACGTGGTTCGACGACGATCTTGCGCATCTCAACCCGCTGTCCAACGAGTACGCGGCGCGCGATCGCAGCCTGCGCGACGCGCTTGGCGCGCCCGATGTGCGGGCGCTCATCGTGGTGCGTGGCAGCGACACG
>Ga0308174_10001250_pt1 | contig 11644 bp, 10 predicted proteins | sample PhyPR2_FD_203894 | JGI IMG/M metagenome (GOLD analysis project Ga0308174, IMG submission 203894) | Soil microbial communities from UC Gill Tract Community Farm, Albany, California, United States - DLSLS.P.R2 | ecosystem: Environmental > Terrestrial > Soil > Agricultural land | place: USA...
CCGCTGGCCAGCGGCCAGAACATCGAGTTGACCGTCGCACACGAGACCGCGCACCAGTGGTTCGGCGATGCGGTCACCGAAGCGCAGTGGCGCGATCTCTGGCTGTCGGAGGGATTCGCCACCTACTTCGCGGCGCTGTTCGTCGAACACGCCGACGGCGCAGCGGCGTTCCACCAGCTGCTCGAAGACGAACGGCGGCGGGTCGTCGCACCAGAACACACCGGCGTTGCGATCGTCGCGGCTGATGCACAGGACCTGTTCAAGCTGCTCAATATCGAGAATTACGACAAGGGCAGCTGGGTGCTGCACATGCTCCGCGGCATGCTCGGTGACGAGCGCTTCTTCGACGGCATTCGCCGGTATTATCGCGAACACGAGAACGGGACGGCCACCACGGCCGACCTGCAGCATGCGATGGAAACCGTGTCCGGGATCAACCTGGAGCCGTTCTTCGACCAGTGGCTCTTGCACCCCGGCTTCCCGCGCTTCCGCGTGTCGTCGCAGTGGGACACCGGACAACGACTCGCCACGGTCGTCGTCGAGCAAGTTCAACCTGGAAGCTGGCCGACGTTCACCTTGCCGCTCACCATCGAACTGACAACGGCGTCGGCGACCATTCGGCGGCGCATCGACATGGACGAACGAATCGAGAGGTTCACCGTGCCACTCGACTCGCCACCGGTCAGGATCGTAGTGGACCCGGACGGATGGGTGCTCAAGGACATCGAACGGCCCTAAAGCGCCGTTCGCGGTTCTCGGTGCTCAGTTCACGCTTCGTGTTCTGGGGTCGGCTGAACCCGAACACGCACTGAGCAGTGAGAACCGCGAGCTGAGAACCGCGCGACGCCCGCTCACCGCTCGAATTCGATGTACGTCAGCGCCCCACCCCGCTCGATCTGCAGCACCGCCGTGTGGCCGCGCGGCACGCCCGCGATCGCATCGCGAAGGCCGGCAACTGTGGCAATCCCCGCACGATTCACCGACTTGATCAGGTCGCCGGACTGCAGATTGATCTCGTCGACTGCCGGTCCGGCGATCCGGGCCGTCACCAGCACTCCAGGGTCGCTTCCGGCGACGGCTTGCCCGAACAGCGCCAGCGGCTCGACGATCTCGTCATCGAGCTGGTCGAGCGTCGATGGCCGGACGCAGTCGTGCGGCGCCAGCACGGTCTCCAACGAGGTGCTCCGCACAGTGCCGTTGTGCCAGACCGTGAGCGCCACCCGCTCTTTCGCCGGCAGCCCATACCAGTAGCGATAGAGCTGCTCGAACGAGAGGTCATCGATGCGGTGGCCATCGAGCGCACGAATCACATCGCCCGGCTCCAGGCCCGCTGCCGCCGCGGGGCCGCGCGCCGCGACGTTGGACACGATCAGGCCGCCCTCGTCGGGCAGGTGCAGCCCCTCACGGAGACCGGTCGTGACGGGCTGGAGCGACATTCCGAGAAATCCGCGATGGATGTGCCCGAAGTCGCGAAGCTGCGGATAGGCCAGCGACAGCACGCTCACCGGCAGCGCGAAGCCCAGCCCTTCGCTCCCGCCGGAGCGCGACTGGATGAACGTGTTCAGGCCGACGAGCTCGCCGCTTGTATTCACCAGCGGACCACCACTGTTCCCGGGATTGATCGCCGAGTCCGTCTGGATGTACGCCACCGCATTGCCTGGGTCCACCTGCCGCGCCACCGCGCTGACGATGCCCATCGACACGGAATTCCGGAGGCCATCGGGACTGCCGAACGCGAACACCAGCTCACCCTGGTGCACGCTGCCGTCAGCGGCAATCCGGACTGAGGGCAGGTTCACGTCCGCCCGCAGGAGCGCGAGATCCAGCTCGGGCGCCAGGCCCACCAGACGCGCATGCGTCGTCCTGGCGGCCGTGGGTCCGAGCGGTGCGGCTTCACCATCCACGTCCGGGAGTACCAGGTCGATCCGCTGTGCCCCGGCGACGACGTGCGCATTTGTCACGACGTAGCCGCCATCGGCGATGGCCACGCCCGACCCGATGCTGCGTGAGCGCGCGACGACCATGCCCTCACCGCTGCTGTCAGTCTGGCGATAGCCGCTGACCACCACCTGGACGACGCTGCGGCCAACGTTGCGCACCAGCGACTGGATCGTCGCGCTGGTCAGGCCGATGCCGGTGGGGTCGAGATCGCCGGCCGCAGCCCCCGGGGCCAGCATCAGTGTCAATGCGGCGACCGCGACGCCAGCGCGGCCCGCCAGCGCAATCGGCTGTTGTCGCGAACGTGGAGAGTGAGTCATTGATCGTGTCCGTTAGTTGATGTTGATCGGCAGGGTTCCGCTGACCGTGCCCACGGTGGCGAACACCGAGGCAGTGCCGGCGGCAACACCGGTGACGACCCCGGTCGACGAGACGGTCGCGACGGTGGGATCGGATGACAACCATGTCGCCGTGTCGGTGACGTCTTCGGTGGCGCCGTCTGCCAGTGTGCCGGTGGCGGTCATCTGGCTCGCGCCGCCGACCACTGGCGAGGCGCCGACGACGGCTATCGACTGAAGACTCGACGGAGACGTGGAGCTGCTGCAGGCAGCAGCGATGATTGAGACGCCGACGATGAGCGTCAACAGAGGAATAAGTCGGAATCGCATGAAGGACCTCGCACTGCGGGTGGAACGTACAGGCGCTGGCATTGTCAGCTCGTCCTGCAGTGGGCGTACCGCGCTCGAATCCGTCCGAGCGCGGCCATGCGTGCGGCGCCCGGGTCAGACGTCCTCTCACGGTGTCGAGTCGTCCTCCTGAGATCTCGATCTGCCACCTAAACCCTGCGTTGGCATCGTGCGCGTCGCTCACGGCCATGACATCCGCATTGCGATGTCATCGTGAAGTCATGACTGCCACTGAACGGAGGCGCGAATTATTTCGCAGGGACGACTGCGCGCATGCGCAGGTCGGCGGTGCGCCGCAGCCGGATTACGCGTCGGCACGCCGCCCGTACTGAGATACGGCAGGACGTTGAGGGGATGCCGCGCCGCTGCGCCTCGCGAGCGCGCCGTAGATGGGAATCGCGCCGACCAGGCCAGCGCGGGTGAGGCGCGTCTGCACGTCTCAGCGAAAACGCCACACACACCAGGCGAGTGCGGCCATCGCCGCTGCCCGCTTGGTTAGCGGCTGTCCGTAACGGCCTTGGGCCGTCAGGCCGCAGACGGATGATGCCGAAACCACGCGAATCGCGCGCACGCTACTTCGCAGGGACGAAATCGCGCATGCGGATGTCAGTGGTCCGCAAGGCCTGCCGTTCGTCCGCGGTGTATCCCTCGTACTGGTACGGTCGGAATTCGAGCGGATGCGCCGCCGACGCCACCTCGCGATAACCGCTCTTGATCTCGACCGGCTCAGGTCCCGGATATAAATGTCGCGCGTTGACGAAGACGTGAGGTCCTGGTGTAGACCGCTGCGCCCGGGCGATGAACTCCGCCGGGAATTCCTGCTGCAGAGGAATCCGGAAATTGAATCCCGCTTGAACGGTAATCGCGAGGACGAACATAGTGAGTACAGCGCGCCGCGCCTTGTCGGTTGTGCGATGCAGGAGCCGGCCGACGGCGGCGGCGCTCACCAGACACAGGAACGGCACGAGCGGGCGCGATAGCCGTCCGTAGACGACGAAGCGGTGTAGTACCGATGATGAGATCGCCAGCGCGGCGTAGATACAGAGGACGCCGACGACGCCGGCGCGAATGAGGCGGTCCTGAGGAGCGCGTACCGCCGGACGTGACATCGGGATTTGCGAGTTGCGAGTTGTCACCAAGACGGTGAGGAACATGTGCCACCCGCACCACGCCAGCGCCAGAGCCCATGCAATCACCAGCAGGTGTTCGGCATGCCAGAGGTAGGCAAACGGGAGCCGCCACCCTTCCGCGAGATCACCCTGCGTGACCTTGCCGGAGAAGGTGCTCAGCGCTCCGATCCACGAGATCCCGGCCAGCCGGAAGGCCGTGACCGTGGCCGCGACGACCGCGGCGACGCCAGCCGATGCGAACACCGTCCGCCGGAGCCCGTGACGGATGTCGGTCGCGTCAGCCACGTGGATCGCGCATACCGCTGCGGCCAGCGGCCACGCGCCCGCGTACGCGAGAAATGCGGTTACCGCCCACACTCCGGTTACGACGGACCTGACGGCGGAGCCGGTTCGCCGAACACCGACGAATACAGCGAACAGCCCGCACATCAGCGCGAGGTCGTAGCCGGTGAGATGTCTGGACCAGTACAGCAAGGCGGTGGACGACGCCGCGAGCAGCGCCGCGATAAAGGTCTCGTCCCGCGTCGCATCCAGGCGGCGCGCAATCGCGGCGACGAGCCAGATGCTCACGAGGGAACAGGCCCCGTACACCAGCGCCGGCGTGTGCGGATGTGGTCCCGTGAGCCGTTCGATCTCCGCTGGGACCAACCCCACGGTTCTGAAGAAAAGCGAGGAGGGTTCGTCGAGCGCATCCTTAAGCGCGCCGGGTTCGCCGCGCACCGCGGCGAGCAGCGTTCGCGCGCCGAGATATCGCTTCTCGTCGGGCCAGAAATACTGCCCCCCCGACAGCACCAGCCACACCCGGAGTCCGGCGGACACCATCACCACGGCGGCCACGCGCACGTCGGCGGCCACGCTCCACGCCCGCAGCTGTGGCCAGGCGATGACCAGCCCCGCGGCACAGAGGAGCGGACCGGCCACCCACCACGCCGCGGCGATCCAGTTCGCCGGCGGCCGGCCGTAGCGCGCCATCAGCCACGCCTGCAGCGGTGGCGCCTCCGGTGTCAGTGTGCGGCCCGGTCCTACGTAATGGCGATCTTCGACTGCCGGATGATCGAGGATTTGTCCGACGTGATCGCGCGAGGTATCGAGCAGGACGTAGCTCCACGTGCGCTCAGCCACCGGACGGGGTTGCATCAGGCGCAGCTGCTGCTCGAACCGGGCGCGGTCGCCGTCGGTTGTCTGTGGGGTCCAACGGACGTTGATGCGAGGGGGGCCCGGCGCCAGCACGCCAAGACCAGTCACCAGGAGTCCGCTCAGGACGAGCGCCAGGGCCGCGAACAGGCGGATCAGAACGCCCGGGCGTGCGACAGCGGCCACCATCGCACCTGCACCTTGCCGGTGATGTACTTCTTCGGCACCATGCCCCAGTCGCGACTGTCGGAGCTGTTGTTGCGGTGGTCGCCCATGACGAAGTAATAGCCGGGTGGGACGGCTTGCGGGCCGAAATCCTCGTGGCTGCGATACTCCGGCGCCACGAAGCTGTCGTCCATCGCCACGTCGTTGACGTAGACGTGTCCACTGACGATGCGGACCGTGTCCCCTTCCACGGCAATCACTCGCTTCACGAACGACTTGTCGGGGTCAATCGGGTAGAAGAACATGACGATGTCGCCTTTGCGCGGCGCGCTCAGGCGATAGGAGAACTTATTGACGATCAGGCGATCCTGATCAGCGAGCGTTGGCGCCATGCTCAGGCCGTCCACGCGCGCGACCTGGAATCCGAAGGTCACGATCACCGTTGCGTAGACGGCAGCCGACGCCAGCGTCTTCGCCCACGCCACCAGCTCCGCCGACCACGTACCGAACTGCTGCAGCATCGCCGGGCGCGAGTCGTCTGCGAACGATGGCTGAGCAGGCTGATCGCCCCGCGGCGAGAGGCGCCCCTCGAACAGCTCGAGTTGCTCCGCATCGAGAGTGGCTTCGCCCGTTGAGCCGTCGACGCAGGGATAGGCGGTATTCCAGGCGTCCTGGTCGTGTGGAGTGGGGTTCTGGTGCACGTCGTGGTCCGTCCCTCCATCGTGCCCGTCGACCGCCGCCGCGTCAACCGTTCGCGCATAGTTTTCTGTTGCGTCACGGCGGCTCGCCCGCCCATGCTACGCGCGCGGAGGTCAGCGAATGATCGGCATAGCCTTCATGCTTCTAGGCGCAGCGGCCACGATGCCCTGCGAGAGCCTGACGACGGTCAAGCTCGACAAAGCGGTGATCACCAGTGCAGAAATGGTCCCGGAAGGTCCGGCGCCGCGCGCGGGTGGGGGCGGACGCGGCGCCGCCGCCGGCGCGGCCGGACGCGGCGCGGCCGCACCGGGCGCTCCAGCTCCGGGCGGCGCACTCCCGGCGGCTCGCGGCAACGCGCCCCAGGCGGCGCGCGCCGGTGGTCCGCCAGCCGGGCCGGCGATGATCCCGGCACACTGCCGCCTCCAGCTCGATCTCAAGCCGTCGTCCGACTCGATGATCAAGATGGAGATGTGGCTGCCGCCCGTCGACAAGTGGAACGGCAAGTTCATGGGCGTTGGCAATGGCGGCTTCGCAGGATCGATCCAGGGACTCGCCAGCGACATGCCGCAGGCGCTGCGCCTCGGGTACGCCACCGCGGGGACGGATACGGGCCACCAGGATCAGGGCGGTGCGTGGGCGATCGGGCATCCCGAGAAGATGATCGACTTCGGCTATCGCGCGACGCACGAGATGACGCTCAAGGCCAAGCAGCTCGTCAAGGAGTTCTACGATCGCAGCGCGCAGTTCTCGTACTTCAAGGGTTGCTCGACGGGCGGACGCATGGCGCTGATGGAAGCGCAGCGCTACCCGGATGATTACGACGGTATCATCGCCGGCTCGCTCGCGAACCGGCACATCCACATGTGGACCGCCGGCGTCGCGCGCAGCGTGGACTTGTTTCGCAATCCCGAGTCCGCTATCTCCGCTGAGCAGGCGGCGCTGGTCAACAAGACGGTGATGGACAAGTGCGACGCGCTGAAGGAGGGATTCCTCAACAACCCGAAGGCGTGCTCGGTGGATTTCACCACGCTCAAATGCAAGGCCGGGTCGGCCGCCGACAACTCCTGCCTGAGCGACGCGCAATTGAAGAGCGTCGAGACCTACTACGGCGGCGTCAAGAACTCGAAAGGCGAGCTGATCTTCTCCGGCCAGGCGCTCGGCAACCCGATCGGCCCGATGCGTCCGAATCCGAACGGTCCCGGCGGCGTGTACGACCTCGTCAAGATCGCGCACAACGACGCGAACATGGACTGGAAGGCCTTCGACCTCGACCGGGACATGAAATTCCTCGATGAGAAGCTCGGCTATGTCGATTCTGTGGATTTCGACCTGAGCAAGTACAAGAAGAGCGGCGGCAAACTGATCATCACGCACGGGTGGGCCGACACCGGCATCACGCCCGAGAACACCGTCTGGTATTACACCAACGTGCTGAACAAGATGGGCGCGAAGCAGGACGACTGGATGCGCCTGTTCATGGCGCCGGGCATGGGCCACTGCGGCGGCGGCCCGGGCATCAATTCCTTCGACTCGATCGGCGCGCTCGAGAAGTGGGTCGAGAAGAGTGTCGCCCCGGACACGATGCTCGGCGTGGGCCAGCAGGGCACGCTGACACGGCCGATGTGCCCCTACCCGCAGTACGCCGAATACAAGGGCACCGGCGACCTGAAGGACGCCAGCAACTGGGCGTGCAAGGCGCCCGCGACAGTCCCCTCTTCGACGAGATAGGCCCACACAGTTCACGCTTCTCAGTTCTCAGTTCTCGGTTCGTGTTCAGGTTCAGTGCTGGGTTCGGTTCTGGGTTCGGTTGCTGGTTCGGTGGTCTGACTCAAGTCGGACGCCCGAACCAAGAACCGAACCTGAACACGAACCGAGAACTGAGAACCGAGAAGCGTGAACAGTCGCCATGCCTTCGACGCCAGCCGTTCACGCCCTCCGCCGCCACAACATCCCGTTCACCGAACATCCCTATCGCTACGAGGACCGGGGCGGCACACGTGTATCGGCGCGCGAGCTCGACGTCCCTGAGCACATCGTCATCAAGACACTGGTCATGCAGGACGATGCAAAGCGTCCGCTGATCGTCCTCATGCACGGCGATCGCGATGTCTCCACCAAGGCGCTGGCGAGAGCCATCAGTGTCAAAACCGTCGAGCCCTGCCGGCCAGAGGTGGCCGAGAAGCACACGGGGTACATGGTCGGCGGGACGTCACCGTTCGGGACGCGAAAGGCGATGCCTGTTTATGTCGAGCTGACCGTGCTGGAACTGCCGCAGGTGTATGTCAACGGCGGCCGGCGCGGCTTTCTGGTCGCGATTGATCCGCAGGCGTTCGTGACTGTCCTCCGCGCTATCCCCGTCAAGGTCGCGCTCGATCCCAATCGTGCCTGATGTCATCGTCGCTCTCGAAACCGCCGAGCGCCGCACCTTCGCTCGCTCGCATTCGCGAGCATAGGATCATCAAAATGACAGTCCGCCATCACGTCTCATCACTTGCTGCCGTCGTCATCTTCACAACGGTCGCCTCGACCCTGCTTGCGCAACGTGGAGCGCCGGCGTCCGTGTCCCCCGCGCCGGGCGACGTGACGGCCCGTATTGCTGCGGCCGCGCAGGCCGTGCTGGCCACGCTCGACGCGACCGGCAAAGCGAAGGTTCAGTTCCCGTTCGACGGCCCGCAGACGACGCGCTGGTCGAACCTGCCCACCGGCATCTTCGAGCGTCGGGGCCTGCGACTCGGTGACCTCACGCCGGCGCAGAAGACCGCGGTCATGAACCTGCTCGCCGTCGCCCTCAGCCGGGACGGTTATCAGAAGGTGATCGACATCATGCGCGGCGACGAGGTGCTGCGCACGACGGGAGGAGGGCGTGGCGGAGGCGGACGCGGCGGGCGTGGAGGAGGTCCAACGTTCGGGGAAGGTGAGTACTATCTCGCCTTCCTCGGCGCGCCTTCACCCACGGCCCGATGGATGCTGCAGTTTGGCGGGCATCACCTCGCGATCAACCTCACGATCGCGGGCAGCCAGGCGACGATGGCGCCGAGCCTGCCGGCCGCACAGCCGGCCAGCTACACATTCGAGGGACGCACCGTGCGTCCGCTCGGCCGCGAGAATGACAAGGCGTTCGGGCTGATCAACGCGCTCGACGCGAATCAGCGCAAGCAGGCGATCCTGCCCTTCACCGTGTCCGACCTGGTGCTCGGCCCCGGCCAGGATGGGCGCAGGATTCAGCCGGAAGGCATCCGCGCCTCAGCGCTCTCCGCCGCGCAGCAGGCGATGCTCCTCAACATCGTGCACGAGTGGACGGGCATAGCCAACGACGCCTTTGCGGAGCCGCGGCTGGCGGAGATCAAGTCGAGGCTCGCCGACACCTACTTCGCGTGGAGCGGCCCGACGATCAACGGCAGCGCCGCGTACTTCCGGATCCAGGGACCGACGCTCGTCATCGAATATGCGCCGCAGGGCAGCGTCGATCACATCCACACGATCTATCGCGACCCGACCAATGACTACGGAGCGCAGCTTGCGCGCAATTAGGACGCTGGGCCCGGCGCTGGTCGTCGCGTTCGCGCTGACCGTCGGCGTCTCGGCGCACCGGCTCGACGAGTGCCTGCAGGCGGCACGCATCGCCGTCGAACCCGACCACCTTGTCCTCGAACTCGACCTGACGCCGGGAGTCGCCGTCGCGGAGACGCTCATCCGAGAGATCGATCGCGACGGCGACGGCGCGATCTCTGCCGCCGAGCAGAACGCCTATGTGCCCGGTGTGTGGGGTTCGGTGGAACTCGCCGTCGACGGCCGGCGCCTGGATATCACGAACGTTTCGGCCAGCTTTCCCGAGACGGCGGCGCTGCGGCGTGGTGAGGGAACGATCACCATGCGCTCCGAGGTCCGGCTGGGGACTCTCAGCGGCGGTGAGCACCGGGTGCAGTTTCGCAACCACTATCGCAGCGATGTCAGCGTCTACCTGGCGAATGCGCTGGTGCCGGTGAGCGATCGCGTCGCCGTCACAGCCCAGCATCGCGCGGCCGACCAGCGCGATCTCACGATCGAGTACGAACTGGAAAACGACCGAAGCCAGCCGCTGGCCACATGGGTGCTCGGCGCGCTCATGCTCCTCGGAGTCTTCGCGGTCCGTCACCCAATCCGGGCGAAGACAGTCGCGACGATGCGGTCGCAGCGCGACTGGTGGAAGGGAAAAGCCCCCGACGCCGCCAGGCCGGCGCGCTCATAGAGGTCGCGCCGCAGCGCCACCTTGGCGCGTGACAACCGCGTCTTCACCGCATCCTCCGAAATGCCCAGCGAGACGGCCGTTTCGGCGGTGCTGAGTCCCTGCACCTCGCGCATGACGAACACTTCGCGGCCGCCGTCCGGCAGCCGATCGATTGCGCGCTCGATAAAGCCGGCCAGTTCGTGCGCGATCGCCTGATGTTCGGGATCCGGGTGCGTGAAGCTGCGCATTGAGGGCTCCGGCGCCTGTTCTTCGTCCAGGGACTGATACCGGCCGCGACGCCGCGCCCGGGCGATGGCTTCATTGACCGCGATTCGCGTCAGCCAAGTCGCGAATGAGGCACGGCCGTCGAATTGCCGCAGGTGCGTGTAGGCGTTGACGTAGGCCTGCTGCATGACGTCTTCCGCCTCGCGGTCGTCACGCAGGATCGCCCTGGCCGCCCTATAGATGCGCTCGTTATGGCGGCGCATCACCACCTCGAACAGCGCCGTCTGACCATCGAGAACCTGGGCCACGACCTGCTCGTCCGACAAGCCGCTCCATCGCTCCAGGGCCGTCCCGCTCACGATATGCATTCTGGCTCCTGACGCATAGAGTGGGCACGACGGAAAAGGTGACATCGGCCGGAAGAGCCGAGCGGCTGAGGTGAAGTTCGAACTTGGAACTGGGAAGTTGGATTCAGGGCGTGGCGGCGCTGAAGCGGAACGACACCCCGCCGGTAACCGCGAGACTGGCGCCTCCAGATGCCACGCTCGTCAGGCTGCGGCCGACGCTGCCGTACGCGCTCATCGCGCCGGTCACCGGCGCGGACAGCCCCATGCTGACGTCCGCGTGGCTGCGCTCCTGCCCGGTCGTGCTGATGGTCTTCGTGGAGTAGGACTGCATGACCGCGCCGGTCACGCTGACTCCGTTAGCGGACGTCCACTCCACTGCTCCGCCTCCAAACAACGCCCCGCGCGTGAAGTAACCGGCCGACCCGTAGACCCGGAACGGCATCCGCCGCAGTTCCACGCTGACCGGCAGCGCGAAGTGCACGCGGCCGTCCGTCGCGTCGGCACTGAGGATCTCGACGACCGGGCTGATCGCCAGCCCCACTTCGCTCACCGTCAGCGTCGGGTCGAGCAGCATGTACTTCGCGCTCAGGTACACGTCGTCGAGGCCCTGCGCGGAAAAGGCGGGCGCCGCAATCCGATAGAAGGGCACCGACGCGCTCACGTGCATGCGGTCGGTCACGCCGAGCGCGCCGCTCAGCATCGGCACGTTGGTCTGCGTCATTCCGTCGAGTCGCCAGTAGCCCGCACCGATACTGGCCGAACCATCGCCTTTGCCGAGTGCAGACGCATCGTCCAGCCACGCACCGAATTGCGGATAGGTGGTCACCGTCGACGGCGCCGCGCCCGTGGACGTCGTGCTGGTCGTTGTGGTGGTCGCCGTCGGTCGCGGGCCTTTGGGCCGGCCGTTGCCTTGGGCGCGCGCCGGGGAGGGCGAGCCGAAGGCAACGGCGGCGACGAGCACGGCGGCGATCAGGGGAAACCTACGCGCGAGCACCGGATGCTACGACTTCGTCGAGCTGTCCCCGGTGGTCGTGCCGGTCTGCGTGGGGGTGGGGGTCGGGGTCGGCCGCAGCTTCTTCACCGCCTGCCCGAGACTGAGACCATCGACGGTCA
>Ga0308174_10001251_pt1 | contig 11642 bp, 12 predicted proteins | sample PhyPR2_FD_203894 | JGI IMG/M metagenome (GOLD analysis project Ga0308174, IMG submission 203894) | Soil microbial communities from UC Gill Tract Community Farm, Albany, California, United States - DLSLS.P.R2 | ecosystem: Environmental > Terrestrial > Soil > Agricultural land | place: USA...
CGGCGAGGCGGCGCGCGGCGCGATGCCGGCTATCCGCCTGCGCGCGGGCGAGACCCGGGTCTGGGACGGCCGCTTCGAGATCACGGCCGAGCGCGACGTGGAGGTGCGGCCGCTGGCCGGGTTGGCCGCGCGGCTGCCGCCTCAGGTGCGGGCCGGGCTGCGGTCGATCCCGCCTAAAGCCCGCGCGGGGCTGCCGGTCGAGGGCGGCGAAGTGATCCTGGTCCCGGCCCGCGCGCTCGCCCTGCAGCGGCTGCATGCGGCTTGCGGACTGATTGATCGCGAACTGGATTGACCCCTCCCCTCGATGGGGGAGGGGAAGGGGTGGGGTGCGGCCCCTGTGTCGCCGGCTCGCCTCGAGAGGCGCTTGCGCCAGTAGCGCTTTCTATCGATCGCCCTGCCCTCACCCCATCCCGACCCTTCCCCATCGAGGGGAAGGGTCTCTCCGGTTAGTGCGCCACCACGTGCTCGACTCCGCGGACCACGGCGTCGGCGAAGCGGCGGCCCAGGAGGCTGGCGTGCCGGGCGCCGGCGACGTGCTCCACATAGCCGCGGCGCGAGGCCATGGCGGGGATCGCCTGCAGAGCCTTGAGCGCCGGCGCGGCGCGCTCGGCGCCGGCGGTGACCACCGCGATCGGCGTCTCGGCGGGGAACTCGGCTTCGGCCGCCATCGCGGACGTGGCGGGCCAGCAGGCCACCTCCTCGGTCGACCAGTAGGCGTGGCTGGCCGAGCCGTGGATGCGGCGTTTCTCCGCCGCCGCCGGCGGCTCCAGGCCGATCAGGTTGTGGGTGACCAGCGAAACCGGCCGCATCAGGCCGAAGCGCGCCCCGAAGCGGGCGAGGCGCAGCAGCCGCCAGAAGGCCCGCACCGCCGGCGGACCGCCGCGCATCCGCATGATCTCCGGAACCACCGCGTCCACCAGCACCACCCCGCTCACCAGCTCCGGATGGGTGATCGCGAACAGGCGGACCATGAGCCCGCCCATGGAGTGGCCGACCAGGACATAGGGCCCAGGCTCGTCCAGCGCCCCAAGCAAGGCCGCCAGATCCGCGGCGAGCGCGCGCCCGTCGCGCGGCCTGGGGCCCGGGTCCGAATGGCCGAGGCCGGCGCGGTCGTAGGCCAGGCTGCGAAGACCCCGGGCGGCGAGGCGGGCCTGCACCACCGCCCAATCGGCGGCGCAGCCGAAGGCGCCGTGCTCCAGAACGATCAGCGGCTCCGCGCCGGCCGGACCCGCGCGCACCACGCGCAGCCGCCGCGCGCCGATGTCGACGAGCTCGCCGCGGGCGCCGGGAGGCAGGTCTGAGGAGGTGTCCCTGGGGATCGTTCAGCTCGCCTTCTGGAACGCCTTCGGCGTGCGCGCCGCGCCCTGGCGCGCCAGCATCCAGCCCGGATATTCCGCCGGCAGTTCGCTCACGTCGTCCAGGCGCGCCATCTCCTCGGGGCTGAGCAGCAGGTCGGCGGCGGCCAGGTTGTCGTCGAGCTGCTCGAGGCTCTTGGCGCCGATGATCACGCTCATCACGAAGGGCTTGGCCAGGATCCAGGCGAGCGCCACGCGGGCCACCGAGGCGTCCTTCGCCTGGCCGATCTCGCGCATCACCTCGACGCATTTCCAGGCGCGCTCCTTGTCGACCGGCGGGAAGTCGAAGTTGGTGCGCCGCGCGCCCTCCGGATTGTTGGAGCCGGGTCCGAACTTGCCGGAGAGCAAGCCCCCCGCCAGCGGCGACCAGACCATCAGGCCGAGGCCTTCCGCGGTCAGCATCGGCGCGAGCTCGCGCTCCAGGTCGCGGCCGGCGATCGAGTAGTAGGCCTGCACGGTCTCGAAGCGGGCGAGGCTCTTCGCCTCGCTGACGCCCAGCGCCTTGGCGATCTTCCACGCCTGCCAGTTGGAGACGCCGATGTAGCGGACCAGGCCCTGGCGGACCAGGTCGTCGAGCGCGCGCAGGGTCTCCTCGATCGGCGTGACCGGATCGTTGGCGTGGATCTGGTAGAGGTCGATGTAATCGCTCTGCAGCCGCTCCAGGCTGCGGCCCACCGAGTCCATGATGTGGCCGCGCGAGGCGCCGCGGTCGTTCGGCCTGGGCCCCATCTCGCCATAGACCTTGGTGGCGATGACCACGTCCTTGCGCGCTACGCCCGTGTTCTTCAGCGCCTGGCCGAGCAGCCGCTCGGACTCGCCGAACGAATAGACGTCGGCGGTGTCGATGAAGTTGACGCCGGTCTCCAGCGCGCGGCCGACGATGGCGTCCACCTCGCCCTGCTGCAGGGCGCCGATCGCGCGCCACATGCCGGCCTGCTCGGAGCCGCCGAAGGTCATGGTCCCCAGGCAGATCTCGGAAACGAACAGGCCGGTGCGGCCGAGCTGGTTGTATTTCATGGCGTGGGCTCCTGCGCGCGCTTGAGATCACAAGGCGGGGCTTGCGGAAAGAGGCTCTCTCGGTCCCGAAGCCGCATCAGGACCCCGGCGGCGCCGGGACGGCCTGCGGCGCGGCGGGCTGGAGGTTGGGCGTGATGACGCTGCGGACCCGGCCGCCGCCGACCTTGAGCGCCGCGAGCGCCTGCAGGGCCTGGGCGTGCTCGGCCCTGTCCTGCATCTGCGCCTGCTTGCTCCTCGGGATCCGCGAGACGTAGGCGATGCGCACGCCGCGCGGGATGCGTCGCGCCTCGCGCAGCGGAAGCTCGGCCGAGGTCGCGAAGGCCCTGCCGATGAACAGTTCCGGATTGAGCGGCCGGCCTTGCGCGTCATGCACCTCGAAGTGCAGGTGGACGCCGGTCGAGGCGCCGGTGGATCCGATCAGCCCGACGGGATGGCCGGCCTTGACCGCCGCCCCCGGCCGGACCTCGGGCGCGAACCGGTCCAGGTGACCGTAGAGGGTGGTCAGGCCCTCGGCGTGGGTCAGCTCCACGAAGCGGCCGTAGCCGGGATCCTGGCCCACCCGGGTGACCACGCCGTCGGCCGAGGCGAGCACCGGCTCCGGCCGCGGGGCCTCCAGGTCGACTCCGGCGTGCAGCCGCGGCGCCTGCTCCCAGGGCAGCCGGCGCAGGCCGAACGGCGAGCCGACCTCTTCGTCGGGGACGGGCGCCCGGAAGGCGATCAGGACCGGCGGCGGCGCCGGGCGGGCCGGCGCGACGAGGGCGGCGACCGGCGGGCGCGGCGGCGGGCGCGCCGGGGCGAGGGCGTCGGGAAGCGCGGCGTGGGCCGCGGCGATGGCGATCAGCGCCAGGCCGCCGCCGAGCACGCCATCGGTGAGGCCGCGCCGCGCCATGCCGGGCGGGGCCAAGCTCGTCTCGCGCAAGGCAGGATCTCTCCAGCTCGAGCCGAGCCCGCGCTCGCCCGCCCCCGACCGGGCGGCGAAGCGTCGGCGTCTCCCAAACCGGCGGCCTAGGTGGCGGCGCTTCTGGGCGAAATCTGGGCGCGGCGCAAACTCCGGCGAGACAAGGCCGGGAAATCCGCCTCGAGGGCGTAAACTGCGGAACTTGCTTGCGAAATGATGGGCAACAGGGCGGCTACAAAGCCTTGAGGATGCCTTCGACCATTTTCTTGGCGTCGCCGAACAGCATCATGGTGTTGTCGCGGAAGAACAGCTCGTTCTCGACCCCGGCGTAGCCCGATCCCAGGCCGCGCTTCACGAACAGCACGGTGCGGGCCTTCTCCACGTCGAGGATCGGCATGCCGTAGATCGGGCTCTGCGGATCGGTCTTGGCCGCGGGGTTGGTGACGTCGTTGGCGCCGATCACGAAGGCCACGTCGGCGGTGGCGAACTCGGAGTTGATGTCCTCCAGCTCGAACACCTCGTCGTAGGGCACGTTGGCCTCGGCGAGCAGCACGTTCATGTGGCCGGGCATGCGGCCCGCCACCGGGTGGATGGCGTACTTCACCTCGACGCCCTCGGCCTTCAGCTTGTCGGCCATCTCGCGCAGCACGTGCTGGGCCTGGGCCACCGCCATGCCGTAGCCCGGCACGATGATCACCTTGGACGCATTCTTCAGGATGAAGGCGGCGTCCTCCGCAGAGCCCTGCTTGACCGGCCGCGTCTCGACCTTGCCAGCCGTGGCCGCCGCCGCGTCCTCGCCCCCGAAGCCGCCCAGGATCACCGAGACGAAAGAGCGGTTCATCCCCTTGCACATGATGTAGCTGAGGATGGCGCCTGAGGAGCCCACCAGCGCCCCGGTGATCACCAGGGTGATGTTCTCCAGCGTGAAGCCCAGCGCCGCGGCCGCCCAGCCGGAGTAGGAGTTCAGCATCGAGACGACGACCGGCATGTCGGCCCCGCCGATCGGGATGATCAGGGTGACGCCGATCAGCAGCGACAGGCCGAAGATCCCCCAGAACGCCCAGATCGCCGCCCCGCCGCTCATCACCAGGATGACGATCAGGACGATGATGCCGGCGCCGATGGCGAGGTTGAGGAGGTGCCGGGCGGGCAGCAGGATCGGGGCCCCGCTCATGTTGCCGTTGAGCTTGGCGAAGGCGATCACCGAGCCGGTGAAGGTCACCGCCCCGATCGCCAGCCCGACGGAGAGCTCGATCAGCGACTTCAGCTGCACCGCGCCGCCGGGCAGGGCGATGTGGAAGGCGTCGGGCGTATAGATCGCCGCCACCGCCACCAGGCAGGCGGCCAGGCCGACCAGGGAGTGGAAGGCCGCGACCAGCTGCGGCATGGAGGTCATCGCCACGCGCCGGGCGATGATCGCCCCCACCGTGCCGCCGATGGCCACGCCGACCGCGATCAGCACCAGGCTGAGGGCGTCCAGCGCGTTCTGCCCCCACAGGATCACCAGCGTCGTGCCGATGGCGATCGCCATGCCGATCATGCCGTTGCGGTTACCCGCGCGGCTCGTCTCCGGGTTGGAGAGCCCGCGCAGCGCCAGGATGAACAGGACGCCGGAGACGAGGTAGAGGACGGCCGCGAGGTTGGTCGTAAGCGCGGGGCTCACTGGGGCGCCTCCGCCTTCGGCCGTTCCTTCTTGCGGTACATGGCCAGCATCCGCCGCACGACCAGGAAGCCGCCGAAGATGTTGACCGAGGCCAAGCCGGTCGCGAGCGCGCCCGCGCCCTTGGAGATGATGATCGAGCGGGTCAGCTGGCCCGTCGCCGGGTGGGCCGCCGCGGCCAGCAGCGCGCCCACGATGATTACCGAGGAGATGGCGTTGGTCACCGCCATCAGGGGCGTGTGCAGGGCCGGCGTGACGCTCCAGACCACGTAGTAGCCGACAAAGATCGCCAGCACGAAGATCGCCAGGCGGAAGACGGTGGGATCGACGTCCATCATTGAGGCTCCACCTCACCCCGGATGGCCGAGAGGCCGATCCGGGACCCAGGGCCGCCGCACTGCGGAGCCGCCTGGGTCCCGGCTCTCCGCTTCGCCGCGGCCGGGATGACGAATATTGATGCGGTCCCCACCCCGCTCACCCCTTCAGCGCCGGATGCGCCACCGCGCCGCCCTTCGTGACCAGCGCGGCCTTCAGGATCTCGTCGTCGAAGTCGGGCGCGAGCTTGCCGTCCTTGTCGACGAGCAAGCCCGCGAAGGCGGCGAGGTTGCGGCCGTAGAGCGCGGAGGCGTCGTAGGCGATGCGGGCGGGCAGGTTGGCGTAGCCCACGATCTTGACGCCCTGGGCCTCGACGATCTGGTCGGGCCTTGAGCCGGCGACGTTGCCGCCCTGCTCGACGGCGATATCGACGATCACCGAGCCCGGCTTCATCGAGGCGACCTGCTGGGCCGAGAGCAGCTTGGGCGCCGGACGGCCGGGAATCAGCGCCGTGGTGACCACGATGTCCTGCTTCTTGAGGTGGTCGGAGACCAGGGCCGCCTGCTTGGCCTGGTACTCCTGGCTCATCTCCTTGGCGTAGCCGGCCGCGGTCTCGGCCTGCTTGAACTCCTCGTCCTCCACGGCCACGAACTTGGCGCCCAGGCTCTCCACCTGCTCCTTGGCGGCGGGGCGCACGTCGGTGGCGGTGACCACCGCGCCCAGGCGGCGCGCGGTGGCGATGGCCTGCAGGCCGGCGACGCCGGCGCCCATCACGAACACCTTGGCCGGGGGCACGGTGCCGGCCGCCGTCATCATCATCGGGAAGGCCTTGCCGTAGGCCTCGGCCGCCTCGATCACCGCGCGGTAGCCGGCGAGGTTCGCCTGGCTGGAGAGCGCATCCATGGCCTGGGCGCGGGTGATGCGCGGCACGAACTCCATGGCGAACGCCGTCGCGCCCTTTTTCGCCAGCGCTTCGAGGCTCTTCCTGTCCTGATGCGGATCGAGCAGCGCCACGACGATCGCGCCCGTCTTCAGGGCCGCGATCTCGGCGGCCTCCGGCGCGCGCACGTGGAAGACGATGTCGGCCTTGGCGAGCGCGTCCCTGGCGGTCTTGGCGAGGCTCGCGCCGGCCGCCTTGTAGTCGGCGTCAGGGTAGGAGGCGGCGGCGCCCGCGCCGGCCTCCACGATCACCGAAAATCCCGCTGCGATCAGCCTCTTCACCGTCTCGGGGACCGCGGCCACGCGGCTCTCGCCGGGCCGGCGCTCCCTGGTGACGGCGATGACGGGCACGGTACGCGAATCCCCCGGAGGCACGCTCGAACGCGGGCGGACCATAGGGGGGCGACTCAGGGTCTGGCAAGCAACCCGATGCTCCCCTTGCAGGGCAGGATCTTGCGGCCGTCAGTGCGCCGCTTCGGCTTCCGACCTGGAGCGCAGCAGGGAGACGCCCAGCGCGACCACCACCACCGCCGTGATCGCGGCGCCGCCGAAGCCGGCCCCGGTGCAGAACCACAGAGTCAGGAACAGGATCAGCGTGCCGACGAACAGCGAACCCCACTTGGTCATGGCGTTGAACATCGCGAAGGTCGCCGCCTGCTCGGCGATATCCATCGCGTCACGATGCTGATTCTGTTCGGAAGCCGCTCCGGCCATGGGGTTCACTCTTTCTGCTGCACTGCAATAAAACGGGAGGCAACCGGCCCTTACACGAGGTCGCCCGCGCGCTCAAGGGGCGCCGCTCAGTGCGGCCATGCGGCCAAAAGCGCCCGGATCGCCGCCACCAGCGCCAGCGGCTGATCGATCATGATGTGGTGGTGCGAATTGGGGATCTCGACCTCGACCATGCCCGGCGGGAAGGGCGAAGGCTGGCCCGACCTCTTGCGCTCCATCACCCGCGACATGTCGCCGTGGATGTGGGCCATCGGCGTGGCGGTCTTCGGCCCCTCGGCGCCCGGAGGGCTCATGGCGCTGCGGTCGAGCTTGGCCCACATGTGCGGGTCGAACCGCCAGGTCCAGCCCTCGCCCGAGCCGTCCGGCATCGGGGCCCGCTTCAGCGAGCGGCGGGCGATGTAGTCGGCGATGAACAGGTTGCCGGCCGGCTGCGGCGGCATCAGGCGGAAGCGGGCGAGCGCGGCCTCGATCGTCGGATAGACCCGCCCGCCACGGTCCGGCGTCGGGATATTGGCGACCCGCTGGGCCTCCTTCTGCCGCCGCGCGATCTCCTCGGGCGGCGGACCGCCGAAGCCGGTGTCGACCAGGATCGCGGCCTGCATCCGCTCGGGAAACTTGACCGCCGCGTGGAACACCTGGCCGCCGCCGAACGAATGGCCGATGTAGATGGGCTTCTGGCCGCCATCGTAGAGGCCGGTGGCGCGGGCGACGTTCTCGGCGTCATCGGCGAAGTCGGCGAACGAGTAGCGCTCGCGCCAGTCGGAGGCGCCCATGCCGGCCAGCGACATCGAGGCGACGCGATAGTCCTCCATGAAGAACGGCGCGATGAAGCTCCACCAGTCGGCGTGCGCCGAATTGCCGTGCACGAACAGCAGGCCGGGCTTGCCGACCTCGCCCCAGGTCAGCACCTCGAGCTGGCTGCCCAGGCTTTCCACGAACCGCCGCTCCGGCTCGCGGGCGATGGCGTCCTTGAACCACTGCGGCGCCGGGGGCTCGGCGCCGTTGAAAGGGGCGAGCGGCGCCTGCACCTCGGGCGGCAGCTCGCCGGGCTCGGCGTGGATCGGCCGGTCGTCGTAGGTCTCGCGCTCGGCCCGGGCCTTCGCCTCAACTGATACTCGGTCGTCGGCCATCTAAGCTGGTCCTCGCACGCATTCGCCCGTCGTTCGGGGCACGTGACTAACAACCGTTTGAAAAATGGCAAGGCATAAGGCGACCGATGCGGCTATGCCTCGGGCGAGACGCGGAGGAGGACGGATATGCGGGCGAACCGGCTGAAGCAGATCTGGGGCGAGGGCCGCGGTGCGCTGAACGGCTGGTGCTCGATCGGCGACGCCTTCACGGCCGAGATCATGGCCCGCCAGGGCTGGGACGCCGTCACCATCGACACCCAGCACGGGCTGATCGGCTATGCCGAGATGATGGCCATGCTGCAGGCCATCGGGAACACCGAGGCCGTGCCGATCGTCCGCGTCGCCTGGAACGTGCCCGGCGAGATCATGAAGGCGCTGGACGCCGGGGCCTATGGGATCATCTGCCCGATGATCAACGACCGCGCCGAGGCCGAAGCCTTCGTCGGCGCCTGCCGCTATCCGCCGGACGGCTATCGCAGTTTCGGGCCGGCGCGGGCCTCGCTCTATGGGGGCGTCGATTACGCCGAGCACGCCAACGCCGAGATGCTGGCCTTCGCCATGATCGAGACGGCCCGCGGGCTGGCCAATGTCGAGGAGATCGCCCAGACGCCGGGGCTCTCGGGCATCTACATCGGCCCGGCGGACCTGTCGCTCGCGCTGGGCGGGCTGCCGACGCAGGACAGCGACGACCCGATGCGGCTGGAGGCGTTCGACAGAATCCTGGCCGCCTGCCGCAAGGCGGGGATCAGGGCCGGCGTGCACACCAACAGCGCCGCCTATTCCCAGACCATGCTGGCGCGCGGCTTCGACCTGGTCACCGTGGGCTCGGACATGCGCTACCTGGCCGGCGGCCGGCGCGACCTCGCCGCCATGCGCGAGTGGCAGCAGGCCCGATAAACTCTTCTCCCGCGAGGGGAGAAGAAGCCCTCACACGCTGGCCAGCAGCAGCGAGGTTTCCGTCGAGGCGATGCCGTCGATGGTGCGGATCTGATCGAGCGTCCGGCTGAACTCGGCGAGGCTTCCGGTGTCGAGCTCGGCGACGAGGTCCCAGCGGCCGTTGGTGGTGTGGACCGCGGTCACCTCGGGAAGCCCCTGCAGCGCCCGGATCACCGCGCGCGAACGCTCGCCCTCGATGGCGATGGTCATGATCGCGCGGATGCGGTGGGCGTCCATGTCGGGCCGGGTGCGGACCGTGAAACCCTGGATGACGCCCTCGGCCTGCATCCGCGCGATGCGGTTCTGGACCGTGCCGCGCGAGACCTTCAGCGCCTTGGCGAGCGAGGCGGCCGACTCACGGGCGTTGGCGCGCAGGCAGGCGAGGAGCTTGCGGTCGAGGTCGTCCATCCAAACGCCAATCGATCATGACATAACGGCAGTCTATCTAGCACAAATTGGCACGTTGACTCCTTTTCGCTAGCGCCGCGCAGGGCGATTCTCAGAGCCGGGCCGTCGATTTGAAGGAGCCCGCCATGTCCGATCGGCCGCTGTTCCTGATGACCGATCCCTCGGCTTTCGAGGTCAGTTACCGGATCAATCCGTGGATGCGGCCCGACGCCTGGAAGGCGAACGCCGCCGAGCGCCTGGCCGAAGCCGGGTCCGCTTTCGCCGCCCTGCGCCGGGCGCTCACCGAGCTCGGAAGCCAGGTGGAGACCATCGGCGCGGTCCGCGGCCTGCCGGACCTGGTGTTCCCGGCCAATGCGGCGGTGGTGCTGGACGGCCGGGCGCTGATGGCCCGCTTCCGCCACCCGGAACGCCAGGGCGAGGAGGCGGTCTTCCGCGACGCCTTCCGCCGCCTGCAAGGGCGCGGCGTCCTGCGCGAGGTCGTCGACCTGCCCGAGGGCGCCCTCCAGGAGGGCGCTGGCGACGCGATCTGGGACGCTCGGCGGCGCCTCTTCTGGGCGGGCTACGGACCGCGCTCGGCGAAGAGCTCGCTTGCGGCCATCGAACAGACATTCGGCGAGACGGTCGTCGGCCTCGAGCTGGCGTCCGACCGCTACTACCACCTCGATACCTGCTTCTGCCCGCTTGCAGGCGGCGAGGTGCTCTACTATCCGGCCGCCTTCACGCCCGCCGCGCTCGCCGCGATCCGCGCGCGCGTGCCGGAGGCCTCCCGCATCGAAGCCACCGACGAGGCGGCGGAGGCCTTCTGCGTCAACGCCGTGAACCTCGGCGACAGCATCGTCATGGCCCGCGCGCCGGCGAGCCTGAAGGCGCGGCTCTCCGCCCGCGGCTACCGGGTGACCGAGGTGGACCTCGCGCCCTTCATCCTATCGGGGGGCGGCGCCTACTGCATGACCCTGCGTCTCGACCGGGAAAGCCGGCCGGCGGGGACCATCCTCGCCGCAGAGTGATCCACAAGGGAAACGAGCAATGAACGACCTCACCCTCGAACGCTCGCTCGCCGCCGGCTACATCGCCGTTGAAGCCGCGTACGGCGCGAAGAACTACAAGCCCCTCGACGTGGTGCTGACCCGCGGCCAGGGCGTCTACGTCTGGGATGTCGAGGGCCGCCGCTACCTCGACTGCCTGTCGGCCTATTCGGCGGTCAACCAGGGCCACTGCCATCCGAAGATCCTGGCCGCCATGGTGGAGCAGGCGGGGCGGCTGACGCTCACCTCCCGGGCCTTCCGCAACGACCAGCTCGCGCCCTTCTACGAAGAGCTCTGCGCCCTCACCAGGAGCCACAAGGTGCTGCCGATGAACTCCGGCGCGGAGGCGGTCGAGACCGCGCTCAAGGTGGCCCGCAAGTGGGGCTACCGGGTCAAGGGCGTGCCGGACGGCCAGGCCGAGATCATCGTCTGCGACGGCAATTTCCATGGCCGGACGGTGGCGATCGTGGGCTTCTCCACCGACGCCGCCTCGCGCGACGGCTTCGGCCCCTTCGCGCCGGGCTTCAAGGTGGTCCCGTTCGGTGACGCCGACGCCCTGGAGGCGGCGATCACGCCCAACACCGTGGCCTTCCTGGTCGAGCCGATCCAGGGCGAGGCGGGGGTGATCATCCCGCCGGCCGGCTATCTCAGGCGCGCCCGCGAGCTCTGCACGCAGCACGGCGTGATCCTGATCCTCGACGAGATCCAGACCGGGCTCGGCCGCACCGGCAGGCTGCTCGCCGAGGAGCACGAGGGGATCGAGGCCGACCTCACCCTGATCGGCAAGGCGCTGTCGGGCGGCTTCTACCCGGTCTCGGCGGTGCTCTCGAACTCCGAGGTGATGAGCGTGCTGCATCCGGGCGAGCACGGCTCGACATTCGGCGGCAACCCCCTGGCCTGCGCGGTCGCGCGCGCCGCCCTGAAGGTCCTCACCGAAGAGGGGATGGTCGAGAACGCGGCCCGGGTCGGCGCGCGCCTGCAGGCTTCGCTCGAGGCGATCGCCTCGCCGCGGGTGAAGGAGGTGCGCGGCCGCGGCCTGATGATCGCCGTCGAGCTGCACCCCGACGCCGGCGGCGCACGGCAGGTCTGCGAGGCGCTGCAGGACCGCGGGCTGCTCGCCAAGGAGACCCACGAGCATACCATCCGCATCGCCCCGCCGCTGATCCTCACCGAGGCCCAGGCCGACTGGATCGCCGAGCAGTTCACGGCCGTGCTGTAGAGTTCCTC
>Ga0308174_10001252_pt1 | contig 11642 bp, 11 predicted proteins | sample PhyPR2_FD_203894 | JGI IMG/M metagenome (GOLD analysis project Ga0308174, IMG submission 203894) | Soil microbial communities from UC Gill Tract Community Farm, Albany, California, United States - DLSLS.P.R2 | ecosystem: Environmental > Terrestrial > Soil > Agricultural land | place: USA...
GGATGGGGAATTTGCCTGCACGATCGATCACTTCGACGCCGAGCGGGACCCGTTTCCTTACCCTGACCGTTATTTCGATCTCGTGGTGGCGGGGGAAATCATCGAGCACATGATTTACGACCCGATGCACCTGCTGCTCGAATCGCGGCGGGTGCTGGTGGAAGGTGGAAGGATCCTGATCACGACCCCAAACGTCGCCAGCATCACGAGCATTGCGAAGGTGCTGGATGGCGGAGCGAACCCGCAGATCTATTCGCTTTACAAGCGCCCCGGCGATGAACCCGAGATCGGTCATATGCGGGAATATACGGCAAGCGAAGTGGCGGACACGATGAAGGCCGCGGGCTTCGAAGTCGAGCGGCTGTTCACGACCTTCCTCGAAGAGTACGAATCGCACCGGCCGTTGCTGCAGATGCTGGAAGCCAACGGCTACAGCACGGAAAATCGCGGGCAGCAGACATGGTGCGTGGCGCGGAAGCGAAGCAGTCTGCCGATCGATCGCTATCCGTTTTTTCTATATGCGGGCTGAAGCCACCAGACGAGAGAAGCTGTGAGCGCGCTGAGCGAAATCGCGAGGCAAATCCACGGCTCGACGCCGGGACTCCAGCGCAGATCGATGACGCAATCGCCCGAGCATCCGGGTTCGATTGCGAGAAGTCCGAGACCGTCGGCGTTCACGGGAACCGCCTTGCCGCTCGCCGCCGCCTTCCAGCCGCGGTCGTAGTTGATGGCCACCGAGATCGCCTGATCTCGACTCATGTTCGCGATGATGCGCGCGTGGTTTACGTCCTGCCAGTGAGTCGAGGCGATGGGAAACGCAGGATCGTCCAGCGCGGCGACGAAGGGACGGAGTTCCGCGACGTCGATTCCGTTTTCCGGCGGGCGCTTTACGAGATCGCGTACGCCAACTACGCGGGCCAGACCGGGCGTGCGTTCGGGGATGCGATAGATGAAATCGTCACCGTTTTGCCACACGAGCGGCAGCTTCCCGCGAAAGCGGTAGGGGAACTGGAACGAGTGGTAATGTTCGCGGCTGGCAGGACCTCCGGCCGCGAAGGCCTCGACTGCGAAAGCTTTCATCCAGAGCAGCGTGTAATCGGCGGATTCGGCTTCGGAATGGTATCCGGCTGCGGTGATGTAGTCGACGATGAAATCCTCGCGCGTGGGGGAGGATTGCTCGCAGCAGCCCGTAAGCTGCGGCGTGTCGGTGAAGGCGTTCATCCAGAAAGAGACTGTGCCGGGCGCGTCCGCTCGGCCGCCGTGTGTGTTGGCGGCAAACCAGCGGGCCTCCTGGTATTCGATGCTGCGCCGGATGTCGAGAGGCTGAATGATGGACCGCGCGTAATGCCTGTATTGCCAGGCTTGAGCGGCGCAGAAGACGAGCGTGACTGCGACAAGTGCCCTGGCTACGGCGGGGCGCGTGTGGGTCAGCCAGAATGCCGCCGTTATTGCGAGCAGGACGATCGCGATTTCCATGGCGAGGTGGAAGCGCATGGCCTGCGGAAGCAGCCGAACACCCGCGTAGCCAGACGCGATCACGATTCCGGTTGTGATTGTGGCGTAAAGCGCGGCGAAGCGCACCGGAAACGGCACTCGTGAGAGAGCAAATCGGGACGCGATGACTGCGGCGCCGATAAGGGCCAGGCCGATCCAGCGGGGCGCGCCGGGAGTCGGCATGTCGCCCATCAAGTTGGCATTTCGGAACGTCGAAAGAATGGTGCTCGGCAAAGCGAGCGGGAGGACCAGCGCCGCGGCGAAAACGCCGATCGCGGCTACGCGACCGATTCGATCGCGGAACTCTCGGGCATTCAGGGCGATGACGTAAGCCGCGATTGCCATCAGAAGCGCCATGGTGGAAGGCCAGTTGGTCGCGGGCACGAGCGCCAGACTGATCCCGGCGAGAACGAATGACGCGCGCGTGCGCCGTTCAAGCGCGCGATGGAGCATCGCGAGCGCGAAAATGCCGAGCGTGAGCCCGGTAATGTTCGGCCCTTCGCCGTAAGCGACCATGGCCTGGAGGCGGCGGGCATTCCGCCAGCTCCACGCGTCCGCGCGGACCTCAGGCAGCAGCAGCAAAGATGGAGAAAACGTGGAGAAGAGCAGCGCGCCGGAGAAAGCGGCAGCGCGGCTTTGTATCAGGCTTCGCGCAAGAAAATAAAATGCCACGCCACCCAGCGAATACGCACACGCGGTGATGAAGTGATACGCCAGAGCGGGGCTTGCGCCGGTAATGGAAGAAACGACCGCCACCGTATAGTGCAACAGCGGCTGATAGGCGCGGGGAAACGGGTATCCGCCCAGCCACATCGGAAACCAGTCGTACATGGGCCAGTGTTCCGCGATGTATCTGGCGAGCGAGATGAATGCGCCTTCGATCGAGGGCAACTGATCGAGATATTCGGTGTGGAACAAACGCCAGCAGATCCACACGTTGAGCGCGAGCACGGCCGAAGGGGCCGTGAGCGGCGAAGCGTTGAAATACGGCGCAAAACGCCGGCGTGCGAAATACGCGGCGAAGCGCCCGCGCAGCGTCAACTCTGTGGCTGAGAATTCGGCGCGGAAGCAGACTCCTGAGGCGACTGCTGCTTTGGGGGGGCCGCCGGCTTGGCGGTCTTCACGGGACTGATGAGGACGTGGGCGTTACGGCCCTCAAGCCGCACCATTCCGTCGATTGCACCGTATCCGGCAAGGTCTTCGGCGAAGCGCGTCAGAAGTTTGCGCCCGAGGTCCGTATGCGCGATTTCGCGCCCGCGGAACTGCACTACCGCCTTCACGCGGTTTCCTTCCTGAAGGAAGCGAATGGCGTGGTTTTTCTTAAAGTCATAGTCGTGGTCATCGGTATTGGGGCGGAATTTCAGCTCCTTCACCTGCACCACGTGCTGCTTCTTTCGGGCGTCGTGCTGCTTTTTTTTCAGCTCGTATTGATATTGCCCGTAATCGATCGCCTTGGCCACCGGCGGTACGGCGGTCGGCGATACGAGCACAAGGTCGAGGCCCATCTCCTGCGCTTTCCGCAAGGCGGCGGAAGTCGGCATAACTTCAGCGGTTCCGTCCGGGAACACTGCCCTGACTTCGCGTACTCGGATCGATTCGTTTACGTTTTCTCGGCGACTGGGCCTGCGAGGAGGGAAGTTGCGGCCTGGGATCATGCGGTAAAAAGACTCTGCGCCAGCATATTGACAGTTTAAACTTCTTGCACGTTCCTGTCCACGATTTTTCGTTTCGAGTCAGGAAGCGTCAAGAATCTGACGCACTTTCCGGCCCAGGTTGTCATGAGAAAACGGTTTCCGCAGATATTCGGCGCCAGAGTTCAGCGCCAGAGCATCGGTCCGTCCGGATATCAGCAATACTTTCAGAGCCGGACGGCGCGCCCGCAGCCTGACGGCCAATTCAGCTCCCGTCCCGGGGCCGAGGGTTGCGGTGGCGATCAGCAAATCGAGCCGCCTGCCCGTGGCGGCAATTTTTTCGGCCTCATCCATATTGGCGGCGGGAATTACGCGATAGCCAAAGCGCTCAAGCATTTCGCGGCTCAACTCTCTGGCGAGCGGCTCGCCTTCGACGACCAGAATGGTTTCGCCGGGACGCGCTCCGCGCACGCTGTCGTCCAATGCCCGCTGGCCCGGCGGAGCAAGGGGTAAGTAGACGGAAAAAGTAGTCCCGAGACCCGGCGTACTTTCCGCGTCCACGAATCCGCCGTGCCGGAGAACGATTGCGTGCACGGTGCATAGTCCTAGACCCGTGATGCGGGATTTGCCCATGCTGAAGAGCGGATCCGTCAGCTTGTGGATCAGGTCCGGAGGCACTCCCAGCCCGGTATCGCGGACGGCCAGACGAACGTAAGCGCCGGGCTCCGCGGCGGGATTGCGGCGGCTGAACTCGATATCCACATGCACGCTTTCAATCGTGATCTCGATCAGCCCTCCCGCGGGCATCGCTTCGCGGGAATTCGTGGTGAGATTCGCGACGATCCGCTCGATTTGGGCGCGGTCCGCCAGCACGCAAGCTCCATCCTCAAGAGAAAAGAGCAGTTCCACGTCGGACCCGAGCGACTGCCGCAGGGAATGTTCGATTTCGCGAATCACCTGGCTCGGGTCGAGAGGTTTGTCTTCCGAAGCGGGCGTTACATTGAGAGCCATGAGCTGGCGCGTCAGCATTCCGGCTGTTTCCGCCGCTTTCAGGGCCTCAATCGCGTGGTCGCGCGCTGTAGAGGACAGGCTGGAGTCGCTCGCAAGCAGTTCGCAATAGCCGGTGATTACGATCATGATGCTGTTGAAGTCCTGCGCCACGCCCGCGGCGAGGCCGGCGAGCGCCTCGTTTTTTTGCGCCTGGCGCAGCCGCTCCTCGACGAGCTTGCGATCGGTGATATCGGTCAGGGTGCCTTCGTAGTAGAGGACTTCGCCTTCGGGATCGCGAACGACGCGGGCATTTTCGAGCACGGTAATGACTCTTCCATCGCGGCGCCGAAGATCATACTCGACATTCTGGAAGCTGCCGTCGCGTTCGAGGACGTGAAGGAGCCGGCTGCGAACCTTTGAATCCACATAAAGATCCTTCGAGATGTTGACGTCATTCATCTCGGCTTCGCTTTTGAGGTCGAGCATCTTCAGCAGCATCGGGTTGGCGGCGAGGATGCGGCCATCCGGGGTGCTCTGGTAGACGCCTTCGAGCACGTTTTCGAAAAGGCCGCGGAAACGCTCCTCGGAGCGGCGGAGCGCCGTCTCGGCGGCTTTTCGCTCCGTGATATCGGTCATCATCGAGAGCACGCCAGCGAATTCTCCGTGTTCGTCGAAGATCGGATTCGAGCAGCAGAGTACCCAGAGTTCGTTACCATCCGCGCGGCGCAGGCGACGGTCGAACTGCTCGCGGTGAGCCACGGCGCGCCTTTGCAAACGAATTCGTTCGGCCGACAGGTTCTCGGGAAACACGAACTCCTCAAATTTGCGGTTCTGCAAAGTTCCGCGCCCGACGGCGAGCAACTCGGCCATGCGCTCGTTGGCATAGGTGATGGCGCCGGCGCCGCCGTGCACGAGAATGCCCTCCGCCGACGTATCCAGAAGCTGCCGTTGCCGGGTATTGCTACGCTGAAGCGCCCTGCGGGAACGAAAGAGCTGCGTACCGAAGAAGCTCAGTACCGTGGCCTCGGCGGCGAAGATCGCGCATCGCGCCGTCACATCGAGAGCGGAATATCCCCAGGCGAGCATCAGATCGATGGCGCACCAGACCGTCATGAGGCCGGTTGCCGTCCACGCCGCGACGGGACCGACCCACACGGCCACGCAGATGACAGCCCCAATGGCGATGACTGGAGGCATCATCGGGACGGAAAGCAGGGAATCAAGCGCTCTTTGGAGAGCGATGGAAGCCAGAGACGTGGCAATGCCGGCGGCTACGCCGAGCCACCACGAGCGCCTTGCCCCCGGAAATAGCGGCTTCTTCAAACCCCGCAACGTGTTAAATGATATCCCGTTCCGTGGACGCCGCGTGTTCAACCGGTCTGGCGGAGAGAGAAGAAAATACCACTCCCGCCGCTACCACCACGACAGCGCCGATCACGTTGTACCAGAGGAAAGCGATCCGGGTGAAAAAGAAGCAGAACAGAACAGCGGCTTCGCCCACCAGCATGGCCCGGAAAGCCGCCCCGCCCTGAACCTTCCGGAAGAAAAACGCCAGCGTGAACACGCCAAGCAGGATCGGATAGAAGAAGGAGCCGACGTAATTCACGGCCTCCACCAGTGAGCCCATATGCTTGCCGAACTGGGCGAAAACCACGGCCCATGCGCCCCAGATCGCGGTTAGAAAACGGGATGCGACAAGGTAATGCCGGTCCGACGCATCCGGCCGGAAATATCGCCGGTACAGGTCCATTACGCTTACGGCCGCGAGCGAGTTCAGTTCGCCCGAACTCGATGACATAGCCGCTGTGAGAATTACGGCGATCACCAGCCCGACGAATCCGGCGGGAAAGTATTTCGTCACGAAAGAAAGGAAGACATAGTTCGTGTCGTTGAAGGGCGAGCCGGGATTCGCGTTCTGATAAAGGTCGATCGCGTGCTGCCGGGCCGTGTCGACCGCCCTCTGCGCGGCGCGGTACTCGCCAAGGGCGGAGCCGAGTATTGCAGGGTCGCTGCCCTTCCGGGCCCGATTGATATCCCGCGCGGCGATCTCCCTGCGGTTCCATGCGGAATCGAACTCATGCTGAACGAACGGGAACGCCGGCTGCGATGAGATGCTCTGAACCGCAGTGCGATCGAAGAGGATGGGAGGCTTCGCAAAGAGGAAAAACACGAACACCATGGCGCCGACGAAGAGGATGAAGAACTGCATCGGAACCTTGGCCATGGCGTTGAACAGCAGGCTGAGGCGGCTTTGCGCTACCGAACGCCCGGTGAGGTAGCGCTGGACCTGGGACTGGTCGCAGCCGAAATAGCCAAGGGCGAGGAAGGACCCGCCCACGAGGCCGCTCCACAGGTTATAGCGATTGTTCCAATCGAGCTTCAGATCGACAGCGTTCAGCTTTCCCACGGAGCCCGCGAGGTATACGGCATCGGAGAAGCCGACTCCGTGCGGCATCAGCGCAACCACGGTGATGAGGGCCAGAATCAGGCCGGAGAAAATGATGGACATCTGCATCACGTCGGTCCAGGTGACGGCGGGGATGCCTCCGGTGGTTGTGTAGAGCACGCAGATGGCGCCGATGAGGAGCGTCGTAAGGCGGTCCGGCCAGCCCAGAATGACGCTCATGACGATGGCGGGCGCATAGAGCGCGAGACCTACGGCCATGCCGCGCTGGATCAGAAAGATCACGCCCGCGAGCGCCCTCGTCTTCGCGTCGAACCTGCGCTCCAGGTATTCGTAGGCCGTATAGACGCCCGATTTATGAAAGATGGGGACGGCGGTGGCGGCCAGAATCACCATCGCGATGGGCAGGCCGAAATAGAACTGCACGAACCGCATGCCATCGACATAAGCCTGGCCAGTGGTGGCGATAAACGTGATCGCGCTAGCCTGGGTGGCCATGATGGAGAGGCCCATGGCGTACCACGGCATGGTCTTGCCGGCCAGCAGATATTGATTTACAGTGCGGCTGCCGCGCCCGCGCCAGAGACCGAAGGACGGAATGGCGACGATGGTGGCGAGCATCACGACCCAATCGAGCGGCGTCATTCGAAATACCGCGTGAAAAGGTAGAAGAGGCCGATCAGGAACGTAAGCCAGCCGAGCACAACGGCGTAGATGTTTCGCCAGGAGCCGAGGATGGGCGGCGGCTCGGGATCTCTCGCCTCAGGAGGGAGTCTCATCTTTGTCGTCTGCGATGGGCCGAATTAGCCGAGCAGATCACCGCGAAGCATCGTAACCGCCTGGCCGCCGAGCCAGACGCGATCTCCATCGACGCGCACGCGCACAACGCCGCCGCGAGGCGACGCCTGATAGCCGGTCATTTCGGTCTTTCCGAGGCGCGCGGCCCAGTAAGGCGCGAGCGCGCAGTGCGCCGATCCTGTGACCGGATCTTCATCGATTCCGGACCCGGGCGCGAAGAAACGCGAGATGAAATCGTATTCGCCTGAGCCGCGCGCCGTGACAATCACGCCGCGAACCGGCAGTTGCCGCAGAAGATGATGGTTCGGCTGGATGGCGCGGAGAGTTGTCTCATCCTGCAGTTCGACCAGGTAGTCGAACTGATTCCGGCCTACGTATTTCATTTTCGTGCCGAGAGCTTCGGCCAACTGCGGCGGGGAATCCGCGCGCTGTTCCAGTTTGGCGGGGAAATCCATCTCGATCCAGTCGCCTGCGCGAACGCAGGTCAGTTTGCCACTGCGCGTATGGAACACGGCGGGCTGATCGGCGCTCAGGTGTTTGTCTTCCCAAAGCACATGCGCGCTGGCGAGCGTGGCGTGCCCGCAGAGATCTACCTCGACGGCGGGCGTGAACCAGCGGAGGCGGTAACCGCCATCGTGCGGGTGCAGGAATGCGGTCTCTGAAAGATTCATTTCCGCTGCGACATGGCGCATCCAGGCATCCTCACGGGGTTCGGCGAGGACACAGACGGCGGCGGGGTTGCCCGCCCAGGGCTTCGCGGTGAAGGAATCAACCTGAACGATCCGAACCGGCATAGTCGGATTATGCCAGCAGCGAATGCGGCGACCGGAGCCTGGGCGAGAAGCCCGCGCAGGCGCGAGACGCTACTGCACTTCGACGGTGACGTTGACGGGAACGTTCTTCGGCGGGTAGCAGGCGTGGTTATCGCAGGCCTGATAGCGGAGCGTGCCGGTCTCCTGCGCCGGACCCGAAGATGCGCCCTGCTTCACGCGGAATTTCGTGGTGATGGCGAATTCGCCCGTGACAACCGAGAGCGGCTTGTCCGAAAAAGAATACTTCTCAAGCTTGCCCTTCGGATACTCGACAGATTCGACATCGAGCGGCCCCGCGTTCCACTTGAGCGTGAGCGGTATGAGATAGGATTCGCTCGGTTTGTTGCTGTTGGCGTGATAGCCGGCGGGCAGCGAAGCACGCAACGAAACCATGCTGACGGAGCCTTTGGCCACCTTGACCATCGGTACCGGAGCCACGCTCAGGTTAGGAGCCATTTGGCCGTACAGGCAGAAGGCGAGCGCTCCGCTCAGGAGCTTGCAGCAAACTCTCGATGGCATCCTGAAACTCCTTTTTATCGGAAAGGCCGACGAATGTTTTGGCGATGCGGCCGTCGCGATCGATCATGAACGTGGTGGGCAGAGCCTCAATGCCGCCGTACTGATCGCCCGTCTTATCGTTGCCGAGCACGACGCGATAGTTGATCTTTTTCTCCGCCGCGAAAGGCGTGATGGCCTTCCAGCCGTCGTCGTCCATGGAGACGCCGAGAACTTCAAAGCCACGGCTCTTGTAAGTGCGCTGGAATTCCTCAAACCAGGGGATCTCGATATTGCAGGGACCGCACCACGTAGCCCAGAAATCGAGTAGCACTACCTTGCCGCGGTAATCCGAGAGGCGGACGACTTTTCCAGATGCGTCGTGCAGTTCAAAATCCGGCGCCCGGTGGCGGGTATTTTCGTTCTTCACGCTCACGCGCTGTGGCGCGCTCTTGCTGCATGCCACGAAACCCAGCGCGACTGCCGCGCACCCGATCAACGCGAATCTGAAGTACCGCTTCACTATCCTTGATTATATCGGCAGGCCGGCGGAAGGAACCATGGCAGCGAGCCAGGTGAATCTGGCATGCAGGACACGGGCGGGAAGCGTTGCCTCCGTGCGGCGCCGGGTAAGCCAGACAGCAGCCGTATCGCAAAAGCTTTCGCAGCAGTATTCGCGCCATGCGCGCGTTCGCAGGCGAATATCGCGCCGCTCGAGCCGGAGCTTACGCCATTCGGCCGACCAGCCGGCTTCGCCTGGGACGCGCCGCGCCAATTCGCGCCTCAGCGCCGCTTCCCATTCGAGCCGCCCCGGATTGCCCAGCCGCACCCAGACGAAATGAAAGATTTCGTGCGCAAGGATGCGCGCGTGCTCGGAAGCCTGCCGGCGCAGCGCTTCATCCAGCACGATCAGACGCCTGCGGATAAAAGTGGCGGCGTGCGCCGGATTGCCCGCGGTATCGCGAAGCCCTGAGTTATAGCGGATCTCAATGGCGGGGCCACTGAATACGACGTCACCGCACGTGTACGGTAACCGCGCCCGAATCCTGCTCATTGTTCGCGCCGAGCACCACAATCTTGTATGTCGTCGTGTGGCGGGGATTGTCCGACAGGCAGTTCTTTTCGCGATCCAGGTGACCGGGGCCGGCTTTGATGCTGCGGGCGTTATCGGCCTTGAAGCAGACCACCACCGGGTCGCCCGCTTTCACGCTGGTCGAGTTGACGGAAAGATCGTAGAGCTTCGGAGGCGCGGCCCCGATGTTCACCATGACCGTTTTCTCGTCTTTGCTGCCGTCCTGGCCATATGCGGTCAATGTGTATGTGGTCTTTTGCTTCGGCGAAATCTCAAAACAGCGCGCGGGCGATGGCCACACATCGTCCACATGGGGGCTGATCTCAAGTTTCGAAGCGTTTTCGACGCCGTAGCAGAGCTTGCCCGGCATACCCCGCGGGACCAGAGGGTCCGGACTATAGAACTGAGTGATTTTCACGTGCGCGACGGGAGGCGGCGCCATCTGAGCCTTTTGCCCGCCGGAGGGAGCCGAACCGGAGCCGCAGCCGATGAGGATGAGGGCCGAAACGGCAAGTATCGGTTGACGCATCTGAGATGAACGAGGCAAGCGAAGCGCCACTCCGAGTTTATCGCTCGGTGTAACCTTATCGCTCGCGCACGAAGTTGCGCGGCACTTCCCGGACGGCAGGAAAAGTCTTCGAAATGTGATCGTGCCAGGTGAGGTTTTCCTCGTCCGCAAGGGACCATACGAGGCCGATCGCGCCGGAGCAGAAACTGAGCCAGCTGGCGACGAAGCGAAGCGCGCGCGTGGGCCCATCGACCGGAAATCCGTCGAAGGTGATCAAATGCAGGTCCGTCATGCGCATGCCGGCGCTTTCACGGCCCGTGATGGCCCAGATGAGTCCGTAAAAAATGCTGACAATGGCGAATGCCAGCCCGAGCGAGATCCAGAACATCTTTCCCTGTCCGAATGCGCCACCTACAGCCTGACAGACGATGACGAAAACGCCGAAACCGAGGAAGATCAGCGCCGTGTCAATCGCGCCGGCGACAAAGCGATGCATGGGAGTCGCGACCGACTGATCGCAGTAAACCTGGGCTTCGACATTCGTCTTCAGGGTGCGGGGGCGGGACGCCGGAGCAATGATGAAGTCGAGCGTGCCCTGGGCAGCGGCCGGCATGGGCGGTCTTTTCACCTGCGGCCGAGCAGGCGTGGAGCGCGGGGCCGGTATGGGCGCTACCGGCGCGGCCACGGGTATATGCGGCGCGGCCGCAGCAACAGGCTCGTGCAAGCCAGCGCGGGCGGTCGCATGCCGCTGCGCCTGTTCGAACGGGATGATTTTTCGCGACGGCTGTAGCGTGCTGAACAGCGGAACCTGCCGCTCCGGCTGCGCGCGCTCGACCGCAGGCTGTTGCGCGGCCGCTTCTCTCCTGATAACGTCCTGCTGCGCCACAACGTCTTCGTGACGATGCAGAGACAGCGCCGCCGATCCGACGTAATCGGACGGCGCCGCAATCACCACACCGGCCAGCCTTCGGCCGCACCGGAGGCAACGGTGATCATCCTCGCCATTGCCGAAACCACAATACTTGCAGCGCATCTCTCTACCTTTATGTTTGCCGCCGTCCGACTCTATCTGGCCCGCCGGTCCCGATCCGGTTCTCCGCTTCAGAAGCGGATTGCTTCAGCGTTCTCAGCGAGACCCTTCGGAGCGCTGTTGCGACGCTAATTATGCCGTGCTACGGTTTCCAGTTGAGGCTGCTCGCCCGCAAACGAGCCTTTTTCCTGCTTAACACAAACCTGAACGCTTGTCACTTGAGAACCGCTTATTTTCCGTGGGTTTTGACCATTTTGGCCGCGCTCTACCCCGCTGCGGCGTTACCTCAATTAAGCAGCGCGCCGAATCTTCCTTCGGCGCCGGCCGCCCATCCTCCAACACCCGCCGCGAACGATCAGGCGGCCAACGATCAGGCAAGCGTCGAGCGGCCTGACTTCAACGTTCGGG
>Ga0308174_10001253_pt1 | contig 11641 bp, 11 predicted proteins | sample PhyPR2_FD_203894 | JGI IMG/M metagenome (GOLD analysis project Ga0308174, IMG submission 203894) | Soil microbial communities from UC Gill Tract Community Farm, Albany, California, United States - DLSLS.P.R2 | ecosystem: Environmental > Terrestrial > Soil > Agricultural land | place: USA...
TCACGCTGGCCGCGTAGGTGTCGCGCATGCGGTCGAGCGTCAGGCGCTCGCCGGGCGCGAGGCGCCCGAACACGATGTCCGAGCGGATGCGGCGATACGCCTTCTCGCCGACGGTTGTGGTTTCGAGTGTCGCCTCGATCATGGTGCAGCCAGGGTGCGCGCCCGGCAATGGCCCCGAGCACCTGTCGATGATACCGAAGCGCACGCCAGCGGGCCATACCTGATGGAATTGCAATCCTCGGACAAACCGTCTATCGTCCGATGCACAAACAGCGCCCGGCGAAGGCCGCGGCGTGACGCGTCCAATCCGATCGGAGGATCGACCATGTCGACGTTTTCCCGCCGCACGATGCTGCGCGCCGGCGCCTCGGCGCTCGCGCTCGCCGCCTCTCCCCGCCTGCTCGCCCAGGACAAGCCGAAGCTGCGCTTCAGCGGCGCGTTCACCGAGCAGGATCTGCGCGCCGAGGCGTACAAGTCGTTCGCCGCTGCGATGAAGAACGACTTCGAGTTCCAGCCCTATTGGGCCAACACGCTGTTCAAGCAAGGCACCGAGCTCGTCGCGCTCCAGCGCGGCAACCTCGAGATGTGCAATCTTGCGCCGCAGGACATCTCGAAGCAGGTGCCCGCGTGGTCGCTGATGACGTCCGCGTACCTCTTCCGCGACGTCGACCATCTCAAGAAGACGTTCAAGAGCGACGTCGGCCGCGACTTCATCAAGATGGCACGCGACCAGCTGCAGATCGAGGTGATCACGCCGGTGTACTTCGGCTCGCGCCACGTGAACCTCAAGCCCGACAAGCAGATCCGCACGCCCGCCGACCTCGCGGGCATCAAGCTGCGCATGCCACCGGGCGAATTCTGGCAGTTCCTCGGCGAGTCGATCGGCGTCAATCCCACGCCCGTGGCGTTCGCCGAGGTGTACACGGCCCTGCAGACCGGTGCCATCGACGGACAGGACAATCCGCTCGTGCTGAGCAAGCTCATGAAGTTCGACGAGGTCACGACGCAATTCGTCCTGACCTCGCACGTCGTGGGCTACGACGTCATGGCCGTCGCCTCGAAGGTGTGGGACGCCATGAAGCCGGACCAGCAGGCGCGCTTCCGCGCCGCGGCCGAAAAGGCGATCGACGACTACACCGTCAAGTTCGAGGGCCAGGAGAAGGACGTCGTCACCTACCTCAAGGGCGAAGGCAAGAAGGTCTACACGCCCGACGTCGCCGCCTTCCGCACGTTCGCGCAGAAGCGCTACGTCGACAAGTACGGCAAGGACTGGCCGAAGGGCGCGCTCGAGCGCATCAACGCGCTGTAACGGCAGCGTTGCGTGGCTAGCGCCGATACGCCGCCGCCCGCCCGGCGGCGGCTGGTCCGCCGCCTGCAGCGCGGCGCCGAGCACGTCGCGGTGGCGCTCATCGCGACGATGTTCGTCTCGTTCCTGCTGCAGATCGTCTTCCGCTACGTGCTGAACCGTCCGCTCGGCTGGACCGAGGAAGTGACGGTGCTGTGCTGGGTGTGGGTGGTGCTGTGGGGCGCCTCGTTCATCGTCGCCGATGAAGAGGAGGTGCGCTTCGACATCCTCTACAACCTCGTGCCTGCGCAGGTGCGCCGGGTGTTCACCGTCGTCGCCGCCGTGGCGCTGATCGTCCTGCTCGCGCTGTCGCTGCCCGCGACCTGGCGCTACGTCGCGTTCATGAAGCGCGAGCACTCGGCATACCTCAAGATGCCGTTCGACTACCTGTACTCGATCTATCTGATCTTCGCGGTGGTCATCATCCTGCGCCAGGTCCGCCTGATCTGGCTCGCCTGGCGCGGCCGGCACGGTGGTGATCCGGCACCGCACACGGACCTGTCGGCATGATGGGCGTGTCGCCGTTCGTGCTGTGCGTGATCGTGCTGGTCGCGCTGGCCTCGATCGGGCTGCCGATCGGGCTGTCGATGATCGGCGCGTCGATCCTGTATCTCTTCGTCGCGCACCTCGATCCGGGCACGGCAGCCGAGCAGATCCTCAACGGCCTGTTCAACAGCTACGTGCTGCTGGCGGTGCCGTTGTTCATCCTCGCCGCCGACCTCATGAACACCGGCAGCCTCACCGACCGGCTGCTCAAGTTCTGCCTCGTCCTGGTCGGGCGCTTTCGCGGCGGATTGGGCCACGTCAACGTGGTGTCGAACGTGATCTTCGCGGGCATGTCCGGTTCGGCCATCGCCGATGCCGTGGGGATCGGCCGGATCATCATCGGCATGATGACGCGCGACGGCAAGTATCCCGTCGCGTATGCGGCCGCGATCACCGCGTCGTCGGCCATCATCGGCCCGATCATCCCGCCGTCGATCCCGATGGTGATCTACGCGCTCGTCTCCGATGCCTCGATCGGGTACTTGTTCCTCGGCGGCGTGATTCCCGGCCTGCTGCTCGGCGTTGCCTTCATGGTCATGAACGGGGTCATCGCACGCCGGCGCAACTACCCGGTCGAGCCGCCCGTGCCGTTGCGCGACATCCCGCGCGCGACGGTGAGCGCATTCCCGGCGCTGCTGCTGCCCGTCATCCTGCTGGTCGGCATCTACGGCGGCGTGATGACACCCACCGAAGGCGCCGCGGCGGCCGCCGCCTACGCCCTGCTTGCGGCCACCCTGATCTATCGCGCGATGACGTGGCGGCAGCTGTACAACGTGCTGCTCTCGAGCGCGCGGGCGACCACGTCGGTCGGCATGCTGATCGCCGGCGCGCTCGTGTTCAACTACGTCGTCACGATCGAGAACGTGCCGGCGTCGGTCGCAACCTTCGTCGCCGGGTTCCACCTGTCCAAGGTCGGCTTCCTGCTGCTCGTCAACGCCATCCTGCTGGTGCTGGGCTGCCTGCTCGAAGGCACGACCATCCTCCTGATCATCGTGCCGATCCTGATCCCTACGGCCAAGGCGCTGGGGATCGACGTCGTGCACTTCGGCGTGGTCGTCGTGGTGAACATCATGATCGGCCTGCTGACGCCGCCCTTCGGGCTGCTGCTGTTCATCGTGGCGAACATGACCAAGCAGCCACTGGTCGCCATCGTGCGCGAGTCGGCGCCGTTCATCGCCGCCGCGGTCGTCGTGCTCGCCGTCATCACGTTCGTTCCGGAGACCGTCCTGTGGCTGCCGCGCGTCATGGGTTACAAAGGATGAGCGCCCCCAACCGACCGCCCCTCTTCATGAACAAGCCGCTCTACGTCCTCAACGGTCCCAACCTCAACCGCCTGGGCCAGCGGGAGCCGGAGGTGTACGGCAGGATGACCCTGGCCGACATCGAAGCAGTGTGCCGCGAGGCGGCGGGAGCGCGCGCGCTCGCGTTCCGGCAGTCCAATCACGAGGGCCAGATCGTCGAATGGATCCACGAAGCGATCGAGCAGGGCGCCGGCATCGTGATCAACCCGGCCGGCTACTCGTTCACGTCGGTGGCGATCGTGGATGCGCTCAAGATGTTTCCCGGACCGATCATCGAGCTGCACATCACCAACATCCACCGGCGCGACGCGATGTACCAGCATTCGCTGGTGTCCAAGGTCGCTACGGCGGTGATTGCCGGACTCGGTGGCGCTGGCTACGGCGTTGCCGTGCGGGCGCTGGCCGGCCTCGTCGAGGCGGCCGCGCCCGCATCCTAGCGCTGATTACGCGCGCCCTGCCACCTGCTCCAGCGCAGCGATGAACCGCTGCCAGCCGTAGCTGGCGCCCTGGTAGTTCTGCTCTTCGTGCGGCCGGAAGCCCGACTGCTCCATGCGCACGAGCACGCCGTTCGCGGTCGGCGTGAGCGTCCATGTGACGATGGTCTTGAGGCCGTTGCGCGCTTCGTCGCCCGACGCGTTCCACGTATAGGCGAGCCGGCGCTTCGGCTCGACCGCGAGCACCTCGCAGTCCGTCACGCCGTTCCAGTGCGGCATCGGCTGGGCGCGCAGCGTGAACCGATGCCCTACCACGGGCTGGAAGTCGTTCTTCATCAGCCATTCCTCGATCAGCGCGCCCTGCGTGAGCGCGCGCCATACCTTGTCGGGCGAATGCGGCATCTCGCGCTCGACGACGAGGGAGCGCGTCGCGGTGGATCCGGCGGTTGCCGTTGCGGATTGCGTCATGTGTCCATCCTGTTCAAGAGGTTCTCGAGACGATCGAAGTGCTCACGCCAGAAGACGGCGTAGTGCCCCATCCAGTCGATCAGCGGCTTGAGGCCGCGCGGCTGCGCGCGGTAATGCACGAGGCGGCCGTCCGGCCGGTCGCGCACGAGCCCCGCTTGCTTCAACAGCGCAAGATGCTTGGAGACCGCGGGCTGCGACACACCGGCGTGATCGGTCAGCTCGCGTACCGTGTGCTCGCCCTCCTGCAGGAGCCGTTCGAGCAGCGCTCGCCGGGTGGGATCGGCAAGCGCCCGGAAGACGTCGTCCATGGCCGCGCGCATGGACGAATCATAACCATGTGGTTATGGATCAGTCAAGCGGTTCGTGGCCTCGGGCGTGGAAGATGACCCACAGGGTCTGCGACCGCGGTGAGCGGATCAGCGGGAAGATGCTCGACCGGGGTCGCGAACGCGGCGAGCGGATCAGCGTGAGGCGGCCGGTGCAGGAATGGACAACGGCGGCAACCCGGCACGCGCCAGGAACGCATGCCACCGCGGATCGTCATGCAGCCGCAGCAGGAAAGGGTCGCCGGCCGCGAACATCACGCCCGGATCGCGCTCCACGAAAGCGCGCTCGAGCCACTCGAACGCGGCATCGACCTCATTGCGAAATGCGTGCACCGCGGCGACCTGGTAGGCCGCGGTCCAGCCGTAACCAGTCGCGAGCGCGTGCAGCTCGGCGTCGGCCTCAGCGGTGGCACCCATCGCGTGCTGAATGATGGCTCCGGCGAGGTGACGGAAGACCGCATGGGTTTCGCGTTGCGCGATGGCGAGCCCTTCCTCGGCGCGCCCCTGCAACAGTCGGGTCAGTCCCAGGAACGCATGGCCGAGGCTCGCTCCGGGGGCGATGTCCATCGCAAGGGAAAGCGACGTCGCTGCGTCGTCCAGCCGCCCGGCGACGATGTGGACCAGCGCGGCCTGGCGGTGCACCCGCGCGGACAGCGGATCGAGCGCGATCGCGCGCCGGATCAGCTGCGATGCTTCCTCCATCCGGCCGACGATCCGCGCCAGCTGTGCTGCGGACATCACTGCCGTCGCATTCCCGGGAGCGAGCTCCAGCGCCCGCCGGAACGACGCGTCGGCGGCGGGCCAGTCCCAGTCGTGGCTCTGCTGGATGGCGCCCATGGCGATGTGCGCCTCCGCAAGCTGCGGGCCATGCTGCAGTGCCGATCGCGCAGCGACGCGCGCGCGCTCGTAACCCTGCGCGATCGTGTCGAAGCCGTATCCAGCCTGGAGCTGGTGGACCCGTGAAAGCTCCGCCCACGCGAGCGCGAAGGAGGCGTCGAGCTCGATCGCCTGCGTGAGCAGCGCAATGCCGCGGTCGGTGTCCGCTTGCGTCACCCGCTCGCCGAAGAACTTCCCCTGCAGATACAGCTGGAATGCCTGCGGATTGTCCGTGCGGCCCTGCGCGGCCTCGTGGACCGCCGCCACCGCCGTGCCGGCAACGGATTCCGCTGGCTGCCTCATGAGCGCTGCGCGCAGCTCCTTCACCACCGACTGTGCGATGTCGTCCTGCACGGCGAAGATGTCGTCGAGCTCGCGTTCGTAGGTCTCCGACCACAGGTGCGAATCGGTCGCGACCTCGATCAACTGCGCCGTGATGCGCACCCGCTTGCCCGACTTGCGGACGCTGCCCTCCAGCACGGTCGCGACGTTGAGCTTCTGCGCGACCGTCGGGATGTCGACGTCCTTGCCCTTGAACGAGAACGCCGACGTGCGCGAGGCGACGCGCAGGCCGCGGATCTTGGCAAGCACGTTGAGGAGCTCCTCGCTCAGGCCATCGGCGAAATACTCGTTCTCTTCATCCTTGCTCATGTTGACGAAGGGCAGCACGGCGATGGACGGCGCGTCCTTCTCGCCGGGTGGCACCGACTGCGACCTGAGCGGCGGGAAGGCATGCGGCAGGTCCGGATGGCCGAGCTGGAACACGGCTTCGGGGCGGCCGAGATCCTTGAGCGCATGCGCGCCGAGCGGCTTCACGGTGGCCAGCGGCGGCAGGTGATCGCGGCACAGGTCGTGCGTCGACTCGGAGAGCAGCGACTGTCCGCCATGGGCGGCGCCGAGGAGACGGGCGACGCGGTTGAGCGGCGCGCCGAAATAGTCGCCGTCGCGCAGCTCCACTGCACCGCTGTGCAGCGCCATGCGCACCCGCAGCTTCGCGTCCTGCGGCCACGGCTCCCGCTGGAGCGCCCGTTGCGCGTCGAGCGCAGCGCAAACGGCATCCGCAGCGGTGCGAAAGGCGGCGCAGAACGCGTCGCCGCCCGTCTTGAACACGTAGCCCGCGTGCCCGTCGATGCACTGGCGCACCAGCGCATCGTGGCGGGACAGCGCTGCGCGCATCGCGGCCGCATGCGCTTCCCACAGGCGCGTGCTGCCTTCGATGTCGGTGAACAGCAGCGTGACCGTGCCGGTCGGAAGGTCTGCCATCGGTCCAGGGTGGCCGGCCCGGGAGGCGCGGCCCGCAGGCGATGATACCGGCAGAACCCCTACCCGCCCAGCGCCGCCGCCGCGCGGTTCGCCACGTCGATGCGGTCAGCGAGCGCGCGCATGATGAATTCGTCGAAGGCGGCGGCGAGATCCGGCCGCTCGGCGCGCATGCGCGCGAAGCTCGCCCGCGTGAGCGTGAACACCGTCGCCGGTCCGGCCGACGATACGGTAGCCGAGCGCACCGACCGGCGCACGAAGCCCATCTCGCCGAGCACGGTGTGCTTGCTGAAGCGCCGTACGCGCAGGCGCTCGCCATCGTCGCGCGTGATGTCCACGGCGAGATTGCCGACCGCGACGAGGTCGATCGTGTCCGCCGGCTCGCCCTCGTGGTAGAGCACCTGCGCGCCGGTGGTGTCCTTGCGCTCCAGGTAGACGAGCAGATCGCTCGCCCGTATTCCATCTCCGAGCTGCTGCTGCAGCCACTGCTCGAAGCCTTGCAGGTCCATCCCGCCGTGCAGGTTCGCGCTGGCGATGACCTGGTCTTCGCACCAGGCGAGCGCATGATTGAGGTCGATGAATGCCTTGTGGCGGCTGCGGCCGCCGACCAGGCCACCCTGCTCGAGCACGGAGTGATTGGCGCGCGACATGGCGCAATAGACGAGCGTGGTGCCGTGGCGGTTGCAGAAGTTGCGCAGCTTGGTGAGGCTCGCGATGGCCGAAGAGTCCGTGCCCGAGACGAGACCGAAATCGAGGATCGCGAAATGCACCGTGCGCGGCGGCAGCGCTTCGATGTCGTCCCGGATGCGCTCGAACACGCCCTCGGAAGAGCCGAAGAAGATGTAGCCGCTCAGCCAGTAGATCTGGATCGCATTGCCTGCCGCGCGCAGATGCGCCGAGGCTTCCGCGGACCGGTCGACGAAGCTTGCGAACCCGGCGCGCGTCACATGGCGGCGCACCGCGCCGAGGCGCGCGTAGTTGAGCGCGAACAGCACGCATGCGCCGATGAGGCCGGCGAGCACGCCGACGAGATAGCCGTAGCGCACGCAGACCGCCATGATGACGAGCGCCAGGACGAGGTCCATCCACGCGCGCTGGCTGTAGGGACGCCCGAGCGCGTCGATGATGAACGTGTAGCCCAGATAGAACACGAGCCCGGCCACGATCGGAATGGGAATGAGCCCCGGCAGGTCGAGGTGCGCGAGCGCAACCAGGCCCAGGACCAGCGCCGCGAAGACGCCGCTTGCGCGCGTGGCGCCGCCGGCATGCTCGAGCAGCCGGCTGGTGCCGGTCTGCAGGCTGCACGCGATGCCACCGAGCGGGGCGATGACGAGGTTGCCAATCCCGTGCGCACGGAATTCGCGATCGAGGTCGCCCGATGCCTGCCGCGCCACCTCGATGCTGGACACCTTGGTGACCAGCGAGATGAGGGCAACGATCGCCACGGCCACGAATTCCGGTGTGAGGGCCAGCACCATGGACCAGGTCAGGTGCGTGGAATGCGCCGCGGCGAACGGATGCCATGGCGACAGCGTGCCGAGCGACGGCAGGTACCAGCCGTGTTGCGCACCGGCGAGGTCGAGCGCGCGGAGCACCACGACGCCGACGACCCACATCGCGAGGAGCGCAACCGGCATCGCCAGCGCGGATCGGCTCCAGCGTCGTACGGCGAGCAGGATGCACAGCACGGCGACCGCGCTGACCAGCTTCTCCGTCGACATCACGGTCCATCGCGTCGCGACGGCGTCGAAGGTCAACGCGAAGCCCGTCGTCATGCGAATGCCGCCTGCGACGAGGAACCAGCCGGTGGCAGCCAGGAAGCCGCCGACGACGAAGTACGGCACGAAGCGGAAATACGAGCCCCACCGGAAGATACCGATCACGTAGAGCAGCGCGCCGGACATCACGGTGGCCGCCGTGAAGATGAGCATGACCGTGGTGATGGCCATGTCGGGCGTGCCCCCGGCGGTGGTGACCGCGGCGCCCGCGCTGGCGCTCAACAGCACGAGGAAGGCGCCGGTCGGCGAATCGATGCCGGTGGCAATGGGCGGCAGCGACGTGGCCCACGCGATCCACACGCCGCCGATGCAGCTGCCGATCAGCATGCCCCAGATGGCCACCGGGATGCCGGCACCAAGGTCGCCCGGAAACATCAGCGCAGCGAACGACACAATGTTGGCGACGAGCACGATCGACGCGACGATACCGGCGATGCCGTCCTTGATCGCGTTCCGCGCGAGGTGACTGACCGTCGTGATGCGGCGCGACGGCTGCGCAGAGCCGTGTGCCGTGGGAGCAAGCACCGAAGGCGCGTTGGCGCCGGGCGCATGTTGCGAAGGTTCGACCTGCACTTCCGGCATCGACCGTCCAGCTTCTACGAAACTGGCGGCAGTTTAGGTGCGCGCGCACGGACTGTCCACGGAACATTCCGCGCCACGCGGACCGTTGGGGCGCCCGATTATGGTACGGTGCTCGCCGCAGGTCCCAAGCCCAGGAGAAACGGCTCATGGTCGAGCGCGATTTCGTCGTCCGGTCCACCGCCCCGGTGGAGGCGCGCGTCGATGCGATCCAGGCCGCGCTCGACGCGCGCGGCCTCGACGCGACGCGCGGCGTGGCAGAGCTGGGTCACCTGGCGCAGGACGTGTGGAATCCGCGCAACGGTGCACGGGCAGTGGCGAAGGCCTGGACCGATCCGGCGTTCCGCCAGCGTTTGCTCGCCAACGGTCGCAGCGCGGTTGCCGAGCTCGGCTTGACCATGCCGGCGCATCACCGCCATCTGGTGGTGCTGGAGAACACGCCCGCGGTGCACAACGTCATCTGCTGCACGCAGTGCTCGTGCACGGCCTTCACGCTCATCGGCTTGCCGCCCGACTGGTACAAGGACCTCGAATATCGCGCCCGCGTCGTGCGCGAGTCGCGCACCGTGCTGCGCGAGATGGGGCTCGACCTCGCGCCGCAGATCGATATCCGCGTCTGGGACACCACGGCCGACACGCGCTACATGGTGTTGCCCGTGCAGCCTCCGGATACCCTCGGGTGGCCGGAGGAACGGCTCGCCGCCCTGGTGACGCGTGACGGCCTCATCGGCGTCGCCCACCTCTAGCAGGTCAGCGCCATGGACGGCACGCACGATCTCGGCGGCAGGCAAGGCTTCGGCGCGGTGCGCCATACCCCCGATGCGCGCGCGTTCCACGCGGCGTGGGAAGTGCGTGCCAACGCGCTGTACGGCTTTGCCGTGCGCCTCGGGCTGTTCAACATGGACGAGTATCGCCACGCGATCGAGCGCATGGAGCCGCGGCATTACCTCACCGCCAGCTACTACGAGCGCTCGCTCACGAGCCTTGCCACGCTGCTCGTCGAAAAAGGCTTGGTGACGCATGCCGAGCTCGAAGCGCGCGCGGGCGGCGCATTTCCGCTCGCCGCACCCAATGGCGCAGGTCGCTCGAATCGACCGGGACGCGAGGCTTTCGCGGTGGGTGACCGCGTGCGCGTGCGCGATGACCACGTGCCGGGCCACGTCCGCATGCCGGGCTACGTTCGCGGCAGGATCGGCATCGTCGTCGGCGAATCGCCGGCGTATCCGTTTCCCGATGCCCACGCGCATGGCGTGCAGGCAGTCGACGAGCCGACGTACGACGTGCGCTTCGACAGCGCCGAGTTGTGGCCGGGCTCGGCCGATGCAGCGTCGGTGTACCTCGCGGTGTTCCAGAGCTACCTCGAGCGCGCCGGCTAGCCGCAACGGCCGCGCGCGCCGGCTGTTTCTGGCACGATAGACGCGGGCCGCCGCCGCTTTCGCGGCATCGCTTCAAACGGAGGCGTCATGCGCACCACGGTTCGGCTCGTCGTCACGCTCGGCCTGCTCGCCACCTGTGCCGGCGCCGGCGCACAGAACGTGAAGGTCACGCCGTTCGGCACGCATCCGGGCGAGCTGTGCAGCCGCGACCGCGCCACCCTGTTCGAAGACCCGAGCGGCGTGCGCATCCTGTACGACGCGGGGCAATCGGTGCTCGGCGGAGACGATGCGCGCCTCGGCAGCGTCCACGCCGTGCTGCTCAGTCACGCCCACGGCGATCACATCGGTGACCAGCGGCTCAAGGCCATCGGCGCCGGCACCTGCGAAGCATCGCAAGTGACCTCGGCCGCGCCGAGCTCCACGACCGCGGAGATCGTCGCGTCGAAGAATGCCGCGATCGTGATGATCGTGCCACTGGCCAACTTCATCGGGACGAAGGTCGCGGCGATCAAGGGCAAGCCGACGGCCGCGTGCGCGCAAACCGGCAACGACATCGTGGTGCCGCCGAGCGCACCGTGCCTCGCTACGGTGCAGACGGGCGGCACGCGCGCGCTTCGCACGACGGAGGCGAAGCAGGCGGTCGAGATCATCGCCGTGCCCGCCGTGCACGACAGCACCGTGCCGCGCGAGCTCCTCGGCGCCGAGGCGCGCAAAGCGCTCGACACCGACAACGTGAGCGTGCAGCTCGGGCCGCCCAGCGGGTACGTGATTCGCTTCACCAACGGGCTGGTGCTGTATCTGTCCGGCGACACCGGCATGCACGCGGAGATGCGCTCGGTGGTGCACGACTACTATCACGCGAACCTGATGCAGCTCAATCTCGGCTCCAGCGCGGTCAGCTCGATCGACGCCGCGTACATCGTCAACGAGCTGGTGCAGCCAGCCTCCGTGATCGCTTCGCATGTCAACGAGGCCGCCACGGCGGACGGAAAGCTGCGTCCCGCGTCGCGCACGGCCGCGTTCGTCGCGCTCGTCAAGGGTCGGCCGGTGCATCCGGCGCTCAGCGGCAAGACCATGGAGTTCAACGGCGAAGGCAAGTGCGTGGCAGGCTGCTGACCAGCCGGCTGCCCCGCGCCTTTTACCAACCTGAGGAAACGCATGATCAAGTTCTATTTCAACCTGGCGCCCAATCCCACCAAGGTCGCCCTGATGCTCGAGGAAACAGGCCTGCCTTACGAGATCGTGCCGGTGGATACGCGCAAGGGCGAGCAGCACACGCCCGCCTTTCGCGCGGTCAATCCCAACGGCAAGGTGCCGGCCATCGTGGATGGCGATGCAATCGTGTTCGACAG
>Ga0308174_10001255_pt1 | contig 11634 bp, 7 predicted proteins | sample PhyPR2_FD_203894 | JGI IMG/M metagenome (GOLD analysis project Ga0308174, IMG submission 203894) | Soil microbial communities from UC Gill Tract Community Farm, Albany, California, United States - DLSLS.P.R2 | ecosystem: Environmental > Terrestrial > Soil > Agricultural land | place: USA...
TTAACTATGCAGCTCACCAGCCCGAAGAATCCCTTTCTGCAGAGCGTCAGGCGCGCCGCAAATGACGGCCGACCGACCGAGAGCGGCTTGGTTGTAGCGGAAGGGCCGCATTTGACCGAGGAGGCTGCTCGGAGTACCAGCAAGTGGATTGTGGAACGCATTCTGACGACCACTGCCGGACGAGAGCGCCATGCGGAACTCTTGAGGCGTGCAAAAGCAGAGATAATCGAGATATCGGCCCAGGCTTTCCGTTCGGTTTCGGAAACTGGCTCGAATCAGGAAATTCTGGCGCTGCTTCGGCCGCCCCGATGGTCGCGCGCCGACGCGATGGGTTCAGACGGCCCGGTAGTCGTTCTGGATGGAATACAGGATCCGGGCAACGCGGGTACGATTGTGCGATCGGCAGAGGCCTTCTGCGCTGGAGGAGTCGTTTTTTTGGAGGGAAGCGCTAGAGTGGCGAATGGAAAACTGCTGCGTGCAACCGCCGGTTCTATTTTTCGAGTCCCCTTTCTCGAAGAGATCAGCCGGACGGATTTAGTGGCGGAGACGAGGCGTAGGAATTTGCCGCTGTATGCGCTGACGCCAAGGGGAGAGCTCACGGTGACGCAAGCTGATTTCCGCCAACCCTGCGTGCTGACCGTCGGCAGCGAAGGCGGCGGAATCTCCAGCGAGGTTCTGGCAAACGCCCGGACCGTAGCCGTGCCGGTGGCAAAAGTGGAATCTTTAAACGCGGCGGTAGCGTGCTCGATTGCACTTTTTGAAGCGGCCAGACAAAGAAGAAAGGCATGAGCCTCTTTGATACGACCCCGCCGACGGAGGCGGCAAGTAGAGAGGAGTCCGACCGGCCGCTGGCAGACCGGATGCGGCCGCGATCAATTGCGGAGTACGTGGGGCAAGAACACATCCTTGGCCCGGATAAGCCGCTGCGGGCGCAGGTCGAGAGCGGAAAGCTGACCTCGTTAATTCTGTGGGGGCCGCCCGGATCGGGTAAAACAACGCTGGCGTTTCTGATCGCCCAGCAAAGTCGCGCTGACTTTGTTCCGTTTAGCGCCGTTTTGAGCGGGATCAAGGAGATAAAGACGGTAATGGTCGAGGCCGAACGCCGCCGCCGGGCCGGGCGCAAAACCGTACTGTTCATCGACGAAATCCACCGGTTCAACAAGGCCCAGCAGGACGCGTTCCTTCCTTATGTAGAGCGCGGCGACGTGGTGCTGATCGGGGCGACCACGGAGAACCCATCTTTTGAAGTGGTCTCTGCCCTGCTGTCAAGAACGAAGGTGTATTCGCTCCGCGCCTTGGAGACGAGCGAGATTGTGCTGCTCTTGAAAAGAGCTCTTGAAACCCCAAATCGCGGGATGGGGCATCTGGGCCTAAAGATTGCGGATGAGTTGGTCGATGAGATAGCCGTAGGTTCGAGCGGGGATGCCCGTTCGGCGCTCAACACGTTGGAGATTGCGGCGGGCCTGGCGCACGGAGGGGTGATCGATCAGCAGGCGGTAGCGGATGCGATGCAGCGGAAGGTGCTGCTCTACGACAAATCAGGGGAGGAGCACTATAACCTGATTTCGGCGCTGCACAAATCGGTGCGGTCCAGCGACGTGGATGCGGCTCTGTATTGGTTGGCGCGCATGATGAAAGCCGGAGAGGACCGGTTGTACCTGGCGAGGCGGTTGGTGCGGATGGCAATCGAGGATATCGGGCTGGCAGATCCCCGCGCGCTGGAGCAAGCGATTGCCTGCATGCAGACGGTGCATTTTTTGGGCATGCCGGAGGGAGATCAAGCACTGGCCCAACTGACTATCTATTTGGCAATAGCCCCCAAGTCGGATGCTTCCTACCAAGCTCTCAATAAGGCCAATGGAACGATTGAGGCGACAGTCGCCGAACCGGTCCCGCTGCATCTCAGAAATGCACCCACCAAACTGATGAAAGAGATGGGATACGCGAAAGGATACCGGCACGCTCATAGAGAGAAAGATGCCCTGACAGACATGCAATGCCTGCCCGACTCCCTTGCGGGGACTACGTTTTACGAGCCGACCGCACGCGGGTTCGAGCAGCGGATCCGGGAGCGTCTGGAATGGCTCAGAAAAACCCGAAATTCGAGTAATCCAACTGATGGGTAGTAGGAAGATGTACTTGCGTTGTGTAATCTTAAAGATCGGAGCTGTACAATTGTGTCCGAAAGCACCCTGACTCTAGGCAGGCGAGTTGAGACTCCGGAAGTGACTACGACGGAGCGGCGGCGCTCGAGCCGGTTTCCGATCGAGCGCGAACTTCGCTACAAGACGCTGAACCAGCGCGCAGAGATTCTGGCCGGCAGCGGCAAGACGCTGAACATTAGCAGTTCCGGCGTATTATTCACCTCGGATCACGATTTGCCCGTCGGCACACGTTTAGAAGTGTCGATCAGTTGGCCGGCGCAATTGAACGAGAAATGTCTCTTGAACCTGGTCGCCCGCGGACGGGTAACGCGCCACAACAAAGGCCAATTGGCCTTGCAAATACAGCAGTACGAGTTTAGAACCCAGAGCCGGCCCGGAAAAGAGAAGTAGGGCGGGTTTACTCTTCCCGGAGCGCGGTCATTGGATCGATACGCGCGGCACGGCGGGCGGGCAGCCATGTGGCAAGCGCTGCAACAGCCGTGAGAATCACAAGTGAAAACGCAGTAGTGGAGGGGTCGAGCGGTTGCAAGTGGAACAGTGTGTGCTTCAAGAGCCGACCGACGAGAAAGGCTCCCGGAAGGCCGGCGGCAATTCCACAGCCGACCAGCCACAGAGAGTCTTTTAGGACCAGATACACCACGTTGCCTTGCGATGCGCCGAGCGCCATGCGGATGCCGATCTCGTTCGTGCGCCGGGCGACGGCATAGGCAAGCAGGCCAACGAGGCCGATAGCCGCGAGGATCAGCGCGAGAATGCCGAACGCGCTCGACAGAATACTGAGGAGGCGCTCGGTCAGAAGTAAATGGTCGATCAGGGCTGTTTGCGTTTTGATTTCAATGACCGGGACACTCGGATCGACTGCTGCCGCGGCACGGCGAATCGCAGCGGCCAGTTGGCGCGTGGCAACGCCCGAACGAATCACGAAATTGAGACTAAATCCCGGCCAGAGCTGCGTGCTGGAAGGGAAATACATGGTGGGGTGCGCGGCTTCGCGTAGCGAATTGTAGCGGCTGTTCTTCACAACGCCGATAATGCGATATTGCTCGGTAGGCTTCGGCCCGGTGCCGAACTGACGGCCAAGAGGGTTCTGATTCGGGTAAAAGCGCCGGGCGAACAGCTCATCGACGATAACAGCATCGGATTTTGGAACCATATCGCCCGGTTGGAAAGTGCGCCCTGCGAGAAGCGGGATGCCAAGTGTTTCGAATAGCCCGTCGCTGACGCTATTCATGAGCACGCCGTGGGCGTCATCTGCGCGATACGTCTGACCGGGAATATTCACGCTGGCCATATTTGAGCCTCCGGACAAAGGCCTTTCCTGTGTGCCGGCGACTTTCAACACGCCCGGAATCGCCGCGAGCCGCTCCCGGAAGCGATCCAGGTACTGGGGTACTTGCTCTGGCTTGTAGCCGGCGCTCCACGGGTTAACGGTCACATAGACAAGGTTGTTGCGATCGAAGCCAATATCCATGCTCTCGAGGTTGGTGAGAGACCGGCCCAGCAGACCGGCGGCAATCAGAACGGTCAAGCTGAGTCCGATCTGCAGCACGACCAGCGCGCGCGGCAGCCGCAAGCGCCCGATCGCAAACGTACGGCCGTGCGCTTTTAAGGCGTCGTTAACGCTGGCTCGCGCCAGTTGCCAGGCAGGCGCAAGTCCGAACAGGAGCACGGTCACGAGCGAGACCAGCGCCGTATAACCGAGCATATGCGTATCGACGTGCAGATCGAAACCTCCGATGTTCAGGGCAGTGCGAATGAAGGAGTGGATGGCTTCGGCGAGCACGCGGCTGAGGAACAGCCCGAGCAATCCGCCCGCGGCCGCAAGCGTCAAGCTCTCGATCAAATACTGCCGGAGAAGGCGGAAGCGACCCGCCCCTAGCGCCAGGCATACCGCCGACTCGCGCTGCCTGACGATCGCGCGCGAAAGCAAAAGATTCGCCACGTTCGCGCACACGATCAGCAGAATCAGCCCAACCAGGAGGAGCAAGATCCAGAGGGCTTGCGCCTTGTCGGTTCCCATGGGGTCGAAGCCTCGCGAACCCGGTCCAGTGACGAGCTTGGGAACTTTGCCCAAAGGGATCTTTGCGCCTTCCGGAACAACGAGTCGTTCAAATAACGCCGATGTCTCCTGGATGGCTTGCGCTTCGCTGATTTCCGGTTTCAACCGCCCGATTTGCCGAACCCACCAGTAGGTATCCCCTTCGCCCAGTGACTTGTCGAGTTTTACGCGAGGGCTGAGCGCGGCCTGGGCGGCCAGCGGAGCGTAAAGATCCACCCATTCGCCGATCTGCAGGCCGAAGAATCCGGGCGGGGCGACGCCGATGATCTGCGCCGGGACATTATTGATGCAAAGGGTTTGCCCCAACACGTCTTCACGGCCGCCGAAGCGGCTGCGCCAGAAGCGATCGCTGATGACGACCAAAGGCGGCTCGCCGACGCGATCGTCCATATTAGAGAAGCTGCGGCCAAGGCGCGGCAGGACACTGAGGCCTTCAAAGAAATTCGCGCTGACATACTCAAGCTGGAACTGTTCCGCCGGTCTGCCGCCGAAAGCGACTCCAGCCATATCGGGATCGGAGAAACCGATCAGCGAGGCAAAGCCGTGCTGCTCCGCAGCGAGTTGCCGGTACATTCGCGGAGCGATGGACGAGCCTTGTAACGGTCCAGTGGGAGGTCCGGTTGTATCTCCCGTAAGCATGTGACAGAGTTCTCCCGGCCAACCCTGGCTACTACTCCACTCGACCAAACGGAGCGACTGCGGGTTTTTTACCGGGAGTGGTTTCAAAAGCGCGGCATGTACCAGCCTGAAAATCGCCGAATTTGCGCCAATGCCCAGAGCTAGCGAAAGGACGATGACCAGCGTGAGAGTGTGACTTCGGCGCAATTGGCGCAGACCATAACGAAAATCACGGAACAGGGATTCAAGCCAGACTAAAACACCTTGTGCGCGCGTGTCCTCTTTAAGCCGGGAGGGATTCCCGAAGCGGACCCTTGCCTCGCGCGGATCGCATCCATCCTGCTCTTTCATCGCGAGATGATACTGGAGTTCTTCTTCGATCTCTTCCGGATGGGTCCCGGGGTGAAAAGTCCGCGAAAGTCTTGACCATAGGCTCATGCCGCACCTCGTGCTAGACGGTTCGCAGAACCTTGGCCACGGCGGCGGTTACCGAGTGCCATCGCTTCTCTTCTTTTTGCAGACGCTTTCGTCCTTTCGCTGTCAATTCGTAAAAGCGAGCGCGGCGGCCCGCTTCAGAGGTGCGCCACTCGGCTTTGAGCAGCCCGTTCTCGGTCATGCGGTGGAGAGCGGGATAAAGGGAACCCTCTTCAACGCGCAGGACTTCATCAGAGGTTTGTTCGATGCAGGTGGCGATCGCGTAGCCATTGTTCGGCCCGCGGCGAAGGACTTTGAGAACCAGGATTTCAAGTGAGCCCTGGAGATGATCGGCTTTGGGCATCTGTTGTAAAGATATCTATGGTAGATATCTTAGTATAGGGCGGTCTGCTACGCAAGAGAAAAGCGTACGACCAGCATAGTGAGCACTCCCAGGGCGACGATTCCGAAGGACAGAGATCCCAGTTTGCGGGTGAGTCCCCATTCCCGGACCTGGTGATGAACCAGAGGAAGATTTGAAAGCGCGCTCGCCATAGAAGTGAGAACGGTTGCCATGCCGGCAGTTTCGGGCGAGATGCTTCCCCGCATCGCCAGGGTAGCCGCGGCGCCGGCGGTACTGGCGCTCGATATCAGGCCGCCAATGAAGCTCACCAGCAGAAAGCCGAAATGGCCCAGATACCGTTGGCCCAAACTTCCCACAATCTGAATGATCAGGAAGATCAAACCGAACTTCAAAACCTTTAGCAGAGAGAGTGGAGAAGACAGCTTCAGCTCGCCAATCTGGTTCCGGCGGTGTCCTCTTTGCCGCCAGATAAAGAACAGGGCTGCCAGCGCCATAACGAGTAGCGGGGCGGCGGCGGTCAGAACGGCGGCGGGAGCGAAGAACGCAAGAATAAGCAGATTTCTAACGAACATCGCGATAATCGTCAAAAAATCCACGACAATCGCCAAAGGAATCAGGTCACTGATGGGACTCGTCAGAAACTCCGCCAGTTCAGCGATGGTGGCGGTGCTGTTTATCATTCCGCCGAGCACCGCTGTGTAATAGAGCCCGCGTGAACTATATAGCTTTAACAGGACATAATTGACGAAGCCGAGCGCGGCGATGACGATGACGGTAAGCCAGGCTTCGCGAGGATTGATGAGCTGCCAGGGATCCACCGTGCGGTTCGGCAGCACTGGAAAGATGACAAAAGCCAGCAAGCCCAGGAGGACCGCGCTGCGTACTTCATTTACCTGCAGGCCACCCGCGAAATGGGTTAGGGCCGGCTTCAGTGACAACAGCATGGTCATGATAACGACCGCGGCGATCGGTGTATAGTGGTGTCCTTCGCCGACAAGTACGCCCAGGACGAACGTCAGAATGACGGCGACCGATGTGGTGGCTTCGACCGGCTTGCGGTCATACACATTTCGAATGCCGGCGAGGAACACGATCAGGAGAATTCCCGCGAAGGACACGTACGCGAAGGCGGGGCCGGCCAGCACGCTGAGCGCGCCGACCATCGCCGTTATGGCAAATGTCCTGGTTCCGAGGTCTTTCTGAGACCACTCGCGTTCCAAGCCAACCAGCATTCCGATGGCGATTGCGAGCGCAAGTTTGATCGAGATTTCGAGCGGAGAGAATGTCCCAGGGGCAGCCAATAGCTTCAGCTTAAGGCTTCCAATCCAGTTTCACGAGCCCGGGCGTGGCAGCAAGCTTTTCGACGATAGAAGGATGAGGGTACTCGCGGCGCCGGGCGCTCCACCACAGTTCGTACGTCAGCTCACGACGGCCTTCAGGCTGGGTGTATGCAAAACCTACTGGGCCGATTTTGTAATTTGCCGCCTCGAGGAGGTCGCGAATTTGCTGGTCATTAAAGCCGGAGGCATCCGTAACCAAATGCAGCGTGGCGTGGCGGTCCTGTCTTGTCCTTTGCTCAACCCACTGCAACAGCCAGAGCACAACCAGTCCCAGCCCGAGCCCGAGAAGGCCCAGCGCGATCTGTCCCCCACCAAAGCACAGCCCAACAACCGTAACGAACCAGAGAGTAGCCGCGGTTGTGACGCCGATAATGAGGTTATCGCGCCTGAGGATTGCGCCCGCGCCAATGAAACCCATGCCCGACAGAATGCCCAGGGGCAAACGCATCAGGTCAAGCGTGATGAACGAATCCGGCGCTTTGCCGGTCGTATTGAGCAGTGCATTCGCCTGCATCATCGCAAGGCACGCCGCCAAGCTTACCAGCAGAGTTGTCCGAAGGCCGGCAGGACGCCCGTGTTCCCCTCGGTTCAGTCCGATCAGCACTCCGGCGAGAAACGTCAGGCTGATTCGCAAAGCGATATCGTGCGGTTGCAACGCGAGCGGCATGAAGGCTAAAGATCCTTACCTTCAGACCTCACTCGCGTTGACAGGTTTCAGGGCGCTGCAAGCTCCAGGCGCGCAGCGTTTAGGAAGCGCTTTCACCAGTGTGTAGAATCCTGCACGTACAACCTAGGTGTTTCCATGGTTGCAAGCGCTTTCATAATTCGATATAGTCAAGCCCGATCCGGGCTTCTTGCGCGGCAATAAGGGGGAACTATGTATCGTTTACGGACTCGCGTCTTGTTTTGTCTGTGTTCTTCGTTGTTCGGGGCCGCTCTGCTGTTTGGGCAGGAGACGGCAACCATAACCGGGACCATTTCCGATCCGTCGGGGTCGGTTATTCCGGGCGCCAAGGTCACGGTTACGAACGCGGGCACGGGCCAGGCACGAAACGCCGAGACCAATTCGTCAGGCAATTTCATCGTTCCGGATCTGCCCATCGGAAGCTATTCGGTTCGCACCGAGGCGGCGGGATTTAAGAGCTATCAGCGAACCGGAATCACACTGAATGTTGGCGATACCAAGCGCATTGACGTGTCAATGCAGGTTGGGGAAGCGAAGGAAAGCGTCACGGTAGAAGCCGCAGCGGTGGCCGTGCAGGCAGATACCAGCGAGGTGAGCAATCTCATCTCGGGCCAACAGGTTGCAAAACTCGCAATTAACGGCAGAAATATTGCGCAACTGGCGACCTTGACGCCCGGCGCATCGGCCGATCTCCCGGACTTTAATCTTCCCATTTCGGTCGGCAGCAGCGCAGGGATCAGTTTCAACGGGCAGCGGCCCGAGCATAACATCTGGATGATCGACGGCGGCGAGAACTACGATCGCGGATGCGGCGGTTGCATGACCATCATGCCGTCGGTGGATTCGCTGGCGGAATTCAAGACGTTGACAAGCAACTCCAGCGCGGATTTCGGGATTGGAACCGGCGGAACCATGAATATGGCGCTGAAATCCGGAACGCGGGATTTTCATGGATCGGCTTTCGAGTATTTCCGCAACGACGCGATGGACGCGAATAACTTTTTTGCAAATCTCAACGGCTCAAGCAAGCCCGAGCTTCGCTATAACATTTTTGGGTTCAATGTGGGAGGACCGGTGTTTATTCCAAAGCTCTATAACACCGACAAGAGTAAGACATTCTTCTTTGTTAACCAGGAATGGCGGAAGATCGTTCAGGGAAACCAGGTCTTCGCTCCGGCCGTCCCCCAGGCCCAGCGCAATGGAGACTTCAGCGACCTGGGGACTCCGATTTTGGTCCCACAAACTAACGACCCGGCGCAGCAAGCGAAATTCGCCGCTCTCGGCCTCACACCTGGGAAGCAGTTTCCGGGCAATGTCATTCCCGCTTCGCTGATTGATCCGAACGCTGCGCTCTTTTTCCAAAGCGGCGCAATGCCCTTGCCTAACGCCGGGGCAAACAACTATTCAGGATCGCGCGGCGTGCCCGTAGATGTGCCGGAAACGATACTTCGCGTCGATCACTATTTCACCAGCAAGCTCTCCATCATGGGGCATTACATTCATGATGGTACCGACTACCAAACGGCGGAATCGCTCTGGAGCAACCAGACCTATCCGACGCTGGGAACGAATTTCAAGAATCCTTCGTGGAGCGCCGTTGTGAAGATGACTTACCTGATTAGCCCGACTTTGGTGAATGAAGTCGCTTACAATTTCAACGGCAATAACATCACGCTGAGCCCGGTGGGTGTATTTGCTAAGCCGTCCGGCTGGTCCACGAAGGAATTCTTTCCAACCAACGCCGACAATCGGATGCCGACGATCCATCTGGGAGGCATTTATGGCGTTTGGTACGATCCGGCCTCCTGGCCCTGGTACAACGCCGCCGCGGATAACCAGGTGCGCGACGATCTCACCTGGACGAAGGGGTCGCACAATTTCGAATTCGGCGGCCAGTTCATGCGGTATCACAAGAACCAGGACATCTTTGGCAACACGCAAGGAAACTACAATTTTGATGGCTCATTCACCGGGAACGCCGCGGCAGACATGCTGTTGGGTTACGCCAAGAGTTACAGCGAACTGGCCATCGAGGATAGAGGCCACTGGCGGACAACGACCGGATCGGTTTACGCCATCGATAACTGGCGCGCGACCAGCAGGCTGACGCTAAATCTGGGACTGCGCTGGGAGATCATCCCGCACGCGTACGATGTGCAAAACCGGATGTCTAATTTTTACCCGAATCTTTACGATCCGGCGCAGCAGCCCATCTTCAATAAAGACGGAAGCCTCGACCCAAACGGGCCGGGCTTCAGGACGGTTTCGGGCGTTCCGCTATCGAACATTCCGTTTTACCTAAATGGTGTCGGCATTGCCGGAAAGAACGGCATTCCGCGTGGGCTGGTGCAAAACACCTACGGGAGTGTGGGTCCCCGCGTGGGTTTCGCCTACGATTTAACAGGCCAGAGCAAGACGGTTATTCGGGGTGGTTTCGGAATGTTCTATGAGCGCATTCAGGGCAACGACGTCTACAACACTGGGCCAAATCCGCCCTTTAGTTTCAGCCCGACTGTCAACAGCGTCTATTTTTCAAATCCGGGCATCAGCGCGATAAACGGACTTCAAGCCGCGAGGCCGATTTTCCCGGCTGGTTTCACTGCGTTGGCGTATTCCGATTACAAGCTTCCAACCACGATGAACTGGAACTTCGGTATTCAGCATGAATTGACGCCTGGAGCGGTTTTGTCCGTTGCGTACGTGGGGAACCAGGCTTATCATCAGCGAGACAACCGCAACATCAATCCCGTTCCGTTGGACGATCCGAACCGGCTGGCGATCAGCCAGGGAAATTACAATCCGGATTTTGACCGGCTTTATCCGGGTTTGGGGCAGATCACCCTGGGCGAAACGGCGACCACGTCGAACTACCACTCTCTCCAGGTGAACTTGCGTGTAGAGAACCGCCACGGCTTCACCGGACAGATCGCCTACACCTATTCCCACTCGTTCGATTATCTGAGCGGCGATTTCTCTCAGATCTCGGATCCGTTCGACCGGAGGTTTGATCGCGGCCCGAGCGATCTGGACCGGCGTCATATCTTCATTGCGAACTACATTTACGATCTGCCGTTCTTCGCTAAATCGAACAACTTCTTCGCGCGCGGCGTGCTGGGCGGTTGGGAAATTTCGGGAATCACAACATTCGAGACGGGGTATCCGCTGACGCCAACCCTTACGTTCGACAACTTGGGACTCGGCGGCGGCGCGACAGCGCGTCCAGATCTGATTAGTAGCCCTGGCGGCCCGCAGACTTTGAACGAGTGGTTTAACACGGCTGCGTTCGTTGCGCCGCCTCCGCTTTCTTTCGGCAACGCCGCGCGCGGAAGCATCGTCGCTCCTGGCCGCAATAATTGGAATCTGTCGCTCTTCAAGGTGTTCCGAATGCCGCTGCCAGGTACCAAAGAGGGAGGCCATCTCGATTTCCATGTTGATACGTTCAACACGTTCAACCACACCCAATTTCACGATGTGGACACCGGTTTCGGCGGCCAGAACTTCGGGAAGGTCACTTCGACGTATGATCCGCGGGTGATCGAGTTGGGAGTGAAGTTTTTGTTCTGAGATAGAGCGAGATCAGCAAGGGCCGGGCATGCCGCGGCCGTCTGGAATTTTCGAAGTTTACGGAGTTGAACGGGACGCGCGGGCAGGTTGCCAGACCTGAGAGCCGACTGCTAATCGGCCCTGATAGATTCGCGTTTTGGTGGGATCCCTGGCAGCGGGACGCGAGGCGTGGTCGGCTGGTTCGCCGGCCCCAGCATGGGAGGGTTCCTCTACAGGAACCGCAAAAACACCAACACCCCTGTTTTTAGATGGTTCTTCTACGCGAACCGAAGTTCCCGTACAGCAAACCCCAGGAGTGACGTGTCACTAATTAGCCGGTGCCGAAGGTGACGTGACCCCCTGAATCCGTCCAGATCAGAATACGATTTGAGACGAGGAAAGGGAAAGCAATGAGTAAGAGCGGAGTAACGGAAGCGCAGATGATC
>Ga0308174_10001256_pt1 | contig 11633 bp, 7 predicted proteins | sample PhyPR2_FD_203894 | JGI IMG/M metagenome (GOLD analysis project Ga0308174, IMG submission 203894) | Soil microbial communities from UC Gill Tract Community Farm, Albany, California, United States - DLSLS.P.R2 | ecosystem: Environmental > Terrestrial > Soil > Agricultural land | place: USA...
CCGCGGCCAGCAGCGGGGTTTGCGGCGGCGTGTAGATGAGATCGCCCACGATCGCGCCGGGCGCGAGGCGATCGAGCGCAAGGTCGAGCGCGGGCTTGCCCGCCATCCCCTGGTTGGTGCAGTTCACGAGCAGCGCGACGTCGCCGAGCGCGTCGGCGCGCGCTTCCCACGGCAGCGCCTTCACCGGTGGACCGTAGTCCCGGGCCATCTGCTGCGCGCGCTCCGCCGTGCGGTTGATCACGCGAATTTCGCGCGCGCCCTGCGCGGCGAGGCTCGCGGCCACCGCACGCGCGGCGCCGCCTGCACCGATCACGGCGATCGGTCCCTGGTCGGGCCGCCAGTCGGGCCGCGCATCGCGCACGCTCTGCACGAACCCGTTGCCGTCGTTGTTGAACCCGCGCAGCGAACCATCCGGCTGGGCGACGATCGTGTTCACGGCGCCGACGCGCCGCGCCATCTCGTCGACATGATCGATGAGGGGCATGACCGCCTGCTTGTGCGGCGTGGTGACGTTGCAGCCGCGCAGGCCGAGCACGGGAAGGCCGCGCAGTGCCGCCTCGAGCTTCTCGGGCGGGACCGGAAACAGCACGTAGCGACCCGGGATGCCGTAGCGGGCCAGCCAGTGGTTGTGGATGACCGGCGAGCGCGAATGCGCCACCGGCCACCCGAGCAGCCCCGCAATGCCGAACGCGTGCGGTGCGTCGGCCATGCGCGTGCGCTACTTGCCTGCGCCTGCCGCCGGCAGCACCGCGATGACCTGCTGCTTGCCGTCGACCACCTTGGTCATGAAGCTCTCGCGATCGAGGTCGCCGTTCGCGTCGAAGCTCACGTCCATCAGGATGCCCGGATACTGCTGCGCCGAGAGCTTGATGCCGTGCATCGCGGCGGCGAACGCCTTCGGATCGACCTTGCCGATCTTCTCGGTCACGGCCTTGACGATGTACATGGCCGTGTAGCCCTTGATCGCGTTGTGGTCGGGCTTGTAGTTGTATTCCTTCTGGAACTTCTCGCCGAACGCCTTCACGGCGGGGATCGGCGCATCGGCGGTCAAGCCGACATGCGCAACGGCGCCGTTGGCGGCGTCGCCCGCGAGCTCGATGACCTTCTGGCTCGTGAGCACCGTCTCGCCGACGATCGGCTTGTCGTAACCCTGTTTCTTGAGCTCGCGCAGCGCACGCGCCGATTCTTCCTCGTTCGAGTAGACGAACAGCGCATCGGCGTTCGCCTGCTTGGCCTTCAGGACCGCGCCCGAGAAGTCGAGCTGACCGGGATCGGTGGAGATGTCGGCGACGAGCTTGATGCCCTGGCCTTCGATCGCCTTGATGAAGACATCGCGGCCGCCCTTGCCGAAGTCGTTGTTGACCCAGATCATCGCGACCGTCTTCGCCTTCACGTTGTCCTTGAGGTAGCGCGCGACCTTCGGCATCGCGGCGATCTGCGTGAACGACGTCCGGAAGATGTACGGATTGCCTTGCTGCGTGATCGCCGCGGCTTCCCCGCCCGTGAAGTTGGGGATCTCCGCGCGCTTGGTTTCAGCCATGCTCACGAGGATCGAGCCCGAGAACACCGGCCCCATCACGACGTACGAGCCGTCGTCGATGGCCTTTACCGCGAGCGCCTTGGATGTCTGCGGCTGCGACTGCGTGTCATTGGCGCTGTAGTCGATCTTGCGGCCGAGGATGCCGCCAGCGGCGTTGATCTCCTTGACCGCAAGCTTCACGCCATCGTTGAAGTTGGTGCCCGACGTGGTGCCCGTGCCGGACAGCTCCACCAGTCCAGCGATCTTCAAGGGACCCTGCTGGGCGATGGCGGGCAGGGCGGTCATGCCCAGTGCAAGGGCAACCGCCACGAACGTTCTGCGCTTCATGCTTCCTCCTGTTATGGCCGGCCGCTGTGCTCGCGTGATGGTGCAAGCCGCCCCGGGCGCTCCGGGGCGAACTCTACCTGCTCCCGCGCCGCTTGTGGCCGGCCGGCTAACGGGCGAGGCGAATGCCGCTGAACTGCCAGCGCGCGTCGGGAGGAAAGAAGTTGCGGTAGGTGGGCCGGACGTGCCCCGAGGGCGTGGCGCACGACCCGCCGCGCAGCACGTACTGTCCGCACATGAACTTGCCGTTGTATTCGCCGATGGCCCCGGCGGCGGGCCGATAGCCGGGATACGGCGCGTAGCCGGACGACGTCCATTCCCATACGTCGCCGTAGAGCTGCGCCGGAACGCTGTCGCGCATGGCCGCTTCGGCGGGGAGCGGGTGCAGCGCACCGCTGTCGGCGAAATTGCCCGCCACCGGCACGTCGCGTGCCGCGAGCTCCCACTCGTGCTCGGTGGGCAGCCGGGCGCCGGCCCAGCGCGCATAGGCGTCGGCCTCGAAGTAGCTCACGTGCGTCACGGGTGTATTGGGATCGATGTCGGCCATGCCGTGGAGCGTGAACGTGCGGTACCCGTCCGGACCGCTGCTCCAATAGAGCGGTGCCTGCCAGCCGCGCGCGGCGACGGTGTCGAAGCCGAGCGAGAGCCACAGCTCCGGGCGTCGATACCCGTCGTCCTCGATGAATGCCGCGAACTCACCGTGCGTCACGGGTCGCGAGGCGAGCTCGAACGGTGCCACGAACGCACGGTGCTGCGGACCCTCGTTGTCGAAGGCGAAGCCGTTGCCAGCGTGACCGAAGGTGCACAAGCCGCCTTCGTAGGGCAGCCAGGCGAGGGGCTGCGGCTTGACGGCCTTCAACGGCCAGCGTGGCAGATAGGCCGGCTTTTGCGGATTGGCGGCGAAGAGGTGCTTCAGATCCGTGAGGATCAGCTCCTGGTGCTGCTGCTCGTGGTGCAGCCCGAGCTCGACCAGTGCGCCGAGCGCAGGATCGACCGCGCGTTGCAGCAGCTTGCCCATGGCGGCGTCGACGTGCGCGCGGTAGGCGAGCACGCGCGCAAGATCGGGCCGCGACAGCAGGCCGCGCTCGGGGCGCGGATGACGCTCGCCCACCGCCTGGTAATACGAGTTGAAGAGCACGCGAAAGCTGGCGTCGAACGGCACGTGGTTGCGCGCGCCCGGTTCGAGGATGAACGTCTCGAAGAACCACGTCGTGTGCGCGAGGTGCCATTTGACGGGGCTCGCATCGGGCATGGACTGCAACGCACAGTCTTCCGGCGTGAGGGGCGCGGCCAGTGCGGCCGTTGCTGCGCGAACGCGCGCATAGGCCTGCGCCAGCGCGCAGGCGGGCGCGGCGCGCGCGGGGCTGGAAGGTGACGCGGCGGGACGTTCTTGCATCATGTTCTCCCTGACGTGCCTCGGGTGAGCGCACGCGACGGCTGCTGGACCGAGTCGGGTTGACACTGTGCGCAGAAGAAAAGTGCCCGCCCGTTCGCCTCGATGCGGCGAATGCGCGCTCCGCAGTCCCAGCAGGCTTCCCCGGCCCGTCCGTAGGCGCGAAAGCGCAAGGCGCCCCGCTTGACGCCCTGGGCCGCGAGCCGTCGCACGTGCGCGACCGTGTTGGTGATGCCCTGCGTGGCGTAGCTGCGATGTGACACGGCATGAATGGCCTGCGCGACGCGCCGCCGTTCGGCTGGCGTCAGCGAGCCGGCCCGACGCCCGTGAGGCAGCCCCGCCGCGAACAGGATGTCGCTGCGCAGGTAATTGCCGATACCCGCGATGAAGCTCTGGTCGAGCAACAAGGCGCCCAGCGTGCTGCGGGCGCGCCGCGGGTCGGCCAGGCGCGCGCGGATGACCGCCGGGGTGGTGGTGGCGTCGAGCACGTCCGGCCCGAGCTTGGCCAGGAACGGATGGCGGGCGAGCTCCGCCGCCGTCAGGAGGGCCACCTGCGTTGCGCTGTACAACACCGCGAGCGCATCGTCATTGCCGAGTACGACGCGCACGATGCGCCGCCCACGCGCAGCATCCCGCGTCGCCGGCAGGATCTTCCAGCGCCCGTAGAGCTGGTTGTGGCTGTAATGCGTGAGCCCGTTGTCGAACTCGATCAACATGGCCTTGCCGCGCGAATATGCGCGCAGCACGGTGGCGCCGCGCAGGCGCCGTGCGCGTGCCGCCAATCCGGGAACGTGATACTCGACGCGCGTCAGGACGCTGCCGCCAAGCGCGGCGCCGATGGCGTCGGCTTCACGACGGATCTCGGGTCCTTCGGGCATTCGTCGCGCGTTCCTGGGCTGACAGAACGATTTTAGGCCGCGCTGCCATGCGGATGGCGCGTGGCTGCTTGCCGAGCGCAAACCGTTGCCAAAACACGACGTGGTTCAAGCCTTTGCAGCCGGGCGGCCTTCTCTTGGGCGCCCGAGCGGCGTAGCATGCTGGCCCAGAACGGTCCCGGCGGCCGTTGAAGGGAGATCGGCCGCCAAGACAAGCGACCGGCGGGCCATTGATAGGAGCCTCGTTGAATCCGACGGACATCGCGCACCCCGACTACTTTCATCGCGTCGTCGATTGCCAGTGGGCCTGCCCGGCCCACACTCCCGTTCCCGAATACATCCGATTGATCGCGGCGGGTCGCTATGGCGACGCGTACGTCGTCAATTGGGAGTCGAACGTTTTCCCGGGCATCCTGGGACGCACGTGCGACCGCCCGTGCGAGCCTGCGTGCCGCCGCGGCCGCGTCGAGCAAGGTTCGCCGGAGCACGTGAAGGCCGGCGCCAAGCCCGAACCGGTGGCGATCTGCCGCCTGAAGCGCGTCGCAGCTGACTTCAAGGAGGACGTGCGGCCGCGCCTGCTGCGTCCGGCCGCAACGCGCAATGGCAAGCGCGTCGCGCTCGTCGGCGCGGGTCCCGCGTCGCTCACGGTGGCGCGCGATCTCGCGCCGCTGGGCTACGAGTGCGTCGTCTTCGACGGCGATCCACAGGCTGGCGGGATGATGCGCACGCAGATCCCCAAGTTCCGCCTGCCCGACCGCGTGATCGACGAAGAGGTCGGCTACGTGCTCGACCAGGGCGTCGAATTTCGCGGCGGCGCGCGCATCGATTCGATGAAGGCGCTGCTCGCGGACGGCTTCGACGCGATCTTCGTGGGCAGCGGTGCGCCGCGCGGACGCGATCTCGACGTTCCGGGCCGGCGCGAAGCCGCCGCCAACATCCACATCGGCATCGAGTGGCTGTCGTCCGTGTCGTTCGGGCACGTGACGACCATCGGCAAGCGCGTCGTCGTGCTGGGCGGCGGCAACACCGCGATGGACTGCTGCCGCAGCTCGCGGCGCCTGGGCGGCGATGAGGTACAGGTCGTCGTGCGCTCGGGGTTCGACGAGATGAAGGCGTCGCCGTGGGAGAAGGAAGACGCGATGCACGAGGGCATTCCGATCCACAACTACCTCGTGCCGAAGCTGTTCACGCACGACAACGGCCGTCTCACCGGCGTGACCTTCGAGAAGGTTGCCCCGTCCAGGGATGCCAAAGGCCGCCGCCAGCTGCTGCCAACCGGTGAGCCGGACGTGCACTTTGCGTGCGACGACGTGCTCGTCGCGATCGGCCAGGAGAATGCCTTCCCCTGGATCGAGCGCGATGCCGGCATCGCGTTCGACGAGTGGGGCATGCCGATCGTCGACAAGACCACGATGGCCTCGTCGTTGCCCGGCGTGTACTTCGGCGGCGACGCGGCGTTCGGGCCGAAGAACATCATCTGGGCCGTCGCGCATGGTCACGATGCCGCGATCTCCATCGACCTGCAGTGCCGCGGCGAGCCGCTCACGGCGCGGCCGGCGCCGCACGTGAACCTGGCCTCGCAGAAGATGGGCATCCACGAGTGGAGCTACGACAACGCGATCCATCCGGACACGCGCTACAAGGTGCCGCTCAAGGACACGATCATCGCGCTCAAGGACATTCGCGCCGAGGTCGAGCTCGGCTTCGACCTCAAGGTCGCGTATGCGGAGGCGCAGCGCTGCCTGAACTGCGACGTCGAGACCGTGTTCAGCGACCGCCTGTGCATCGAATGCGACGCGTGCGTCGACATCTGTCCGATGGACTGCATCACGTTCACCGAGAACGGCGACGAGGCGGACTTGCGGCAGCGGCTCATGGCGCCTGCGCTCAACCTCGACCAGCCGCTCTACGTGTCGGCGCCGGTGAAGACGGGCCGCATCATGGCCAAGGACGAGGACGTGTGCCTGCATTGCGGCCTGTGCGCCGAGCGTTGTCCCACCGGTGCGTGGGACATGCAGAAGTTCCTGCTCGACGTCGCGCATGCGGACGACCGCCGCACGCGCAAGCCCGCGCCGCCGGCGCCGCCGCGCCGCGTTCCCCTGGCCGCTGATTGAGCGCTCCCCTCGACATGGCTGCAAAAAAGGCTTCGCCAACGCGGATCAACGATTTCGTCGTCAAGTTCGCCAACGTCAACGGCTCGGGCTCCGCCTCGGCCAACGGCCTCTTCGCCAAGGCGATCCTGCGCATGGGCGTGCCGGTGGCGGCACGCAACATCTTCCCGTCGAACATCCAGGGCCTGCCGACGTGGTTCGAGGTGCGCATCGTCGAGGCCGGCTGGCGCGGCCGTCGCGGCGGCGTGGACCTCATGGTCGCCATGAATCCGCAAACCTGGGACAAGGACGTCGCGGAGATCGACCCGGGCGGCTACCTGTTCTACGATTCCACCAAGCCGCTGCCCGCGTCGAAGTTTCGGGAGGACATCGCGTCCGTCGGCGTGCCGCTCACCGCGATCACCAACGCGGCGTTCACCGACGTCCGGCAACGCCAGCTGTTCAAGAACATCGTGTACCTCGGCGCGCTGTCCGCGCTGCTCGACATCGATCCCGCCGTCATCGAGGCGTTGTTCGCCGAGCAATACAAGGGCAAGGAAAAGCTCCTCGAGCCCAATCGTCGCGCGCTGCAGCTCGGGCGCGACTACGCGCTCGGAAACTTCGCGTGCCCGCTGCCGCTGCGCGTGGAGCGCCGCAAGGCCGTGGGGGAGCGCATCTTCGTCGACGGCAACTCGGCCGCGGCGCTCGGTGCCGTCTACGGCGGCGCAACGGTCGCCGCGTGGTATCCCATCACGCCGTCGTCGTCCCTGGCCGAGGCGTTCGCCAGCTGGTGCCACGAGCTGCGCGGCGATCCGGCCACCGGCAAGAACCGCTATGCGATCGTGCAGGCGGAAGACGAGCTCGCATCGATCGGGATGGTGATCGGCGCGGCCTGGAACGGCGCGCGCGCGTTCACCGCCACGTCGGGTCCCGGCATTTCGCTCATGCAGGAATTCCTCGGGCTCGCATACTTCGCCGAGATTCCCGCGGTGCTGTTCGACGTGCAGCGCGGCAGCCCGTCGACCGGCATGCCCACCCGCACCCAGCAGGCGGACCTGATCCTGTGCGCTTATGCGTCGCACGGTGACACCAAGCATCCACTGCTCTTCCCCGAGGATCCGCGCGAAGCGTTCACGTTCGGCGCGCAGGCCTTCGACCTCGCCGATCGCCTGCAGACGCCCGTGTTCGTGATGCTCGATCTCGACATCGGCATGCAGGACTGGTTGTGCGAGCCCTTCGCGTGGGACGACGCGCACCGCATGGATCGCGGCAAGGTGATGACGGCCGCCGACCTCGATGCCGGCAAGGATTTCGGCCGCTACCTCGACGTCGACGGCGACGGCATCGCGTACCGCACCTATCCTGGCGCGCATCCGACGCGCGGCAGCTATTTCACCCGTGGCACGACCAAGGACCGCTACGCGCGCTACACCGAGGAAGGCCCCGCGTACGTCGACAACATGCAGCGCCTGCTGCGCAAGTTCGACACCGCGCGCGAGCTCGTGCCCGGCCCTGTGATCGAGCGCGCCGCGCAGCCGACGCGAGCGGGCGTGGTGTGGTTCGGCTCGACGGGTGCGGCGATGGCCGAAGCGCTCGCCGATCTCGAGCGCACGGGCATCCACCTCGACCGCATGCGCGTGCGTGCGTTTCCGTTCCCGGACGCGATCGCCGACTTCATCGCCGAGCACGAGCATGTCTTCGTGGTCGAGCAGAATCGCGACGCGCAGCTCAAGATGCTGCTGGTCAACGAGTGCGGCATCGCACCCGAGAAGCTGACGTCCGTGCTGCACTACGACGGCACGCCGGTCACCGCGCGCTTCATCACGCGCGAGATCGGCGAGAAGGCACGCCTGTTCAATGTGGCACCCCTACGGAAAGTAGCCGGATGACTTATCTTGCCAAGCCGAAGGTCCACCATCCGGGCCTGCCGACCAACGCGCTCGGCTATACCCGCCGCGATTACGAAGGCGCGATCTCCACGTTGTGCGCCGGCTGCGGCCACGACTCGATCTCCGCGGCCATCATCCAGGCGTTCTTCGAGCTCGACATCGCGCCGCACCGCGTGGCCAAGCTGTCGGGCATCGGCTGCTCGTCGAAGACGCCGACCTACTTCCTCGGCAACTCGCACGGCTTCAACAGCGTGCACGGCCGGATGCCGTCGGTACTGACCGGCGCTGCGCTCGCCAATCGCGATCTGATCTATCTCGGCGTGTCGGGCGACGGCGATTCGGCGTCCATCGGCCTCGGCCAGTTCGCGCACGTGCTCCGTCGCGGCGTGAACATGGTGTACATCGTCGAGAACAACGGCGTGTACGGCCTGACCAAGGGCCAGTTCTCGGCCACCGCCGACAAGGGCAGCAAGAGCAAGCGCGGCGCAGCCAACAACGACGAGCCGATCGACCTCGTGCTCCTCGCGCTCGCGCTCGGCGCGACGTTCGTCGCACGCGGGTTTTCGGGCGACAAGACGCAGCTCGTGCCGCTCATCAAGGCGGCCGTGGCGCATCGGGGCGCTGCGTTCATCGACGTGATCAGCCCTTGCGTCGCGTTCAACAACCATCCGGGCTCGACCAAGAGCTACGACTACGTGCGCGAGCACAACGAGGCGGTGAACCGGCTCGATTTCATGCCCGACCGTGCGCCGATCACCACCGACTACGCGGCCGGCAGCGTGCGCGAGGTCGTGCTGCACGACGGCGGCATGGTCCGCCTGCGCAAGCTGCACGAGGACTACGAGCCCACCGACAAGGTGGCGGCAATGGGCTATCTCGAAGGCCGGCGCGCGGCTGGCGAGGTCGTCACCGGGCTGCTGTACGTTCACCCGGACAGCAGCGACCTGCACGCGGCGCTCGATACGGTCGACCGGCCGCTCAACAGCCTCGCCGATGCCGAGCTCGTGCCCGGCAGCGGTGCGCTCGGCGCGATCAACGCTTCGCTGCGCTGACGCTCGATCGGCGCGCGGCGCGTTCGTCGCGCGCGCGCCCGGTCAGCCATGACGTCCCTGCGTCGCACCGTCGTCATCATCCTCGCCGTCGCGGGGAGCCTGGTCGCGCTCGTGCTGATCGGCGTCGCGATCGCCGTGGCGACCGTAGACGTCAACAGCTTCGCGGAGCCGCTCGCCGCGCGCGTGCGCAGCGCAACCGGACGTGCGTTCGTCATCGGCGGCCCGATCGCGCTGCACCTGTCGCTCGAGCCGACCCTGCGGATCGACAACGTCGCGCTCGGCAATGCGCCCTGGGCTCGCGCGCCCGACATGATGAAGGTCGCGCGCGTCGAAGCGCAGGTTGCGTTGCTGCCGCTGTTGCACCGGCGCTTCGAAGTGGTGCGCATCACGCTGGTCGAGCCCGTGATCGATCTCGAGACCGATCGCGAGGGACATGGCAACTGGGTGTTCGGCACGCCATCCGCGACGCCGGCCGAACAGGGCTCGCCCGCGGCGGCAGTGGGCCTCGGGCCTGCGCTCGGTGTCGACGAAGTGGAGGTGCGCAACGGGCGGATCGACTACCGCGACGGGTCCAGCGGAGAGGTCACGCCGATCGTCGTCGACGCGCTCACCGTGCGCTCGCGCGATCCGAACGCGCCCATCACGGGTGAATTCCGCGGCACGATCAAGGGCGTCGCCGTGGCGCTCAAAGGCAATCTCGGCTCGCGGGCGGCCCTGCAGGCGCAGCAGTGGCCCTATTCGGTGGGCCTGTCGGGGACCATCGCAGGCCGCAACGCCACGCTCGAAAGCAAGATCACCGCGGCGCCCGGCAGCACGCGGATCGACCCGCTCGCGTTGACATTCGGCGAGCTCGCGCTGCAAGGCACCGTGAACGTGGACCGTACCGGCGCGCGTCCGCGCTATGTCGTCGACCTGCACATGGCGCGGCTGGTGCCCGAGGCGCTTGCACTGCCGGCTGCCGCCGCAGCGGGCGCAAAGAGCCCTGCGGCTCCTGCGCCCGCGCCATCGCATCACCTGATTCCCGACCAGCCGCTTCCGCTCGCGTTCCTGCGCGCCGCCGACGCCGAGGGCAGCGTGCTCATCGACACCGTCGCGTTGCCGCACGGCCAGGCGCTGAGCCAGGTCCGGCTGCGCTTCGGACTGCGGACCGGGCGACTGGAGATCACCGAGCTCAGCGGCACCGGACTGGGTGGCACGGTCGTGTTGCGCGGCGTCGTGCGCGCGCTCGACGACGCCGCGCAAGGAACGGCGCTGGACGTGCATGCCGAAGGGCGCGACCTCGAGCTTGCGCCGCTGCTCGCGCTGGCGGGCGCGCAGCGCGACGTCAAGGGCGGTCGTACGCGCATCACGTTCGACGGCAAGGCGAACGGTCGCTCGTTGCACGACTGGGCGGCCTCGCTCGATGGGACGGCGCTGGTGCTGGTGGGGCCGGCGCAGCTCACGAATCCTCCGGGCAGCTCGACCGCGTTGCTCGATCAGCTGGGCGGCGCCATCAATCCATTCCGCGAGGCCAAAGGCGGCACCGACCTGCGCTGCGCCGTCGTGCGCCTGCCGCTGCGCGATGGCGTCGCGCACGTCGATCGGAGCATCGCGCTCGAAACGGCGGAGCTCGGCGTGTCGGCCACCGGCACCGTGGACCTGCGTAACGAGACGTTCGACCTCGCGCTGCGGCCGCAGGTGCGCAGCGGCATTCCGATCGACGTGGCCGGTTTCGCCGATCTCGTGCGCGTGAAGGGACCGTTCGAGCATCCCCAGATTGCGATCGACCCGGCCAAATCGGCTGAGACCATCGCGCGCATCGGCGCGGCGATCGGCACGGGCGGCTGGTCGCTGCTCGGGGAAACGCTGTTCAACGCTGCAGCGGCACCGGACAGCCCATGCGCCACTGCGCTCGGGGTCAAGTCCTCTTCGCCCGCACCGGCGAGCGCTGGCACCAAGGCGGCCCCGCTGCCGGGCGATCTGGGGAAGGCGCTCGGCAAGCTGTTCGGGCGCTGAGCGTCGAGCTCGCCATGTGGGCGATCAGTCGTCCAGCAGCATGCAGAGGCGCACGCGCGCGATGCGCGCGATCTGCCGCAGGTTCTCGGCGTGTTCCTCCTCGCGCGTTCGCGTAACACGCGCCTCGAAGGCGGCAATGATGCCGCGACGGTCGTACCCCTTCACGGCCAGGATGAACGGAAAGCCGAAGCGCGCGTTGTAGCGCGCGTTGAGCTCCGTCAGGCGCGCGAATTCATCCGCGGTGCACGCGTCGAGCCCCGCACCCGCCTGCTCGCGCGTCGATTCGGCGGTGAGCTCGCCACGGATGGCCGCCTTGCCGGCAAGGTGCGGATGCGCGCGGATGAGTGCGAGCTGCTCGTCTGCCGGTGCCGCTTGCACCGCGGCGACCATGGCGTCGTGCAAGGTATCCACCGAGGCGAAGGGACGCGCGTCGGCAACCCGCTCGGCGACCCATGGCGAATGCTCGAAGATCGAG
>Ga0308174_10001257_pt1 | contig 11632 bp, 14 predicted proteins | sample PhyPR2_FD_203894 | JGI IMG/M metagenome (GOLD analysis project Ga0308174, IMG submission 203894) | Soil microbial communities from UC Gill Tract Community Farm, Albany, California, United States - DLSLS.P.R2 | ecosystem: Environmental > Terrestrial > Soil > Agricultural land | place: USA...
GGCCTGCGCGTAGTGGCTCGACGACGAGCCCTCCAGGCCGTGGAAGAGGACGAGCAGCGGCGCGTCGAGACGCTCGCGTTGCCAGTCGACGTCGACGAAATCGCCGTCGGGCGTGGTCCAGCGCTCGCGCCGGAAGACCGGCGGCGCGCCGTCGAAACGGCGGCTGAACAGCACCGGCCAGATCGTCTGCACGTGGCCGCCGGGCAGCCAGCGCGGCGCGCGGAAATCGTTCATGGTCGCGACGACGTCAATGCAGCGTCGACGCGGCCTCCGGGTTGTCCTGCGCCTCCACCGGCGTCCCCGGGCTCGCGTGGTGCGCGACCAGGCGCCAGCCCTGCGACGACTTGAGGTAGACGTTGGTCGCGACCACCCAGGCGAACTGCTCGCCCTCGGCCGTCTTGACGCGGATGCGCTCGAGCACGCTGTGGACCGCGCTCGAATGCGACTCGAGCCGGCGCACGCGGTGCGGCTCGGCGTCGATCGTGCCGTTGCCGAACATCGCCTCGAAGGAAGCGCGGATCGCGGCCGCGCCGACCAGACGCGCGCCGCCCGGGTGGATGCAGCAGATCTCGTCGTCGTCAGACCACAGGCCCATGAGGCGTTCGATGTCGCCGCGCCGCATCGAGTCGTACAGCTCGAGCTCGATGTCGTCGGCGGAGACGAGGGTCGGTGCGGGCGGCTTGGGACGGGCCATGAATTTTCTTCGGTTAACCTTCCGGGCGCTGGAATTGTAGGAAGGCGCGCAAGGCGCAGACCAATCGGTTTGCCGGCCGAATCCATGCTCAAACCCTCCGCCGACTGGACCGAGCGCAGCCACGATCTGTCGCGCCTCCTGGCCCGTGCTGGACTCGGCGACCGTGCGGCTTTTGCCACGCTCTACGAGCGCACGAGCTCGCATCTGCTCGCTGTCGTGCTGCGTATCAACCGGGACCGAGCCCAGGCCGAAGACATCCTGCAGGAGGTGTACGTCAACGTCTGGCGGGCGGCGAGCAGCTTCGACGCGGCGCAGAGCCAGCCCCTCACGTGGCTCACGAGCATTGCGCGCAACCGCGCGATCGACAGCCTGCGCCGCCAGCAGACCCAGCCCCAGATGCGCGCCGCCGCTCCTGCCAGCGACAGCCGCGACGCCGAGGACGACGACGTGTACGACACCGTGGCGGATGAATCGCCCGGCCCGCTCGATCTGCTGAGCCGGGCGGCCGAGGCCCGCTCGCTCGCGGGCTGCATGGACAAGCTCTCGCCGAGCCAGCGCCAGAGCGTCGCGCTCGCGTTCTTCCAGGGCCTGAGCCACGCCGAAGTCGCGAGCCAGATGCGCGAGCCGCTCGGCACGGTCAAGTCGTGGGTGCGTCGCTCGCTGGCGACGTTGAAGACCTGCCTCGACGACGCCGTGCAGGGCGGCATCCGGCGCGGCGAGTGACATGGACTACAGCCGCAGGGAGCTCGCCGACGCACTCGCCGCGGAGTACGTGGTCGGCACGATGCGCGGCGCCGCGCGGCGCCGCTTCGAGTCGCTCCTGCCCGCCCATTCGGCATTGCGCGAGGCGACGCTTGCCTGGAGCGAGCGGCTCATGCCGCTCACTGCGGCCGTCGCGCCGGTCGAGCCCTCGGGCGACGTCTGGCGCCGCATCTCGGATCGGCTCGATCGCAGGAAGAGCGTCGTCGCAGGCGCGTGGCAGCGGCTCTCGTTCTGGCGCGGCCTCGCCGCGCTGGCAAGCGTCGCGGCGATCGGCCTCGCGGCCTTGCTCGCCAATCCGCGCGCGGTGACGCCACCGATCGTCGTCGTCCTCGCTCCAACGGGCGCGGCGGCGAGCGGCGTTGCCGCGGCCCCGATCGTCGCCAGCATCAGCGGCGACGGCAGCACCCTCGTCGCCCGCCCGATCGCACCGGTGGCAGTGCGCGCCGATCGCTCGCTCGAGCTCTGGGCGGTACCGACGCAGGGCGCGCCGCGCTCGCTCGGCGTGCTGCCCGGCGGCAGCGGCGTCGTCGCCCTGCGCGCCAAGGTGCTCGCCGGCGCCGACACGCTCGCGGTCACGGTCGAGCCTGCCGGCGGATCGCCGACCGGCCAACCCACGGGGCCGATCGTCTACGCTGGCAAGTTCTCGCTGTAGCGAGAACTTGCTGGCGAAGACGGCTCAAGCGGGCTCCCTCCCCAACCCCTCCCTCCGAGAGGGAGCGGCGGGCGACGTTGTCGCCCCGCTGGCCCTGGCCGCTTGCACGAGTGCTTGCTCGACTCGGCCGGGCGCAACCTCCGTCAAGCACCGATAGTGGCCGAACCGGCACGTCCGATCGAAGCAGGGCATGCAATCGAGCTGCAGCTCTTCCTTGAGCCACAGGACGCGCGCACGGTCGTTGAGCGGCGGCGTGTGCAGCGGGCTGGTCGAGCCGAACACGGCGACCTGGGGAACGCCGAAGGCCGCGGCGACGTGCATCAGGCCGGAATCGTTGCTCGCCAGACCGCGGCATGCGGCGATCAGCGCGATCGCGTCGAGCAGCGACGTGCGGCCGGCGAGGACGCGGCATGCCGCGCCGGCCTGCCTCGCGATCTCGTCACACAGCTCGGCTTCGCCGGCCGAGCCGAGGAGCGCGATCGGCGTGCCGTCGGCGTCGTGCAGCGAGCGCGCCAGCGCTGCGTAGTGCGACGGTGGCCAGCGCTTGGCCGGCCCGTATTCGGCGCCCGGCGCGAACGTCCAGTAGCGCCCTCGTTGCAGGCCGTGCCGGGTCACCGTCTCCTCGAGCAGAGCGCGCTCGAGCCGAAGACGCGGGCGCCGGTCGGCGTCGAAGGCCGCGCCGGCGAGCGCGCCGTAGAAGGCGACCATCGGAGGACGACCGTTCGGCGCCGCGACGCGGCGGGTGAGCAGCGGCGATCGACCTTCGGCCGCGTAGCCGACGCGCTCGGGAATGCGCGCGAGCCACGGCACGAGCGCCGACTTGAGCGAGTTCGGCAGCACGTAGGCGGCGTCGAAGCGGTTGCGCCACTGGGCGGCGAGGCGGCGGCGCGCCGGCCAGTCGAGGCGGCGGTGGGCGAACGGCAGCTCGACGATCTCGGCGACTTCGGGCATGGCCTGAAAGACCGGTGCCACCCACGGCAGCGCCGCGACCGTCAGCCGATCACCGCCCTCGGCGAGGGTCGCCAGCAGCGGCTCCGCCATCACCGCATCGCCGATCCACTGGGGGGCGACGACGAGCGTTCGGGTCACGGTCCGCTCGGGCGCGGCAGGCTCAATGGGCGTGCGCCTTCTCGCCCGGCTTCAGCCGGTACTCGGTGCCGCAGTACGGGCACTTGCCGACGCCGGCGGTGACGACGTCGATGAAGACGCGCGGATGGTTGCTCCAGAGCGGCATCTTCGGATTCGGACAGAAGATGACGCCGGGGCCCTGCAGCTCTGCGGCAGTCAGCTCGACCGAGGCTTTCGATCCATCGTGGGCCATGCGCGTCAGACCTTCGTGAGCCACTCGGCGTACTTGGGATTCCTGCCGTTGACGATGTCGAAGAACGCGCTCTGGATCTTTTCGGTGATCGGCCCGCGCGAGCCGGTGCCGAGCTCGATCCGGTCGAGCTCGCGGATCGGCGTCACCTCTGCGGCGGTGCCGGTGAAGAACGCCTCGTCGCAGATGTAGACCTCGTCGCGGGTGATGCGCTTTTCGACCAGCTTCAGGCCGAGGTCGCTGCAGATCGCGACGATCGTGTTGCGGGTGATGCCGTCGAGCGCGCCGGCCGAGAGGTCGGGCGTGTAGACGACGCCCTTCTTGATCATGAACAGGTTCTCGCCCGCGCCTTCGCTGACGAAGCCGCTCGCGTCGAGCAGCAGCGCCTCGTCGTAGCCGTCGTCGAGCGCTTCCATGTTGGCGAGGATCGAATTGGTGTAGTTCGAGACCGCCTTCGCCTGCGTCATCGTGATGTTGACGTGGTGGCGCGTGTAGCTCGAGGTCTTGACGCGGATGCCGCGCTTCATGCCGTCCTCGCCGAGGTAGGCGCCCCACGGCCACGCCGCGACCATCAGGTGCACGGTGTTGCCCCTCGGCGAGACGCCGAGCTTCTCGGAGCCGATCCAGGTCAGCGGCCGCAGGTAGCACGACTCGAGCTTGTTCTCGCGCACGACCGTTCGCTGCGCCTCGACGACCTCGTCGAACGAGAACGGGATCTTCATGCGCAGGATCTTGGCGCTGTTGAAGAGGCGCTGGGTGTGCTCGTAGAGGCGAAAGATCGCGGTGCCGTTGACGGTGTTGTAGGCGCGCACGCCCTCGAACGCGCCGCAGCCGTAGTGCAGGGTGTGGGTGAGGACGTGGATCTTCGCGTCGCGCCAGTCGACGAGCGTTCCATCCATCCAGATCTTGCCGTCGCGGTCGGCCATCGACATGAGGCGCTCCATCGCTGTGATCGGGGCACTGATTCTAGGCGGGCGGGTCGCTGCGATCGCCGCGTGGGGGCGGGGCTTGCGGGTCGGCGCCGCGCTCGATCTGCCAGCGAACGAGCCGGCCGCGCTCGAAGTGGAGGACGACGCTCGCGCCGCCGTCGTCGCTCCAGCGCCAGTCGTCGTCGCTGCCCTCGACCTTGCGGCCGAGGCTCCGGGTCTTGGTGACGATCTGCAGCATCGTCATGCCACGCACGAGACCGGCATGGAACATGACCGCGCTGGCGACGTGACCGACCGGCGACTCGGCGGCGTTCTTCATGACGCGAACCGCGCGGTTGAAGTGCAGCAACAGCCAGAAGACGATCGCGCTTGCCGCGAACGCGAGGCCGGCGAGGTCGTAGGTGCGCCAAGCGGCGAAAGCGAACAGCGCCGCGAGCAGCCAGCCGAGGCGCGCGTTCACCGCCGGCTCACAGCGTCCGGACGAGGTCGATCGCTTCCTCGATGCGCTCGACCGGATGAATCGTCAAGCCCTCGAACGCCTTCGCCGCCACGCCGCGCGACGCGCCCTTCGGCGCGTTGGCCTTGGGAACGATCGCGAGCGAGAAGCCGAGCTTGGCGGCCTCGCGCAGCCGCTCCTGGCCGCGCGGCGCGGGCCGCACCTCGCCGGCAAGGCCGACCTCACCGAAGGCGATGAAGCCGCGCGGCAGCGCCTTGCCGCGCAGGCTCGACTGGATCGCCAGCATCACCGCGAGGTCGGCCGCGGGCTCGCTGATGCGGACGCCACCGACGGCGTTGACGAAGACGTCCTGGTCGAGCGCGGCGATGCCGGCGTGGCGATGCAGCACCGCGAGCATCATCGCCAGGCGATCGCGCTCGAGGCCGACCGACAGGCGCCGCGGGCTCGGCCCGCCGGCGTCGACGAGCGCCTGCACCTCGACCAGCATCGGCCGCGTTCCCTCGAGCGTGACGAGGACGCACGAGCCGGCGACCGGCTCGCCGTGGGTCGAGAGAAAGATCGCGCTCGGGTTGCTGACGCCCTTCAGCCCCTTCTCGGTCATCGCGAAGACGCCGATCTCGTTGACCGCGCCGAAGCGGTTCTTGATCGCGCGGACGAGGCGAAAGCTCGAATGCGTGTCGCCTTCGAAATAGAGCACCGTGTCGACGATGTGCTCCATCACGCGCGGCCCCGCGAGCGCGCCGTCCTTGGTGACGTGGCCGACCAGGATGATCGTGATCCCGGTCGCCTTGGCCATCCGCGTCAGCTGCGCCGCGCATTCGCGCACCTGCGCGACGGAGCCGGGCGCCGAGGTCAGCGCCTCGCTGTACACGGTCTGGATCGAATCGATCACCGCGACCGCGGGCTGCTCGACCTCGAGCGTCGCCAGGATCTTCTCGAGCTGGATCTCGGCCAGCACGCGCACCGGGCTCGCGTCGAGGCCGAGGCGGCGCGAGCGCAAGGCGACCTGCGCGCCGCTTTCCTCGCCGGTGACATAAAGCACCTTCATCGAGCGCGCCAGCGCATCGAGCGCCTGCAGGAGCAGCGTCGACTTGCCGATCCCGGGATCGCCGCCGATCAGAACGACGCCGCCGGCGACGATGCCGCCGCCGAGGGCGCGGTCGAACTCATCGATTCCGGTCGGATGGCGCTCGGCGTCGGTGGCATCGATCTCGGCGAGCGTGGCGACCGCTTCGGCGGGCAGCAAGCCGCGGCCGGGGGCGTAACGCGGCTTGACGGCGCTCTCCGCAACCGACTGGACGAGCGTGTTCCACGCCGCGCAGCCCGGGCACTTGCCCAGCCACTTGGGGCTGGTCGCGCCGCATTCGGTGCAGCTGTAGATCGATTTCTCCTTGGCCATCGTCGATTGTCGCCGGCACCGAAGCGCTTCTTTCCCTGACGAACGGAAGGTCGGACCGACGGAAACTTCACCGTCATCCAATCCCTCGCCCCGCTCGGCAGCGCGCTGAAATTTGTCTCCGGCGGCGACGGCCTCATCGGCACGGCGGGTTCCTGGCCCACCTTCGCCGACACCGCCGCGAATCGCGCCTTCGCCGTCGAGAATGCCGACCACAACTGGATGCAGTTCGACAGCTTCGATCCGACCGGCAGCACCGCGATCCGCATGAGCAGCGGCGTCGCCACGAACAGCGTGATCGCCGTCGCGGGCTATGACCACGACCTCGGCACGCCGTACGAGGGGATGGAATTCATCATCTGGGGCTCCAACGACGGCAAGACGTGGAGCCAGGGCGCGATCAGCGCCATCTACCGGAACGGCTTCGACGCCTCGCTCGGTGGCAACGGCCCGTACGACGACTACAGCTCGCAGTGGACGTTCGGCCAGGCGTACACGCAGTTCGCAATCACCGGTGGCAACCACCTGACCGGCATTGGCCAAGACACCGAAGGCGAGATCGACGCGTTGTACGCAGCGGCGGTTCCCGAGCCGGAGACGTATGCGCTCTTCGCGGCCGGCCTCGGCCTGCTGAGCTTCGTCGCCCGCCGCCGCAAGGCCAGGCGCTAGACGCTCGCGCCGGCGCGGCGCGTCCGAACCAGGGCGGCTTCGGCCGCCCTGGTTCTTTGGCGTTTGCCACCATGCGGCTGGGCATTCGGTGCGCACAACGCTCCTATGATCCCGGCGATGTCGCTCTCGCTCTGGCTCGCCTTCTTCATCGCCGCCTGGGCGATCAGCTTCTCGCCCGGACCGGGCGCCATCGCGGTCATGAGCGCCTCGCTCAATCACGGCTTCGCGCGCGGCTGCTTCGCGACCTTCGGCCTCATCCTCGGCTTCTGGACCCAGCTCGTCGTCGTCGCCGTCGGCCTCGGCGCCGTGATCGCCACGTCGGCGCTCGCTTTTGCCGTCGTCAAGTGGCTCGGCGTCGCGTACCTCGTCTACCTCGGCGTTCGTCAATGGCGCGCGCCGCCGATCGCGCTGCCGAGCGGCGGGTCGGCGACCGAGCCGATGCCGCGCCGACGCATCGTCGTCGAGGCGTGGCTGCTCAACGCCGTCAATCCCAAGGGAACGGTCTTCATGCTCGCCGTCGTGCCGCAGTTCGTCACCGCAGGCGAGCCGCTCATGCCCCAGTACCTGCTCATCGGCGCGACGCTCGCCTTCACCGATCTCGTCGTCAACATCCTCTATGCGGCGCTCGCCGCACGCCTGCTCGCCGTGCTGCAAACGGCGACACGCCGACGCTCGGTCAACCGCTTCTTCGGCAGCGTCTTCGTTGCGCTCGGCGTCCTGCTCGCGACCTTCAAGCGCGCCTAGGCGCCGACGCCTGGCGTGGGTCTCACTCGACGATCTTGGCTCGCCCGGCCTTGATCTGCGCGCGCACGTTCTTGCCTTCGAGCCGGCGCTCGCGTGACGCCTTGGTCGGCCGCGTCGGCTTGCGAATCGTCGGCACCTCGGCGGCGCGCGCGACGAGCTCGTTGAGGCGCGCGAGCGCGTCGCGCCGATTGAGCTCCTGGCTGCGATGGCGCTGCGCCTTGATGACGATGACGCCCTCGTCGCTCATCCGTCGATCGGGCCGAACGAGCAGACGCGCCTTCACCTCGTCGGGCAGCGACGAGGCGACGACGTCGAAGCGCAGGTGGATCGCGCTCGACACCTTGTTGACGTTCTGGCCGCCGGCTCCCTGGGCGCGGATCGCGGTGATCTCGACCTCGACCTCGTCGACCGCGATCGGCTTGGCCTTCATCGGAAGATGTCGGCGAGCGATGCCGCTCCCGGCAGCACGACGAGCAGCGACACGGCGGCGGCGACGCTGAAGACGACGAAGGTCACCCCGCTTGCCCAGGTCTCGCGAACGATCGCCGGCAACGCCTCCGCGACAGACCGTCGCGGCAGGTGCCCGGCCTCGGTCGCCCGGCCGAAGACGAACTGGTGCGACAGCTCGGCGAGGACTCCGGGCAGGCCGTCGTTGCCGAAGCGCTCCATGCCGACGACGGCAAAGACGCCGACCGTGATCGTCAGCGTGAGCAACGTCCACCAGAAGAGCCGGGCGCCGCCGTCGAACCAGAGCAGCACGTCGATGCCGAGGAAGATCGCGCCAAGGACGAGTCCGGGATCGACACCGGCCGCTGCATGCGTGCGGCGGCGGAACTTGGCGTCACCGGCGCCGACGATCGGCTCGGCACCGAACCGGCCCGGCTGCGAGCGCACGGCGCGAGCGAAGGCGGCGAGCCAGAGACGCGTTGCCGCCACGACGCCGAGCACGTACATGACGAGCGCCGTGATCGGGTAGCGAACGAGCGGCGAGCGAAGATGGAAGAACTCGAGCAGCAGCCAGCTGCATGCGACGCCGATGACGACCCACCCGGCCATCAGCAGCCACGTGTCGCGAACGAGCCGGTCGTGCGTCTCGACGCTGAGCCCGCGCCAGCCGATCGCGAAGCCGGCGGTCACGCGACGACCACGGGAACGCGCGGCGCGCGCGCACACATCAGCTCGTAGCCGACGGTGCCCGCGGCAACCGCGACGTCGTCGATCGACAGCACCGTGCCCGTGCCGGCGCGTCCCCACAGGACCACCTCGCTGCCGATCGTCGCCGTCGGCACCGGCCCGAGATCGACCGTGATCATGTCCATCGAGACGCGGCCAACGGTGCGCGTGCGCACGCCATCGACGAGGACCGGCGTGCCGCGCGCGTTGTCGCCGGGCGCGAGGCGCGGATAGCCGTCGGCATAGCCGCAGGCAGCAACGCCGATGCGCATCCGCGCGGGCGCCGTGAAGCGGCTGCCGTAGCCGACGCTCGCGCCCGCGGCGAGCTCCTGGATCGCGATCAGGCGCGTGCGCAAGGTCATCGCCGGCGCGAGCCGCCAGTCGTCGGCGCTGTGCGTCGCCGGATCGGGCGACGAGCCGTAGAGGAGGATGCCGGGCCGGACCCACGCCGCGCCGCCGGCCGCCAGGCGAGCGCCGAAACGCAGCGTCGCGGCGCTGTTGCACACCGATCGCTCGCCGGGCAGATCGTGCGTCGCGGCCTCGAACGCGGCGAGCGCCGGCTCGACGCTGGCGACATCGTCGGCATCGGCGTTGGCGAGGTGCGTCATCAGCACGATGTCTTCGACCTGCGCCAGCGCATCTAGGCGAAGCCACGCGGCGCGATAGCGATCCGGCGCGAAGCCGAGGCGGTTCATGCCGCTGTTCATTTTCAGGAAGACGCGGTGCGGCCGGTCGGTCTTGAGCGCGGCGAGGCGATCGATCTGACGCGACTCGTGAACGACGTGCCACAGGTGCAGGCGCGAGCACGCCTCGAGATCGCGACCGTCGAAGCAGCCTTCGAGGAGCAGGATGGGTCCGCGCCAGCCGAGGTGGCGCAACAGCTCGGCCTCGGCGATGTCGAGCAGCGCGAAGCCGTCGGCGCGCTGCAGCGCGGCGAATGCGTTGGCGATGCCATGTCCGTACGCGTCGGCCTTGACCACCGCCCAGACGCGCGCACCGGCAGCGGCCTCGCGCGCGACCTCGAGATTGGCGGCGAGGGCGTCGCGATGAACGATCGCTTCGATCGGCCGAGGCATGGCGGAATTCTGCCAGCCGTCCGTCGCGACACCTCACGCGAAGGGGCGGATCGGCAAAACCCGCGTGCTATAAACCCCGCCGCGGGGAGACAAGTCGGACGTCAGTTCCGACGTGCGGTAGCGCCGGGAAGCGAATGAAAAAAGGCTTCTACACCATCATGTCGGCGCAGTTCTTCAGCTCGCTGGCCGACAACGCGCTGCTGGTGGCAGCGATCGAGTTGCTCAGAACCAGCGGTGCCCCTTCGTGGCACGTGCCGGCATTGACGCCGATGTTCGCGCTCTTCTACGTCATCCTGGCGCCGGGGGTGGGCGCGTTCGCCGACGCGGTGCCCAAGGGCAAGGTGATGCTGATCTCGAACAGCATCAAGATCGTCGGCTGCCTGCTGATGCTGTTCGGCGCCAATCCGCTGTTCTCGTACGCCATCGTCGGCCTCGGCGCCGCGGCGTATTCGCCGGCCAAGTACGGCATCCTCACCGAGCTGCTGCCGAACTCGCAGCTGGTCAAGGCGAACGGCTGGATCGAAGGCCTGACGATCCTGTCGATCATCCTCGGCGTCCTGCTCGGCGGCCAGCTGCTCGGCCGCGTCGTCTCGCAGCACCTGCTCGCCTTCGACGTGCCGATGATCGACACCGGCATCACGACCGCGCCCGAGGCGGCGGTCGCGGTCATCGTGTCGCTCTACGTCATCGCCGCGCTCTTCAACCTGCGCATCCCGCGCACCGAAGCGCCGCTGCAGCCGCTGCCGCACAGCATCGGCGTGCTGGTGCGCGACTTCTCGAACTGCAACGCGCGCCTGTGGAACGACAAGCTCGGCCAGATCTCGCTCGCGACGACGACCTTGTTCTGGGGCGTCTCGAGCAACCTGCGCGTGATCGTCTTCGCCTGGGCCGCCGCGGCGCTCAGCTACACGACGACGCAGGCCTCCGCGCTGGTCGGCGTGGTCGCGATCGGCACCGCCGCGGGCGCCGTCCTCGCCTCGCTGCGCATGCGTCTGGACCAGGCCACCCAGGTCATCCCCTACGGCATCGCCATGGGCCTGCTCGTGATCGGCCTCAACGTCATCACCAACGTCTGGGTCGCGGCGCCCTTCCTGGTCCTCCTCGGCGCGATCGGCGGCTACCTGGTCGTGCCGATGAACGCGCTCCTGCAGCACCGTGGCGCCAACCTGATGGGAGCGGGCCGATCGATCGCGGTGCAGAACTTCAACGAGCAGGCCTGCATCCTCGGCCTCGGCGCGTTCTACACCGGCATGACGCGCTTCGGCCTGAGCGCGTTCACGTCGATCGCGCTGTTCGGCGTCCTCGTCGCCGGCACGATGGCGCTGATCCGCCGCTGGCACCAGAGCAACTGCATCCATCACCGCGGCGAGGTCGAGCACTTGCTCGCGATCGCCCGTCGCGACAAGCATTGAGCGACGCGTCGCAGCGCGCGTCGCGACGCGCGGCCCTCGCGCTGGTCTTCAACGCGTTCGTCTGGGGAACGTCGTGGTGGCCGCTGCGGCGCCTGCAGGAGGCCGGGCTGCATCCGCTCTGGGCGACGGCGATCGTGTTCACGCTCGCCTCGCTGGCGATCGCGATCGCCCGGCCGCGCGCCTGCATGCAGGTCGTGCGGACGCCCGCGCTCTGGCTGCTCGTCGCCGCCGCCGGACTGACCAACGCGTCGTTCAACTGGGCGATCGTCATCGGCGACGTCGTCCGCGTCGTCCTTCTCTTCTATCTCATGCCGCTGTGGACCGTCCTGCTCGCGCGCATCGTCCTCGGC
>Ga0308174_10001258_pt1 | contig 11629 bp, 9 predicted proteins | sample PhyPR2_FD_203894 | JGI IMG/M metagenome (GOLD analysis project Ga0308174, IMG submission 203894) | Soil microbial communities from UC Gill Tract Community Farm, Albany, California, United States - DLSLS.P.R2 | ecosystem: Environmental > Terrestrial > Soil > Agricultural land | place: USA...
GCGTCCGCTCGCGGTGAGCAATCCCGTAGTCCACCAGCCGATGGCCACGGTGTCGCCGCGGCCGAACGACGGCAGCCAGCCGAGCTGCACGGCGAACACCAGGATCAGCAGGATGCCGATGAGGAACGTCGGGAGGCTCACGCCCACGAGCGAGGACGCGAGCAGCACGTGCGCGAGGACGCCGTCGCGCCGCAGGGCGGTGTAGACCCCGAGCGGTATGCCGACGACGAGCGCGAGCACCGAGGCCGTGAACGCGAGCTCGAGCGTAGCGGGCAGGCGCTCCTCGAGCAGCGTCGCGACCTTGCGGCCCTGGCGCAGCGACAGGCCGAAGTCGCCGCGCACCGCGTTGCCGGCGAAGCGGCCGAACTGTACGTAGAACGGCTGGTCGAGCCCGAGCTCGGCGCGCAACCGCGCCTTGTCGGCGGCAGTGGCTTCCTGGCCGGCCATGAAGGTCACCGGATCGCCGGTGAAATTGAACAACCCGAAGGCGATGAAAGCGACCAGCGCGAGCACGAACGCCGATTGCAGGATGCGGCGAAGGACGAAGGCGAGCACGAGTGCGAGGCGCATCGGCAGCCTTGGTGACGGCGACGCGACGCGAGCGCGATCATGCCCAAAGGTCCCTGCACCGTCAATGCACGGGCATGGGATCGGCAAGCACGTCCTCGGCGCGATGGCAGGCGACCACCGTGCCGCCTACGGGCCGCAGCAGCGGCCGCTCGACCGTGCAGCGCTCGACAACGTAAGGGCATCGCGTGTGGAAAGGGCAGCCGCCGGGCGGCGCCAGCGGCGACGGCGGCTCGCCGCGCACGGCGCGCGCGGCGCGCCGGCGGCCGCCGTGCAGCGATGGCGTCGCGGCGAGCAGCGCGCGCGTATAGGGATGGCCGGGCCGCGCGAACAGCGCGTCGCGCGGGGCGTGCTCCACGCCATGGCCGAGGTACATCACCAGCACGTCGTCGGCGATCTGGCGCACCACGTCGAGGTTGTGCGAGATGAAAAGGTAGGCCACGCCGAGCTGGTCGCGCAGGTCCATGAGCAGGTTGAGGACCTGCGCCTGGATCGATACGTCCAGCGCCGAGACGGGCTCGTCGGCCACGACCAGCCGTGGCTCGGACATCAGCGCGCGGGCGATCGCCACGCGTTGCCGCTGTCCGCCCGAGAACATGTGCGGATAGCGCTCGTGGTGCTCGGGGCGCAGGCCCACCCGCGCCATCATCGCGTGCACGCGCTCGCGGCGCGCGGCGGCATCGTGCGTGCCCTGGATGACGAGCGGCTCCTCCAGCAGCGCACCCACCTTCTTGCGCGGGTTGAGCGACGCGTACGGATTCTGGAACACCATCTGGACGAGCGGACGCAGGCGGCGCCGTGCGCGGCGATCCGCGCGGGCAACGTCGATCCCGGCCACCGCGAGCGTTCCTGCGGTGGGCGATTCGATCATCGTGACCGCGCGCGCGAGCGTCGACTTGCCGCATCCCGACTCGCCGACCACGGCAAGGGTACGACCAGCCGTCAACGTGAACGACACGCCGTCGAGCGCGCGCACGACCGCCTTGCCGCGCAGGAACCCGCGCGACACGACGTAGTGCCGCGCAAGGCCCTGCACGGCGAGCAGCGGCGCGACCGGTTCGCTCATCGGACGCCTTCCGCAGCGGGCACGGGCAACGGTGCGGCCGTCGCCCAGTCGTTGCCCGGGCGCCCGCTCGCATCGAGTGGGAAGTGACAGCGCGCGCGCCGACCTTCCGCGCCGGTAAACGGCGGCGCCTCGACGGTGCAGCGGGCGCGCGCGAACGGACATCGCGGTGCAAGCAGACACGCGGGCGGACGGTCGCGTGCGCCGGGGACGACACCCGGGATCGCCTGCAGCCGTGCGCGCCCGCGGTTGTGCTCGGGCAGCGCCTCGAGCAGCGCCTTGGTGTACGGATGACGGGGCGCGTCGAACAATGCGGGCAGCGGTCCGGATTCGACGGCCTGGCCGGCGTACATCACCACGACGCGATGCGCCGTTTCCGCCACCACGGCCAGATCGTGCGTGATGAGCACGAGCGCCATGCCGCGCTCTTCGGCGAGGCGCACGAGCAGATCGAGCACCTGCGCCTGGACGGTGACGTCGAGGGCAGTGGTCGGCTCGTCGGCGATGAGCAGGCGTGGCTGGCCGGCCAGCGCAATGGCGATCATCACCCGCTGCGCCATGCCGCCGGAGAGCTGATGCGGATACGCGCGCAGCCGCGCTGGCGCATCGGGAATCTCCACCTGGCGCAGAAGCTCCAGCGCACGCGCACGGCGCGCCTTGGCACTGCGGCGCTCGGCGGTCCCGCCATGCAGGCGCAGCGCCTCGCCCAGCTGGTATTCGACCGTGTAGCAAGGATCCAGGCTCGCGAGCGGATCCTGGAAGATCATCGCGAGCTTGCCGCCGAGCATCGCGCGGCGTCCGGCCGCAGACAGTGCGGGCAGCTCGCGGCCGTCGAACGTCAGCTGCGTGCACGTCACCTTCCCGGGAAAGTCGACCAGACCGAGCACCGCGAGCGCGGTCACGCTCTTGCCCGAGCCGGATTCGCCGACGAGTCCGACGATCTCGCCCGCGTCGATGGCGAAATCGAGATGGTCCACCGCGATGAGCGGCGTGCGCGACGTCCCGAACGACACCGTCAGGCCGCGGATTTCCAGCAGCGCCATGGGCTATTGCTTGAGCTTCGGGTCGAGCGCATCGCGCAGCCCGTCGCCCATGAGGTTGAACGCGAGCACGGTGATGAGGATCGCGAGCCCAGGAAACGTGACGACCCACGGTGCGCGCTGGATGAACTCGAGCGCCGAGGCGAGCATCGAGCCCCATTCCGGCGTCGGCGGTTGCGCGCCGAGGCCGAGGAAGCCGAGCGCGGCCGCGTCGAGGATCGCGTTGGAGAAACCCAGCGTCGCCTGCACGATGAGAGGTGCGAGGCAGTTGGGCAGGATCGTCATGACCATGAGCCTCAGCGGGCCCGCGCCCGCGATGCGCGACGACGTGACGTAGTCGCGCTTCGCCTCCGCGATGACGGCCGCGCGCGTGAGCCGGACGTAGTGCGGCAGCAGCACGACGGCGATCGCGTACATCGCGTTCGCGAGGCCGGGTCCCAGGATGGCGACGACCGCAATCGCGAGCAGCAGGCTCGGCAAGGACAGCATCACGTCCATCAATCGCATGATCACCGTCTCGGTGAGCCCGCGTGCGTAGCCGGCGAGGAGGCCGAGCGCGATGCCGAGCGCAAGCGAGATCGACACCGAAATGGAGCCGATCGCGAGCGACAGCCGGGTCCCGTGGATCAGCCGCGAAAGCATGTCGCGCCCGACGGGATCGGTGCCCAGCAGGAATTGGGACGAGCCGCCGGCCGACCATGCCGGCGGTGCGAGCGTGAAGTCGCGGTACTGCTCGTTCGGCGGATGCGGCGCGATCGCGTCCGCAAGGATCGCCACGACGATCAGCGCAATGACCAGCGCAAGCCCGAGCAACGCGCCGCGGCTTTGCGCATACGAGCGCCACAGCTCGCGCCACGGGCCCGGTGGCGCCGCGGACATGGCGACCTCAGCCATGGCGGATGCGCGGATTGACGACGCCGTAGAGCAGGTCGACGATCAGGTTCACGCTGATGACGATCAGCGCGACCAGCAGGATGCCCCCCTGCACCACCGGATAGTCGCGCGACTGCACGCCATGCACGAGCCAGTTGCCGATGCCCGGCCACGAGAAGATCGTCTCGGTGAGGATCGCGCCCGACAGCAGCAGCCCGACCTGCAGGCCGATCACGGTGATCACGGGAATGAGCGCGTTGCGCAGCGCGTGCACGACGACCACGCGGCCAAACGTCAGGCCCTTGGCACGCGCGGCGCGCACGTAATCCTCGCGCAGCACCTCGAGCATGGCCGAGCGCGTCATGCGCGCGATCACGGCGAGCGGAATCGTCCCGAGCGCGATCGTGGGCAGGATCAGGTGCGACAGCGCCGAGCGCAATGCGCCCCAGTCGCGCGCGATCACCGTGTCCGCGAGCATGAAGCCCGTGACGGCCGGCACGTCGTACTCCACCGCAATGCGGCCCGAGACGGGCGTCCAGCCGAGCTGCACGGAAAAGAGCAGGATGAGCAGCAGCGCCCACCAGAAGATCGGCATCGAATAGCCGGTCAGCGAGACGCCCATGACCGCGTAGTCGGCCACCGTATTGCGACGCAGTGCGGCGAGAATGCCGGCCGGCAAGCCCAACGCCACCGCGAACAGGAGGGCGAAGCACGCAAGCTCGACGGTGGCGGGAAACAAGGTCCCGAATTCAGCCAGGACCGGTTCGTGCGTGGTGAGCGAGCTGCCGAGGTCGCCGCGCAGCACCTGGGCAAGATAGTGGCCGTACTGCGTGGTCAACGGCTGGTCGAGGCCGAACTCGTGCAAGAGGCGCGTGCGCCGTGCCGGATCCATGCCGCGCTCGCCGGAAAGATTCTCGACCGGGTCGCCGGGAATGAGATGGATCAGCGCAAACGCGATGAGCGTCACGCCGAGGAACGTCGGGATGATCAGCGCGGCGCGGCGCAGGATGAAGGACAGCATGCGCTGCGCACTCTAGCCGAGTGGCGGTGCCGCCACAACGAGCGCCTTGGCGCGACGCTCAGAGCGGCGCCGACGGGAACGACCGGTCATCCGTCGTTCCCGTGAAAGCGGGAATCCAGTGCCGTTGAACGCTGGTCCCCGCCTGCGCGGGCACGACGAGCGCTGCTACGGCGCCGCCGCGAGATCCGCCTTGTCGAAATAATGATGCGCCGTGGCGTCCATCTTGTAGCCCTTCACCTCCTTGCGGATCGGATCGAACCGCACCGAGTGCGCGAGCGTGATCCATGGAGCTTCTTCCTTGAAGATCACCTGCGCCTGCTCGTAGAGCTTTGCGCGATCCGCCTGCTTGGGCGTTTGCGCGGCCTTGATGACGAGATCCTCGAACGCCTTGTTGCACCACCGGGCGTTGTTGCCTCCGCCCTTGACCGCTTCGCAGCCGAGCAGCGGGACGAAGAAGTTGTCCGGATCACCGTTGTCGCCCGACCAGCCGAACATCACGACCTGGTGCTCGCCGCCCTTGGCGCGCTTGCGGTACTCGGCCCATTCGTAGGTCAGCAGCTTCGCTTTCACGCCGACCTTCTCCCAATCGGCCTGGATCAGCTCCGCCATGCGCTTGCCGTCCGGGTTGTACGGTCGCGTGACGGGCAGATACCACAGCTCGAGCTCGAAGCCATTCGGGAATCCCGCCTGGGCGAGCAGCTGCTTGGCCTTCGCCGGATCGTACGCGTAGTCCTGCACCGCGTTGTTGTAGCTCCACAGCGTGGGCGGGATCGGATTCTTCGCGACTTGCCCCTGACCCTGGTACACCGCCTTGAGGATCGCCTCCTTGTTGGTGGCGTAGTTGAGCGCCTGGCGCACCAGCTTGTTGTCGAACGGCTTCTTCTCGACGTTGAAGGCGATGTAGCCGATGTTGAGACCCTGCTTCTCCAGCACCTGGAGGTTCGGGTCCTTTTTCATCTCGTCGAGATCCGCAGGCTTGGGGAACGCCATCACGTGGCACTCACCCGTCTTGAGCTTGGCGTAGCGCGCCGTCGCATCACGCGTGATGGAGAACACGAGATTGTCGATCTTCGGGCGTCCGCCCCAGTACTGGTCGAACGCGCGGTAGCGCACCGTCGCGTCCTTCTGGTAGCTCACGAACTCGAACGGGCCCGTGCCGATCGGATACACGTCGGCGGCATTCGGCGAGCCCTTCTTCTGCATCGTCTCGAAGTACTCCTTGGAGAGGATCGACGCGAAGTCCATCGCGATGTCGGCGAGGAACGGCGCCTCGGGGCGCTTGAGGTCGAAGCGCACCGTGTAGGGATCGAGCTTCTCGACCTTGTCGACGATGTTCTTCATGCCCATGTCCTCGAAGTACGAGAACGTCTGGCCCGCCGTCAATTTGTGGAACGGATGATTGTCGTCGGCCATGCGATACCACGAGAACAGCACGTCGTCGGCGTTGAAGTCGCGCGTGGGCTTGAAGTTGGCGTTGCTGTGGAACTTCACGCCCTTGCGCAGCTTGAAGGTGACCACCTTGCCGTCCGGCGACACGGTCCACGATTCGGCCAGCGCCGGCACGATGTTGGTCGTGCCGATCTCGAACTCGACCAGCCGGTTGAACATCGGCACGGACACCGCATCGAACGTCGTGCCGGTGGTGAAGAACTGCGGCTGGAAGCCTTCGGGGCTGCCTTCGGAACAATAGACGAGCGTGCCTTTGCCGAGCGCCCCGCAGGCAGCACCCGCGAGAACGGCGCAAAGCGCGATGCGAAGGACGGCATGGCGAGCGTTGGTCATGAGGGCCTCGTGAAAGAGCGATGAGCGACGCGGCATGCTAGCCGCGCGGGCAAGGCAGCGCAACGGGCGTCGCTCAGGGCGTCCGCGCGCCGCGCGTGGCGTAGAGGCAGATGCCGGTCGCCACCGAGACATTGAGGCTCTCGACGCTGCCGACGAGCGGAATGCCCACCATGCGATCGCACAGCTCTCGGGTGAGGCGCCGCAGGCCCGTACCCTCCGCACCCAGCACCCAGCCGATCGGCCCGGTGAGATCGGCGTCGTAGAGGCGCTCGCCGCCCGCCTCGGCGCCCAGCAGCCATACGCCGCGCTCCTTCAGCGCCCGCAGCGTGCGGGCCAGGTTGGTCACGGCGATCACGGGCACCGTGTCGGCGGCGCCGCTGGCGGCCTTGGCGACCGTTGCATTGACGCCGACGGCGCGATCCTTGGGCACGATGAGCGCGTGCGCGCCGAACGCATCGGCACTGCGCAGGCACGCGCCGAGGTTGTGCGGGTCGGTCACGCCATCGAGGATCACGAGCAGCGCCGGCTCGGTCAGCGTGTCGAGCACGTCGTCGACGGTGACGTGGGGCAGCGCGTCGTCGATTTGCGCCACGATGCCCTGATGGCGCGCGTGACCAGCCAGCGCGTCGAGCCGGCTGCCTTCGACTGGATGCACCTTGATCCCCGCCGCGGCTGCTCGCGCCGCGATGTCGCGCGCGCGAGCATCGTTGCGCGACGCATCCACGTAGAGCGCATGCACGCTGCCCGGATGCTGGCGCACCCGCGCGGTGACGGCGTGAAATCCGTGGAGCAGGCGCATGGCGTGCTAGTGTACCGGCCGTGCCGCGGGCATCGGGGGATCGTCGGTGATCACGGATCTGCGCCAGTTCATCGAGACCGTGTTCGTTGCCGTCGCAGCGCTGCTGCCCATCGTCAACCCGCTTGGCGGCGCGCCCATCTATCTGGCCAAGACGGTCGATCTGACGAGCGACCTGCACGCGGAGCTCGCCAAGCGCGTCGCCCGCAATTGCGCGCTGTTGCTGCTCGCCTCGCTGCTTCTCGGCGCGTACCTGCTCGACTTCTTCGGCCTCTCCATTCCGATCGTGCAGATCGCGGGCGGGCTCGTCGTCTGCTCGATCGCGTGGAGCCTGCTCAATGCGCCCGATGCGACGCCACCGCTTCAGGCCGAAAAGGAGCGCGCGGTGACGCGCGAGGACCTGCGCCGGCGGGCGTTCTATCCGCTCACCATGCCGCTGACCGTGGGTCCCGGCTCGATCTCGGTGGCGATTGCCCTTGGCGCCAACCAGGCGCAAAGCGTGCATTCGGCGCTTGTCATCGGGTCGGCGCACGTGACGGCGGTCGTCGTCGTCGCGATCACGATCTACGCCTGCTATCGCTTCGCCGAACCCATCCTGCGCCGGCTGGGCGATGTCGGCACCGTCGTGCTCACGCGCCTGTCCGCCTTCATCCTGCTGTGCATCGGCGTACAGATCCTGTGGAATGGCATCGCGGCCTTGATCGGGCGCACGTGAACCGGTTGGAAGCCCATGAGTCTGCTGCTATAATCGACGGCTTCGTGCCGGTGTAGCTCAGCTGGTAGAGCAGCGCATTCGTAATGCGAAGGTCGGGGGTTCGACTCCCTCTACCGGCACCACAATCAGTGTTTCGAGCGGCCGGGTCCTCACCCCGTGCGGAGTTGCGATCGCTCGAACGACCCACACGCAGCCCGCGAGCGTCCTCGCTCGCATGCCGTCATTGGCGATGGCTCGAGTGCTGCAAGCTCGTGCACCTGCATTCGCCACGATTCCGTTGAAGCTCGTCGTGCGCAGCGACTGCGTGCAACGCACGTCCAGACATGCATTCCGCGGTATCGCGCATTCCCGCGCATGCGCTGCGAACGCGACGCAGCCTGCCGGCGTTTCGATGCACGCTCCCGTCTGGAATTGAGCCCCCGTGCAAGAAGTATTTCCATTTCGCGTACGAAACACGCGTAGTATCGCGCCGCGCGCTTCAACGCAACGATCAGCGCGCTGACAACAACGACAAGGGCATCCACGAAGATGCCCGCGCATGTCTCGTGCTCGACAACCCGGGGGGATTTCAAATGCTTCGCAACGTGAGGCGAGTTGCTTTGCTCGCCATTGTGTGCACCACAGCTCTTGCGCTTGACGGATGCCTCATCAGCGGCGTTTCGGGCGGTAGCGCCGGCGGCCTCTTTTCCGGCCAGGTCACCGTGACACTTCAGGACCAGGCGCCCTGCACGCCCAATACCGTCACGCATACGACGTCGTGCGACGTCCTCGTGCATGCGCAACTTCCGAGCGGCACCTTCGGTGTCGACTTCCCCATCGACCTCGTGGGCTGGGAAACTCCCCTGACGCTTTGGGACCCCCTGATCATGCAGGTTCCGGCCACCATGTCGAATTTCAGTGGCTCGATCGCGGTCGGCCCGCCGGGCGTCGCCTCGAACACACCGCTGTCCATCGTCTCGGGCCTCACCTCGGTTCCGATCGACGCCACCCAGAACCTGGTCGCCGAGCCCGGCATGCAGCTGGTGATCATCGACTTCCAGTCGCCGACCAATGTCCCGCTGGGCACCTACACCCTCAACTTCCAGTTCTCGGGCACGGCAAGCTCGATCAAGGTGCTGTTCGCCGCGAAGATCACGGCGGGTTCGAAGGCGGTTGGTGCCGACCCCGCCGCGAAGGCCTCGCAGACCTACTACATCCCGATCTATCCCTGCGTCACGACGTTCGCGAACGTGCCGGCCATCACGTTGCCGGTCGTGAACATGACGCAACTCGCGCCCATGGCCCTTTCGGCCGCGGGACAAGGTTGCGCAGGCAAGACGTTCGACTTCACGGGTCTGGGCACGGGAAGCACCGACGTCGTGGAGTACTACAACGCCAGCCTGGACCACTATTTCATCACCTGGGTCCAGGCGGAGATCGACAAGCTGGACGCGGGAACCGTGATCAAGGGCTGGACGCGCACCGGCAGGACATTCAAGACCTACACCAACGCACAGGGCGGGACATCGCCCGTGTGCCGCTTCTACATCCCGCCCGGACTGGGTGATTCGCATTTCTTCGGACGCGGCACGGCGGAGTGCGACGCCACGGGCATCAAGAACCCGAGCTTCGTCCTGGAGGACCCGGCGTTCATGCAGATGTTCCTGCCAACGCTCGGAACCTGTCCGGCGAATACGACGCAGATCTACCGCGTCTTCAGCAACCGTCCCGACGCGAATCACCGCTACATGACGGACAAGGCCGTGCGTGACCAGATGGTGGCGCGGGGCTGGCTGGCGGAAGGCGACGGGCCCGACATGGTGGTGATGTGCGCGCCGCAATAAGGGGCGCTGTGCCCGTAATTGGTTGCGCCGCGGGGTAAAGCGCAACCGTTACGAGTTGGACGCGGGCGGGAAAACGCGCTTGCCGCTATTCGCCAAGGAGAGCCGCGGCCCACACGGGGTGGCTCTCGCTTGCTGGACGACGCCGGTTGGGGGAACGCTGCGGACACCGCCCACGGGCAGCCGGCGATCGTGCCAGAATAGTCGCCATGCCGCCGGCAACACTGCGTCGATTCCGTCCGCCGTGCCCTGAGGTCGCAGGACCGCGCGTCGGGTGATGGCCGCGCCCCACGACCCCGAGCTCACGCTCGAGATCGCTCGCACCGAGCGTGCGCTGCAGGACGCGCTCAACGAGCTGCGGGTGCGCGTCTCCACCGGCCGGCGCGACGACGAGGCGCGCGAGCTCGTGCGCCATTGCAAGGAGCTTGCCGAGCTCCTGCGCGAGGCCTGTCAAAAGCTGCCGGCTGGCGACGACGAGGATGCGACGCGCTCGGCGGCCGACTATCTCGCCGCGCATCTGGTCATCCTGGAACGCGAAGTGGAGCAGGCGCCGCTGCACTGAGCGCCGATTCGCTCGTCGTGCGCGGGGCGCGCTACGCGGACCGTGCCCCTGCGCGCCCCAGCGTGCGGGCGACCCACTGCGCCGTCAGCTTTTCCTGCACGGCGTTCTGCTTGAGGCGCGCATCGAGGCCCGGGAAGTCGACGCGGTCGAGCGGCTGATCCTGGTTGAAGCACGAGAACACGTATTCCACCTTGCCGGTTGCCGGATCGCGCTGCGGCTGCAGGCACTGCGCGCAGATCTCCTTCATCATGCATTGCATCGGAGAGTTGATCGAGCCGATCGCGCGATGCGCCGGTGAAAGATACGGGGCAAGCACGGTATGGCGCGCGGCGGCCACGGCCGCCATCATCTTGTCCGAGCCGATCGCGATGATGCGGTCGGTGGCGCCGAACGGGATCGCCTGCTCGCCGAGCCTTCCGCTCGCATACGCGCGCAGCGCTTCGACCATGTTGCCCACGAACGCGCGGTCCTGCGGGCGCGTCGGCATGAACCCGGGTCCCTCGTCGCAGCACCACACGACCGCGTCGGCCGCGGCCTCGATGTCGTCGACGTGGTAGCGATCCTGCATGCGCCGATAGCCCGCGAAATACAGCACGCGTGAGCCGGCCTCGCGGAACGCGCGGCCGATGGAGAACAGCACCGCGTTGCCGAGACCGCCGCCGACGAGCACGACGGTCTCTCCTGGCTCGATCTCCGTGGGCGTGCCGGTCGGTCCCATCAGCACGACCGGCTCACCGGGCTCGAGCAGCGCGCACAGGTTCGAGGAGCCGCCCATCTCGAGCACGATCGTCGAGATGAGCCCGGCTTCGCGGTCGACCCAGGCGCCCGTGAGCGCGAGGCCTTCCATCGCAAGCCGTGTGCCGTCGACGAGCGGCACGCGCGACTCGTAGTTCTGGAGGCGATAGAACTGCCCGGGCTTGAACCGACGTGCAGCCGCAGGCGCGCGCACGATCACCTCCACGATGGTGGGCGTCAGGCGCACCACGCGCTCCACCGTCGCGCGCAGCTCGCGATTCAAGCGGCGGAAGAACGTCGCGTCGTCGATCGTCGACGCCGGCGCGACGCGCTCGAGCATGCGGGACACCAGCGGATAACCCTGCTTGGCGCTCGCCATGGCCTTCACGACGTTGCCGAAGTACGACGGATGCAGGTCGCCGAAGAAGCTGACCGCGCGGCCGTCGGGCCGCACGTCGGTGATCACGGCGGGCTGCGCGGGCTTGGCGAGGCCGCGCACCACGTCGGCCGGAGCACCGGCGTCATCGAGCAGCCTGAAGTAGCGGCCGGCGAGCGCGAAGTGGTCGGGATCCTCGCGCGCGAGGACGGTATTGGGCTGCGTGCCCGCCGCGATGAGGATCGTGCGCGCCGGCAGCAGCGTTCGGCCCGTCTCGCG
>Ga0308174_10001259_pt1 | contig 11628 bp, 12 predicted proteins | sample PhyPR2_FD_203894 | JGI IMG/M metagenome (GOLD analysis project Ga0308174, IMG submission 203894) | Soil microbial communities from UC Gill Tract Community Farm, Albany, California, United States - DLSLS.P.R2 | ecosystem: Environmental > Terrestrial > Soil > Agricultural land | place: USA...
TTGCGGGCCACCGCGTCGATGGCTTCGGTGCGCGTGGCGGCGATGTCGACGACCGAATGGCCGAGCTCCTTGACCAGCGCCTCGATGTCGGCGGCGATCACCGGCTCGTCCTCGATGATCAGCACATCGGTCGCCAGTTCGGCGTCGATCTCGGCCTGCGCCTCGGAGATCAGCTTCTCCACCTCGGCAAAGTCGGCGCCCAGGATCTGGGCCGCTTCGGAGGGCGTGAAGCCTTCGAGGGCGGTGAGCAGGAACGCCTGGCGCGAGCGCGGGGCGATGCGCATCAGCCGCCGCGTGGTGTCGTCGGCGGCCGGATCGTCGTCGGCCGGTCCCTCGAGCTGGGCGCCGGAGGAGCACCAGATGGCGTGGAACACGTGGTAGAGCGCGACGCGGGGCGTCAGGTTGGGATCGAGCACCCGTTCCCCGGCGGCCAGCGCTTCCAGCGCGACCCGGACATAGTGGTCGCCGGTCGTCTGATCGCCCGTCAGGGCGCGCGCGTACCGGCGCACGTAAGGCAGATGCGGTGCGAGTCGAGCGAGAAGACTCAAAGGCAACCCCTCCCTTGTAGGCTTGCCGGCGCGGGCATGCGCAAGTACGCCCGGCCGAGAGCCCATGATGTTCCAAAAACGTGAACGGCGGGAACTTGTTCCCAATCGGCCCCGTTTTCCGCATCTTGTACGCTCACTTAAGGGAACCGGCGACGGAGTCGGGCGTTGAGCGACGGCGAGAATACAAAGAGGGGGCGGCCGTCGCGAGAGCGGCACGCCGAAGAAATGATCGAGCAAAAACCTTCTGGCGAACGACGCAAGTCGTCCGCCGCCCTGGACGAAGCCCGCCTGCGCCAGCAGGCGATCGGCGTCCGCCTGCGCCAGATGTTCGACCAGGTGGTCAACGAAGACGTCCCGGACGAATTCCTCGAGATCCTGCGCCGCGCCGACAGCCGCTCCTCGGAGAAGGGCTGATGGACGAGGCCCAGCAACCCGCGCCGTCGCGTGAGACCGACGACGAGGCCTTCAAGCGTGAACTGGTCCAGCTCATCCCGCACCTGCGCGCCTTCGCGCGCACCCTGTGCGGCGATCCCGCGGCCGCCGACGACCTGGCGCAGGACGCGATGATGAAGGCCTGGGATGCGCGCGCGAGCTTCCAGATGGGCACCAACATGAAGGCCTGGACCTTCATGATCCTGCGCAACCAGTTCTATTCCGAGAAGCGCCGCTCCTGGCGCCAGAGTCAGCTCGACCAGGAAGCCGCCGAGCGCACCCTGGTGGCGGTCGACGATCCGGAAGCCCCGGTGGCGCTCGACGAGCTGCGCCAGGGTCTTTCCATGTTGCCGCCGGAACAGCGCGAAGCGCTCATCCTGGTCGGCGCCGGCGGCTTCGCCTACGAGGAGGCGGCCGAGATCTGCGGCTGCGCCGTGGGCACGGTGAAGAGCCGCGTGAGCCGGGCGCGCCGGGCGCTGCACGCCATCCTCGAGGGCGGCGCCTACGATCGGGACGGGGAGCCGGCGGGAGATGCGATGCGCTCTATCCTCGCCGATGCGGAGCGGCTAAGCACCGTCCGGTAAGGACGGATACGGGCTTCATGGCCGGCCTGCCCTGGGCATCGCTGAGCACCATCAGGGTTCGCCTCACCGCGGCGCTCGCCGCGGCTCTTCTGCCCGTGCTGCTGCTGGGCGTCCTGCAGTCGGCCATCGCCTTCAGCCGCGAGCGCGCGCAGCTGCAGCACAACCTGGGCTTTGCGGCCGAGCGCAGCGCGACCACGGCGCGGGCCCGCATGGAAGGCGCCGACATCCTGCTGCAGACCCTGGCGCCGGGGGCGATCGGCTATCAATGCGGCCAGCGCCTGGCCGAGGTGACCCAGCGCGTGCCGGGCTACGCCAATCTCATCCGCTTCGACAGCCGCGGGCGGGTGGCCTGCGCGGCCGGGGACGTGCCGCCCGACGCGCGCCGCGCTATGCGACCCTGGTTCCAGGCGCTCGCCGCCGGCCAGCAGCTGGTGGTCACGCGCGAAGCCGGCTCGCCTTACGCCGGCGAGCCGGCGGTGCTGGCCGCGGTGCGCGCCACCGCCCCCGACGGACGCTTCGACGGCGCCTTCGTGGCGGTGATCAAGCTGGCCAGCCTGGAACCCTCGGTCACCGATCCGATCCTGCCGGCCCATTCGGAGGTGGCCTTGGCCGAGTCCACCGGCCGCTTCATCACGCAGACCAACGCCGCCGCCTTCGGCGCCCTGCCCGCCAACTGGCGCGACAAGGTCCGCACCCAGGGCTCCTACGTCTGGTACGCGCGCGACGCCAAGGGCGAACGGCGGGTCTATTCGGCGGCCCCGGTCGTGGGCGAGGCGGTCTATGTGGTGCTCGCCGCGCGCTCGCCGGGGATCATCTCGTGGGCGTGGCTCAATCCGCTGTCGGGGATCGTCTTCCCGCTGCTGACGTTTGCGCTCGCGCTCGCCGCCGTCACCATGGTCACGGATCGCGTGGTCGTGCGCTGGATCGCCTATCTGCAGCGGATCGCGGCGCTCTATGCCCGCGGCCGGCTCTCCGTGCGCCCGGTCCAGGCCGACCAGATGCCGCCGGAGATCCGCGACCTCGCCGAGACCCTGGAGGACATGGCCGATGCGATCGTCGGACGCGACGCGTCCTTGCGCGACAGCCTGGCCCAGAAGGACGCGCTGATGCGCGAGATCCACCATCGGGTGAAGAACAACCTGCAGGTCATCTCGTCCCTCTTGAACATGCAGCAGCGCTCGCTCGCCGATCCGGCGGCGCGGGCGGCCATGTCGGACACCCGCCAGAGGATCACCGCGCTGGCGCTGATCTACCGCGCCCTCTACCAGGGCCCGGACCTGAAGCGGGTGGACCTGAGGCCGTTCCTCGAGGAGCTCACGGCGCAACTGGTGGCCGGCGAGATGCTGCACGGGCCCGCCGTGCGGACCGATCTCTCGGTCGAGGCGCTGATCATCGACCCGGACCGGCTCGCGCCGCTGGCGCTGTTCGCCGTCGAGGCCATCACCAACGCCCAGAAGCACGCCTTCGCCGAACGCGGCGGCGTGCTGAGGGTGGACTTCGCCGTTCACGGCGAGGAGGCCGAGCTCGCCATCTCCGACGACGGCCAGGCGCCCGACGGCGCGCTGGTGACCTCCGGCGTCGGGCGCACCCTGATGACCGCCTTTGCAAGGCAGCTGCGCGGGCGGGCCGAGCTGGTCCGCAACGCCGCGGGCGGAATCACCGCGCGCCTGATCTTCCCCAATCCGAGCGCCCCAGCGCACGGTCCGGTCGAGACCGGCGAGGGGAACCAGGCGGCAGCGTAGGCGTTCGGCGAACGCGACTCGCAAACCCCCCGGGAGATTCCCTATGCGCAAATTCGTCATCTTGGCGGCCTTCGCCGCCAGCTTCGCCGTGGCCGCCTGCAACACCGTCAAAGGTGCGGGACAGGACGTTTCGGCCGCCGGCCAAGCGGTGTCGCAGACCGCGCAGGACGCCAAGCACTAAGGCAAGCGGCGTTCGCAAACAGGCCCCGCCGTTCGGCGGCGGGGCTATCGCGCGTCAGGCGGCCTGGGCGACCGCCGCGCTCTGACGAAACAGGCCCGGCGCGCTCCCCAGCGGCTCGAGACCGAGCGCGTAGGCGGCGATGGCGTCGTGCGGCGAGAGCAAGAGGCAGCCGCCCGGCTTCAGCGCCGCCCGCAGAAGGGCGAGCACCCGGGTCCGCGCCGAGGGCCCCAGCGAGCTCAGGAGATAACGGCCGAGCACCAGATCGTAGCGGCCGGCCTCGGGCGCGTCCTGCAGCAGGTTTTCCCGCCGCCAGCGCAGCCCCGCGCGGAGCCGAGGCTTCACCGCGAAGCCCTCGCCCAGTTGCTCGAAGTGCTCGACAAGGCGTCCGGCGGAAAGCCCCTGCTGCACCTCGAAGGGGCTGTAGAGGCCGGCCTCGGCCTTGTCGATCAGCCGCTGGCTCAGGTCGGAACCGGTGATCTCCACGGCCGCCGGCGAGCGCCGCTCGGCCAGCAGCATGGCCAGGGAATAGACCTCCTGCCCCGCGCCGCAACCCGCGCTCCAGATGCGCAGCGGCTCGCCGCGGTGGAACGGCAGGGCGTCCAGCGCCGCCCCGAGCACCTCCGGGTCGCGGAAGAAGGCGGTCTGGGCGGGGGCCAGGGCCTCGACGATGGCCGATGAGAGCCGATCGTCGGCGCGATCGCGGGCGGCGCGGACCAGATCCGACGTCGAAAGAAAGCCCTCGCGGCGGGCGACCGGCGCGAGCGCCGATTCCATCAGATAGCCGGGCCGATGGTCGAGCCGCAGCCCGGCGCGCTCGGCGCAGAGCGCGGCCACGAAGGCGCGTTCGCGCGGCCTCATGCCGCCCCCGCGGCGTGGAGCTTGCCGGCCACGATGCCGGCGTCGAACGGCTTCATCATGAACTCGTCGGCCCCGGCCTCCAGGGCCTCGCGGATGCGGCCGAGCTCCGTCTCGACCGAGCAGAAGATGACCTTCGGTTCGGCCCCGCCGGGCTCGATGCGCAGGCGGCGCAGGAACTCGGGCCCGCTCATCACCGGCATCCGCCAGTCGAGGAGGATGGCCTGAGGCATGGCGGCGCGGCACTGGGCCAGGGCTTCCGCGCCGTCCGCGGCCTCGGCCACCCGGTAGCCCAGCTCTTCCAGGATGCGCCGCGCGACCTTGCGGATCACCCGGCTGTCGTCGACGACGAGGCAGGTCTTCACGGCGCCATCTCCTCCCGGCGCAAGTTGTCGCGCGCTATGGTTAAGGAGGCGTAGCGGGGCCGTTCGGCTCAGGCCGGGACCGTGGCGGCGAACACCACCTTCTCCTCGCCGATGTCGGCGAACACCCGCCCGCCGGCGTCGCCCAGGAACAGATGCACGTAATAGGCCTGCACCCAGTGGCCGCCCAGCCCGTCGCCGAGGGCCTGCCCCCGAAGCCCCCTCAGCACCTCCGGACGCAACCGGGCCCTCGGCCCCGCCGCTTCCACGGCGATGGCGATCGCGCCAGCCTCCTGCACCGCCCGGACCGTGGCCACACCGCCGGAGGGCAGGGCCGAGCCGGCCATCTGGGCGAGGTTCAGCAGGGTCCGCGCCGCCGGCTTGTTCACTGAGACCGGCTCGATGGTCCACGCCAGCTCGGCGCGCATGTGGCCGAACACGCCGCGGGCCAGCGCCTCCAGGTCGCGCGGATCGAAGGTCTCCGCGGAGGCCGAGGCGCCGAACGCCACCCGCGAGAAGGCCAGGAGATCGGCGAGCTTGCGCGCCGAAGCGCCGATCAGCGCCATGGCGTCTTCCCGCATGTCCTGCGCCGAGGGGTCTTCCAGGAGATCGAGCCCCGAGACGATGGCGCTCGCCGGGCTGATGAAGTCGTGGCACATGCGCGCCGCCAGGAAGGCGGCGAGCTGGGCCGGCAGCACTGTCGCGGCCGGCGCGGAAGGGGAAGCGTCGTCGGAGGCCGGCATGTCGCTCATGGACGGACCTTGGCGTGATTTGAGCCTTTGGAAAACCGCCGCCGCCGCCTAAGAGGGCGCTCGAGCGATGCGGAGTTTGGGGCGGGGTCCTGGCCAGCGTGAGCGTGATCGACGACGTGGGGCCGCAGCTGGCCGAGATCTGCCAGGCCGCGGCGCAACTGATTCTGCCGCTCTGGCGCTCGGGGCTGGCGGTGAGCCAGAAGGCCGACGAGAGCCCGGTCACCGAGGCCGATCAGCGGGCCGAGACGCTGATCCTTGAGGCGCTGCGCAAACGCTTCCCCGAGGTCCCGATCATCGCCGAAGAGGACGCCGCCCGCTTCGGCACGCCCGACGCCATCGGCCCGAGGTTCTTCCTGGTCGATCCGCTCGACGGCACCAAGGCCTTCGTGCGCGGCGACGCCCATTTCACGGTCAACATCGGCCTGATCGACCACGGCCGGCCCGTTGCGGGCGCGGTGGCGGCGCCGCCGACCGGCGAAGTCTGGTTCACCGCGCAGGGCCGGGCCCTGAAGCGCACCGGCGGCGGCGCGGCGGCGGCCGTCCATGTGCGGCCGTGGCCCGCGGGCGAGGCGCTGGTGCTGATCAGCCACACCATGAAGCCGGAGACGGTGGAGAGCCTGCGCGGCCAGTACGGCTTCGACCGCAGCGAGGCGATGGACTCCTCGATCAAGCTCTGCCGGATCGCCGAGGGCGCGGCCGATGTCTATCCCCGGCACGGCCCGACCATGGAATGGGACATCGCCGCCGGCCACGCGGTGCTCGAGGCGGCGGGCGGGCGGCTCACCACGCCGGACGGCCAGCCGTTCAGCTACGGCAAGGCGGACGAGGGCTTCCGCAACGGCTGGTTCGTGGCCCGCGGCGGCTGATCGCCCTGTCTCGCGGAGTCGCGAGGCGGGCTCAGATATGCTTGGGCAGGTTCCAGTCGGCGGAGGCGGGGCCCGAGGCGACGGCGGGCTCGGCCGCGACCTTGGAGGCCGCCGCGCGGCTCGGCTGGTCGAACGCGAGCACGCCGAAGAAGCCCAGCGCGAACGCGATCACCGCCAGCCAGGCGAAGGGCTTCAGGACAGCTGCAGCGCCGTGCATCCTCGGCGGCTCCTTGCGACGTCTCGCCCCGATCAACACCAATGGCGTCAACTGGTTGCGCCGGCGCAGCCGCAGGGCGGCGGATTCCAGCCCGCGCCGGCGCAACAGCGCTTTCCCTGCCACGCCATCGGCGCGATGCTTCCGGGAAGCCGAACGGAGGACGCCATGGCCTATGATGCGGTGGATTACGAGACCCTCACCCTGGAGCGCCGCGGGCAGATCGCGGTGCTCACCTTGAACCGGCCCGACCGTCTGAACGCCATTTCCCAGGGACTCCGGCGCGAGGTCGAACAGGCGGTGGAGGCCGTGCGGGGCGACGACGAGGCCCGCGCGCTGGTGCTGACCGGCGCCGGGCGCGGCTTCTGCGCCGGCGCGGATCTGTTGGGCACGGGCCCGGTGGCGACCGGCCGTCCGGAGGAGCCGACGTCGCAGGCGGGGCGCACGGACGAGATGGGTTGGGTCGGCCGCTGGGCGATGATGTGGCGCGGCTTCGACAAGCCGATCGTCGGCGCGATCAATGGGGTGGCGGCCGGCGCGGGCATGTCGACGGCGATGGCCTGCGACGTGCGGCTGGGCTCGCCCGCGGCCCGCTTCAAGAGCGTCTTCATCGAGCGCAGCCTGTCGCCGGATTCCGGCCTCTCCTACTTCCTGCCGCGGGTCGTGGGCTACGCCGCGGCCGCGGACATCATCTTCACCAGCCGCACCGTCGATGCCGAGGAGGCGCTGAGGATCGGGCTGCTGAACCGCATCGTGCCGGCCGAGAGCCTGCTCGACGAGGCGGTGGCCTACGCCGAGCAGATGGCGCAATGGCCGCCGCTGGCGCTGCGCATGTCCAAGCGCGTGCTGCAGCACAATGTGGACGCCGAGATCGAGGACGCGCTCCGCTACGAAACCGTGGGCCTGGGCTACGCCCGCAAGGCGCCGAACGACGTGAAGGAGTCCCGCGCCGCCTTCCTGGAGAAGCGCAAAGGCGTCTACACGGGGACCTGAATTGGCGGCATAAGCCCCGCGCCGCCCAGGGAGACGAAAAGCGCATGGCCCTCGATACCGGCGAAAGCCGAAGCCAGAAGACCTTCCGCTGGGACGATCCGCTGGACCTGGCCTCGCGGCTCTCCGACGAGGAGCGGATGATCTGGGAGGCGGCGCGCGCCTACGCCCGCGACAAGCTGCTGCCGCGGGTGGTCTCGGCCTTCGCCGAGGAGCGGTTTGACCGCGAGATCATGACCGAGATGGGCGCGCTGGGCTTCCTGGGCGCGACGCTGCCCGAAACCTATGGCGGCGCCGGCGTCAGCCACGTCGCCTACGGCCTGATCGCCCGCGAGGTGGAGGCCATCGATTCCGGCTACCGCTCGGCGATGAGCGTGCAGTCCTCGCTGGTGATGTACCCGATCTACGCCTTCGGCTCGGAGGCGCAGAAGCGGAGGTTCCTGCCGGGCATGGCCAAGGGCGAGATCGTCGGCTGCTTCGGCCTGACCGAGGCGGACGGCGGCTCCGACCCGGGCGCGATGCGGACCGTCGCCAGGCCCGTCGCCGGCGGCTACCGGCTCTCCGGGGCGAAGATGTGGATCACCAACGCCCCCATCGCCGACGTGGCGCTGGTCTGGGCCAAGCTGGAGGGCGTGATCCGCGGGTTCCTGGTGGAGCGCGGGGCCGAGGGGTTCGAGACGCCGAAGATCCAGAACAAGCTGTCGCTGCGCACCTCGGTCACGGGCGAGATCGCGCTGGCCGACGTGTTCGTCCCCGAGGAGATGCTGCTGCCGAACGTCTCGGGCCTGCGGGGGCCGTTCTCCTGCCTCAACAAGGCCCGCTACGGCATCGCCTGGGGGGCCATGGGCGCGGCGGAGTTCTGCTTCCACGCGAGCCGCGATTACGCCGCGACGCGCAAGGTGTTCGGCAAGCCGCTCGCCGCCCGCCAGCTGGTCCAGAAGAAGCTCGCCGACATGCAGACCGAGATCGCGCTGGGCTTCGAGGGCGCGCTGGCGCTCGGCCGGCTGATCGACGAGGGCGCCTGGGTCCCCGAAGCCATCTCCATGATGAAGCGGAACAATTGCGGCAAGGCGCTGGCCATCGCCCGCGAGGCGCGCGACATCCACGGCGGCAACGGCATCTCCGGCGAGTATCACGTGATGCGCCATGCGGCGAACCTGGAGACGGTGAACACCTACGAGGGCGCCCACGACGTCCATGCGCTGATCCTGGGCCGCGCCATCACCGGCGAGAACGCCTTCTAGAATTCGCCCATGGCGGGCAGCCGCGGAGCTTCGCCCCAACCTTGTGTTTACCTGCGCGGCGTTAAGGGTCGCGGCTGGGAACTGGGGGACCCATGGTCCGCAAGGCGCCATCGCAACAACGGAACAGGCCCGACCTGATCCGGCTGCTGTTCGAGAACAGCGGCGACCTGATGCTCCTCGTCGGACCCGACCGGCGCGTCGCGCTGGTCAATCCGGCGTGGGAGCGGATCGCCGGCTGGCGCGAGGACGAGGTCGTCGGACGGCGCACGTTCGATCTCTGGCATCCCGACGACCTGCCGGGCATCCGCGCGCGGCTGGATGCGAGCGAAGTGGGCAAGGTGGCGGAATCGCAAGCCCGCCTGAAGCTGAAGCGCGGCGGCTATCTGTGGGTCGCGGCCCGACGGCAGATGACCGCCGACGGCTATCACATCCTGTGCCTGCGCGACGCCTCGGCCGAGCGCGCCCGGGTGCAGGAACTGGACGACGCGCGCCGCACCCGCAAGATGCTGGGCGCCTCCGCCGGCGTGGGCATCTGGAGCTACGATCCGGTCCGCGACCGCATCTCCTGGTCGGACGAGCTCGCGGCCATGCTGGGCATCGATGCGGCGAAGGTGGCCAGCCGCAAGGACCACGGCGACCTGATCCATGGGCGCGACCGGCGGCGCTCGCAGGCGGTGTTCCAACGGTGCGTGCGAACCGGCGCGCCCGCCCAGATCGAGCACAGGGTCCGCGCCCACGGCGGCTGGAAGACCGTGCGGGTCACCATCCGCACCGAACCCGCGGCCAATGGCCTCTTCATCATGCATGGCATATCGGAGGACATCACCGAGCTCGCCGCCGCGCGCGACGCGGCCCGCCGCGGCGAGCAGCAGATGCGCAAGGCCCGCCGCGAGGCCCACGACCTGGCGACGCGCCTGAACCTCGCGCTGAAGGCCGCCGAGGCCGGCGTCTACGAGATCGACCATGTCCGGAAGACCTTCTGGGTCTCGCCCGAGTTCGAGCGGGTGACCGGCCTGGCGGGCGCGACCTACGAAGAGGCCACGGAGCTGCGTTTCCCGGGCTTCCATCCCGACGACCTGGAGTACGTGCGCAACTCGCTGCGGGAAATGCGCCGCAAGGACTCGGCGGACGTCTTCGAGGCGCGGATCATCCGGCCGGATGGCGAGACCCGCTGGGTGCGTGTCAGCCATGACCGCGAGATCAACCGCGAAGGGCGCTGGGTCAGGGCGATCGGCCTGATGCAGGACATCGACGAGCGCAAGCGCCAGGAGCTGGCGCTGATCGAGGCGCAGCAGGCCGCCCAGGCGGCGGCAGAGGCCAAGGCGGCCTTCCTGGCCAACATGAGCCACGAGATCCGCACCCCGATGAACGGGGTGATGGGCGTGTTGCATCTCCTCAAGGCGGAGACCCTGACGGACGACGGGCGGCGGATGCTCGAGGAGGCGCTCTCCTGCGGCCAGATGCTGGCCGAGTTGCTCAACGACGTCATCGACTTCTCCAAGATCGAGGCTGGCCGGCTCGAGCTCGCGATGGAACCGGCAGATGTCGCCGGCCTGGTGGGCGGGGTGGTGCGCCTCCTCAAGCCGCAGGCCGAGGCCAAGGGCCTGGCGCTCGACGCCGAGGTCGATCGGGAGATCGGCTGGGTGCGCGTCGATCCGGTGCGCGTGCGCCAGGCGCTGTTCAACCTGGTCGGAAATGCGGTGAAGTTCACCGAGCGGGGCCACGTCAAGGTGCGCTGCCTCACCCCCTCGCCCGGCGTCCTGCGCTTCGAGGTGGAGGACACCGGCGTCGGCATCCCGACCGCGGCCCAGCCGCGCATCTTCCAGCGCTTCGACCAGGGCGACGCCTCGACGACGCGGCGGTTCGGCGGCTCCGGCCTGGGACTCGCCATCACCAAGCGCCTGGCCGAGCTGATGTCCGGCGACGTGGGCTTTTCTTCTGCGGAAGGGCGAGGGTCCACCTTCTGGCTGGAGATCGCCGCCGAGCCCGCCGCGGCCGCCACCCCGAAGCCCGAAGCGCTCGAGCGCGTGCTCGAGGGGCTTCGCATCCTGGTCGTCGAGGACAACGCCACCAACCGGATGATCGCCACCAAGTTGCTGGAGAGCCTCGGCGCTTCGGTCGATACGGCGGCCGACGGCTATCTCGGCGTGGAGGCCGCAAGCCGCGGCGGCTTCGACCTGATTCTGATGGACGTGCAGATGCCGGGCATCGACGGCCTGGAGGCCGCGCGACGCATCCGCGCGCTCGGCGGGCCAGCCTCGGTGGCGCCGATCGTGGCGCTCACCGCCAATGTGCTGTCGCACCAGAAGGAGCGCTATCTCGACGCCGGCATGGACGGGGTGGTCGGCAAGCCGATCTCGCCCGCGACGCTGATCGCCGAGATCGCCCGCCTCGGCCGCGCCGAACCGCCGGCGGACCGCGATGAGGCCGCGGTCGCCTGAACGCGACGAACCCCCGCCCTTCCAAGGGCTTGATCCCGGGTGCTAGACCTTCCCGAAAGTTCGGGGAGAGATGCAAGATGGCCGAGTTGGCCGCCGCGGGCCTGACGCCCGCCAGGACCACATCCTTGCGCACCGTGGTGGCGGCCTCGGCCGCCGGCACCGCCTTCGAGTGGTACGACTTCTTCGTCTTCGGCAGCCTGGCCCAGGTGATCGCCCGGACCTTCTTCTCGGGCCTTCCGGAGGCCGCCGGCTACATCGCAGCCCTTGCGCTGTTCGGCGCGGGCTTCCTGTTCCGGCCGATCGGAGCCCTGGTGTTCGGGCGCATCGGCGACCGGCTGGGCCGCAAGGGCGCGTTCCTGGTGACCGTCACCCTGATGGGCGGGGCGACTTTCCTCATCGGCGTGCTGCCGTCCTACG
>Ga0308174_10001260_pt1 | contig 11627 bp, 6 predicted proteins | sample PhyPR2_FD_203894 | JGI IMG/M metagenome (GOLD analysis project Ga0308174, IMG submission 203894) | Soil microbial communities from UC Gill Tract Community Farm, Albany, California, United States - DLSLS.P.R2 | ecosystem: Environmental > Terrestrial > Soil > Agricultural land | place: USA...
ATCAGCATCGGCACGAACGCCGGGATCGGCAGGTCCTGGTCGATGCCGAGCGCCCCGGAGCCCCACCCGAACTGGAAGACGGCGACGACCACGCCGTACGCCGCTCCGACCGACAGCAGGTTGAGCACCGCCGCCTTGGCCGGGATCACCAGCGAGCGGAAGGCCACGGTCAACAGCACGAAGGAGAGCAGGACGACGGCCAGGATCAGCCAGATCATCCGGTGGCCGATCTTCTCCGTGAAGTCGACGTAGCCGGCGGTGGTGCCGACCAGGTAGGTCCGCTCGGCGCCGAGGCCCGGCAGCACGTCGTCGCGGAGGTGGTCGACGAGGTCGGAGGTGGCAGCGTCGTCCGGTGCCGTGGTCGGCACGACGTTGAGGATCGCGACCGTGCTCGACTTGTTGACCGACGGCGCGCCGACGGAGGCGACGCCGGAGGTCTTCGCCAGCGTCTGCTGCGCGTCGCCCAGCAGCGTCTGGGTCTGCTGCGCCGAGCCTTGCGGCAGCTCGAGGACCACGGTGACCGGGCCGTTGGCACCGGGACCGAAGCCCTGCGCGACGAGGTCGTAGGCGCGGCGGTCGCTCTGCGAGGTGGGGTCGCTGCCCGCGTCGAGCTGGCCGAGGCGGAGCGAGAGCACGGGGATCGCGAGCACGAGCAGGAGGGCCGTGCTCCCGATCGCCCACGGCCACGGCGCGTCGCTGACCCGGCGCCCCCACCGCGCGAACGCGCTGTTCTCGTGCGCGCGCTCGACCTCTTCGGGTGAGCGATGCACCGCGCCCGGTTGCCGGTCGGCGCGGGGCCGGACCCGGGTCCCGGCGAAGCCGAGGAACGCCGGCACCAGCGTCAACGCGGAGAGCATCGTGACGGCGACGACGACGGCCGAGGCCAGGCCCAGGGCGCCGACGAACGGGACGTCGGAGACGTAGAGGCCGAGGATGGCGACCACCACGGTGCTGCCCGCGACCAGGACCGCCGCGCCCGAGGTGGCGGTCGCACGGCCGATCGACCGTGCCAGCGGCATCCCGTGGTCGAGCTGCTCCCGGTGACGCGCCACGAGGAACAGGCCGTAGTCGACCGCGACGCCGAGGCCGAGCAGGGTGGCCACCGTGGGGGCGGTGGTCGGCAGGTTGGTCGCCGCGGCCAGCAGTCCCACGATCGCCAGGCCCACGCCGACGCTGAAGACCGCCCCGACCAGCGGCACAAGTGCGGCCACGACCGAGCCGAACATGACCAGCAACAGGAGGAGCGCCGCCGCAAGACCCAGGAGCTCGGAGACGGAGTCGTCGGGTCCCTGGGCGATCTGGCCGGCCCCGCCGCCGTACTCCACGGTCAGACCGGCCGCTCGCGCCGGTTGCACGGCGGCGTTCATGCGGTCGAGGTAGGCCTGGTTCAGGGATGCCGGGACCACGTCCCACGAGACGTTGCCGTAGGCGATCGTCCCGTCCTTGGAGACCGCCGGGGTGCCCTTGGCGGTGAGGGGGTCGCTCGCGCTGAGGACGTGGGGCAGCGCGCCGACATGCTGCATGGTCGTCTGGACGGCCTCCGCATCATCACCGACCGTGCCCTTGGTCGCGTGGAAGACGATCTGACCCGCGTAGCCGCTGGCCTGCGAGAAGTCCTTGTGGAGCACGTCCAAGCCCCGGGAGGACTCGCTGCCGGGGACGGTGTAGTTGTTGACGAAGCTGCCGCCGACCGCCCGGTTGGCCAGCGTCAGCCCGACCAGGACCAACAACCAGATCCCGGCGACCCACCATCGGCGCGAGGCCGCGAACCGGCCGATCCTCGCGAGCATCTCGTTCATGGGCGCTCACCAGCTTCCGCGCTGTGCGACCCCCAGACCTCGACCGTAGGGCTGCGGGCGGCCGACCCGCCATCCCCACGCTTGGTGATCGCCGCGACGTCGCTCCGGAGACGCTCAGGCGCCGCCGCGGTCGACGAGTCGCACGACGCCGTGCCGGCCGATCGCCAGGGTCGCGATGTGCGTGTGGCGACCCGATGCGGCGCCGACGAGTCCGCGGGTCCAGGCCGAGTACGCCATCCGGATGCGGCCGGCGGTGTCGCGGAAGGCGTCCGGGGTCCCGGGTCCGGCGATCCGCCCGGAGGTGGCGAGGAGGGGCCGGCGGTGCTTCACACACCCGCCGACCGGTGAGGTGCAGACCGCGTAGCCGATCTTGTAGTCCGCGGTGGTGTAGTGGCCGGCGGAGTAGAGCAGCACGTAACGGCCGCGGGCGTAGAACATCGACGCGTTCTCGACGAGGTTGTCCTCCCACGGCAGCGTCTGCGTGATCAGCGGGTGCGGCCGGCTGCCCGGTGCCCACGCGGTGCCGGTCGCGTCGAGCTCTCGCATCATCAAGTACGGCGGCCGGCTGCCGCGGCTGCCGTTGTCCTTCCAGAGCAGGTACTGCTGCCCGGTCCGCGGGTCGGTGAAGAAGTCGGGGTCGATGGCGCCGGTGCGCGACTCCGGGTTGCACGTCAGCGGGGCGTCTTGGGGCGCGTACGGGCCGAGCGGGTCGACGGACGTCGCGAGGCCGATGCAGGAGTCGCGGTCGCCCGCGGTGTCGTCGGCGGTGGCCGCGGAGAACGCGACGACGTACTGCTCGCCGATGTGGGCGATGGACGGCGCCCACTGGCTCATCACCGGGACGGTCCCCCGGGTGGCGACCTGCCATGCCCAGGCCGGCTTCGTCAGCATCGCCTCGTTGTAGCTGGGCCCGCCGCCGAAGTCGGCGTAGTCGGGAATCGCCGGTCGGGCGTACCAGTGCTGAAGGTCGGTCGACGTCATCACCGGGAGGTTCAGGTGCGCCACCGTGGTGCCCACCATGTAGTAGGTGCCGCCCTCCTGGAGCACGGCCCCGGCCGCGAACTTGCCGGTGTACGGCGCCCCGGGGTGGAACACCGTCGGGTCGGCAACGCCGGCGCCGCCGGCGGGCGCGCCGATGGCGCCACAGGCGGCGAGGAGGGACACCGTGACGACGGCGGCGAGGGCGACCAGGGCCCGGAGCGGACGGAGGAGCGGGGACCGAGAGGGGAGCACCTCACCAGTGTCACCGCGAACCCGTCGGTCCGCGGCCGGAACGTGGCCGAAAGGCACGTTCCCGAGCTGCTCGCTCAGTTCTCGACCCCGATCGGGCCGAGGTCGGGATACCCGCTGGACGACGGCGTGGTGACGTAGCCGGTCACCTTGGATCCGTGGACGCGGAAGAAGTTGGGCACCTGCAAGGGGATGTAGGCGACGTCGCGGCCCAGGACGGCGTCGGCCTGCTGCAGCGCGGCCGTCTGGCCCTCCCGGGTCGTGGCAGTCTGCGCGCGATCGACCAGGGTGTTGAACTCGTCGCTGTCGTAGGCGCCGACGTCGTTGCCGTCAGAGTCCTCGGTGAGGTTGCTGCGGCTGTCGAACAGCGGCGGGATGACCGTCATCGTCGACGGCCAGTCGGCGCCCCATCCCGAGAGCATCAGGTCAACGTCCTTGTCGGGCCCCCTGCCGACCACCGCGGTGATGTCCTGCTGGGGGTCGAGACCCACTCGGAAGCCGGCTTGGTCCCAGGTCTCCTTGAGAGCGGCCGACGCCTTGTCCGCCGTCTCGCTCGACCAGTAGCTGAAGGTGATGGGGACCGGCGTCTCCACTCCGGCGTCCTGAAGGATTCGGCGGGCCAGGGCGACATCGCCCGAGTTGTCGCCCGCGAACGCGGCGTTCGCCCGATATCCCGGGACCGCGGGATGGACGATCGACTCGGCCGGACGTCCGGCCCTCTCGCCACCCATGGCGGCCGCGTAGGCGTCGACGTCCGTGGAGACCTTGAGCGCCTGCCGCACGGCCGGGTTCGACATCGCCTCGGTGCGGAAGTGCGGCACCAGGAAGATGACATACGGCGTGGGCACCGTCACCGACCGGTCGGCGACCTCGCCGGTGATCTGTGAGTAGTCGGCCGGCGGGACGGTCTCCGACGTCACGGCCTGCTCGTCGTCGCCATGGTCGGCAACCAGGCGGTCGTTGATGATCTCGGGGGTCTCACCGACGTGGAAGACGATCCTGTCGGGCAGCGCCCTGCGGAGGTCGGGCGAGTCGGACGACGCGTCGTAGTTCTCGTTGCGGATGAAGGTGGTGTCGGCCCTCTTGGCCCGCTCGTTGCCCACCACCCGGTACGGCCCGTCGGAGAAGATCATGTTGCTCGACCTCGCGCCCCGGTCCTTGTCCTGGCGGTACGGGTCCATCATGTGCAGCGAGGCGATGGCGAGCGGGAAGTCCGGCCACGGCCGTTTGAAGTGGTAGGTGATCGTGTCGCCGTGGCAGGTGACCGCCTTGTCGAACAGCTCTTGACCGTCTCCCGCGTAGGGACCGTCATAGCCTGGGAGGCCGGTCGCCGGGTCGGTCGGGATGTCGAGGTACATCCGCAACCACGGCGGTCCGCCGGTGAGCACGTCGGTGGCGAAGGCGCGAGACGCTCCGTACTTGAAGTCCTGGCACGTGATCGGCCGGCCGTCCTCCCAGGTGACGCCGTCCCTCACGGTGAAGGACCAGGTCCGGCCGCCCTCCGACGACGTGCCGGTGTCCGTGGCCAGGTCCGGGACCGGTGCGCTGCCCACCTCGGCGTCGGTGGAGATGGGATAGGCCACCAGCTGCCGGTACACGGTCCTGGCGAGGTTCGAGATGTCGACTCCTGCGTACGTGCGCTGCGGATCGGCAGAGCCGGACGACTGCCAGAGGTAGTAGTGCAGGGTGCCACCGCGCGACCCTGCTCCCCCGACAGCGCCAGCGGGGCTGTCGCCGTCGGCGCCACCGGTGCACGCGGCGAGGGCCACCGCCACCACGGCGGCGCCGACCACCAGCTTCCCGGAGTGCTCGAGCACGAGGCGTCACCCAGGCGATGCTCCGGCGGGGGGATCGACCGTCGTCGTCGACAACAGTTCCACCCCCTGGCCTGGACGGCGCTCCGGCTCCAGGGTCCACCCGCTGCGGGACGACCGCAAGGCCGGAGCCATCCCGCCGCCGGTCCTGGACGCGACGACCTCACCCCCGTGGGGAAGTGAGGGGTCGAGCCCACTCAGCGGTAGAGCCAGGGTGCGGCACCGATGGCCGGAACACCATGCTCGTCGTGTCATGGACACGGGACACGGACGGCGCGATGCTGGAGCGGAGATCGCCTCCAATCGTCGGGAGGCCGGATGGGCGCTCTGCCTCGGCCGGAGATCGGTGCCGGCCCCCACCGCGACCTCGTCGTCGCCCTCCACCGGCTCCACCACGAGGCGGGCTGGCCCAGCCTGAGGGCGATGGCCCGCGAGGTGGGTTGCAGCCCCACCACCGTCTCGACCGTGTTCTCCTCGCCTCGGCTGCCGAGCTGGGGGGTCCTCGAGCTGGTGATCGAGGCGTTGGACGGCGACGCCGAGGACTTCCACGAGCTCTGGTGTGCTGCGGGGGAGCCCGACGCAGCCGTCGCACCCCGGCGCCGCGTGCAGCTCGCCGGTCGTCGGCGGGAGCTGGCGGCTCTCGGCAGGCACCTGTCGCACGGCGACGGACGACTGCTCCTGGTCACCGGTGAGGCCGGCATCGGCAAGACCGCCCTGGTCGACGCGGCCGGGCAGCTCGCCGACGGTGTGGTCGTCGTCGCCGGGTCGTGCCTTCCCCTGGCGACCGAGGTTCCACTCCTCCCTGTCACCGAGCTGCTCCGGGGCGTTCACGAGCACGACGGCGGTCAGCTGCTGAAGCAGGTGCTCGCCGATTGCCCGTCGTACGTCGGCGGGGCGATCGCACCCCTCCTGCCGGAGCTGGAGCGGTCCACCGTCGACCGGCCCACCGCCGACGGAGGTTGGGAGCGGCAGCGCCTCTTCGGTGCGATCCGCGCCGTTCTGACCGCGCTCGGCGAGCAGGGCCGGTTCGCCGCACTCATCGAAGACCTGCACTGGGCCGACTCGGCGACCCTCGACCTCCTCGACTACCTGCTCGCGGCGCCGGAGGGGCGCGAGATCCCGATCGTCGGCACCTACAGGACCGCGGACCCGGAGACGACACCACAGACCACCGCGTGGCGCCTGCGCACGGAGCGGCGCCCCCGCGTCGACGGCCTCGACCTCGGGCCACTGACGCGGGAGGAGTCCGCCGAGCAGCTCGACCGGCTGGGCCACCACGCCAGCCGCGAGATCGTCGACCGGATCCACGACCGTGCGGCGGGGCACCCCTTGTTCGTGGAGCAGCTCGCGGCCGAGTCCACCGTCGCAGCCGGGACCGAGGACGCCCTGCCGCGACGCCTCGCCGACCTCCTCGACCAGCGCCTCATCGGGGTCAGGGGCGACCAGTGGCGGGTCGCGCGAGCCCTGGGCATCGCCGACCGGGGTCTGACCTCGCTGCAGCTCCAGGAGGTCACCAGCCTTCCGGCGGACGCGCTGAGCGGTCTGCTGCACGACCTCGACGAGCGCCGCCTGCTCGGGTCCCGCGGCGATGCCCAGGTCAGGCTGCGGCACCCGCTGCTGGCGGAGGCGATCCGGAGCCGGATGGTGCCGGGCGAGGCGCAGGAGGAGCACGGCAGGATCGCGACCACCCTGGCCGGCTCCCCGGCGGCGTCGGCTGCCGAGGTGGCCGAGCACTGGCGGCGGGCCGGGGCGGCGGCCGAGGAGCTGGAGTGGCGGATCGCGGCCGCCCGGTCGGCAGCCAGACGCTTCGCGGTGGCGCAGGCGGCCGACCAGTGGCGCAGGGCGCTCGCGCTGTGGCCAGCGGGAGGCGGGTCGTTCGGCTCGCCCCCCGTCACGAGGACCGTCGCCTACCTCGGCGCGATGGATGCGCTGAACCACGTCGACGTCGCCGCCGGCTGGGCGGTGGCGCAGGAGGCGATGGAGGCGCTGCCCGACCGCTCTGGCCCCGACGCCGCAGAGACCTACCAGCGGGCCGCCGAGTTCACGTGCTTCCTCAGCGGCCCCGAGAGCGCGTTGCGCCTGTTGGAGGTGGCCCTGCGGATCTACGAGACGCTCCCCGCCTGCGCCGGGCACGCACACGCGCTGGCGCGGCGGCAGTTCTTCGAGTCCTCACGCGGCGACGAGGCCGCCGCCGGAGCGGCCGGGGCCGCTGCGCTCCGGATCGCCCGGGAGGTCGGCGAGCCAGCCCTGGTCCGCGAGATGCTCGGGGCCCGGGCGGGCGACGACGCAAACCGGGGCGACGCCTCGCGCGCGCTCTCCCGGATCGAGGAGGCGCGGGCGATCACGCCGCCCGACCCCGACCCGGCCACCGACATCTATCTCGCGATCGTGCACTCGCTCGTTCTCCAGGCGGCGGGCGCGGACACCGCTCGGGTCGTCGCCGCCGGTCGACCCGGGCTGGAGGCCGCCGAATCCTGGGCGATCGCGAACTTCCCCGTATCGGTCCTGCGGTCGAACCTGGGCGCGGCGTCGCGGCGCGCCGGAGACGTGGGTGGCGCGGCGGACCTGGTCGACCCGGCCACTGAGGAGAGCCCGACCCAGGCGCTCTATCCGGCGCACTACGAGCGCGCGGTGCTCGACGCGCTGCGTGGCCGTCCGGCAGCAGCGCTGGACCGGATCCGGGCGCTGGCGGCGTTCCCCGTCACCTTCCTCGCCAACCGGCTCGAGTGCGCCCAGAGCGTTGCGATCGTCCGGCTGTGGTGCGGCCGGCAGGAGTCGGCCCTGCACGGGCTCATGAACGTCCTGGAGGAGTGCCCGACCGACGAGTACCCGGACCTGGTCGGTGAGCTGCTGGTCCTGGCGGTCCGCGCCGCAGCCGACCTCGCCGAGCTGCGCCACGACCGCGAGACGGCCACCGGGATCGTCGCCCGGCTGAACGTGCTCCGCGACCGCGGACCGACGGATCCGCTCGGAGCCGACCAGACGTACGGCGATCGGACGGCGCTGGCCGCGAGCTGGACCGCGGAGAGGCTGCGTCTCGAGGGTCGCGCCTCCGTCGACGCCTGGCTCGGCGCCGCCGCCCACTGGGACCGCCGCACCCGACCGCACGACGCGGCGTACTGCCGCTGGCGCGCGGCCCAGGCCGCGGGCCACGCGGGCGCCCGCGACGTCGCGTCCCGGCTGCTGCGAACGGCGGCTCGGGACGCACGCGGGCATGTCCCCCTACGGGAGGCGATCGAGACGGCCCTTCACCAAATGCACGAGACCCCCACACTTGGTGGGGGTCAGGCGCCTGGTGGAGTTCCATCCAGTGGCAGGTGAAGGATTCGAACCTTCGAAGGCAAAGCCGACGGATTTACAGTCCGCTCCCATTGGCCGCTCGGGCAACCTGCCAGGTGCGCGTCCGGCGGCCCGTTTGGCCCGCTGGCGGCAAGACGAAACAATAGCGCAGCCCGATCACCAAGTTGAAAACCGCCGCCACCCGGCGGCCGCGTCCTCGTCAGGAGCCCCACCATGGCCGACTCGTCCTTCGACATCGTCAGCAAGATCGACCGCCAGGAGGTCGACAACGCCCTGGGGCAGACCGCTCGTGAGATCGCGACGCGGTTCGACTTCAAGGGCACCGGAGCCGCCATCGAGTGGCAGGGCGAGCAGGCGATCGAGATCACCGCGTCCGCCGACGACCGCGCGAACGCCGTCCTCGACGTCTTCAAGGGCAAGCTGGTCAAGCGCAACGTGAGCCTCAAGATCCTCGACGCCTCGGAGCCGCGGCAGTCCGGCCAGCAGAGCAAGATCGCGATCACGCTCAAGGAGGGCATCACCTCGGAGGACGCCAAGAAGATCTCCAAGATGATCCGGGACGAGGCCCCGAAGGGCGTCAAGGCCCAGATCCAGGGCGACGAGCTGCGCGTCTCCTCGAAGTCCCGCGACGACCTGCAGGCCGTCATCAACCTGGTGAAGGCACAGGACTTCGACTTCGCGGTGCAGTTCACCAACTACCGGTGAGACCCGCGTCCCTGGGCTCGCGCGCGTGCTCCTCGAGAGACGGCAGCGACCGCGCGGTGCAGGACGCGGCGAGACGCGGCGAGACGTGGGCCGGCCCCCGCCCGCTGGGGGGAGCGGGCGGGGGCCGAGGGTGGCCCGAGCGGGCATGACGCGGGGTGCCCGCCGCCCGCATCCGCGGGCATGACACCCCGGAGGCGCCCACCGACCGCTCGAAGCCAGGTAAAGAGTACGACGCGATCCGGTGCTGGACGGTAAATATGGACAGCAAGCGGCCGCGCCGCCGTCAGCCGGTCGCCACGCTCGCCATGGCCGGCACCGCCATCGCGCCCGCCGCCGCGGTGACCCAGACCTTGGCCCCCGGCTCCAGCCCGAGCTCGCGGGCGTGGGACCGGGTGAGCAGGACGGTGACGTCGTCGCCGTCGTCGGTGAGCACGCTGAGCCGCACCTCGAAGCCGACCCGCACCAGCCGCGAGACGGTGCCCTCGGCGGCACCCGCGAGCTGCGGGGTCCGCGACAGGTGGACGTCGTGCGGGCGGAGCAGGATCCCGTTGAGGGAGGTGACCTCGCCGAGGAAGCCCATCACGAAGTCGTTCGCCGGGGCGTCGTACAGCTGGTCGGGGGTGCCGACCTGCTCGACCCGGCCCTCGTTGATCACCACGATCTCGTCGGCGACCTCCATGGCCTCCTCCTGGTCATGGGTGACGAAGACCGTCGTCACCCGCACCTCGTCGTGCAGCCGGCGCAGCCAGTCGCGCAGCTCCTTGCGGACCTTGGCGTCGAGCGCGCCGAACGGCTCGTCGAGCAGCAGCACCGAGGGCTCGACCGCGAGCGCACGCGCCAGCGCCATGCGCTGCCGCTGGCCGCCGGAGAGCTGCGCCGGCTTGCGGCCGGCGAACTGGGAGAGGTGCACGAGCCGGAGCAGCTCCTCGACCTTCGCGGCGACCTCGGCCTTCGGGCGCTTGCGGATCCGCAGCCCGAAGGCCACGTTCTCGGCCACCGTCAGGTGTTTGAACACCGCGTAGTGCTGGAACACGAACCCGACGTCGCGCTTCTGCGGCGGCAGGTGGGTGGCCTCGCGGCCCTCGATCGTCACCGTGCCGGTGTCGGCGGACTCCAGCCCGGCGATGATCCGCAGCAGGGTGGACTTGCCGCCACCCGATGGCCCGAGCAGCGCGGTGAGCTGCCCGGTCGGCAGCGAGACGTTGACGTCGTCGAGCGCGACGAAGTCCCCGAACCGCTTGTTGACCCCATTGACCTCGATGCTCATCGGTGACCCTCCTTGGGACGGAGCAGCGCGACGACGACCAGGCAGAGCACGGCCGCGAAGACCAGCAGGAATGCCATGGAGTACGCCGTCTGCTGCTCGAAGTTCTGGTACTTCTGCTGGACCAGCACGGTGGCCACCTGCGTCTCGCCGCCGACGTTGCCGGCGACGACCTTGATCGCGCCGAACTCGCCGAGCGCGCGCGCCAGGCTGAGCACGACGCCGTACACGACGGCCCAGCGGACGCCCGGCAGGGTGATCCGCCAGAACGTCTGCCACGCGTTGGCGCCGAGGCTGCGCGCCGCCTGCTCCTGGTCGTCGCCGAGCTCCTCGAGCACGGGCACGACCTCGCGGACGACGAGCGGGAGGATCACGAAGCAGGTCGCCAGGATCATGCCCGGCCTCGCGAACACGATCTGCAGGCCGTGCGCCTCGAGCCACGGGCCGAACCAGCCGAAGCGGCCGTTGTAGACGAGGACCAGCGCGAGGCCGACCACGACCGGCGACACCGAGAGCGGCAGGTCGATGAGGGCGGACAGCGCCCGCCGCCCGACGAACCGGTGCCGCACGAGCAGCAGCGACATCCCGACGCCGAAGAGCGTGTTGATCACGACCGCGGCCACCGACACCTGGACCGTGAGCACGAGGGCGTGCACGACGTCCGGGTCGGACAGCGCGGTCCGGAGCCCGGTGAGGCCGTCGTCGAAGGTGTGGCGGACGACGTACGCCGTCGGCCAGGCCACCAGCAGGAAGAGGTAGCCGATCACGACGACGCGGAGCAGCCACTTCACCGCAGGCGAGCCGTTCCCGACGGCCGAGCTGGTGCTAGCCACGGTGCGACACCCGCCTCTGGACGACGTCGAGGACGACGATCGCCACGAGGGCGACCAGCAACATGATCGTGGCGACCGCGGCCGCGGACTGGGTGTTGCCGCCCTCGAGGAAGGAGAACAGCCGGACCGAGACCACCTCGGTGCGGTTGGCCAGGTTGCCGCTGATGAGCACCAGGGCGCCGTACTCGCTGATCCCGCGGGCGAACGACAGCGCCGCCCCGGCGCAGATGGCCGGCACCAGCGCCGGCAGCACGACGCGACGGAACGTGGTCGCCCGGCCCGCGCCGAGCGACGCGGCCGCGTCCTCGACGTCGGTGTCGAGCTCCTCGAGGACCGGCTGGACCGTGCGCACGATGAACGGCAGCGTCACGAACGCCATCGCCAGGAGGACCGCCCAGCGGGTGTTGTTGACGTGGATGCCCAAGGGGCTGCTGGGGCCGTAGAGCGCGAGCAGCACCAGGCCGGCCACGATCGTGGGCAGCGCGAACGGGATGTCGATGACCAGGTCGAGCACGGCCTTGCCCCAGAACCGGTCGCGGACCAGCACCCAGGCGATGACCGTCCCCATCACGACGTTGAGCGCCGTGATCGCCAGCGACGACAGCACGGTGAGCTGCAGCGCGTTGCGGGTCTGCGGGTTGTCCAGCACGTCGACGAACGTGGACAGCCCACCACCGGTCGC
>Ga0308174_10001261_pt1 | contig 11626 bp, 11 predicted proteins | sample PhyPR2_FD_203894 | JGI IMG/M metagenome (GOLD analysis project Ga0308174, IMG submission 203894) | Soil microbial communities from UC Gill Tract Community Farm, Albany, California, United States - DLSLS.P.R2 | ecosystem: Environmental > Terrestrial > Soil > Agricultural land | place: USA...
GATCGCACCGACACCGTCTCGCGCTCGATCGGCCGCACGACGCGAACCTCGCCTCCAGCGCCGACTAGAAACCGATCGCCGCCGTCAGGCCGACGGTCCAGTTGCGAGTCGGCGCCGGCTCGAAGTAGCGCGCGTTGCCTTCGTTGACGATGACCGAGCCGGCGTAGCTGCGGCTGAACACGTTGTCGACGCGCGCGAACCCCGTCAGGTCGACGGCGCCGACGCGCGCGACATAGCCGAAGCTCGCATTGACGGTCGCGAATCCGGCCGCGGCGTCGGAGTTCACGTCGTTGACCCACACCTTGCTCAGCGCCCGTGCCTCGACGCCGCCGCGCCAGCCCGAGGGCGGCACCCATCCGAGCGCGCCGTACACGGAGTCGCGGGCGATTCCGGGGATCCGGTTGCCGGCGGGGACGGTGAGGTTCGGCGCCGGGCACGGCGTCACCGTGCAGGTCTGGAAGGTGTCGCGGTAGCGCGCGTCGAGACGCGTGTAGGCCACCTGGGCGCGCAGGTTCTCGCGCAGGTCGGCGCTCCATGCCGCCTCGAGGCCGCGGCGCCGCGTCGAGCCGACGTTCTGGAACGTCGAACGGCCGCCGACGTTGGTCAGCGTGGCGATCTCGTTGCTCGTTCGGGTATCGAAGAGGGCGAGGTTGACGTCGCCCCAGCCGGTGCGCGTCTTGACGCCAGCCTCGTAGCTGTCGCTCGTGGCCGCGCCGAGGGCGAGGTTCAGGCCGGTGAGGCCGTTCGGCCGGTAGGCGAGCTCGTTCAGCGTCGGCGTCTCGAAGCCGCGCCCGGCGGTGACGTAGAGATGCACATCCGGCGTCGCGGCGAACATCAGGCCGACGACCGGCAGCGTCGCGTCGAAATCGAGCTTGCCGCTGTCGTCGGGATTGGGCGGCGCGACGTAGTGGTCCTCCGACGAGAAGCGGACCTTGCTGTGGCGCAGGCCCGCGTGCACCGTCCAGCGCGGCGCGAACTGCCACGAGCCCTGCAGGTACTGGTCGAAGTTGTCGACGTTGTTGTCCTCGTCGCGACGCAGCGCGCCCTCGACGCCGAGCGTCGTGCCGACGAAGTTCTGGAAGCCGCGGCGATGCTCGTCGAGCTCGTCGTAGGCGACGCCGGCGACGAGCGTCGCCGGCCCGTCGGCCAGCCGCCCCTTCGCGGTCCAGCGCACGTCCGTGCCGCGGTAGTCGCGGCCGAGGACGATCACGCCGCCGGGGTGCAGCGGACTCGCCTGCGGCGCCACCGGAATCGCCTGGAACTGCTCGGTGTTGCGGTGGCCGGCGTAAACCAGCGCACGCAACGAGTTGACGTCGTCGATCCGCCGCTCGTAGACGAGGCCGAGCTGCGTCTGGTCGACCGTCTTGCGCGTGTCGAAGGCGATCGCCGCCGGGTCGACGCCGCGCGGATCGGTCTCGAACTGCGCGCGCGTCAGGCCGAGCGGATCCTGCGCCTTCGGCAATGCGAGGCTGTTGACGACGAGCGTCACGCGGTTGGCGTCGTCGCGCCAGGTGAGCTTGGCGTTGCCGATGTTGCGCTGGGCTTCGCTGTGCTCGCGGTAGCCGTCGATGTGAAAGGTGCTGCCGCTCACGACGTAGCCGAAGCCGCCGCTGCCGCCGCCGCTCGCCTTCAGGCCGAAGCGCAGCGCGCCATAGCTGCCGCCGGAGACGGCGGCGCCGACGGTCGGAGGGCCGCTTCCTTCTTCGGTGAACACCTGGATGACGCCGCCCGAGGAGTTCCCTTAGAGCGCCGAGAACGGCCCGCGCAGGACCTCGATGCTGTCGGCCGAGCCGAGGTCGACGTTGCTGATCTGGCCCTGGCCGTCGGGCAGGGTCGCCGGGATGCCGTCGACGTACAGGCGCACGCCGCGGATGCCGAAGGTCGAGCGGGCGCCGAAGCCGCGCACCGAGATCTGAACGTCCTGCGCATAGTTCTGGCGGTCACGCGCGAGCAGGCCGGCGACACCGCCGAGGCTCTCGGAGATGTTGACCTGCGGTCGGGCGTCGCGGATCGCATCGGCGCCGATGCGGTCGATCGACGCCGGCACGTCGAAGGGCGGCTCTGCCGTGCGCGTCGCGGTCACGACCACCGGGGCGAGACGGGCCGGTGCCTCGACGGGCGCGCCTTGCGCTCTGCCGGAGACCGGCCACGCGGCCAGCAGCGCGGCGGCGACTGTGAACGACACGCTGCGCTCCTGCGCCGGCATCGACCGCGCTTGTGGCTGTTTCGACATGGGCAAAGGATAGGGCGGAAAGCGCATGCACCGGCATGGCGCGAACCCGGCGTCACGACACCGCTGGCGTCTGGGGTTTTCCCAAGGCAACGCACGGGACGGCGCGCGCATGATCGCCAATGCCGCGCCTGCTCGTCGGCACCACGCGATCGAGCAGGCGAAGACTCATTGCAACCAAGGAGACACGGAACATGACAGCAGCAGGCGGCAACGGTAAGGGTCGGGTGGCGCTTGTCACCGGGGGCATGGGTGGCCTCGGCGAGACCATCGCCACCAAGATGGTCGACGCCGGCTACAAGGTCGTCGTCACCTATTCGCCGAGCAACACCAAGCACGGCGAGTGGGTCCAGGCGATGAAGGGCAAGGGCTACGACATCCTCGCGGTGCAGTGCGACGTCGCGGACTACGACTCCTGCGTTCGCGCGGTCTCCGAGGTCCAGGGCAAGGTCGGTGCCGTCGACATCCTCATCAACAACGCCGGCATCACGCGCGACATGACCTTCAAGAAGATGGACAAGTCCGCGTGGGACGCGGTGACGAGCACCAACCTCGACAGCCTGTTCAACATGTGCAAGCAAGTCGCCGACGGTATGGTTGAGCGCAACTGGGGCCGCATCATCAATGTCTCTTCGGTGAACGGCTCGAAGGGCGCGTTCGGCCAGACCAACTACTCGGCCGCCAAGGCAGGGGTGCACGGGTTCACCAAGGCGCTTGCCCTCGAGGTCGCCAGGAAAGGCGTCACCGTCAACACGATCTCGCCGGGCTACATCGGCACGAAGATGGTGACGGCGATCCCCGAGGACATCCTCAATACCAAGATCCTGCCGCAGATCCCGGTCGGCCGGCTCGGCAAGCCCGAGGAAGTCGCCGGGCTGATCATCTACCTCGCTTCAGAAGAGGCAGCCTTCCTGACCGGAGCGAACATCGCCATCAATGGCGGGCAGCACATGCAATGACGCCGCGCCGGCGCCGACAACAAGAAGGAGCTCTTCCATGATCAAGGCCGGAATCGACCAGGACGCGCTGATCACGATGTTCGCGGAGGCGAGCAGCAAGCAGGGCGAAGCGCTGCGCAAGGCAGTCAGCGAGGCGACGTTGCGCGCGCTGCAGGGGCGCGAGCTCACGCTCGACAACATCAAGAAGGTCGTCAAGAACGTCGCCGAGGCGGCGTCGGCCGGGATCGCCCGCAATCCCGCGCCCGCGGTCGACGTGGAGGGCCTGCTCGGCAAGGCGCTCGGCGGCATCGATTCGGCGCTGCTGCAGGCGGTCGAGGCGAACCGCAAGGCGCTCGAGCAGTTCGTGAACGGCGGCGTCTCCCTGACCGAGAAGCCGCTCAAGGAGGCGCTCGCCAACATCGAGAAGATGGAAGACGTGTTCTTCGCCGCCGTCACGAAGGCGAGCCAGTCGGCCGGGCCGCTGCAAGGACCCTGGCAGAGCGCCCTCGACGCGATGAAGATGAAGGGCAGCGCGACCGGCCTGCAGGCGACGCAGACGGTCGAGCAGCTCATGGGTCAGGCTCAGACGATGCTGCGCGACGGCCGCGCAACGGGGATGCGCGCGGCGCAGGCGATGCTCGACAGCTACGCGGCGCTGGCGAGCGGCGTGCTCATTGGAATGTCAGAGGGGCTGCAGGCGGGGAGCAAGCGGAGCGCGGGCTCGGCCGGCAGTTCGGCGACCGGCTCGGCGTCAGCGGCGGCCGCGTCGCCCGCGGCGGCGAAGAAGAGCACGTCGCGCGGTCGCAGGCGCTGACTGCCAGCGGAGCCGACGAAAGTCGACTTTCGGGTCGCTGCGGCGGACCTGTCAGGCAGCGGGTCGCGCCGCCGCGATCGCCGAAATAATGCCGGCGACCCGCGCCGCAACAGCCGGGTCGTGCCGGATGGGGCGGCCCCATTCGCGCTCGCTCTCGCCCGGTCCCTTCGTCGTTGCGTCGAGCCCGATCTTGCCGCCCAGCCCCGAAACCGGCGAGGCGAAGTCGAGCGAATCGATCGGAGTGCGGTCGACGAGAACGCTGTCTCGCACGGGGTCCATGCGGGTCGTGATCGCCCAGATCACGTCGGGCCAGCTGCGGATGTCGACGTCGTCGTCGGTGACGACGATGAACTTGGTGTACATGAACTGGCGCAGGAAGCTCCAGATGCCGAACATCACGCGCTTGGCGTGGCCGGGGTACTGCTTCCTGATGCTGACGATCGCCATGCGGTAGCTGCAGCCCTCGGGCGGCAGGTAGAAGTCGACGATCTCGGGAAACTGCTTTTGCAGGATCGGCACGAAAACCTCGTTGAGGGCCACGCCCAGCACCGCCGGCTCGTCGGGGGGCTTGCCGGTGTAGGTCGAGTGGTAGATCGGATCGTGGCGATGCGTCATGCGCTCGATCTCGAACACCGGGAACCAGTCGGGCTCGTTGTAGTAGCCGGTGTGGTCGCCGAACGGCCCTTCGAGCGCATGCAGGTAGCCGCCGATCTCGCGCGTCGCGACGCCGAGCTCGCTTGCTCCCGAGAAGCCGGAGGCCGCCACCGGGATGTGGCCCTCGAACACGAACTCGGCGCTGGCCGGCACCTGCAGGAAGACGCCCGCATCGCCGACAGCGCACTCGGTGACTTCGGTGCGGCTGCCGCGCAGGAGCCCGGCGAACTGGTACTCGGAGAGGGTGTCGGGCACCGGCGTCACGGCACCGAGCATCGTCGCCGGATCGGCGCCCAGTGCCACCGCCATCGGAAACGGCTGGCCGGGCCGCGCCAGGGCGAAGTCGCGGAAATCGAGCGCGCCGCCGCGATGCGCCAGCCAGCGCATGATCACCTGGCGCCTGCCGATGACCTGCTGGCGGTAGATGCCGAGGTTCTGGCGCAGGCGCGCGCCCGGGCGCCCCTGCGGCCCGCGGGTGATGACCAGGCCCCAGGTGATGAGGGGACCCGCGTCCGCAGGCCAGCAGGTCTGGACCGGCAGCCGGCCCAGATCGATCTCGTCGGCTGGAACGTCCACCTGGCGGCACGCCGGCCGGACGGCGGAAACCGGCCGCATCGTCCACAGCGTCTTCGCCATCTGTAACAAACGGCCCGTGTCCCGCAGGCCCTTCGGCGGCTCCGGCTCCTTGAGGTTGGCAAGGACGACACCGATGTCGCGAAGGCCATTTACCTCGGTCGCACCCATCGCCTTGGCCACCCGGAGCGTGGTGCCGAAGAGATTGGCAAGGACCGGAATTGTGTAACCGACCGGCTTTTCGAAAAGTAGTGCCGGGCCGCCCTGACGAAGGGTGAAGTCACCGACCGCTGTCACCTCAAGCCGCGTGGAGACTGGCTCGGCGACGCGCAGCAGATCGCCGTCCGCCTCCAGAGAGCGCAAGAAATGGCGCAAATCCGAATAAGCCATATGAAATCGCTATAAGAGGTGCCCGGCCAAAGGTTGACCAGGAATTAAAGCGATTCCTAGAATCGCGCCGTTTCGAGGCCGGCCCCTGCTTTGCCCGGTGGGCTCGGCCAAGAGCGGTTCAGTCGGTTTGCCCGGCGTGGGCCGCGCAGATTATCGCCTCGCGCCAGCCGTCTTTCGGACGGCCGGACGGGGCGTCGAATGGAAGTAAGAGCCATGACTTCATTGATGCAGGTCTGTTCGCTTGCCCGCTCTTGGCGGACTGCGGTCGCCCGCTCGGGAGCCGTCTTTCTGCGTGACGCCGGGCATGGCATGCTCGAGGTCGGCCACAACTCGCTGGCCTTGTTCGGACTGCTGGTCGTCGGCATCGCGCTGTTCGCTTCGAGCCGTTCGGACCTTCGCCATGCTATCGAGGCGCACACCTTGAGCTGGCTGCAGGCGCGCCAGGAGGCCCGGATCCAGGCGGCCGCCGATCCGAACGCGGAGCCCGACCTTGGCGAACCGGACGCGATCCAGCGCGCGACCGCCTCCGATCCCAGGGACCTGAGCCGGGCGCAGGCGTCCGTCGCTCTCTGGCTGTCGCGCCGCTATCACGTCGCCGTCGAGCCGGTGAGCCGGCTGGTCCAGGAAGCCTGGACGGTGGGCGCCCTGGTCGACCTCGACCCGACGCTCATCCTGGCCGTCATGGCGGTCGAGTCGAGCTTCAACCCGTTCGCCCAGAGCCCGGTCGGCGCCCAGGGGCTGATGCAGGTGATGACAAAGCTCCACGACGACAAATACGAGGCCTTCGGCGGCAGCCATGCCGCCTTCGACCCGGTCACCAACCTGCGCGTCGGCGTCCAGGTGCTGAAGGAGTGCATCCGTCGCACTGGCAGCCTCGAGGCCGGCCTGCGCTCCTACGTCGGCGCCGCCAACTCCGGCGAAGACGGCGGCTATGCCGCCAAGGTGCTCGCCCAGCAGAGCATCCTTCGCCTCGTCGCCAGCGGCGGCAAGGTGGCGACCACAGCAGCCGCCGCGCCGGCCGCAAAGGCACACCCGCCGGCGGACGCGGCGACACCAGCGGCGACGTCGGAGCCGCACGCGCCGACGCCAGCGGAGCCCGCGCCCGCTCCCGACAAGATCGCCTTCCTGCACTGACCGGATCGCTGATCGCCTCGGCGCCCGATGGCGCCGGGCATGGCCTCCGCTACACTGACATCGCCGTGCGACTGGCGATGCGGCTCCGCGTGGAGCCCGAGGTGGGTCACCACCGGGAAGCACGGTCGGCACCTGCGTCGCTCGTGTCGGTCGAGCCGTTCGCCTGGGCCGCCCCGCGAGCCGTCGCACTCGATTCGCGCGGATTGCCTTGAAGGACGGCCTCATGTTCGATCGCACCACTTCCACCCTGGCCCACGTCGACCCCGAGATCGCCGCCGCGATCGCTGCCGAGAACCGACGCCAGGAAGAACACATCGAGCTCATCGCCTCGGAGAACTACGCGTCGCCCGCGGTGATGGCCGCGCAGGGCAGTCAGCTCACCAACAAGTACGCCGAGGGCTATCCCGGCAAGCGCTATTACGGCGGCTGCGAGTTCGTCGACGTCGTCGAGCAGCTCGCGATCGATCGCGTCAAGAAGCTGTTCGGCGCCGAGTACGCGAACGTGCAGGCCAATTCCGGATCGCAGGCCAACCAGGCAGTGCTCTTCGGGCTGATTCAGCCCGGCGACACGATCATGGGAATGAGCCTCGCCGAAGGCGGCCACCTGACCCACGGCATGGCGCTCAACATGAGCGGCAAGTGGTTCAAGGTCGTGAGCTACGGGCTCACCGCCGCCGAAGAGATCGACTACGACGCGATGGAGCGGCTAGCGCATGAAGCCAAGCCCAAGCTCATCATCGCCGGCGCCTCCGCGTACAGCCTGAAGATCGACTTCGCCCGCTTCGCGAAAGTCGCCAAGGACGTCGGCGCCTGGTTCATGGTCGACATGGCGCACTACGCCGGCCTGATCGCCGCCGGCATCTATCCGAACCCGCTGCCGCACGCCCACGTCGTCACGTCGACGACGCACAAGAGCCTGCGCGGCCCGCGCGGCGGCATCGTGCTGATGAACGACGAGGCGATCGCCAAGAAGATCAACAGCGCGATCTTTCCCGGCATCCAAGGCGGGCCGCTGATGCACGTCATCGCCGCCAAGGCGGTGGCGTTCCAGGAAGCGCTCGCGCCCGAGTTCAAGACCTACCAGCAGCAGGTCGCCAAGAACGCGGTCGTTCTGGCCGAGACGCTGATCGAGCGCGGCCTGCGCATCGTCAGCGGCCGGACCGAGAGCCACGTCATGCTCGTCGACCTGCGGCCCAAGGGCATCACCGGCAAGGAGGCCGAGACGGTGCTGCAGTCGGCGCACATGACGTGCAACAAGAACGGCATCCCCAACGACCCGCAAAAGCCGATGGTGACGAGCGGCATCCGCCTCGGCACTCCCGCCTTGACGACGCGCGGCTTCGGCGAAAGCGAGGCCCGCCAGACCGCTCATCTCATCGCCGACGTGCTCGACCGCCCGAAGGACGAGGCCAACATCGCCGCCGTTCGCGCCAAGGTCGCGACCCTCACCCGAGACTTCCCGGTCTACAGGTAAGACCTTCAAGGGGTCGCGCAGCGACCCCGCTGTGCTTCCAACATCCATGCGTTGTCCGTTTTGCAGCCATGAAGACACCCAGGTCGTGGAGACGCGCGACTCCGACGAAGGCGACGTCGTGCGCCGGCGCCGCCGCTGCCAGAGCTGCGACAAGCGCTTCACGACCTACGAGCACGCCGAAATCGCGCTGCCCTCCGTGGTCAAGAAGGACGGCAGGCGCGCCGAGTTTGACGCCGCCAAGCTGCGCGCATCGATGATCCTCGCGCTGCGCAAGCGCCCGGTCAGCGTCGAGCAGATCGACGCCGCCATCGAGCGCATTCAGGACAAGCTGCTCAACGGCGGCGGCAAGGAGGTGCTCTCGGCCAAGCTCGGCGAGCACGTCATGCGCGAGCTCAAGCGGATCGACAAGGTCGCCTACGTGCGCTTCGCGTCCGTCTACCGCAGCTTCGAGGACGTCGACGAGTTTCGCCAGCTGATCCGCGACATCTGAGCCTTTCCCCCGAGGGGCCCCCACCCGGCGAACCCCCGGCGTTTCCCCTCCCGAGGGATCGCGCTCGAAGCGCCGCGTTTCTACAGTGCTCGGCATGGCAGAGACGCATGCAGCACGCAAGCCCGGCAACCGCCCGCAGCACGGGCTGACACTGCTCGAGGTGACCATCGTCGTGGCGATCACGGCGATCGTCGTCGCCGCCGCCGCGCCGTCGCTCGGCGCGCTGATCGAGGCGCGCAGGCTCGAGAGCGCGGCGACGCGCCTCGCCGCCGACATCCAGCTCGCGCGCAGCGAAGCGATCGCGCGCAATCGGCCGCTTCGTCTGAGCCTCTTCTCCGGCACCGGTGCGACTTGCTGGATCATCCACAGCGGCGTCGCCGCCGACTGCCGCTGCAGCGCCGCTACCGGCGCCGTGTGCGGCGGAGGCGCCCGCGCGATCAAGGGCGAGGCCCTCGCGAGCAGCGACCGCGTGAGCGTCGCCGGCAACGTCGCCTCGATCGTCTTCGATCCGCTGCACGGCACGAGCACGCCGAGCGGCACGCTGCGCCTGGTCGGCGCCCGAGGCAGCGCGGTCCATCACATCGTCAACGTCGTCGGCCGAGTGCGTTCGTGCTCGCCGGACGGCACGGTCCCCGGCTATTCGCGTTGCTGACCTTGGAAAGGAATCCGATGACTCCGAGCTTTCGCTTGCCGGCCTCACGATCGGCCACGCCCGTTCGGCGCAGCGCCGGATTCACGCTGGTCGAAACGCTGATCGCGGTCGGCATCGCCGGCGTGCTCGCGAGCATCGCGTACCCGAGCCTCGAGGGCCAGATCATGCGGGCGCGCCGCACCGACGCGCTCGTCGCGCTGATGCAGGCGCAGCTCGCGCAAGAACGCTTTCGCGCCAACAACGCCAGCTACGGCAGCCTCGTCGACGTCGGCGTGCGGGCGACGTCGCCGGCGGGCCATTACCAGGTGGCAGTTGTCTCGAGCGATGCGGCGGGCTTCGCGCTGCTGGCTTCCGCCGTCGCGAGCCAGGCCCGCGACACCAGGTGCCGCCACCTGCGCCTCTCCGTCGCGGACGCGACCCTGACGTACGCGTCGGGCAGCGACGCGACCACGGCCAACGGCGCCGATGCCAATCGCGCCTGCTGGGGCCGGTGATGGCCCGCCTTGGCCAACGCGGTCTCTCGCTGGTCGAGCTGATGGTCGGCGCTGCCATCGGCCTGATCGTCGTCGCTGCCGCCGGCAGCGTCGTCGCGGCGCATCACGGAGCGGCGCGACGAGTTCAAGTCGAGGCCCGGCTCATGCAGGACCTGCGCGGCGCCGCCGAGCTCGTCGCACGCGACTTGCGCCGTGCCGGCCACTGGACAGCGGCGGCGTCGGGCGTGCGCCATGGCGATGAACCGATCACCGCCAATCCCCATGCCACGATCTCCGCCGCGGGCACCATCGGCGCCGTGGTCGCGCTCAGCTTCTCGACCGGCGCGGGCGCTGCGTCGAGCGTCGACGACGACGAGCGGTTCGGCTTTCGTTTGCGCAACGGCGTGATCGAGATGCAGCTTGGAGCCGGCAACTGGCAGGCGCTGAGCGATCCGGGGACCGTCGTCGTCACGACGTTCAGCGTCGTGCCGCGCATCGACGAGACCGATCTGGCCACTTTCTGCGCCAAGCCGTGCAGCGCCGGCAGCACGACCTGCCCGCCGCGCCAGCAGGTGCGCAGCTACGCCGTCGCCATCGCCGGCCGGGCGACGATCGATCCGCTTGTCATGCGCGAGTTGCGCAGCGTCGTCCGCGTCCGCAACGATGTCGTCGTCGGCACCTGCGAGGCGTGAGCGTCGTGCCGCATCGCTCGCTCCTTCGGCGGACGCCCGCATCGCTCGGGTCCCGCTCGCGCCAGCATGGCGTCGCCGCCCTCTTCGTGACCGTCATACTCTGCTTCGCGATGGTCCTGGCGGTCGCGGTCGCGCACCGCAACGTCGTCGTCGAGGACCAGCGCTCGGCCGACGAGCTGCGCGCGGCGAGCGCCTTCGAGGTCGCCGAGGCCGGACTCGAATGGTCGCTCGCACGCATCAACGACCCGACCCGGATCGGCGCCGACTGCCTGCCCAGCGCGGATGCGACGGCGCGCTCGTTTCGCGAGCGGATGATTCGCATCGACGTGCCCTCGGGCGACCTCGCGCCGCGCACCTGGATGGACGGTGCGACGCCAGCGCCGTTGCAGGTGGCCTGCATGCGCGGCGCCGAAGGGTGGAGCTGCCGCTGCCCGAGCGACGGCCGGCCCGTACTGCCGCCGACGGCCGGCACCGCCATGGCACCTGCCTTCGTCGTGGAGCTCGCCGCGTCGGCGCGACCGGACGTCGTGCGCGTCGCGGCAACCGGCTGCACGCGCACCGCTGCCGGCGCGACCTGCGCCGCGAGCGTCGACGCCGCCAACGAAGCGACGGCGCAGCTCGAAGTCGCGTGGGCAATGGTCCCGGCGCTGCGCGCCGCGCCAGCGGCAGCGCTGACCGTGCAGGGCGACGTCGACGTCGGTGCCGCCTCGCTCGGCGTTCACAACGTCGACGCGGCAAGCGGTGCCCTCGCGATCCACGCCGGCGGACGCATCGGCGCGACGGCGCTTCGCATCGGCGCGCCGCCCGGAGCGGCGCTGGGCGCGTCGCTCGCCGGCGACGACGTCACTCTGCGCGCTCTCTCCGGCGACCGCTTCTTCGCCCGCACTTTCGGCATGGGCACGGCCGCGTGGGCGGCCCAACCGGCCGCCGCCCGAGTCGATTGCGCGAGCGATTGCGTCGACGAAATTCGCGCTGCGATCGACGGCGGCCGGCGACTTCTCGTCATCGAAGGCGACGCGACGTTCGTCGGCCCGGCGGCCTTCGGCAGCGCCGACGACCCGGTCGTCATGATTGCCACCGGCACGCTGACGCTCTCGGGCGATGTCGAAATC
>Ga0308174_10001263_pt1 | contig 11623 bp, 14 predicted proteins | sample PhyPR2_FD_203894 | JGI IMG/M metagenome (GOLD analysis project Ga0308174, IMG submission 203894) | Soil microbial communities from UC Gill Tract Community Farm, Albany, California, United States - DLSLS.P.R2 | ecosystem: Environmental > Terrestrial > Soil > Agricultural land | place: USA...
GCGCTTCGTCCGCACCGACATCACCGACGTGCCTCAGGCGCGCGCCTCCGTCCGCCAGACGGTCGAGGCGTTCGGACGGGTCGACTGCCTGGTCAACGCGGCCGGCCTGACCAGCCGCGGCACCCTCCTCGACACCACACCCGAGCTGTTCGACCAGCACGTCGCGGCCAACCTGCGCGGCCCGTTCTTCCTCATGCAGGCCGCGGTGCAGGACATGCGCCGCCGGGGCGAGCCGGGCACGATCGTCAACGTCGTCACGATGTCCGCGCACGGTGGCCAGCCCTACCTCGCGCCGTACGTCGCGGCGAAGGCCGGCCTGGTCGGGCTGACCCGCAACGCCGCGCACGCCCACCGCTGGGACCGGATCCGCATCAACGGCGTCAACATCGGCTGGACCGACACCGCGGGCGAGGACGCGGTCCAGCGGAGGTTCCACGGCGCCGGGGTCGACTGGCGCGAGCCGGCCGGGAAGGCCCTGCCGATGGGCCGGCTCGGCCGTCCCGAGGACGCGGCCGCCCTCGTCGTCCTCCTGCTGTCGGACCGCAGCGGCGTGGTCACCGGGTCGGTCATCGACTGGGACCAGCAGGTCGTCGGCGGCTACGACTGACGCCCGCCCGCGCACCATCCGCACCTCCCAGGAAGGCACCCAACCGTGCGTATCGGACTCATCGGCCTCGGCCGCATCGGCACGTTCCACGCCGAGACCCTCAGCGCCCTCGACGTCGTGGAGGAGCTCGTCGTCACCGACGTCGTGGCGTCCGTCGCGGCCCAGACCGCCCACAAGGTCTCGGCCACCGTCGCCGACACCCCCGAGGACCTGCTCGCCTCCGGCGTGGACGGCCTCGTCATCGCGGCGTCGACGCCGACGCACCCATCCCTGATCCTCGCGTCGGTCGAGGCCGGGGTGCCGACGTTCTGCGAGAAGCCGGTGGCCCAGGACCCGCGCGAAGGCGCCGAGGTGCTGGCGCGGGTCGAGCGCTCGGACGTGCCGGTGCAGATCGGGTTCCCGCGCCGGTTCGACCCGGCGTTCGTCGCCGTCCGCGACGACGTGCTCGCGGGCCGCCTCGGCTGGTTGCACACGGTCCGCTCCACGACGCTGGACCCCGGCCCGCCCCCGGAGGCGTACCTGCGCGCCTCGGGCGGGATCTTCCACGACTGCGCCGTGCACGACTTCGACGCGGTGCGCTGGGTGACCGGACGCGAGGTCGTCGAGGTGTACGCCGCCGGCGGCAACCGGGGCGAGCCGTTCATCCGCGACGCCGGCGACGCGGACACGGCCGCGACGGTCCTCACCCTGGACGACGGCACGCTGGCCGTGGTGTCGAACAGCCGGCACAACGGTCGCGGGTACGACGTACGCCTCGAGGTGCACGGCTCCCTCGACGCCGTGGCCGCCGGCTTCGACGACACACTGCCGCTGCGTTCCGCCGACCCGGACGTGGCCTTCCCCGCCGGGGTGCCCGCGACGTTCTTCATGGACCGTCTGGCGACCGCGTTCCGGCGCGAGCTGGCAGCGTTCATCCGGGTCGTCGCCGGAGACCTGCCCTCGCCGTGCACGGTTGCCGACGGGCTCGCGGCGAGCTGGGTCGCCGAGGCCTGCACCGTCTCGTGGCGTGACGGCCGGCCGGTGCGCGTCGAGGAGGTGCTGACCTCCTGAGCGGCACCGAGCGGGTCGCCGCTGGTCAGAGGTCGGAGAACAGGTCCGGCTCGTCGAGCACCTGTCCGGGACGCGACTCGGGGTGCCGCACCACGGCGCCGGCGAACCCGGGCCCCGCGCCCGGGACGGTGCGCTCCCGCCAGGAGACCGCGGCCGCGTTCGCCAGGCGGTCCGCCGCCTCGTTCAGCTCGTGACCCGAGTGGCCCTTGACCCACTCGAACCGCACCCGACGCCCGTGCATCGCCGCGTCGATGGCCTTCATGATCTCCACGTTGAGGACGGCCTTCCCGTCGCCCTTCCTCCACCCGCGCCGCTTCCAGCCGGGCATCCACTTGGTGATCGAGTTGATGACGTAGGTGCTGTCGCAGTAGACGAGCAGGTCCTCGGTCAGGTGTGCGGTCTGCTGGAGCAGGTCGAGCACCGCGGTCAGCTCGGCCATGTTGTTCGTCGCGTGCGCCCAGCCTCCGACGGCCCAGCAGCCCTCGTCGACGTACCAGCCCCAGCCGGCGGGGCCGGGGTTGCCGAGGGCGGAACCGTCCGCTGCCGCGATGATCGTCACGGGCCGCATCCTGCCATCCCCGCCCGCGCCGGCCCCGGCCGGACGTCAGGGAACGGTAACCACTTCGCCGTCCGCATCCGGGGCGTACGTCGTAGCGTCGAGGGCGAGCGAGGAGGTCCTCATGATGATGCACATGCCGTGGGTCCTGGTGGTCTTGATGGTGTTCCTGGTGCTGGTGACCCTGGGTTCCCTCGTCGCGGTCCGGCTGGTGGGCGGGAAGCAGTTCGACCACGACCACCCGCAGTGACGGGCCGTAGCACGTGAGGTCCTCGACCGGTGCCGGCGAGTCCCCGGCTAGTCCGGACGCCGGTCGGGACCGGGGTCTCGGTCGATCGGGTCGGGTTCGACGCCGTACACCCACGGGGCGTACACCAGCCCGCGGCCGTCCGGGTCGCGGTAGAGGACGGCGCCGTTGGCCCGCCAGTAGGGGTGCGGGTCCGGGTCGGGCGCCAGGCCGTGCTCGCGCAACGGCGCGGTCGCTGCGGTCACCGCCCGGGCGTCGGCCAGGTAGAGCACCAGCTGGTCGAAGGCACCGCTGCCCTCGCCGGGCTCGCCGCGAATGATCTCCAGCTGGGTGCCGGTGTCCGGCAGGCCGAAGATGGTGCCGTCGTCGCCGAAGCTGCCGGTGAACTCGCCGACGACGGGCAGCCCGACGACGTCACGGTAGAAGCGGATGGTGTCGTCGTAGTGGCCGCTCGACCGTGCCCAGCGCACCGCTCCCGGGCGCAGGTGCGCCGGCCAGGCGCCGACGCGCTCACCCATGGTCCCGACCCCGGTCGTCCTCCCCCACAGCGGCGGCGAGCGCCTCCACGGCGGTCGCCAGCTCCTGTTCCGCCCGGTCCCCCAGCACGACGACGCCGTCCACCCGGTCGATCGTGACGTGGACGCAGGCGGCGACAACGACGCGGGCGCCGACGTAGCCGAGCACCGTCTCCAGCTGCGCCCGGGCGCCGTGCCCGCGGCCGGGGTTCGCGACGTCGAGCCACGCGACCGGCTTCCCGTACAGCTCGCCGCCGCCGACGGTCCAGTCGAGCAGGTTCTTCAGCGCTCCCGGCAGCCCGCCGGCGTACTCCGGGGTGGAGAACACCACCGCGTCCGCTGCGGTGATCCGGGCCAGCAGGTCGCTCACGGCCGGCGGGACCGGCTGCTCGTCCGGCACGAACGCCGGGATCTCCCGCAGGCCGGTGTAGCGGTCGGTCGTCACCACGGGGTGGTCGGCCTCGTGCAGCCTCTGCAGTGCGAGCGTGTTCGACGACCCGGCGCGCGTGCTGCCGGAGATGAGCAGGAGCCGCATCGCGTTCCTCTCGTTTGGATGGTCTCGCCGGGCCGCCCCAGCAGGCGCCCTGCACCGAGTACGTCTGCTCGGCAGCCGTCGCCGTTACACCCGGCCGGTGCCCCGAGGTCGCTGGACCGGGTCGCGCCGGCCCGGCTGCGGCACCCATTCCTCGTAGCGACCCACCGGCCGGAACCCGAGCGACTCGTAGAGCGGCTGACCCATCGGGGTCGACTGCAACGACGCGGTCCGCGCTCCCCGCCGCTGCGCGTCGGCCAGGGCGTGCTCGACCAGCGCAGCGGCGAGGCCGCGTCGTCGCCAGCCGGGCAACGTCTCGACCGCGTAGACGCCGCAGTCGGCTCCACGCAGGAAGGTCCAGCCGCCCGAGACGGCAACCCCGTGGTGGACCATCACCCACGCGTCCAGACCGGGCAGTGCGTCCGGCTCCGGCAAGTCCGCCTGCGGCACCGGCGGGTCGCTCGTCAGGCAGGCCGCCGCAACGGAGGTCCGGACCACGTCATCGTGCAGGCGGAGCCCGGCGGGCACCGCGGCGTGCATGACGAGCGTGGTCACGTCCCGGGTGAACCCTGGCACGTCCGGCGCGGAGTCCGCCGAGGTGAGGTCCGTGGCGCGGCTGGGGAACCACAGCGCCCACGCATCGACGTCGGCGTCACCGAACAGGCCCCTCGCCTCCACGACACCGTCGTCGTCTCCTCCGGGTGCGGCAGAAAGCACGATGGCGTTGTTCAGGGGCTCCCAGGCCGGGAACACGGCCGCCGCCAGCGTCGGCGTCCGGACCACCCGGGCACCGCGCGACAGCCGGGCCAGCGCCCGCCAGCAGCCGAGCAGCGTGTCCTGCCCCGGTAGGGACAGCCCTGGGACCGACATACCGCCCTCCTTCTCCCTAATGAGTCCGCCGAACCGCGTCGCCGTTACAGCCCCACCTGGTGCGGTCGACGACGACTACCTTGGTGTCCGAGGGGTATGCCGAGGGAGGTAGCGGTGGCGTCGTTGGTCTCGGTGAATGTCGGCAGGCCGAAGGACGTCGACTGGCACGGACGCGTGGTCCACACGGGTGTCTGGAAGACCTCCACACCCGGGCCACACCGGGTGCGCACGCTGAACATCGACGGCGACGGACAGGGAGACCTCGCCGGCCACGGTGGTGTGCACCGTGCCGTGCTGGTCTACCAGCTCGAGGCGTACGCGCACTGGGCCGAGCACTTCGGGTGGGACGAGTGCAGCCTGGGGCTGTTCGGCGAGAACCTCACGGTGAGGGGGCTGCCGGACGACGAGGTCCGGGTCGGCGACCGGTACCGCATCGGGAATGCCGAGCTCGAGGTGTCCCAGCCCCGGGTGACCTGCTTCCGGGTGGGGCTGCGCGTCGGCCAACCGACCCTGCCATCGCTGATGGTGGCGCACGGCAGACCCGGCTTCTACATGCGGGTCATCACCGAGGGCGACATCAAGGCGGGCCAGGACATCATGCTGGTCAGGCGCGGCCGCGACGCCATCTCCGTCTCCGAGGTGGACGCCCTGCTGTACCTGCCGCACCGCGACCACCGGCAGCTGACCACGATCGTGGACAACCCCGCGCTGAGTCCGGGGTGGCAGCAGTCGTTCCGGGACCTGCTCGCGCAGGCGGCCGCCGAGCCCGGCGGCTCGACCGCACCGAGCCCGCCGGGTGAGGCCGGCGCCGGGCAGCCGGTCGCGGCACCGGCCTGGCCGGGGTTCCGACGCCTCGAGGTCGCCGACCTGGTCCCCGAGACCGCGGCGGTCACCTCCGTGTACCTGCGCGCGGACGACGGGGGTCCACTTCCCGGCTTCCGGCCGGGGCAGTACCTCACCGTTCGGCTTCCCCCGGCCGCGGCCGACCAGCCGGGGGTGGTCCGGAACTACTCGCTGTCGTCGTCACCGAACCCCGAGCGGTACCGCATCAGCGTCAAGCAGGAGCCGTACGGCGTCGTCAGCACCTTCCTGAACCGCGACCTGCGGGTGGGCGACCGGCTCGACATCGCGGCACCGCGGGGCGAGTTCGTCCTCGACGCCGGCAGCCGCCCGCTCGTACTGGTCTCCGCAGGCATCGGCGTGACGCCCGTCCTCGCGATGCTCCACGCTCTGGTCGAGGCGCAGGCACCACGCGACGTGTACTGGCTGCACGCCGCGCGGACCGTGCGCGAGCACGCCTTCCGCGAGGAGGCCCTCCGGCTGGTCGAGCGACTGCCGTCGGGCCGCGCGTTCGTGTTCTACAGCCGCACCGACTCCGACGAGCCGCCCACCCACGACGGCGGCTCGAGGCGGCTTCACGTCTCGTCGGGGCGGATGAGCCGCCGGTCCCTCGTCGGTCTCGACCTGCCTGCCGCTGCCGAGGTGTACATCTGCGGCCCCGGTCCGTTCATCGACGACATGCAAGCCCTCTTCGCCGACCTGGGCGTGCCCCCGGGACGGGTCCACGTCGAGCTCTTCGGTGCCCTGGACGCCATCAACCCCGGGGTGGTCGCCGCTCCGGCCACCCCGCCCCACCCACCCGCTCCGGTTCCGGTCGCCCCGGACGAGCCGACGTTCGAGGTGACCTTCGCCCGGAGTGCCCTGTCGGTGGACTGGACACCGGGCCGTGGCACGTTGCTGGATCTCGCCGAGGCCTGCGACGTGTCGACCCGGTGGGCGTGCCGCACGGGTGTGTGCCACACCTGCGTCACTCCGGTCGTCTCCGGGGAGGTCGACTACGTCGTGGCACCGCTGGAGATGCCTCGCCCCGAGGAGGCGCTCATCTGCTGCAGCCGGCCCCGCTCCGACCTGGTCCTGAACCTGTAGCCCGCGCCCGCACCACGCCGGTCATCCAGCCTCTCCCGGGCGCACCGACACCCGGCTCGCGGCGCTGACGCGCGCGGCCTCCAGGACCTCCGCCGTCGCGACCGCGTCCCACGCGTCCACCGGGGCCGCTCCCTCTCCGCGCACGGCCCTGGCGAACGCCGGGTAGTACGCGTCCCACGCGCCGCGTGCCAGCGCGACCGGGGCCGAACCCGACGGCGTGAAGACCCGGTCGAGGTCGGAGCCTGCCTCGACGCCCCACGTGTCGACCGTCGCGGGGCTCGCACCGGCGACCAGCACGTCCTCCTGGGTGTCCGCCGTCGTGAGGACCAGCGACGCGGCCGAGCCGGTGACCCGGAAGCGTGGCCCCGGGGCGTGCTGGCTCCAGCTCCCCCACAGGTGCGAGACGGCCCCGTTGGTATGGCGCAGGGCCACGAACACATCGTCGTCGAGACCGCTCTGCCGGGTGCGGGACTCCGCGTGCACCGACCCGACCGGGCCCAGGAGCGTGAGGGCCTGGTCGACCAGGTGCGCGCCGAAGTCGAGCAGCGTCCCGCCGCCCGCCCTGCCCGGACCAGCGTCCGGGACGTACCTCTCGAACCTGGACTCGAACCGGCGCACCTCACCCAGCGTCCCGTCGTCGACCAGGGCCCGCACGGTCAGGAAGTCGGAGTCCCACCGACGGTTCTGGTACGGGCTCAGGGTCACGCCGCGAGCGGTGGCCAGCTCGACGGAGCGGCGTGCCGCGGCCGGGTCGAGGGCGAACGGCTTGTCGCAGACCACCGACAGTCCCAGGGCGATCGCCCGGTCGGTGAGGTCCGAATGGGTGTCGGCCGGCGTCGAGATGCTCACGGCCTCGGCACCGGCGGCCGCCAGGTCCTCGAGGGAGTCGAACGCGCCGGCGCCAGGATGCTCCGCGGCCAGGAGAGCGCGACGGTCGCCGGAGGTCGTGACGACGCCGAGGAAGTCGCACTCCCCCGCCGAGGCGATCAGCGGGGCGTGGAAGTACCTGCCACCGAAGCCGTAGCCGACCAGCCCGATCCTGACCGGGTCCATGTGATCACGTCTCCTTGACGTCGAGGTCCGTGCCGACCCGAGGGTGCCGCCGGGCCCGAAGGTCGGTCACAGCCAGTCCCTGCGCCGGAAGGCGAGGTACAGCCCGCTGGAGAGGGCCACGATCAGGACGGAGGAGGTGATGAACCCCGACGGGTGCGCGAAGCCGGGGTACGGCAGGTTCTGGCCGTAGAAGCCGGTGATCGCGGTGGGCACAGCGATGATCGCCGCCCAGCTCGTCACCTTCTTGGTGATGACGTTGAGCCGGTTCCCCTGGATCGTCAGGTTCGTCTCCACGATCGTGGCGACGAGGTCGCGCAGGCTCTCGGTCCACTCGGTGGCCCGCAGGACGTGGTCGTAGACGTCCTGGTAGTGCGGGGTCATCTCGACGGGGACCAGTCCGACGTCGCGACGCATCAATGTGTTGAGGACCTCGCGCATCGGCAGCACGACCCGGCGGAGGCGGACCAGGCTCTTGCGCAGCTCGAAGCTGCGTCGCTGGACGTCCCTGTCGCGGGGGCGGTCGTCGAACAGCAGGTCCTCGAGCTGCTCGATCTGGTCGTCGAGGGACTGGACGGCGTCGAAGTGCCCATCGACCACGAAGTCCAGCAGGCCGTAGACGAGGGCGCCGACCCCGTGCTCGGCCAGGTCGGCGTTGTCGTCCCACCGGCTGAGCACGCCGTCGATCGGGAACTGGTCGTCCTTGCGGACCGTGACGAGCGCGGACCGGGTGACGAAGGCGGCGACCTCGCCGGTGACCAGCTCGCCGGTCGCGACATCCAGGTGCACCGCGTAGGCGGTGAGGAAGTCGTGGCCGGTGTAGCGGTTGAACTTCGGTCGCTGGCCACCACTGGTGGCGTCCTCGACGGCGAGCGTGTGCAGCCCCAGCTCGTCCGCCACGAGCTGAAGGTCCTCCAGATCCGGGCCGCACAGGTCCACCCACACCATCGCGGACTCGTCCTGGAGGTGCTCGGACACGTCGGCCAGCGAGAAGTCCTCGTCGGTGAGGACACCGTCGCGGTAACAGCGAGTGCGTGCCATCTGCTGAGTATCCGCATCGGGCCGCCGTCGCGTCGAGCACCCCCGGCCCCGGCCGCAGCGCAGCAGCGCCGCGCTGCGGCCCTCTCAGGTCTCGCCCCCGAGGTCGAGCTCGTAGGCCTCGTAGACCAGGTCGGAGCCGCGCTGCCGGTGGCGGACGAGCAGCCCGAGCAGGTTCGTGCCGAGGTCGCGAACCCGTTCCACGTCCGTCTTGCTGTCCGGGATGCGTACCCGGGCGAGCAGGTCGTCGAGCAGCTCTCTGATCTGCCTGTGCTCCCGGGCGAGACGAGCCACCGCGTCGGACAGGCGCGGTGCGGCGGCCCGCAGATCGGCGTACAGCCCGTCCTGCCCCTCGGTGACGTCGATGTGCTCGCGGAAGTCGGCGGACAGCTCCACGAGTGCGACGTCGACGCGCTCGGCCCACCGCGCCTGACCGACGGGGGCCGGTGCGGCCAACGCGAGCTCGAGCGCGTCCATCGACCCGCGCAGCTCGGCGCGCTTCCTACGCAGGGCCTCCAGGAGGGCCTGGTCCGGCGTCACCGAGCTCGGTGCCATGGACGCCTCCGTCAGCGGGTGTCGAGAGAAGCCTCGGCCGGTCGTGGCGGCCGGCCCGCCTAGCGCCGCCCGGCGAGCCCATCGTCGTGCGCTGCCACGCTGCTGGCAAGGGCCGGGCGAAGGCTTACGGCTGCGGCCGCCACGTGGCGACAGGACCGGTCACGCGCCGCCCTTGGCGTTCTGAGCCTTGGCGACAGCCTTGCGTGCCGTCTGCTTGGTCGCCTTCTTCACCCCCACCTTCTTGGTCGCCTTCTTCACGGCTTTGGTGGCCGCTGACCCCTCGCCGGCTCGACGACCCTTGAGCCGCACCCATAGCTGCCCGCGACCACTCGGGCCGGTCACTGACTTCGTCTCGACGAACGGCTGCGCCTTGACCAGGTCGCTGAGCTTGCCGAACCCGTAGGTGCGCGAGTCGAAAGACGGGTCGGTGCGGTTCAGGTGGTTGCCGAGGGCGCTGAGCGAGGCCCAGTCGTCGTCGTCCGCGTCGACCTTGTTCAGCGCCTTGGTCAGCACGCTCTGGATCGGGCGGGGCTGCTCGTCCTTCGTCTGCTCCGTCGCCTGCCCGACGGCGCCGGTGTCGCCGGTGTCGCCGCTTCCACCGGTGTCGCTGGTGTCGCCGCTGCCGGCCCCGAGGACCTCGAGGAACACGAACCGCTCGCACGCCTCCACGAAAGCCTTCGGCGTCTTGCGCTGCCCCACGCCGATGACCCGCTTGCCGGACTCGCGCAGCCTGGTGGCCAGCGGGGTGAAGTCACTGTCGCTGGAGACGATGGCGAAGCCGTCGACGTTGCCGGAGTACAGCAGGTCCATGGCGTCGATGATCAGCGCCGAGTCGGTGGCGTTCTTGCCGTAGGTGTAGGCGAACTGCTGCTGCGGCGAGATCGCGTTGCCGAGCAGCACGTCGCGCCAGCCGTTGAGGTGCGGGTTGGTCCAGTCGCCGTACGCGCGCTTGACGGTGATGGTCCCGTAGCCGGCCAGCTCCTCGAACATCTCCTTGATCAGCTTCGCGGAGGTGTTGTCGGCGTCGATCAGGACGGCGAGGCGGGTGCTGTCATCGGTCATCGCGCGCAGAGTCTCCTCGATCGGTGAGTGCCAGTCTCCTGCACGATGCCCACCTCCGGCAGCCCGAACCCGCGACGCTCAGCGCTCCGTGGGGATCGACCACTGCAGCCGCATCTCCAGCAGTGCCTCGAGGGTCACGGACTCGCCGTCGCGGGCACCCTGCCCCACCTGGAGCGGCGGCGGGGTCGGGTCGACCGGGACGGTGCGCCACCGGCCGAATCGCTCCGGCGCGACGACCAGCACGTAGTACCTGCCGTCCCGGTCCACGCCGACCGAGCGGTCGCGTCGCAGGTACCAGCCGACGATGCCGGTCCGGTAGCGGCCACGTCCGGACCACGGACGGGCCGTGAGCTCCTCGGTCGCCAGCCCCGCCGCCGTGGCCTGCGCGACGAACCGGTCGACCAGCACCTGGGCCTCCGCCGACTCCTGCTCGCTACGGCGCCGTTGGGCCTGGAGGTGGTAGGCGGCTCGTTCGGCCCGCTCGGCCCGGCGCTTCGCCGCATCCTCGCTCATCGGGACCCTCCGTGTCTGGGCACGTCGTCTGATCGTGGTTCAGCTGCCGGCTGGCGTGCCGGGCGGCTGCCTGACCTCAGTCGCCCTCCGTGATATCGGCAGCCAACAGCTGATAGGCGGGCTGGAGCTCTTGCCACCGCGCCCGCGCGTCGCAGCGTTCCCGGCCGGCGAGGTAGGCGGCGAGATCCTCGACGTGGATCTGGTCTCCTGCCCCGTAGGCGGCGATCTGCTCCAGGGGCACGCCGCGGTCCTCGATGACCAGGATGGTCTGGTCACCGTCGGCGGTGAGCGTCGCCTCGATGACGCCGTCCGGCTCGCCCGGGGACCTGGTCAGGAGCAGCAGCCGCCGTGGGGGCTCGCACACCTCCACACGAGCGGTGCCTTCCCATCCGCTGGCGAAGTAGCGTGCGCGGAACTCACCGCCCTGGCGCAGGTCGCCTTCCACCTCGCCGAGCCAGCGGGCGAGACGGCCGGGATCGGTCAGGGCCGACCAGAGGTCCTCCGCATCGGTGTCGAACCGGTCCTCGAGGCGTACGACGCCCGTGCCGCCCGCTGCTCGCAGGGTGCCCAGAGTGCGCACGCGTGCAGATTCGTCAGTGGTCATCGGCTGCTCCTTCGGTCACGCTTGCCGCGTGCTATCTCGGTGTGCAGGGCATCGAGCCGCTGGTCCCACAGCGCCTGGTACCGACTCAGCCAGTCGTTGATCTCGGCGAGCGGCTCCGGACGGAGGGAGTAGACCCGCCTCTGCGCCTCCTGGCGCACGTCCACCAGGCCCGCCTCCCGCAGCACCCGCAGGTGCCGCGAGACGCCCGGGCGCGCAATCGGCAGGAGCGCGGCCAGCTCGCCCGCGGTGGCCGGGCCGTCGGCCAGGGCCTCCAGCATGGTCCGGCGGCTGTCGTCCGCGATCGCCCTCAAAGCGGCTTCCATATCCTCTTTGTAGCAACTCAGTTACGTACCCGTCAAGGTACGTAGTGACGCTGTTCGTGCGAGCCCTCGCGTACGTCCTGCTGGCCCGGCCCTACTGGACGAGCAGGCAGAACGGATGCCCAGCCGGATCGGCGAGCACGTAGATCGGTTCGCGTTCGTCGTGCGAACGGTCGTG
>Ga0308174_10001264_pt1 | contig 11611 bp, 12 predicted proteins | sample PhyPR2_FD_203894 | JGI IMG/M metagenome (GOLD analysis project Ga0308174, IMG submission 203894) | Soil microbial communities from UC Gill Tract Community Farm, Albany, California, United States - DLSLS.P.R2 | ecosystem: Environmental > Terrestrial > Soil > Agricultural land | place: USA...
GCGGGGTCCCACCCGGCACGACGGTGTGCTCCGGAGGAGCACGGATCACTCAGTAGACGGCCGCGCTGGCCCGTGCGGCGCGCCGCACCGCGCGTTCGGCGCGACGCGCCGCCCGGCGAGCGACGTAGAGACGGCGGACGCGCGTGGCGGCCTCCGCCCGGGCCTCCAGCTCGCGCATGCGGCTGCGGGTCATGTCGAGTTCGAGCATGTGCATGACTGGTCCTTCGGGCTGGTTCTGGATGTCTGTCGGTCTGTCAGGTCTCACGCCGCGGCCACCTTGCGGGGACGGCCCCTCGGCCGCTTCCGCGCGATGACGGCGCCGTGCTCGAAGATCTCGCCGCCCCAGACGCCCCAGGGCTCGGCCCGGTCCAGGGCGCCCGCCAGGCAGGCGTCGCGGACCGGACAGTCGCCGCAGAAGGTCTTGGCGAGCTCGAGCTGGGCCGGGGTGTCGGCGAACCACAGGTCCGGGTCCTCCACCCGGCACGGCAGGGGTCGCCGCACCGGTGCGGGCGGCACCGGGGTGAGTGGTCTCCGTGGGGGGACGCCACCGGTCCGGGGGAGCCCGGGTCGGCGGTGGGACGTCGGCCGGTCGATCGTCTGCTGCACTGCCGCTCCTCCTCGTTCTCGTCGTCTGTGCCGACCGGCGGGGGCCCGCCGACCGGAGGTCGGGCCGGGGGCCACGGACGAAGAAAAAGGCCGCGGATCCCGGGGTTCGGGTTCCGCGGCCTCGAGGAGGACCGGTCGAGCGCTAGCTCGATGGTCTCCGCGAGGAGGGAAGCCCGAGAGTGGTGCCGTAGGTGGTGGCGAGGGGGGTGAACTTCTGGTCGCTGATGACCGCGCTGCCGGACATGGGCACACCGGTCCCCTCGACCAGCGCGACGGGCGCGATCGTGCGGACGACGCCGCTGCCCCGGGCCGGGGCTCCGTGCGCGGCGTTACGGCCTGCGAGGTCGCCGGCGACCGGACGCACGTCGCAGCCGCCCAGGCGCAGGAAGCCGGCGGGGGCAGCGGTCCACGTGGTGGTGATCATCTCGTTGCCCCCTCCTCTCCTGGGATTCGATCCGGCCTGGGCGGCCGGGATCGCGCTGGGTGCAGCTGATGTGCTTCGGGACACTATGACCCGGCCCGATCCGGGGTCAACCGAATTAACGACACGTCCTCCGGACGGGCCGGGCAGCCGCAACCGCCCGGTCCGTCATCGCGCTCGGTGGTCAGCCGCTGACGGTGGCGAGCACGTCCTCGCCGTACAGCTCGAGCTTCCGCGCGCCGATGCCGGGGAGCCCCGACAGCTCCCGCAGGTTCGCCGGCCGGGTCTCGGCGATCGCCTGGAGGGTCGCGTCGGTGAACACCACATAGGCCGGCACCGACGCCGACTGCGCCGCCTGGCTCCGCCATGCCCGCAGCCGGTCGAACAGCTCGCCCGCCTCGCCCTCGAGCACCACCTTCGGCCGCTTCGCCGTCCGCTTCGCCGCCGGGGCGGTGGGGCCGGAGTCGGGGGCGAGCCCGGTGAGGAACCGGCTGCGCGGACGGGCCCGCTTGCCGCCGGGGTTGCGGGACAGCGACCACGACAGCGTCAGCTGCTCGCGAGCACGCGTCACGGCCACGTAGAGCAGCCGCCGCTCCTCCTCCACCGCGGCGGGCCGCGACAGCGACTGCGCGATCGGCACGACACCGTCGACGAGCCCGACCACGAAGACGACGTCCCACTCCAGGCCCTTCGCCGCGTGCATCGACGCGAGGGTCACCCCCTGCACGGTCGGGGCGTGCTGGGCGTCGGCCCGCGCGGCCAGGTGCGACACGAACCCGGCGAGATCCATCGTCGGGGTGTCGGCGACCAGATCGACGGCAAGGTCCACCAGCGCCGCCAGCGACTGCCAGCGGTCACGGGCCGCGCCGCCGGGCGGGGGCCGGTGCTCGGCCCAGCCGGTCGAGGCCAGCACGTCACGGACCGTGGGTACCAGCGCGCCGGGCTCGCTGCCGCCGGCCGCGGCGCCGCGCAGGAGCAGCACCGCCTCGCGCACCTCTGGACGCTCGAAGAAGCGCTCACCGCCCTTGAGCACGTACGGCACGCCGGCGTCGGCCAGCGCGGCCTCGTAGACCTCGGACTGGGCGTTGATCCGGAAGAGCACCGCCATCTCGGCGGCCGGCATGCCCTCGTCGATCAGTGCGCGGCAGCGCGCGGCGACGGCGGCCGCCTCGGCGGGCTCGTCGGGGTACTCGGCGAACCGCGGCTCCACGCCGTCGGGCCGCTGCCCGAGCAGCCGCAGCCCGGGCAGTCCCTTGCGCCGGGCCGCCTGGCCGATCAGCCGGTTGGCCAGGCCCACCACCTGGGGCGTCGAGCGGTAGTCGCGCTCGAGCTTCACGACGGCGGCGTCGGCGTACCGGTCGGCGAAGCCCAGCAGGTAGTCGGGGTCCGCGCCGGTGAAGGAGTAGATGGTCTGGTTGGGGTCGCCTACCACGCAGATCTCGGCGCGCCCGCCCAGCCAGGCGTCGAGCAGCCGCTGCTGCAGCGGGTTCACGTCCTGGTACTCGTCGACGACGAAGTGCCGGTACTGGGCGCGCACCTCGCGGGCGACGTCGCGGTGCTCCTCCAGCGCGTAGGCGGTGACCAGCAGCAGGTCCTCGAAGTCGAGGGCGCCGTCGCGCTGCTTGGCCGACTCGTAGCCGGTGTAGACCGCGGCGACGGCGGCCGCCTCGAACGGGATCTCCCGGCCGGCCGCCTTCGCCCGCGCGGGGTAGTCCTCGGGGGTGGCCAGCGTCGTCTTGGCCCACTCGATCTCGCTGGCCAGGTCCCGCAGGCTCGTCCGGTCGGTCGAGAGCCGCGCACGGGACGCCGCGGCCGCCACCAGTCGCAGCTTGTTCTCCACCAGCGAGGGCATCGGGCCGCCCAGGACGCGGGGCGCGAAGTAGCGCAGCTGGCGCATGGCGGCGGCGTGGAAGGTGCGCGCCTGCACCCCGCCGACGTCCAGTGCCGCGAGCCGGCCGCGCAGCTCCCCGGCCGCGCGGGCGGTGAAGGTCACCGCGAGCACCTGCTCGGGCACGTAGACCCCGGTGTGCACGCCGTAGGCGATGCGGTGGGTGATGGTGCGGGTCTTTCCCGTGCCGGCTCCGGCGAGGATGCAAACCGGGCCGGTGACGGCCTGCGCGGCCTCCCGCTGCTCGTCGTCCAGACCGGCGAGCACGGCCTCCGCGCGGGAGCCGGCGTCCGCTCCGGACCCGACCCGCTCCGTGCCGACGCGCTGCATTCCTGCCCTCTTCCGCTGTTCCGGTGCCGTCGTGCCGAACCTGGCCGTCTGATCCTCCCAGCAAGCAGCGACAGGCCCGGGAAGCATCCCCAGGAGGACCGCGTTGGCCCGCACGGACCTGCGAACAGATGCGACCGAGTGCGAACCACCCCCTCTCGGGGGTGGACCCGCACCCCACGAACAGGGAGGATCCCCCCGATGACCGCGACCCCGAACCCCGCCGCGCCCGCCGCCGTGACCATGTACACCACGCCCTGGTGCGGCTACTGCGTCCGGCTGAAGAAGCTGATGCAGCGCGAGGGCATCGAGTTCGCCGAGGTCGACATCGAGGCCGTCCCCGACGCCGCCGACATCGTCACGGCCGCCAACGGCGGCAATCGCACCGTGCCCACGCTCGTCTTCGCCGACGGCGTCGCGCTGACCAACCCGAGCATCGACCAGGTCAAGGCCCAGCTCGGCCAGTCGCCGGCGGCGTGACCACGTGATCCCCGGTCCGCGGCCCTCGAAGGGGCAGAATCGCCCCGAAGCGGGCCGCGACCGCGGCCACGATGCCCTCCGGTCGGTCCGGCCGGTCGCTCCCCGGGAGGCGGGCGGTGTGAGCTTCCCGATCGAGCCGCTGCCGAGCGACGGCAGCGGTCTGCCGGTCGCCCTGACCCGCACCCCGCGCGGGTGGTCGGTGGTCTCCCCCGCGGGCGGCGAGCACGTCGCCGACCTGGTCGAGGGCCTCTCCCTCGCCGACCTGGTCGCCGAGGAGTTCGGTGCGCTCCCCGAGCCCGACCGCACCGCCCGCCGCTCCGCCCGGGGCACCGGTGGTGTCGTGGACGCCCTGGCCGACGACCCCGTCGACGCCCGGGTGGCCGCCCTCGAGCGCACCGTGGCCCAGCTCGAGCACGCCCTCGCGGCCCGCGTCTCCACCGAGCGGGCGATCGGTGTGCTGGCCGAGCGGCACAGCACCAGCCCCCGCGCCGCCTTCGAGACCCTGCGCCGCGACGCCCGCTCCCAGGGTCGCCCGGTGGCCGACCTCGCCCGCGAGGTCCTCGACGGGCTGGGCGACGACGTCGCGGCGCGTCCGGACGACGGGGAGCCCGCGACGCCGGAACTGCCGTCCGTCACCGCGCTCCCCCGCCCCGGGAGCGCGCACCCCTCGGTCGCCGCGGAGAGCCGGCCCTGACCCGGCCGCAACCACTCACCCCGCAGGCCCTGGCCGACCGCCTCGCCACCCTCCTGGCCGGGCTCGCGCCCGAGCCGGACGCCACCGCCCTCCGTGTCGCCGTCGACGGCCCGGACGTCGCCGCGCCGGAGGGCCTCGCCACCGGCATCGCCGACCGGCTGCCGCCGCTGGGCCGGCCGGCCGTCGTCGTCCCCGCCGCCGGGTTCTACCGGCCCGCGTCGGTGCGCCTGGAGCACGGCCGTACCGACCCCGGCGCGCGCTACACCGACTGGCTGGACGCCGGGGCGCTGACGCGGGAGGTGCTCGCCCCGGTCGGCCCGGGCGGATCGGGCACCTACCTGCCGGTGCTGTGGGATCTCGAGCGCGACCGCGCGGCCCGGGTGCCGGCCCGGCCGATGCCCCCGGGCGGCGTCCTGCTGGTGCCCGGCGCGCTGCTGCAGGGCATCGGGCTGGCCTTCGACGTGGTCGTGCACCTGCGGGTCGGTGCCGCCGCGCGCCGCCGCCGCACGCCGGCCGAGCAGGCGTGGGAACTCCCGGCGTTCGACCGGTACGACGACGAGGTCGATCCGGTCGCCATGGCCGACGCCGTCGTGCTCGCCGACCACGCCGACCGGCCCGCGCTCGTCCTGGCCGGCCGCTTCAGCTGAACTCCGTCAGCAGAATCCGGTCAGCTGAACTCCCCGGCCACCCAGCGGTCGAGGAGGTGGCGGGCGATCGACACCGGCGGCGGCAGCGCGCGGGGCCCGGCGCCGGAGCGCAACTCGTCGCGGGTGAACCAGCGGGCCTCCTCGATCTCGTCGGGATCGGGCCGCAGGATGTCGTCGCCCTCGGCACGGGCGACGAAGCCCAGCATCAGCGACTGCGGGAACGGCCACGGCTGGCTGGTGACGTAGCGGACGTCGGTGACCCGCAGCCCGACCTCCTCGGCCACCTCGCGGGCGACCGCGGCCTCGGCCGACTCCCCCGGCTCGACGAACCCCGCCAGGATCGAGAACCGCCCGGGCGGCCAGACCGCCTGGCGGCCCAGCACGACCCGGTCGGCGCCGTCGTGGACCAGCATGATCACGGCCGGATCGGTGCGCGGGAAGTGCTCGGTGCCGGTGGCCGGGTCGCGCTGCACCCAGCCGGCCCGCTCGATCGTCGTCGGCTCACCCGACAGCGGGCTGAAGCGGTGGCGTTCGTGCCACTCGAGGATGCCGATCGCCTGGGCGAGCAGCCCGGCGTCGAGGTCTCCGAGGTCGGCGCCGATCTCGCGCAGGCCGGTCCACATGTCGACAGGTCGACCGTTGACGGTCAGCGCCCGCTCGCCCCGGACGGCGGCGAAGTGCACACCGTCGGCCTCGCCGAGGTACACCGCGCCGGCCGGGAGTTCCGGCTGCTCGTCCCAGATCAGCCGCGGCCCGTCGGGGCCCTCCTGCACCGGAACCGCCCGCTCGCGGTCGACGGTGAGCAGCCGGACGGGGCCGCCCCGGGTGGGGTCGGGCAAGGCGCGGGCCAGGTGGGCACGGTCGTGGGCGGTGCGCGACAGCACCGGGACGACGCCGGTCGTGGCCCCTGTGTGCTCCGGCCAGGCAGCCTCGGTGACCGGGCTCTCCGCCGGGGGCGGGTTGTCGGCGGCGGTACTGCCCCCCGGCGGAACGGTCACGCCGGGGTCTCCCCCGCAGCGACGACGACCGGCCCCAGCGCCTCCAGCGCGGCGGTGACCTTCTCCGCGTCACCGACGACGACGGTCGTGAGCGCGGGCGTGGCCAGGTACTTCCGGGCGGCCTCCTGCACCTCCTCGACGGTGACGGCGGCGAGCGCGCGCTGGTGATCGGTCAGCCACTCCGGTGGCAGCCCGGCACCCACCAGCGCGGACAGCGTCGAGGCCAGCCCGGCGTGCGTCGCGGTCGACAGCGCCATCGTGCCGAGGGTGTACCGGCGGGCGCCGTCGAGCTCCGCCTCGGTCACGGCGGTCAGGGCCATCCGCCCGAGCTCGTACCAGGTCTCCAGCAGGGCCGGCCCGGTCACCCCGGTGGCGACGTCGGCCTCGACCAGGAACGACGAGCCGGCCGCCTGGTGGTCGACCGAGCTGCGCGGGCTGTAGGTGTAGCCGCGTCGCTCACGGATGTTCTCGACCAGCCGCGAGGAGAAGTAGCCGCCGAAGACCATGTTGGCCAGGCGCAGCGCCGGGAGGTCGCGGTCGGTCCGGCCGGGAGCGAGGCCGCCGAGCCGGAGGTTGGACTGCACGGCGCCGGGCCGGTCGACCAGCTCGATGCCCGGCGTCTCCAGCTGGGGCACCGGCGGTGCCTCGACGGCGTGCCCGGTGGCGATCCAGCCCTCGAGGGCCTCGGCGACCGCGGCCGTGGCGGCGCTCGGGTCGAGGTCGCCCACCAGCACCAGGGAGCTGCCGGCGGGGACGACGCGCTCGCCGTGCAGCCGGCGCAGCGCCGGGGCCCGGACGTCGAGCACCAGGTCGGGGTCGGGCAGCTCGATCGCGTACGGATGGCTGCCGAAGCGGCGCGCGGCCAGCGCGGTGCGGGCGATGACGCCCGGCTGCGAACGGGCGATCGCGATCCGCTCGGCCACCCGCTCCCGCTCGCCCTCGACGCGGTCGGCGGGGTAGCTGGCGCCGGTGAGCAGCTCGGCCAGCACGTCCAGGACCGGGGACAGCCCATCGGGCAGCAGCGTGGTCGAGAAGAGCAGCCGGTCGGGGTCGGAGGACACCGACAGCTCGGCGCCGTGCTCCTGCAGCAGCTCGGCGATGGTGGTCTGGTCGTGCTGCTCGGTGCCCAGCAGGACGGCGCCGGAGAGCACCGAGGCGCGGGCGGTGTGCACACCGGCACCGCGGGCGGTGGGCGCGGCGAAGGGCACCCGCAGCCGCAGCTCGATCAGCGGCACCCCGGGCCGGGGCACGACGACGACCTGGAGGCCGTTGGGCAGCGTCGTCTCGTGCGCGGGGGGCACGGGGTGGGTGCGCGGCTCCCCGAGCGGCGGGACCAGCGAGAGGTCGAGCTCCGACGTGGTCACGACCGGCCCCCGGTCGCGCGCAGCTCCAGCACGGCGGCGGTGTCCGGATCCAGTTCCCGGGCCGCGGCCCGCACCTGCTCCGGCGTGACCGCGGCCAGCCGGGCGGCCAGCTCGCCGGCGAGCTCGGCGCGGCCGTGCACGATCTCCGCGGCGGCGAACGCCAGTGTGCGGCCGAGCACGGAGTCGGCCTGGCGCAGCAGCTGCGCCTCGGTGCGGGCCTGCACCCGGCGGAGCTCGTCGGCGCCGACGCCGTCCGTGGCGATCCGGCCCACCTCCTCGTGGACCGCCGTCAGCACCTGCTGCGGGGGCACGGCTGCGGGGTGGTGTATCTGGGTGGTGAGCAACGTGGCGTCCCGGACGTCGAAGGGGTCGCCGAACAGGCCGACGTAGCTGCTCTGGGCGATGGCGATGCGGTCGTCGTGCACCAGCCGGCGCTCGAGGCGTGAGGCGTCGCCCTCGCTGAGCAGCTCGGCGAGCAGCACCGTGCCCAGGTAGCGGTCGAAGTCGCCGACCGGGTCGGGCACCCGCCAGCCGAGGGCCAGCGCCGGTGCGGGGGCCAGCGCGTCCTCGACCACGGCGGACCGCGACGAGGTGGGCCACTGCTCGCCCGTCGGCGGGATCGGCGGCACCGGGCGGGCCTCGATCGGCCCGAACCAGCGCTGCACGAGCCGGTGGGTCTCGGCCACGTCGAGGTCGCCACCGATGCAGAGGACGGCGTTGCCCGGGGCGTAGTAGCGGGAGAAGAAGTCGGTCGCGTCGTCGACGGTGGAGGACTCGAGGTCGACGAACGAGCCGTAGCCGTCGTGGGTGTTGGCGAAGCTCCCGAAGGCGACCTGCGGCAGCTGCAGCCAGGGGAACGCGCCGTAGGGCCGGTTGAGCACGTTGACCCGGATCTCCTCCTTCACCACGTCGATCTGGTTGCGGAGGTTCTCCTCGGTGATCGCCGGCGCGGCCATCCGGTCGGCCTCGAGGAACAGCGCCCGCTCCAGGCCCTCGGCCGGCAGCGCGGCGTAGTAGTTCGTGTAGTCCTGGTGGGTCGAGCCGTTGAAGGTGCCGCCGGCGGCCTGGATCAGCCGGGCGTGCTCCATCTTCGGGACGTGCGCCGACCCCTGGAACATCATGTGCTCGAAGAGGTGCGCGAAGCCCGTGCGCCCCTCCGGTTCGTTGCGCATCCCGACGTCGTAGAACACGCCGACGGCGACCACCGGAACGCTGCGGTCAGGGGCGAGCACGACGCGCAACCCGTTGTCGAGCGTGAACCGCTCCACCGGGTGCCGCAGAGTCAGTTCGGCACCGGCTGCTGTCACGTCCCCGACCCTATGACAACGGCACCCCTCGGGTGACACCGCGATGGATCGCCCTCCCCAGGCGGGGACGCCGACGGTGACAGCGCCGTTCCGGGCGCCGGCCGAGCAGCGAGATCTGCGTTCTCGTGGCTTCTCGGGCCGGATGGCCCCGAGACCGCAGATCTCATGGTTCGGGGCGGACCTTTGGCTGCCGGGCTCAGAGCACCTTGACGCCGGCGAGCACCCGGTCGATGACGCCGTAGAGCTCGGCGTGCGTGTTGGGGATCGAGAGGTAGAGCAGGGCCGGGGCCGGCTTGCCCACGTCGATCAGCAGCAGCGCCGCCCGCTCGCCGGTGGAGTCGTAGCCGGGCACGTGCCAGGACAGCTGGAACTCGTAGAGGTGCGCGGCGTGCCCGTCGACCGTGCGCGCCTCGTCCCGCATCACCTTCCGGTCGTTGGGTTGCGGGTAGTAGTACCCCCGCACCGCGTCCGCCACCGAGGTCACCGTGCTCGCCAGGCTGGCCGGCCCGCTCCAGCCGTAGCCCTCCGCCAGCGGCCCGGACGTGCACTGCGCGATGAACGTCGTCCCGTCGGGCGTGACCTCCTGCGTCGTGAAGTACTGACCGGCCATCTGCGTGGTCTCGACCTGCGGGCCGAACGCCCACTCGCTCCAGCCCTCGCCGAGGTAGGGGTAGGAGATGCCGGCCGCGGTGTCGATGATCCGCACCGTGCCGGGTGCGAACGACGGGGGCGCCATCGACGGGCCACCGGGGAACGAGGGGAACGAGGGCACCGACGACGGCGGGGCGTCGGCCGTCGGCTGCGCCCCCGAGCGGCTGATGAGCACGCCGGCCACGACGACCACCACGAGCGCCAGGACGAGCAGCGGCACGAGCCACGGGCTGCGCGGGCGCCCCGGGGACGCCGGTTCCGGATCGGAGGTGAGGAGCTCGGGCGCGTGCGGCGGGGCGAGCACCGGCGACCGCTGGACGACGACACCCGGGCCGGCCGGGGTGGTCACGTCCGACCAGGTGATGCCGTTCCACCACCGCACCATGCCGGCGGCCCCGTCGGGGTCGGGGTACCACCCGGGGGCCGGCTGAGCTGGTCCGGTCACGAGGTCACCCTAGGACGGAGCGATAGCGTCCGGCCGCCATGTCCGAGTCGCCCGAGATCGCCGTCGTCCGCCGGCTGCGCGCCGCGGGGTGCGTGTTCGCCGAGGACGAGGCACGGCTGCTGCTGGCCGAGGCCCGGTCGGCCGACGAGCTCGACGCGCTGGTCGGGCGGCGGGTGAACGGCGAGCCGCTCGAGCACGTCCTGGGCTGGGCGGAGTTCGCCGGGCTGCGGATCGCCGTGGACGCCGGTGTGTTCGTGCCCCGGCGCCGCACCGAGGCCCTGGTCGAGGAGGCCGTCGCCCTGGCCCGCCCAGGAGCCGTGGTCGTCGACCTCTGCTGTGGCTCCGGGGCGCTGGGGGTGGCGGTCGCGTCCGCTGTCGAGGCCGTCGAGCTGCACGCGGCCGACGTCGATCCCACGGCCGTCGCCTGCGCCCGGGTCAACGTCGGCCGCCTGGGCGGCCGGGTGCATGCCGGCGACCTGTATGGCGCGCTTCCGTCGGCGCTGCGCGGCCGGGTGGACCTGCTGCTGGCGAACGTGCCGTACGTGCCGAGCGAGGCGATCGCCCTCATGCCCCCGGAGGCCCGGCTGCACGAGGCGCGGGTCGCGCTCGACGGCGGGGCGGACGGCCTGGACGTCGCCCGGCGGGTGGTCGCGGAGGCGCCGGTCTGGCTGGCCCCCGGTGGCGCGGTGCTGTTCGAGACGAGCGAGGACCAGGCGGCCGCCGCCGTCCGGACCGTCGAGGCCGCGGGGCTGGCCGCCCGGCTGGTGACCGACGACGACCGCGGAGCGACCGTCGTCGTCGGCATCAGCGGCTGAACGGCCGCCGCCGGGGCAGCGGCCTTCTCCCGGCGGGACCAGACGACGGCGCAGCCGCTCAGCGCGGACGCATCGTCCCCAGTTCCCGCCACAGGTGCGCCGCGGCCTCGGCGCTCTTGTGGAGCATCGACAGCAGCACCCGCTCGTTCGGCGAGTGGATCCGGTCGGTCGGCAGCCCGGCGCCGAGGAACAGCAGCGGCGCCCCCAGCTGCTCGACCAGGTCGGCCTCCGGTCCGCTGCCGCCCTCCTTCATGAAGAGGACGTCGCCGGGCTCGCCGTCCCAGGCCTGGGCGATCGCGGACAGCAGAGCGTCCATCCACGGCGAGTCGAGGTCGCTCGCGCACGGCGAGACGCCGCCGGGTGGCGTGTACACCTCGGCCTCGATCCCCTCGGGCAGGTTGGCCTCGACCCACGCGCGGAACTGCGGGCCGACGTCCTCCGGCCGCTGGTCGGCGACCAGCCGGAAGGTGAGCTTGGCGTGCGCCTCGGCGGGGACGATCGTCTTGTGGCCGGGGCCGGTGTAGCCGCCCCACATGCCGTTGACCTCCGCCGTCGGGCGGGCACCGATCCGCTCCTGCGTGCTGAAGCCGGCCTCGCCCGCCGTCGCCCGGGAGGCGGCCGGGCCGGACAGCCACTCCTGCTCGTCGAACGGCACGCGACCCATCAGCTCGCGCTCGCGGTCGGACAGCGGGCGGACCTTGTCGTAGAAGCCGGGCAGGGTGACGCGGCCCTGGTCGTCGTGCAGCTTCGCGAGCAGTTCGGCCATGGCGTGCAGCGGGTTGGGGACGGCGCCGCCGAAGGAACCGGAGTGCAGGTCGACGGCCGGGCCGCGGAGGGTCAGCTCGGCGTCGGCCAGGCCGCGCATCGAGGTGACGGCGCTGGGCAGGTCGGGGGCGGCCATGCCGGTGTCGCTGACGACGACGACGTCGCAGGTGAGCCGGTCGGCTCGCTCGCGGAGCAGTGCGGCG